>Ga0055445_10000125_pt1 | contig 12170 bp, 11 predicted proteins | sample China_Galinas_PW_FD_57737 | JGI IMG/M metagenome (GOLD analysis project Ga0055445, IMG submission 57737) | Wetland microbial communities from San Francisco Bay, California, USA, that impact long-term carbon sequestration - China_Galinas_PWA_D1 | ecosystem: Environmental > Aquatic > Marine >... | reverse complement strand
CGGCGGCTGCCGCCGTGCCGCGTCCCCCACCTTCGACGTCCGGTACGCCGGCACCATCCGTACCCCGATCCACGCCAGCACCGCGACAGTGCCCAGGACGCTCACGCCGAGAAGGCTCATCAGCCACGCCCGGCTCGCCGCGGCGGAGGTCTGGAATAGCGGACCGAGAGCGACGAGGGCGAAGAGGAGGGCCATGTCGTAGGCCGCCAGCAGCACCACCTCCGCCGTCCGCCGCCGCCGCGTCCTCTCCGCCGCCGCCACCTCGCCGCCGCGATGGACCTGCTTCGTGAAGCGCAGCATCCCCCACTGGATGAGCCACATGGCCGCCGTCATCAGGGCGCCCACGAGGAGCGGCGCCAGCACCTTGCCCGGCGAGCGGAGAGCCCAGGCGTCGGCCTCCAGGGCGGCGTTCCAGTGCACCGGATAGCGCGGCGGGATTTCGTCCCAACCGAGCCACAGCCACAGCCCCGCGGCGGCGAGGATGAGGAACGGCGCCACCTGGACCAGCGCGCCGCCCGGCAGCCGGTCCGCAGCCCACTGCGGCTCCTCTCCGTCGACGCTCGTCCGCGCCACCGAGGCCGGCAGCACGCGACGCCGGGCGGCGAAGTAGCCGACCGCGAAGCCCAGGATCTGGACCATGAGCAGGCCCGGAAGAACCCAGAAGGACTGCGGGCTCGCCCCCCACAGCCCGGCGGCCAGCATACCCAGGATCACCGGCACGCTGCTCCCCTCCACCCACCGCCGATAGACCGCCAGCGCCGCCTTGCCTTGCGCGCCCTCTCGAAACCCCGGCTCCACCGTCAGCGCAAAGAAAACGTCCTCCCGTCCCAACCGCGGCAGCCACCAGAGGAGGGCGAACAGGAACACGGCGAGCAACAAGTAGAGCCCCGAAAACAACCCAAGCACCCCCCGAAGAGGTTCCATCGCCGCCACCAAGCTCATCCCGTTCCCCCTTTCAGCACCACTCTCCCCACTCTACGCCCCACCGCCGCCCCCCATTCCCGCTCTCGACCCTCGACCCTGCCGTTGCCGTTGACGTTGGCTGTTGAAGTTGGCTGTTGACGTTGGCCCAACGAGCGGGGGTGGGTGGGAGGGGGGAGCGGATCATTCCCATTCGATCGTCCCCGGCGGCTTGCTGGTCACGTCGTAGACCACCCGGTTGATCCCCCGCACCTCGTTGACGATGCGGCTCGCCGCCCGCCCCAGCAGCTCGTAGGGCAGGGGGCTCCAGTCGGCGGTCATGAAGTCCGCCGTCTCCACGGCGCGCAGGGCGACCACGTTCTCGTAGGTGCGGTAGTCCCCCATCACGCCGACGCTCTTCACCGGCAGCAGCACCGCGAAAGCCTGGCTCGTCTTGTCGTACCAGCCGCTCTCCCTCAGCTCCTCGATGAAGATGGCGTCGGCCTCCTGCAGCAGCGCCACCCTCTCCGCCGTCACCTCACCCAGGATGCGCACCGCCAGACCCGGACCGGGGAACGGATGGCGGCGGATCAGCTCCTCCGGCAGCCCCAGCTCGCGGCCGAGCTGCCGTACCTCGTCCTTGAACAGGAAGCGCAACGGCTCGATGAGCTCGAAGCCCAGCTTCTCCGGCAGACCGCCGACGTTGTGGTGCGTCTTGATCACCGCCGACGGCCCCTTCACCGACACCGACTCGATGACGTCCGGGTAGAGGGTTCCCTGGGCCAGGAAACGGGCGCCGGCCAGCCGCTCCGCCTCCTCCTCGAAGACCTCGATGAAGACGCGCCCGATGACCTTGCGCTTCTCCTCCGGCTCGCTCACCCCGGCGAGCTGGCCGAGGAAGCGGTCGCGGGCGTCCACCGCCCGTACCGGGATGCCCAGCCCGTCGCCCAGGCTGTGCATCACCTGCGCCGCCTCGTTCTTGCGCAGCACCCCGTTGTCGACGAAGATCGCCGTCATGCGGCCGCCTACGGCGCGGGTGAGCAACGCCGCCACCACCGACGAGTCGACGCCGCCGGACAGCCCGCAGATCACCCGCTCGTCGTCCCCCACCCGGCGCCGCACTTCCTCCACCGCCTCCTCCAGATAGGACGCCATGCCCCAGTCGCCGCTGGCACCGCACGCCTCGTAGAGGAAGTTGCGCAGCATGTCGCCGCCGCTGACCGTGTGCGAGACCTCCGGGTGGAACTGGATGCCCCACAGGCGCCGCTCGCGATCCTCGCAAGCCACCACCGGCGCCGCCGGCGTCGAGGCGGTGACGCGGAAACCCTGCGGTAGGTGGCGCACCCGGTCGCCGTGACTCATCCACACCGTCTGCCGGCGGTCGAGGCCGGCCAGCAGCAGCCCCGGATCCTCCGCCAGGTCGATCTCGGCGCGGCCGTACTCGCGGCGCTCCGACGGCTCCACCTCGCCCCCCAGCACGTCCGCCATCACCCCCAGGCCGTAGCAGATGCCGAGCACCGGGATGCCGAGCTCGAAGAGCTCCGCCTCGGCCCGCGGCGCGCCGGGGCGGTAAACGCTGTCGGGGCCGCCGGAGAGGATCAACCCCAGCGGCTGGCGACGGCGGATCTCGTCGACGGCGAGGTCGAAGGGGTGGACCTCGCAATAGACCCGGTTCTCGCGCACGCGGCGGGCGATGAGCTGCGTGTACTGGGAGCCGTAGTCGAGGACGAGGACGGTCTGGTGGCGCTCCGGCGGGGCCGGCTGGGGCTTGGATTCTGAGGTCATGGATCTCCGCGTGGCGGGTTGGGTGGAGGTCGTCGGTGGAATCGGCTCAGCGGTGCCCGGCGTCGAGGCTCACAGCTCGGCCTCGGCCTTCAGCTCGCGACCCATGAGGTCGGCCAAGGCGCGGCGCGGCGACTTGCCCTCGTGGAGGATCTTCACCATCTGCTCGGTGATCGGCATCTCGACGCCGCGGCGTCGCGCCAGCCGCGAAACGGCGAGAGAGTTCTTCACCCCCTCCGCCACGTGATGGGTCTCGCCGACGACCTCCTCGACGCTCTGCCCCTCGGCCAGGGAGAGGCCCACCTGGCGGTTGCGCGACAGGCCGCCGGTGCAGGTGAGCACCAGGTCGCCGAGCCCCGCCAGACCGGCCATGGTGCGCGGCTGGCCGCCGTAGGCCACCGCCAGGCGGGTGATCTCGTGCAGGCCGCGGGTGATCAGCGCCGCCAGCGTGTTGTGGCCGAGGCCGAGCCCCGCCACCATGCCGGCGGCGATGGCGATGACGTTCTTGCTCGTCCCCGCCAGCTCCACTCCCACCACGTCGCTGGAGGAGTAGAGGCGCAGGGTGGCGGAGGCCAGCTCCTCTTGCAGGTCGGTGGCCAGGCTGGCGTCCTGGGAGGCGAGGACCGCCGCCGTCGCCATGCCGCGGGCCAGCTCGGCGGCGAAGCTGGGGCCGGAGAGCACTGCGAAACGCACCTCGCGGTCCGTCGCGATGCCCTCCTCGAAGCACACCTGGCTCATGCGCGCCTGGCTGTCCACCTCCACCCCCTTGGTAGCCGAGACCAGAACCGCCGGCCGTTGCGCCGGGTGCTGCGCCAGGTAGGCGCGCGCCGTCTCCCGGAAGCCGTGGGAGGGAACGGCGAGGACCACGATGTCGCACTGCGCCACGTCGTCGAGGGCGGCGCTGAGTCGCAACGACGCCGGCAGCTCGACGCCGGGCAGGTACTCGGCGTTCTCGCGGCTCGCTTGCAGCTCCTCCACCAGCTCGCCGCGGCGCGCCCACAGCACCACGTGGTGGCCCGCGGTGGAGGCGTGGACGGCCAGGGACGTGCCGAAGGCGCCGGCCCCCAGGACCCCGATGGACTTCATGCCTCGTCTTCCTCCAGCCGCGCCGCCTTAACGGACCCGGCGGGCCGCGTCAGGCGGTGCTCGGAACCGGTGCGCAGACGGCGCAGGTTGTCGCGGTGGCGCACCGACACCAGGCCGGCGATGGCGACGCCGGCCGCCAGGAGGGCCAGTCCGCCCGGATGCTTGCGGGCGCGGGTGGCGACGATGAGCGAGAAGGTGGCGGTGCCGGCCAGGGAGCCGACGGACACGTAGCGGGTGGCGGCCACGGTGAGGCTGAACACCGCCAGGCTGCCCAGCGCCGCCCGCGGCGCCAGGGTGGTGAGGGCACCGAAGGCGGTGGCCACCCCCTTGCCGCCGCGCAGACCGAGGAAGGCCGGAAATACGTGGCCGGCGGTGGCCGCCACCGCCGCGGCGGCCTGCACTTCCCGCGGCGCGCCGAGCCAGCGCGGCAGAGCCACCGCCAGCGCCCCCTTGCCCACGTCGCCGGTCAGTGCCGCGATGCCGGCGCCGGTGCCGGCCACCCGCAGCACGTTGGTGGCGCCGGGGTTGCCGGAGCCCATCCGTCGCACGTCGCCGCCGGTCACCCGGCGCGCGATGAGGTAGCTGAAGGGAATGGAGCCGAGGACGTAGGCGCCGGCGACGCAAGCGAGCCAGACGACGGCGTCGAGCCAGCGCCGGCCGCCGCCGCCACCGCCACCACCACCGCCGCGGCCGTTCCCGCCGGCCATCACGCTGCCCCCCGAAACGGCAGCTCGGCCAGCGTCCGGTACAGCGAGCCACCGTCCGGGCCACGCCCCAGCTCGCTGTGCAGGAGGTGGCCGGCGGTGAGCGTGAACGGCGCCCCCAGGGGCTCCCGGAAAGCGGCGACGAAGGCTTCTGCATCCTGCTGGCGCCACGGCGCCTGCGGCCGGGCGAGGGTGAGGTGAGGCGTGTACGGACGATCGTCCAGGGTGACGTCCACGCTGTTGGCCACCGCCGCCGCCACGTCGCTGCGCAGGGCGCGCAGCGCTTCCAGGCCGCCTTCCACCCGCACCCCGACCCAGGCGACCCTGGGCGGCCGGCCGCGGGGCGTCGGCGGCGGAAAGGTGCCGGCCCCCAGGAGCTCCAGGGTGAGCGGCGGGTGGGTGGCGAAGGCCGGCTGCAGAGCCGCGCCCAGGGCCGGCGCCCGCGCCTCCGCCACCTCGCCCAGGAAGACCAGCGTGAGGTGCAGGTTGTCGGCGTGGACCCAGCGTGCCCGCGGCAGGCGGGAACGCTCGGCGGCGATGCGGCGGCCGGCCTCCCGGCGCACCTCCGGCGGCAGGGCGAGGGCGACGAAAAGCCTCACGCCACACCCGCTTCGGCGCCGCTCCTGCGTCCCTCGGCGTTGCCCTCGCCGGCGATGGAGCCGACCCCCAGCAGGTGGCGGCGCAGCATCTCCAGGGCGAGCTGGGTGGACATCCAGCGCACCCGCTCGCGGTCGCCGGGGAAGCGCACCCGGCGATGCTCGACGAGGGCGCTGCCCGCCGCGTCCTCGGACCTCGCGCCGGCCGCCGGCGGACCGACGAGGGCCAGGTGCACGGTGCCCACCGGCTTCTCCTCGCTGCCGCCGCCGGGGCCGGCGACGCCGGTGATGCCGATGCCGTAGGTGGCGCCGAGGCGCTCCCGGGCGCCGGCGGCCATGGCCACTGCCACCGGCTCGGAGACGGCGCCGTGCTCGGCCAGCAACGCCGCCGGCACGCCGAGAAAGTCTTCCTTCACCGCGTTCGAATAGGAAACGACGCCGCCCGGGTAGTAGTCGCTGGAACCGGCGACGGCGGTGATGCGGCGGCCGAGCCAGCCGCCGGTGCAGGACTCTGCGCTGGCCAGGCTCTCGCCGCGGCGGCGCAGCAGGTCGCCGACGACGGCGGCCAGGTCTTCGTCCTCGCGGTCGGTGAAGACGGCGTCGCCGAGCAAACCGCGCAGCCGGGCGGCCATCTGCGCCAGGCGCTGGCGGCGCTCGGCCGGCGCGCCGGCGGCCCAGAACTGCACCCGGATCTCCCCCGCCTTGGCGAGCACCGAGACGTTTTCCCGTCCGAGCTCGGCGTAGGCCGGGGCGATGCGCTCCTCGACGGTGGACTCGGGCAGGCTCGCCACCTTCAGCATGCCGCGCTCGCGGCCGGCGCCGCCGCTGCGCTCGGCCAGCCAGGGCTCGAGGTCGGCGACGATCATGCCTTCGAGCTCGGTCGGCACGCCGGGGAAGAGGAAGACCGTGCCGCGCTCGTCGTCGCAACGCAGGCCGGGGGCGGTGCCGCGGGGGTTGGCGAGCACCGTGGCGCCGTCGATGACCTCGGCCTGGCGGCGGTTGACCTGCGGCATGCGCATGCCGAAGGAGGCGAACTTGGCCTCGATGCCGGTGGCGACGTCGTCGTCGAAGCACAGGTCGCGGCGGAGGGCGCGGGCGACGGCCTGGCGGGTGACGTCGTCGGCGGTCGGGCCGAGGCCGCCGGTGACCAGGAGGAGGTCGGCCTGGGTGAAGAGGTGGTCGAGGGTTTGGGCGATCTGGGTTTCGTCGTCGCCGGCTACGGCCTTGGTGACCAGGGGGACGCCGTAGGTTTCGAGGCTCTGGGTGAGGCGGAGGGAGTTGGTGTCTAGACGGTCCGTGCCGAGGAGCTCTGTACCTATGGCGAGGATGGCGGCACGCATGGGGGGATTGTATCGCGGGGTTTGGGCGGGCGGGTGGGGGCTTCGACGGGCGGGGTCGGGGGCTGCTGCGCGGGGACCGCGCGGCGCTAGGTACACTTTGAGGGGGAGGCGCCGCGCTCGATTCAGGCCGCCTCCGACCGGTCGAGGACTCCGCAGGGGCTGGCCAGCGGCGGCCTTCAACGTCCCCGCGCAGCAGCCCCCGACCCCGCCCTCACCGGGGGCCGACGCCCGAAGCCAAAAGGGTGGGGGCGGGGACGCCTCGCGTCTCGGCCTGCGGCCTCGACTCTCGTGAGGAGTGAAGGGCTCGCGTCTTGGCCTCCGGCCTCGACTCTCGTGGGGAACGGAGGTGCCTCGGGTGAGGAGCCAGAGCAGTTCGTCGCCGGGAGTCAGGCTGCAGACTGCTCGTCCTCGTGCCGGAGGCGGGACACCAGCATCCAGAACAGCAGGCTCGTGAAGGCCGAGAGGTTGCCAGACACGCTGATCAGTCAGGCCGGGCCGCAGGCGCGCCTTCGAGGCGCCGCCGCACGTCCTGAAGCACGGCGGCGGTCAGGGTCTCGGCGGCGGCGGCCTGGGCGAGGAGGCGGAGGGCGGCGAGAGTCTCGCGGGCGACGCCGCGGGCGCGGAAGAGGGGGACCAGCTCGGCGGCGAGGTCGCGCAGCTCAGCGAGCTTGCCGGCGGCGAGGAGGGCGTCGGCGAGGTAGAGGCTGGTGAGGATGGCGTCGTAGTCGCGGCCCAGTTCCAGGAAGGCGTCGCGGGACGCCTGGAAGTGTCGCTCGGCTTCGGCGTGGCCGCCTGCGCCGAGGGCTACCCTTCCGCGCAGAAATCGGTACAGATGATCGATGAAGGCATCCCCGCAATCGGCGTACGCAGCGGCGTGCAAGGAGAGGAGCCGCGCCGCCTCGCCGGCCCGGTCGAGATCGCAGAGGACGTTGACGCGGCCGGTGACCGTGGACGCGTAGAGGAAGGGCTCTTTCTCGGCGTCGATCAGGCTCGCGGCGCGGTCGAGGTGCGGCAAGACCTCTTCGGGGCGGCCGAGGGCTTGGAGCAGGTTGGCCAGTTGGATAGACGTCCGCGCCTCCCCGTCGCGGTCCGCGCCGCGGCGATAGGCCGCCGCGGCCCGGGCCAGAAGCGCCTCGGCCTCCGGGAAGGCGCGCTGGCCGATGCGGAGCGACGCCTCCAGGCTGTCGAGCTCCGCCCCGAGGAGCGGGTCCTCCACCGGGTGGCGAGCGAGATCGGCGCGCAGGGCGCGGAAGGCGCCGTCGGCGGCCGGCAGGTCGCCGGCCACGCGGAGTGCGTTGGCGCGCTGGGCTTCGGCCCGCAGTAAAAGGGGGGGTGCCCAGGTCAGCTCGGGTCGGGAGATGGTCCAGGCGAGGACTGCCGAAACCAGCTCGGCGAGGAGGACGGCTTGGCGGGGATGGCTGCGGACCCGCTGGCGGCACTCGGCGATCATCAGCTCCGCCAGGGCGCGGGAGCGGTAGCGGGTGCGGGCGCCGGTCACCCGCTCGCGCCAGCGCTCCGTCGGCAGGCGCAGTAGGCGGGTGAGGTCCACCCGGGCGAGCCGCGCCGCCTCGCGGCGGCGGGAGCGGCGGGCCTTCTGGCGGTCGACCTGGTGCTGGGTGACGAGCCAGGCTTCGGGCACGTCGTACTCCGCCGGGTCCGGGTCCCGCAGCCGCGCCGCCGGCAGGGCCACGACCGGCGCCCCGTCACCTCCCTGCCACTCTGCGGCGCACACCTCGCAGGTCTCGAGCAAGTGGGTGTGCACCCGGCGGTACAGGACCTCGGCGGGGCTCCCCTCGCGCAGAGCGCGTAGGTAGGACTCGAGAGTCAGGTGCATGGCTGAGGATCCTCGTGCTCGCAGTGCCGCATTCCGATGCCTTCACTTACTGTTAGTGCGCGACGGAGGAAAAACGTAGACGCGAGCCGGTCTCTTCGCTCGGGACTGGCCGGCGGCCGGAAGGCCTGTAGGGAGGTGGCCACCGGAAGCGGGTGCTGCCGGCGGCCGAGGGGCCGTCTAGCCGTTAGGATCTATGCCGGGGATCGTCTCGCCGTCGCCGGCGGCCTGTTGCGTCGAGGCGGTGTCAGGATCCAGAAGCGCACTACCGGGCGGCAAGGCCGCGGCGCCGTCTGGATCCATGACGGGGATGGTCTCCTGGGCGGCAGTTTGCTTTGCTGCCGTTGGTGGGCTCGGCCAGACGCCGAGCTGGCCGAGCCAGGCGCCGAGGCGTGAGACGAGCGGTGGTGAAGCCCCGTCGGCCGGTGCCGCCGCAACTGGAAGGGCGGCGAGAAGGACGAGGATCGCCCCCAGGGCGACCGCGACGAGCGTAGGGTGAGTGCGTCTCGGCATGGATTCTCCTGTTCGTGGTGGCGCAGGCCGGCTCGGCGGCAACGTGCCGCAGATGGGCGCTCTACAACGGAGAGTAGTCGTCGCAGGTTATACCGAGACAGCACGCGTGCACAGAAAACGGTTGAGGTTGACTGGAACGCGCCCGATCTGTAACGCATACAGATAACTCGAATGGACGCCAAGGGGATTCGGGCACGCGTAAGTCCGACACGCCCGGCAGCGGGCGGTTCGGAGCCGGTCAGTGGGAGGAAGTGGAGGCGCCGGCACCCGACGCCAGGCGGCGGATCTCGGCGAGGACGCCGGCGGTGACGGCTTCCCGGCTGGTGGCCCGGGCGAGCTGGCGCAGGGCGGCGAGGGCCCCGCCCTGGATGCCGCGGCTGCGGAAGACGGGAATGAGCTGCGCGGCCAGGCTGCGGACCTCGGCCATCTTGCCGGCCAGAAACAGCGCCTCGGTCAGGTAGAGGGCGATGAGCGCCGCGTCGTAGGCTCGGCCGAGGGCGAGAAAGGCGTCGCGGCTGGCCGTCAAGGCCTCCTCTGCCGCCGCCGCGTCGCCGCGGCCGAGGGCGCAGCGGCCGAGGAGGAAACGGTAGATACTGCCGGCGAAAGGGCCTTCGCTCGACTCGTAGTAGCCGGCGTGGCGCCGCAGGAGACGGTGTGCCTCCTCGGCCCGGTCGAGGTCGCACAAGGCGTTCACCCGCCCAGTGACGGTACAGAGAAAGTGGATCGGCTCCGCCGCGGCGTCGAGGAGGTCGCCGGCGGCCTCGAAGAGTTCGAGGACCTCGGCGGGACGGCCGCAGGTCTCCTGGAGGTTGGCGTGCTGGAGGTAGATGCGGGCGAGGGTCTCGTCGGCGCCGGCCTGGTGGGCGGCGAGGGTGGCCCGGCCGAGGAGGGCGTCGGCTTCTTCAAAGCGGCGCTGGCCGATGAACAGCGACGCCTCCAGGCTGGCGACGTCGGCCTCGGCGGAGGGGTCGGCCACGGGATGGAGGGCGAGGCGGCTCCGGAGGGCGATGAACTCCCGCTCGGCCGCCGGCAGGTCGCCGGCGACGCGCAGGGCGTTGGCGCGGTGGGCCGAGGCCCGGGCCAGCAGGTCGTTGGCTTGGGGTGGCGCGACGCGCTTCCGGGTCCAGGCGAGCACGTGGGGCACCAGGTCGACGACGGCGAGAGCGACGGCGGGTTCGTTGCGCACCCGGCGGCGACACTCCTCGATCAGCATCTCGGCGAGGAGGAAGGAGCGGAAGCGGCGGCGCGCGCGACGGATCTTGCGCACCCGCTGGTCCGGCGGCGTGCGGAGCAGAAGCTCGCACCGGTCCTCCATCGCGCGGCGGCGCATGCGGAGCAGCGGCTCCGTGGCCTCGTCCTCGGCCGCGAGGGCCGCGGCGTGCCCGGACAGATGGTCCCGCGGCGGCCCGTCGCCCTGCGCCGACCTTGCGATCTCCGCGAACCGGTCGAGATAGGGAGCCTGAAGCCGGGCGAGGCGTTGCCACTCTTCGCGACAGACCGGGCAGGAGTCGACCAGGTGGTCGTGCGCCCGATGAGCCAGCTCGGCCGGCCCGGTGGGATGGGTGCCGGCACGAACGTACGTCTCGATGCGGAGGTGCGGCTTTCGAGAGATTGTGTGCTCCTGGGTCTACGTGTTTGCAGGATTGTGCCACAGCTTTGGCGCACGAGCAAAAAGGCGGCGAATCTAAGGCACTTCTTGTGCACAACCGCTCCCTACGCTGACCTTTTCTGTGCACAGCCAAATCGCGACAAGAAAGAGCAAACGCAGCTTAGCAGTTGAGGTTGAGCCCGTAGGGTGTAGTCCATGCGACGCCGCCCTGCAATCCGCAGTACAGCAGCGTGCCCTCCCCCGGGTCCGGAGAGCGCGCCCGGGTGGCGTTCGCCGGCGGTGCGGCCGTGCCGGTCGGCGACAGGCCGGCCCGGCCGGGGTCGTGCGCGAGCGGCACGCCCGCTCTCCGGCACGGTCCTCCTTTCGGACCCGGCAGGGCGTTGGCGCACCCTCCGCCCTGCCGGGCTTTTTTCTCCACGGGGGCCGCGGTGATACCGGCGCTGGAACCCCGCTCGCCTTCCGACCTGGAGGCGGAGCTGCGACGTGCCGCCTCCCTCTTGCCCGTGGATGCCTCCGAGCGCGGCCGTCTCCTCCAGCTCCTCCGACAGCGCCAGGGGTTGACGCCGCCCGGGGCGGCGCAGGCGCTCGGCTGGACGGTCGCCAAGTTGACGGCCCTGGAGATGGGGCGCCCGTTCGCGTTCCCGACGGAAGACCGCATGGCCTTGCTCGGTCTCTACGGCGCCGGGCCGCTGGACGTCGCCCTGGGAGTCTCCTTCGCCTCGAAGGCCGAGCCGGAAGCACGCCTGCGGCCCGTGTTGGACCTGGCGGCGGAGGAGAGAGAGTCATGCTAGGCGTAACGTGCCCCCCCTGCCGGCCGGCCCGGTGCCCGTTCGGGCCCCGGTCGGCAGGGGCCTTTTCCTCGCTTTCCGCGGTGCCCCTCGGAGTTTTTCCGGGAGGTGGTCCTCAGCACCTCCCGGCCTCCCGACGCCCGGTCACGCCTCCGTCCAGGGAGGCCGTGGCCGGGCGCGCCTTTTTCGCCGTAGGGAGCGCCTCGTGAGCCTGGAACCGGCGGAGCTGCTACCGCCCGAGGGCTGGTGCCTGCTCCTGGTGCGGGCGCTGGTCGAGGACGGCACGCTGACCGCCGAGCGCTGCCAGGAGGTGCTGCGCCCCCTGGAGCAGCGGATCGCCCTGGATCTGGGGGACGCGGCGGCGGTTTCCGACGCACGAGGGGTGGTCGGAGCCTTGGTGGAAGCGCTCTTCGACGAGGCGCTGCGGGGCCGGTTCCTGCGCGCCGCGGTGGTTCGTGGGAACGCCGCATCCGCGGCGCTGGTGGTCGTGGAGAACCTGCTGGCGGAGGGTGAGGTGGCGGACACCGTGGTGGGCAACAGCCTCACGCGGGCGGTGCGCCAGGGGACGACCTCGCCCACCGATGGACAGGCCCTTTGGAGTTTCGTAGGCCGCCCGGACCTGGGCGAGCTGCTCTTGCAACGTGTTTCGGATGGGGAAGGAGAGGTGTCATGAGCTTGAGATCAGACAGTCAGCGAGAGGCCATCCCCAGCGACCGGTTCGAGCACCTGCGCGTCGGCTTCGCCCTCGAAGCCGGCGACGGGGCGGCGCGGGTGCAGCTCGAGATGCAGAGACTCCTGGGGGAGAGCGGTAGCGGTTCGGTCGACCGCGACGGATTGCGCGAGGACGCCATGCACGCGCTCGGCTACCTGGTGGGCTTCGGCCAGGCGGTCTTCGGCGAGGATATGGAGGAGGTCCGTTCGCAGCTGCTCCTCGCCGCGGCGGCCGAGGCGGCTCTGCCCGTGTGGAAGGTGCTCTCGGAGGCCGGCACGTGGCGCTATGACCCGAAGGCCGGTGCCCGGG
>Ga0055445_10000121_pt1 | contig 12367 bp, 10 predicted proteins | sample China_Galinas_PW_FD_57737 | JGI IMG/M metagenome (GOLD analysis project Ga0055445, IMG submission 57737) | Wetland microbial communities from San Francisco Bay, California, USA, that impact long-term carbon sequestration - China_Galinas_PWA_D1 | ecosystem: Environmental > Aquatic > Marine >... | reverse complement strand
AGGCGATCGGCAAGAAGATTGACGACTACCTGACCAAGCCGGTGAATCCCTCCCAGATTCTGTCCGTCATCAAGCGCCTCCTCGAACACCGCAAGATTCGCTCCGAGCACATGGCCAAGCAGTATGTTGATGATTTCAACCGTCTGCGTGAATCACTGTCCCCGAAAGCGCCCTGGCAGGAATGGATCGCGGCGCACTATCTCTTATCGCAGTGGGACTTGGATCTCGATTTGTTCGTCAATCTCGGACTCGATCTGACCCACCGCGAGCACAAACGCGAATGGAACGCTGAATTCGGACGTTGGATAGAAGTGAACTATCCGCAGTGGCTGGCGAACCTCAAATCCAAAGACCGCCCGCCGCTGTCGGTTGATGTGGTCGAGCGCTATGTCGCGCCACATCTGAAGGCAGGACGCAAAGTCTTTTTCTTTGTGATCGATTGCATGCGTCTCGACCAGTGGCTGAACATTGAGCCCGAACTGGCCGAGTATTTTCAGATCGACCGCGATTTCTATTTTTCGCTTCTGCCGTCGGCCACGCCGTTTTCACGCAACGCGATCTTCTCCGGTCTCACGGCCGATGAAATCCAGCGCCTCTACCCCGAGCTGTGGCAGATCGGCGACAAAGACGAGTTCTCGCGCAATCGTCTCGAACGCCAGCTACTCGATCAGCAGTTGGATCGGCTCGGTGTGCGTCTCCCGTCACCGGCGAAATATGTCAAGGTGCTCGATTTCGCCGAGGGCGACGGAATCGCGCGCAAGTTTGCCAATTACAAAGACACGCCTCTTCTGTCTGTCGTGTACAACTTCATCGATCACCTCACCCATGGGCGCACCGAAGATGAAATCCTCCACGAACTCGCCCCCGATGAAGCGGCATTCCGTGGGCTCATGAAAACGTGGTTCGTGAACTCTTCCTGGTTTAAAGTGCTGCGCAAGATCGCCAAGGAGCCGAATTCAGTTGCGATTGTCACCACGGACCACGGGAGTGTCATGGGCAGCCGGGGGACACAGGCGCACGGGCGGCGCGATACCTCGGCGAGTCTCCGCTACAAGTTTGGCGACAACCTGAATGCCAATCCTAAAGAGGCGGTGATCATCAAAGACCCCAAAAAGTACCGCCTGCCGATGTTTACCATGAACACGAGCTACCTCCTGGCCAAGGAGGACTTCTTCTTTGTCTATCCCACCAATTTCAACGAGTTCCAGCGGAAGTTCGCCAACACATTCCTCCACGGTGGAATATCCTTGCCGGAGATGGTCTTGCCGGTGGCGACTCTGACCCCAAAGTAATCCATGGGACAGGCGAAGCGCCCAGCCGACGATCGCGCCATGGCGCCGGTCGTGCATGTGACGAATTCGCACGATGAGACCGTTCAGTTCGCGCGCCAATTCGCACAGTCGCTCGCGCCCGGACAATGGATCGGCCTGCGCGGTCCCTTGGGCGCGGGAAAATCCGTGTTTGCCCGCGCGGTCGGAGAAGAGTGGGGTGTGACCACGGCCATGCCATCACCGTCCTACACCCTGATGCACGCCCACGAGGGACGGTGCATGATTTACCACATCGATCTCTACCGTATTGGCTCCCCCAATGAACTGGATTTTGCCGGTCTCACCCAGTATTTTGCCGGACCGGGGATCTGTCTGGTGGAGTGGCCTGACAAGGCACGTGCCCTGTGGCCGGAAACCGGCTGGCTGATCACTTTGGAAGTACAGGGACCAACGGCACGCCGGATCACAATTGAGCAGTTTAATCGGAATGAGAGCGTTGTGTCGTGAAGGTACTGGCATTCGATATGACGAGCAAACGCCTGACCGTCGGTCTGGCCGACAACTCTCAGGTATTGGGCCGGTGGGATGCCCCGGCCGACCGTGATCGGGGAAACACACTCGATGCTTTGATTGACGGAGCCCTGGCCGAGGCGAGTTTGCAACGCAGCGACATCGAAGGTTTGGCTCTGGCCACCGGACCCGGCTCACTGACGGCCACGCGCATTGGCTGGGCGACGGCATCGGGATGGGCGCTCGCCATGGATATCCCCGTCACCGGTTGGCCCACTCCGGAAATTCAACGCCGCTGGTGGCAAGATCACGAGTTGTCAGGGGAGGAGGACTCCGCCATCTATTGCATGATCCACCATCGCGGCGATGAGTTCTATTGCTACCCTATCGAGCGTGGGCAGACTCATGCACCTCGGCCTGTGACGGCGCAACTCGGCCAATGGCAACCACCTGCGGAGTCCGCCTGGATAGTCGGGCCCGGCATTCTGGGGTACCGCGAGCGCTGGATCGAGACGGCGGCCCCCGGTGTAAAAGTGATCTCAGAGGAAATGGCCGTCGTGGGCGGCGATCAACTGGCACAATGGGCAATCGAGGATTTCAAAGCGGAACGCAATCTCCCGGTGACAGAGTCGCCGTTGGATTACGGTCTGCCCCCGCAATTCAAAAAGGCCTCATGAAATCGCCATCAATCGATATTCGTCTCATGACCGAATCGGACATCACCGAGATTGCCGAGTTGGAATCAGCAATTTTTTCTGACTCCTGGCCGGTGATCTCATTCCAGGAGGCGAGCGATGATCCGCTCGCCCTCAATCTGGTTGCTTCGATCAAGGGTGAATCGGCGATTTGCGCTTACCTATGTGCCCAAATTATCCTCGACGAAGTCCACATACACAACATCGCCGTAATCGAAGATTATCGCCGCCAAGGCATTGGGAAGACGCTGCTGGAGTATGCCGAGGCCGCCGGACGCGGCAAGGGGGCCGATTCCGCCATCCTTGAAGTCCGGGTCGATAACGAGCCAGCGCTTGCAATGTACACGCACTTAGGTTACCGTCGTATTGGGCGCCGTCGCCGCTACTACCGGAATCCGGTCTGCGACGCGCTTGTACTGTTGAAAATTCTCGATGAATCGAAACGGGGCAAGCTGACCCCGTCCGGGAGTTCCGATGGAGTGGTTTCGTAAAGCCAAAGCCGGACTAACAAAACAGACCAAGCAGGAAATTCCCGATGGTCTTTGGACCAAATGCGGCGGATGCGGGGAAATCATCTATGCCCGCGAACTCGAACGCCGCTCGTGGGTTTGTCCCGCATGCGAATACCACTTCCGCATCGGCCACACCGACTATATCCGCCTCCTTCTGGACGATGGAGTCCTTGAGGAATACGACCGGGGTCTGGTTTCGCTCGATCCGTTGCAGTTCAAGGACAAGAAGAAATACCCGGAACGGATCACCGCCGCTCAGCAGAAGACCGGGATCGCCGACGCCGTCGTTTGCGGCATCGGCAAGATCAACGGACAGCCAGTCTCGTTTGGCGTGATGGAATTTGCTTTCGTCGGTGGGAGTATGGGATCGGTGGTCGGCGAAAAGATTGCCCGCGCCATCGAACGCGCCCTCACCCGACGCATCCCGTTGATTCTCGTGAGTTGCTCGGGCGGCGCGCGCATGCAGGAAGGGATCTTGTCCCTGATGCAGATGGCCAAGACCAGCTTTCTTTTGGGTGAACTGGCCGAGGTCAAAATTCCCTACATCTCCGTGCTCACCAATCCCACAACCGCGGGCGTGATGGCATCGTATGCCTCACTCGGCGACGTCAACATCGCCGAACCCCGTGCCCAACTCGGATTCGCGGGTCCGCGCGTGATCCGCGAGACAATCCGGCAGGAACTGCCGCCCGGGTTCCAAAGCTCGGAGTTCTTCCTCGAACACGGCTTCCTCGACAAGATCGTGAAGCGCACCGATCTCAAATCGACGCTGACGACGCTTCTCACTTTTCTCTGTGGTCCCGGATCGGGTGTGGCGGAGCCGAATGGCCTCACCAACCCCGCGCCAACCGAGCCGGCCGAATCCACTGACTGAGTTACCACACGACCATGACCTACCGTGAGGCCGTCGCGCGTCTCTACTCGCTGGAGCGCTGGGGGATCAAGCTCGGCTTGGACAACATCCGCGAGTTCTGCGACTACCTGGGCAACCCGCAAGAGTCGTTTCGGTCGATCCATATAGCAGGAACCAACGGCAAAGGATCGGTAACAGCGCTCATTGATTCGGTTTTACGAAATGCGGGATATCAGGTTGGATGCTATACATCGCCGCACCTCCGCGATTTCCGCGAACGTGTGCACATTGACGGACAACCGATATCGCGGGCACGCTTCACCCGGTTTATGGATCGTCATTGGACGAAAATCCATGGCGAACGCTACTCCTATTTCGAAACCGCCACGGCGTTGGCCTACGATGCGTTTTCACGAGCGCGCGCCGATTTCGGAGTGATCGAAGTCGGTCTTGGTGGCCGATTCGATGCCACCAACACGCTCGATCCCGCGCTAACCGTCATCACACACATCCACATAGATCACGAACGGACGCTGGGGAAATCGATTGGCAAGATCGCCTTTGAGAAGGCGGGAATTATCAAAGAGGGTGTCCCCGTCATCGTTGGTCCCCTGCCACCAGCCGCGTATGCAGCCATCGCGCGAATCGCGCGGCGACGCCAGGCACCTCTATTCACCGCTGCGGAGATCTTGTCCTCGCCGCAGTTGCCAGAGCGAGACGCGCTTCGCCGTATTCGCTGGCAAATGCCTCTTCTCGGTGATCACCAGACGGCCAATCTCGGAGTCGCCCTGGCAACACTGGTTGTGCTGCGCGGATCGGAATCGAGTATCGCACTTTCGCACCTGCGCTCAGGTGTGCGCGATGTCCACTGGCCCGCCCGGTTTCAGATCATTCCCGGTCGCCCGACCATGATCTTCGATGTCGCCCACAACCAATCGGGCATGCAGGTGTTTTCTGATACGTGGCCCAGGGTCTTCGGGGAGCGTCGCGCGGTGGCGCTGTTCACCACACGGGATGACAAGAATTTCAGGTCGATGTGGAAGTCGCTGGCGCCATGCTTGTCGGTGTGGATCGGGTGTCCGCTGCCCCACAGTCCCGGAATCGAGCGTGGGACAATGGAACAGTTGGCGCGCAAAGAGGGAATTCCATTCGAATGGTACAACACCCCAATGGAGGGATATCGTCGCGCACGCGCGCTCGCCGGCCCCGATGGCCTCTGTCTCGTTGCGGGTTCCCATTACCTCGTCGGTGATATCATGCCGGCCGCATGGATCACCTCACGGCCTCCGGGAGAATCACCGATACAACGACTGAAATGGGATGACATCCTCGCCGCACTCAGGCTGCCATCCTGACAAATGATCGAACGCGCGTCACAGAGACGGGAACACTTTCACGTGAGCATTGTTGGCAAGATGTTGCAAGGGATCCGGCAGAAGCAGTTGACATTGTCCCTGACCGGGTATACTCTGCATCGCTAACCGATGGAGGACAAATGGCACACCCTATTGAAGTTACAGACGCAACCTTTGAGTCGGAAGTCGTTAAGTCGGATGTCCCGGTACTCGTCGATTTCTGGGCTGTCTGGTGCGGCCCGTGCAAGATGATCGCCCCGGTGCTGAATGAACTCGCCGAAGAGTATGATGGCCGCTTGAAGATCGTCAAGCTCGATGTGGACAACAACAACAAGACCGCGATGCAATTCAGGATCATGAGCATCCCGAGCTTGCTGTTCTTCAAGAACGGTGAGAAGGTCGATCAGATCGTCGGCGCATTTCCCAAGCAGCATTTCGTCGAGAAGATCGAACAGGTCCTAAGCTAGACCGCAATTCTGCGGCACCTTCAAAAACCGGCAACATGGCCGGAGAGCGTTCGACAATGGACGATTCTCAGATCGTTGAAGCTGATGTGGTATGGGAGGGCGACATGTCATTTGTCGCCCGTACCGACTCGCATCACTTCTTGTCCATGGATGCGCTGCCCAAAGACGGCGGCAAAAATTCCGGTCCGCGCCCGATGGAGATGGTCGCCTGCGCGATCGGCGGCTGCACCGCGATGGACGTAGTCGCTTTCCTGCGCAAGAAGAAGCTCACTGTCGAGGCAGTGAATGTACACGTGACCGGCAAGAAACGCACCGAGCCCCCTGCCGTATTCGAGGAGTTGGTCATCGACTACCGCGTGCGCGGTTCCGACCTAACTGAAGCCGATGTGAAATGGGCGGTCGAACTTTCGATTCACAAGTACTGCTCAGTCTTGGCAATGATCGGTCAGTCTGCCAAGGTGATCCCGCGCTGGACACTCGAACCCTCGACCGGTTGAATTCACTCCACGCTGAACTATTAATTATTGTTTGCCGTATATAGGGTTAGGCAGCCCTTTGTGACTCGCTGTCCTGAATTCTTCAGCGTCCGGCGTCGATAATTGATATAAGGGCTGTAGACTGAGACACTTGATGCGATACACCGTAGGTCAGAGCAATTGGGGACGGAACCCCCGGACGATGGGGGCTATCCCTCCAGCCATCAAGTTGCTCTTCTGGATCAATGGCGGGATTTTCCTGCTCCAAATGACCGGTCTCAATCCCTTTCTGGTGAAGTACCTGGGCCTGACACCGGTCATGGTCTGGCACGGCGCTGTATGGCAGCTTTTCACCTATATGTTCTTGCACGGTGGGCTGTTACATATCGGCTTCAACATGTTGGTCCTATGGATGTTCGGACGCGATATCGAGTACGCCTGGGGCTCCCGGGAGTTTCTCAAGTATTATCTGGTCTGTGGCCTCGGAGCCGGAGTCGTAACTCAGCTTATCCTGAATTCGCAGACGATTCCAACAATTGGGGCGTCGGGCGCCATTTTTGGTGTTCTGTTGGCTTTTGGGATGATGTACCCCAACCGGCCAATCTATTTGTGGTTTCTGTTCCCAATTCCGGCCAAGTACATGGTCATTCTCTGGGGCGGGATGGAACTCCTTTTCTCCATCAGCTCGAGGGCCGATGGTGTCGCTCACCTCACTCACCTCGGTGGGGTCGCCGTCGGGTTTATTTATCTCAAGTGGGGAGGCCGCATGTTCCGCTTTCCGCGGCCGCTGGCATTCCTCGGACGATGGCGTGCCAAGCGCAAAGCGCATCGTCTCAAGAAGAAATGGGACGATCAGCGCTCACTAATGGAAGCCGTTGACCGCGTTCTGGATAGGATCAATGAGGTGGGCTACGACCAGCTGACCGATGAAGAAAAAGCCACCTTGGAACGGGCATCGAAGCGCCTTTCGACCGAAGATGCTAAAGGGTGATTTTGCGGCGTATTTTGAAGCAGAAACAGATTTGATTGTGATTTTGCTGATTACCAGGGATCAATAATCCCGTTTGAATAGAGTGACCGAAGAAGCAGGGCAGTTCATTGATCCGAGCGCTACCGGCGTTGGCAGACCGATGAATGCAAGTGAAGGCGGTGACCTATGATTACAGTGGCAGTGGCAGCAGGCGATCCGGGAGCGAACGAGTACTACCGTGGGCTAATGGCCGATGCGAAATTCGATGCGATCTTTACCCCCGAGATAGAACTCCTGACGCGGTGCGTGAAATCGAAGCCTGTAGACCTAATCCTCTTCGATCTCTCCTCACCGGCATTATCCGCGACCTCGTGGCTGGAGGCTGTACGGGAGGACAGCGATTTGGCGCTGACCCCCGTTCTCTGGGTTGGCATGGCGCGCCCCATGGCCCTCGCCACCACGCTCGACAACTACCGTCCAGGCGCACGTGCCCGCCAGCGGCCTAACTTAACTTCACTCATGGAGTTAGTTCAAAAGATCGTGGGCCGGACATCGGGCGCACCAAATAGCTCCGTTCCTATTGTGGAATCATCCAAGGGGTGGAAACCTGAGGGCGAAACAATTGACGATGCCCTCAGCATTTTCGCCGATGCCAAACACGCCAATGGCCACCACCCTCGACCGCTCCCCGACGATTCCGACGAGAATATCTTCCAGACATCGGAAATTCGCCGGGCAGCCCATGCCAATCACACTAAACCCGCAGCCAGTGGTTCCACCGCGCACCCACCGGGCGAAGTTCTCGCCATTCCAACGAGTGGACCAGAGGAAAAGGTCGTACTCGATTTCTCAGATGACGACACTGAGGTGAGCGCCCCGCCGGAATCAACCGTGAATGCCCAATCATCCACCACGGCGGTTGCCACCGAGCCAGCCAAGCCCAAGGCGTCGCCGGTGTCCGAGGACCTGATTGACGAGATCACCACGAAGGTCATTAGCCGGTTGGCTGCCGAAATCTTCAAAAATCTCGATACTGGGGCGATTCGCCAGACCGTCCGCGATGTCCTGACCGAGCAGCGCCAATAGCGCACCAGTCCCGGATTCATCCGCTCCAAGAATATCTGCCTCCCGGGAGTTTGTCGGTTTGACAAACTCCCGGGAACATTCCACATTATCTCCGGTAGGTTAGGAGACAATGAATACGATGATCAAATCCATACAACGGAACACAATACCCCTGCGAACGATCACAGGGATGCTCCTCGCCTGCGCCCTCCTGCTCACTCCTGTGGCGCGCGCCGAGTTTGAGGGTTTTGGAGCTGGCGGCAGTGATGAACCGATCCTGACCACCACCGCATTGAGCTCGCTGAAACAGGCTGCGCCGTCAGACACGGTCTGGCTGGTCGTCCGGCTATCGATGCAACCGGGTTGGCATGTCAACTCAGCGGTCCCGCTGCAGGACTACCTGATTCCCACGGAACTCGACATCGACACAGCCGCCCACGTGGCGGTCGGTGAACTCCTCTACCCGGAGGGGGAAAGAATACCCCTGCAGGGAGAGGACATGCTGGTCTATGCGAGCGGCGCGACCATCTTCGTTCCGGTGCGTATTCTCGCTGATGCGCGGACGGGTCCTCTCGAGATCACGGGTACCCTGCATTACCAGGGATGCAACAACTCGGTCTGCCTGGGAGCGACAGACGAGGACCTAACCTGGCACCTCAACATCGATCCGCAGCGGGGCGAACTGCAGAATCCCGAGGTTTTTGCCGGGGTCAGCGGTGGAGCCGCTCCTCCCAAAGAATGGAATCCCGATCTCTCCAAGGTCCAAAGCAGTGGGACCAATGATCTGGAGAAATTGATTCAGGAACACGGCAACTGGGGGTATGTGCTGGCGCTCCTGCTGGCATTTGGGACCGGTCTCCTCTTGTCCTTCTCGCCGTGCACCTATCCCATGATTCCGATCACGGTCTCGATCTTCGCCGGACAGGCACGCGGGATGGGACGCGGGTTCTTCCTCTCACTGCTTTACGTCCTCACCATGGCGGTCATCTACGGCATCATGGGGGCGGTGGTCGCCAGCGTCGGCGGCGTATTCGGCGCATGGCTGGCAAACCCGATCGTGGTGGGTGTAATCGTCGGGATCTTCGTGATCTTCGCCTTGTCGATGTTCGGCTTGTATGAATTACAGGTTCCGGGTGCCCTGCGCAACAAGATGGCAGGCAAGGGCGGTGATGGTGTCGGTGGCGCGATCGTGCTCGGCGCGGTCGCCGCGCTGGTCGTTTCGCCGTGCGTCGGTCCATTCGTCGCCGGTATCATGCTCTACATCGCAACCACGGGCAGTGCATTTCTGGGCTTCATCATTCTCTTCACCTTCGCACTCGGTTTGGGCACGCTCTTCATGCTGATCGGGACATTCTCATCCGCCATTCAGGCACTTCCCAACGCGGGGCAGTGGATGGAATCGGTGAAGCGGTTTTTTGGATTTGTCCTGCTGTTGATGGCGCTTTATTTCGGGCGCACGCTGATTTCCACCGAACTCACGGCTCTGCTCGGTGGACTGATGTTTCTCGCTGCCGGAGTATTTGGCGGTGGTTTTGACCGCCTTACCGCCGAGGCCAAGTTCTTCCCGAGACTTAAAAAGGTATTCGGCATTCTCTGCACCCTGATCGGGATCTACCTCTTGGGTGGTTACCTTGTCTCCTCCGGCTTTGTCTGGCCCCCGGTCGAAGTGGCAGGCGGGATCGGTCACAGCGAAATGGCTGGCGAGAAGATCCCCTGGGTGACAAATCTCGATACCGGACTCGAACGTGCCCGTCAAGAGGGCAAACCCGTGGTGATCGACACGTGGGCCACATGGTGCGCCAATTGCCGCAAGCTCGACAAATCGACCTGGTCCGACGATCAGGTCGCAGCCGATGCTGCGCGCTTCGTCCCCCTGAAACTCCAATTGGAAACCAGCGATTCTCCCGAGACACAGCGCTTCATGGAGTTGTTCGGTCTCAAGCAATACTCTCTCCCGACGATTATCCTCATCAACTCCCAGGGTCAGGTGCAGGATATCATCCAGGGCTACCTCGGCCCCAACGACATGCTCGCCCGGATGCGCGCGGTCAATTGACGCGTCTGATGATCTGCCCGAATTGCCCAGACTCCGCGTCCCGACGTTTCATTTGCATCAACCCCTTCTGTGCCGTTACTTCGTGCTCTGCATGGGAGTTATCCAATGACACAGCGACCCCGCTTATTCCTGATTGACGGCACCGCCCTGGCCTACCGGGCGTTCTTTGCTTTCATCCGCAATCCCTTACGCAACTCGCGCGGTGAGAACACGTCGGCGATCTACGGCGTTGCCAACTCGCTGCTCAAGATCAAGCGGGAAGAAAATCCCGACTACTGGGCATTTACCTTCGATCGCCCCGAACCCACGTTCCGCCATGAAATGCACACGGAATACAAAGCGACGCGCGATGCGATACCCGATGAGTTGGTCAGCCAGTTGCAGCAGATCAAGGATGTCGCCGAGGTCCTGGGTTGCCCGCTTGTCGAATTGCCCGGGGTCGAGGCCGATGACTTGATCGCCACATTGGCGATTAGGGCCGTCAAGGAGGGATTTGATGTGGTGGTCGTCTCGGGCGACAAGGACCTGATGCAACTCGTCAACGACCGCATCTCGATCTACAACCCGCGCAAGGCGGGCGCCGAAATTGAACGTCTCGATCCCGAGGGCGTGGTCGAGAAATTTGGTGTCCCTCCCGAACGGGTAATTGATGTCCTTGCCCTGATGGGAGACACGTCGGACAATGTCCCCGGCATTCCTGGGATCGGACCGAAGACCGCCGTCCAGTTGGTCAATGAGTACGGTGATCTTGAATCTGTTCTGAAGTCAGCCAGCAAGGTCAAGCGGAAGGCACTCCGCCAAAAACTCGAAGAGTTCGCCGATCAGGCGCGGTTTTCCAAAGAGCTGGTCACGCTGAAATATGATTGCGATGTGGCGTGGAGTCCTGAGCGCTTTGATGCCGCGACATTCGATCGTCAGGCGGCTATCGAATTGCTGAAAGAGTACGAAATCAAATCACTTGTCAAATGGGTGATGCCGGAGGTGCCGACCGATAGTACCGAAACCGAAGCGAGTGACACCCCCGAGGACACACCGGGCAAGTACGAATGCATACGGTCAATCAGCGAGCTCAAAAAGCTAACTCAGGCATTGATGAAAGCGAAATGGCTGGCGGTGGATACCGAGACGACATCGCTCAATACGCTCGAAGCAGAGCTCGTCGGGATTTCACTGTCGTTCAAAGAAGCCGAAGCATACTACATCCCGGTGGGCCATGATGATGAATCCTCCAATCTGGCGTTGCCCGATGTTCTCGAGACGCTGAGGCCAGTGCTCGAGGGCAAGGGACCGAAGCTGATCGCCCAAAATGTCAAGTATGATGGACAGATCTTCAAGCGTTATGGGATCGAACTCGGCAATATCGGCTTCGACCCGATGCTCGCCTCGTACTGTCTCAATCCCGGCATGCGTTCGCACGGGCTCGATAACCTTGCGCTGACGCACTGCGGCCACACGATGCAGCCGATCTCTGACCTCATTGGCACGGGGCGCAAGCAACTCAGTTTCGCAGCGGTCCCAGTGGACAAGGCAACGTATTACGCTGCCGAGGATGCCGACTACACCTTCCGGCTGCATGAAGCCCTCGAACCACAGATTAAACCGGCAGGCATGGAGAATCTCTTTTACGAGGTCGAGCTTCCTCTGGCGTCGGTTCTAGGTCGCATGGAGACCGAGGGGATCGCCGTCGATCCGGACTACTTGAAGACACTGTCCAGGGAACTCGAGACGCAGATCACGCAGCTGACCAGTCAGATTTATGAAGCGGCGGGCGAGGAGTTCAACATGAACTCGCCGAGCCAGCTTGGTCATATTCTGTTCGATGTCCTCAAGTTAACATCAAAGCGGAAGACCGCCAAGACATCGCAGCGGGCGACAGACGTCGGGGTACTCGAATCTCTCTCGGCCGATCATCCGCTACCCGCCCTGATGCTCGAGTACCGTCAATTGGCGAAGCTGAAATCGACCTACGTCGATGCGCTGATCGAACTCGTCAGCCCAGTCACTGGACGCGTACACACGTCGTTCAATCAAACTGTTGCGGCCACCGGCCGGCTCTCATCCACCGATCCCAACTTGCAGAACATTCCGATCCGAACTGCCGAGGGACGCAAGATTCGCCGAGCCTTCGTTCCACGTG
>Ga0055445_10000119_pt1 | contig 12475 bp, 12 predicted proteins | sample China_Galinas_PW_FD_57737 | JGI IMG/M metagenome (GOLD analysis project Ga0055445, IMG submission 57737) | Wetland microbial communities from San Francisco Bay, California, USA, that impact long-term carbon sequestration - China_Galinas_PWA_D1 | ecosystem: Environmental > Aquatic > Marine >... | reverse complement strand
GTGATCGCCGCCGCGTAGTTTCGTCCCTCGTCGGAGTCATAGGCGAGGCCGCGGTTCATGAGCAGCGCGCCCAGGTTGGCGTAACCGAGGCCGAGCGGCCGGAATCGGTGGCTGTTCTCCTCGATCCTGGGCGTCGGATAGCTGGCGTTGTCGACCAGGATCTCCTGGGCCGTGATCGTGACCTTCGCCGCGAACCGGAACGCATCGACGTCGAACTCGCCGTCCTCGCGCACGAACTTCATCAGGTTGAGGCTGGCGAGGTTGCACGCCGTGTCGTTGAGGAACATGTACTCCGAGCACGGGTTGGACGCGTAGATCCGATCCGAGCTTGCGCTCGTGTGCCAGTCGTTGATCGTGGTGTCGTACTGGATGCCCGGGTCGCCGCACATGTGGGCCGCCTCGGCCATCCGCCGGAAGATGTCGCGCGCCTTGAAGGTGCCCGCCGGCTGGCCGTCGGTGACCTCCCGCGTCTGCCAGTCTGCGTCGTGCTCCACAGCGCGCATGAACTCATCGGTCACGCGGACGCTGTGGTTGGCGTTCTGGAAGAAGACCGAGCCATAGGCCTCGCCGGTGAAGCTCGGGTCATAGCCCTGCTCGATGAGCGCCCAGGCTTTCCGCTCCTCGTTTGCCTTGCTCTGGATGAAATCGAGCACGTCCGGGTGATCGACGTCCAGGATCACCATCTTGGCCGCGCGCCGCGTCTTGCCGCCTGACTTGATGACGCCGGCGAACGCGTCATAGCCCTTCATGAAGCTGACCGGGCCCGACGCGATGCCGCCGCCCGACATCTTGGCCTTGCTGCTCCGGATGGGCGACAGGTTCACGCCTGCGCCCGAGCCGTACTTGAACAGCATCGCCTCGGTCTTGGCCAGATCCATGATGCTGGACATGTTGTCCTGCACCGAGTTGATGAAGCACGCCGAACACTGCGGCTTGGGCTCGATGCCGACGTTGAACCAGACGGGCGAGTTGAAGGCCATCTTCTGGTTGACCAGCAGATGGGTCAGCTCCGCCTTGAACGCGGCGAGATCCTCGTCCGTCGCAAAGTAGTGCTGGGTCTCCGCCCACGCGGCGATGGTGTTGACCACGCGGTCGATGAGCTGCTTGACGCTGTGCTCGCGCTCGGGTGTCCCAACGTGACCACGGAAGTACTTGGAGACGACGACGTTGGTTGCCAGCTGGCTCCAGGCCTGCGGGACCTCGACGTCCTTCTGCTCGAACACCGTCTTGCCGGTCTCCGACGAGATGGCCGCCGTGCGGTACTCCCAGGAGATCTCGTCGTAGGGGTGCACGCCCGGTCGTGTCCAGCGGCGTTCGAAGGTGAGCCCGCGGGTGCCCGTACCGGAGAAGCTGGCGCCGTGGATGCCGCCGAGCCCCTTCCGGCTCGTCTTGCCGGTGGCGGCTGTCTTGCTGCGCCTGGATGTCGTCTTCGCTCCCGTCACGGGGGTCACCTCGCGAACCTGGGCCATGTCGTCCGTCTCCTCCGATCCCGCGCCAATCGCGGGCTCCTCCCTGGGGTGCCGGCAGAGCGGATAGGGCGTCCGTCGCCGGTTTGGCTGCGCCGGCCCACCCTGCTTCGGGCGGGACGCTGCATGCGTGGGTGCTCGAGTGCCGTCTTCTTGGGCGGCGATTGTCGTTTCTCGCGCTGCCGATGCTCCTCGTTCCGAGCCCTGACCCACGTCTGCTTCACCGGTCTCACACCCACGACATGGGGGACCGCGTAGCTGCGGACCGATCCTCGGCTTGCTCTTTCGGCGTCCTCGCTCCGGTGGGCCTTCTGTTTCCGTCGGGAGCCATCCAGCACCTGGTGCCCCGGGCGCCTGCGTCGCGGGCGCGACCCGCACATGCTACGTCGGGCGATTGGGCGGGTCAACCCCGAAACCACAACATGTTGTGGTGTGGTGGCACGCCCGATCGCAACATCTTGTTGTGTCGCGGATTCGGCGCTCATCCACGCCGAGGGCGGTGAACTCCACGCTCGCAACCCGTCTGTCCACGGTGGCCGGCACCGTCATCCACCCTGTTGGAACTCTGCTTCCACGGTGGCACCGAGCTTGTCCACGCCTCGGCGAAGGGTTATCAACAGAACAGACGTTCTAGTCTACCAGTCGTCGAACCCGCGCACCTCATGGCGCGGAGCGAGGGTGGGGGTGCCCTGCTCGACAGCGGATGGACAATCGACGAACCGTCAGGTCCGGCAGCCGACCGCCGTGCCGATGGACAGCACCGGGGGCGGGTCAATGGTTCGGAGCAGCGCGCAGCGCAAGAGGGTTTCGGGACACTGGCCGAGCGGGGGAGCCAGGAAGATGGACCTGGCCAAAGGGCGGCCAGCGCCGCGCGTGCTCGTGGCCGTCGCGTTGGTGGTTGGGGTCGTGGCCGCCTGCAGTGCGAGTGGAACGCCCTCGGCCGGGGGACCGACCGCCGAGGCCGGCGGCATGCCAGCTGCTGCGACTGAGAGCCCCGCGCTCGCCACGCCCACGGCCATGCCCACGTCGACGGTCGCCCCAACGCAGTCACCGACGCCGTCCGCCACGCCGCCTCCGACACCGGCGCCGAAGACGCCCGAACCGACAAACTCGGCCCGTTCCGCAGCGGCCCTCCCGGGCGGCTCGGGGTGCCCGGGGAAGGTGCGACGGGTGGAGGACCTGACCAGCGTCCCGGCCAAGCGCCGGGCCGCATGCTTCGGATCAGTGGAGCTGACGCTCGTCGTGTTCGCGCCGGTTGCCGACGTGGACGTCGGTGGCTGCCCGCCCGATCCTGCGCTCGAGCCGGGCGACTGCTCGGCCGAGCCTCCCTGGCTGGTTGCCCCGTACTGGGTCATCGCCGGCGACGCCGCCGGCGATGCGCTCGCTCCGAACGCCCTCGTGGCCGCGATCGACCCGGTGTCCGGCGCCCGACGACCAGAAGATCCGACCTGGGTCAGGGTCATCGGTCACTTCGATGATCCCGCGGCGACCACGTGCCGGATCACGATCGACGCCACGGGCTCGCTGGCGGAGCCACGGAAGACCACCATCGCCCGCTGCCGCTCGACGTTCGTCGCGACCTCGATCGAGCCCGCGTAGGTTTCGCCACCGCCTTGTGATCGGCCGAGTACGAGCCGCGGCCGAGCGCGGTGGTGGTGCCGCCGATGCCTCGGTGCTGCCGTTCTCCTACGGGGTGCCCCAGCTCTCGCGCTCGCCCGCGCGGTAGTCGAGGAACAGCTGCTGCGGGCTCACATATGAGGCCGCCCACGAGCCCCGCTCACCGGTGCGGAACTCGTTGTACAGCTGCTGCTGCGAGGCGGGCTCGGCCGTCGTGGAGACGTGCGGCTCGACCAGGACCGCAGCTGCCCACAGCCCGACCCCGAGGGCGATCGCCACGATTGGCAGGAGCACGTATCCCAGGTGATGTTGACCGGTGAACCCTGCTGGGTGGGTCGGCACATGCAGCGTCATCGCGCGCCTCCCATCGTGCGCGCGGGCCCGTCTCGCCAGTGGCTCAGGGTCGTCCCGGCGGCAGGGGTTCGGACGACCCGTCGCTGCCTCCCGCGTCAGATGACGAGCCTGGGGGAGGGACCTGTCGGCCGATAGAGTCCTTCGGCCGAACCGGGCGGTACGGTCCCAACGCTTGCCCGATCCCGTGCGGGCCTTCGCGTGGCCCCTCACCGGTTGCGGATTGCCGCCCTGGCCTACAGCCCGCTGTAGGCGTGCAGCCCGCTGAACCACAGGCTCCCCGAATAGGTCACCAGCACCATGCCGAACCCGACGACCAGGAGCAGCGCCGCTGGCCGGCCGGCCCAGCGCCGCTGGTTGCGCGCGTGGAGATAGATCGCGTACGTGAGCCAGGTCACCAGCGCGGAGGTCTCCTTGGGATCCCAGCCCCAGTAGCGGGACCACGCGATCGACGCCCACCACGAGCCCAGGATGATCATGGTGGCGAAGATCGGGAACGCGATGATCACCGCGCGGTAGGCGACCTCGTCGAGCGTCTTGTGCGACGGGAGCCAGGCGAAGCGATCGGCCTTGCCCTGGATCAGGAAGCCGACGCCTGCCGCGAACGCGGTGGCGAAGATCCCGTACGAGATGACCGCCATGCCCACGTGGATGGTGAGCAGAGGTGCGTTCTGGAGCGCCGGGACCAGGGGCTCGATGTCGGACGGGAGCGAGGACGCATACAGCAGGATCGCGAGCGCGACTCCCACGGGGATGAAGCCGATCTGGCGGATCGCGTACCGGCGCGACAGGAACAGGTAGCCACCGAGCATCGAGGTCGCGAACGCGACGCTGAACTCGTACAGGTTCCCGTACGGCCCGCGCCCGACGACGACCGCGCGCGTGGCGAGCGACGCCAGCAGGAGGCCGAACCCGGCCAGGGTGATAAGGGTCGCGGCGCGCGACAGCGGGCTTGGGGAGTGGGCGAGGTCGAGCTCGCCGGACCCGATCGCGCGCGACGTGACGAACGAGCCGCTGACGCCGGCCGCGGCCAGGGCGGGCTCGCGGCTGGGAGCGAAGGACAGCACACGGCGGCCGTTGGCAAGCAGGACGGCATGACCGACGTGGGCCGCGAAGCCGATCGCGACCGCGATCACACCAAGGACGAAGAGGATCGACGAGGCCTGTGCCATGGTTCGTGTCCCGAGACGCTTGGGGCCGGACCGGGATCGCCGGTCGGTCCGGGTTGGGTGCCGGTCGCCACGCCCGGCGTGTCAGTGGTCGAGGTTGCCCTCAGACCGCGGCCCGACCGCCCGGCGGCGGGCCGGCCGGGCGAACGGTGAGGGTGGGGGTGCGAAGGGTGAACGAGAGGCCGCAGTTGCCGCACGTATCCTCGACCGCGGGCCGAACGAGCCCGCACTTCGGGCAGGCGACCACGAGCGTGTCGCCCGAGGCAGACCTCGTGGCGCCGGACTCGTAGACCATCGCCTCGCTGACGCTGTACGGCTCACCCACGGGGAATACCGGCGCGCCGCTCTCGTCAAGCGCCGCCGGCCGGCGCGGATCCCGGTACGCGACCCGCAGTCGCGGCCTGCGAACGAAATAGACGAACCAGGCCAGGGCCAGGAGCGTGAGGATGGGCCCGACGACGCCGACCACCAGAAAGATCGGCAGCAGGCCAACCAGGCCGCCCCAGTCGGGGATGACCACCTTGGCCGAGAGGTCGATGAACCCGTTCCAGATCTGCTGCAGCTGATCGAGGATCACGGGCGCATGCTAGCAGCCACGGCGGAGGGCGTCCCGGACCCGTTGGGCTCGGCTCAGCCTCCGGAACGTGGATGGCGCTTGTGCCGGGCGACGCGACGCGCGGGGCCTCTCTTGGTGGTTGCTCCACGCCCCGGCTTCCAGCGGGGAATGTCGGCATCGTCCACCGGGCCGGACGCTGGACCGCCGCTGGCGTTCCCGATCCCGCTCGCCTTCGGCGGCCGTCGGTTCCCGGCCGCCGGAGCCGAGAGTCTGGGCAGATCGAGCCTCGACAACAGCCACTGCACCGGCACGGTCCTCGCGCCCTTCGCGGCCAGCAGCCCCCGCAGCTCGCGGTCGTTGGTCACCACGAGCACGCGGGTGCCCGCGGCAGGCCCGGCTCCGGCGGTCATGATCGCCTCCGAGACGAGGTCCAGGATTACGTTATCGGCCGATCGGTGGCCCGAGTAGCGAACGTACATGCCCTGCGCCAGCCGGCCGTAGACGCCGTGACCGGCGCCGTCGAACACGAGGTCGATCGCGATGGCTCCCGGGATGGCGGCCCGCAGCCGACCGATGATCGCCGCCGGCGGGGCGGCACGACCGCTGCCCAGCCGGTACAGCAGGTTGGTGCCGTCGACGATGAGGCGCGCCGTCCCATCGAGCGGCGACCGACCGACCCGGCTTGTGTCGGGGGGGCGTGATGGGCGTGGGGCCCGGACCATGCCCAGACGGTAGCATCGGTGGGTGCTCCTGCTTGTCGACCTCGATGGCGTCGTGTACCGCGCGTCGCAGCCCGTGCCTGGTGTAGGGGCCGCGCTTGCCGCTCGTGTCGCTCACGGTGACGACGTCGTGTACGTCACCAACAACTCGATGTACTACCACGCCGACTACGTTCCGCGGCTCGACGGGGTTGGTGCCCCGACGGGACCCGATCGCGTCGTCACCTCGGCCAGGGCGACGGCGCTCCACATCCGCAACGAGATGCCTTCGGTCCGACGCGTGCTCGCCGTCGGTGCCGGTGGGCTGGATCGCGAGCTGCGCGAGGCGGGGCTCGACGTCGTCAACGCGGCCTACGCCGCTACGCGCATGAGCCAGGAGGCGATCGACGGCTGGGAGGCGGCCGGTCACCCAGCTGCCGTCGTGGTTGGGCTGGACCCGCAGCTCACATACCTGCGGGTGGCGGCGGCCGCCGACTGCATTCGGGCCGGCGCGACGTTGGTCGCCACCAATCGCGACCCGATCTACCCCATCGAACATGGCTACCGGCCCGGCGCCGGGTCGGTCGTGGCTGCCGTGGAGGTCGCGTCCCGCACGACAGCGGTCATCACCATCGGCAAGCCCGAGCCGCACCTGCTGGTCGCGGCCGCGCACCTGGTCGGGACCGACCCCTCGGCGGCGGTGATGATCGGCGATGCGGTGACCGACATGGCCGCTGGTCGCGCCGTGGGGGCGAAGACCGTGCTGATGCTGACCGGCGTGACAAGCCGCGAGACGGCCGAGTCGCTGCCCGACGACGAGCGACCGACGTTCATGGCCGAGGACGGCCAGGCCCTCGCCCGGATCCTGGTCGACATCGCAGGCCGTTAGCTCGGCAGCAATTGCCCGGTCGGATCGGATCTCTCGGTCGGGGAAGGCCGCTCGCTGTGCGTCAGCTCGCCGCGATGTCGGGGATCCCGGTAGCCCACGCCGACAGGTCCGCGCGCACGCGCCCGCGCGTCGCCTCGTCGCAGAACGCCGCGTCGACCGCGCCCCGGTTCATGGCCCACAGCTCTGGAAGCGTCACGCCGATCAGCGTCACCGCCCGCTCGTACTCGTCGGACAGGCTGATGTCGGACACGGTGAGATCGTCCGTGCTCAGCGTCACCGGGACGCCTGCATGCAGCAGGCGACGCAGGGGATGCTCGGCGAGTGAGGGCACGATTCGGGCCTGCACGTTGGACGTCGGACAGAGGTCCAGCCACGTGCCGCGCGCCCTGAGCTCGGCGACCAGGTCGGCGTCGTCGATCGCCAGGGGCCCATGGGCGATCCGCTCCGGGTCAAGCGCGAGCGCGCGGCGAACCTGCGCGGCGCCGCCCCATTCGCCCGCATGGAGCGTCACGTGGAGCCCGATCGCCCGGGCGGCTTCGAGCGCAGCACGATGGTCCTCCGGGTTGGGCGCGCGAGCCTCGGGCCCGGCCAGATCGACCGCCACGAGGCCCTTCGGAATTCCGCCGCGCTCCAGGTCGCGGACGAACGCCAGGTTCGCCTCGGGCGGGTGGATGCGCATCAGCGTCGCGATCAGCCGGACCTCGATCCCCAACCGGCGGGCGGCCCCGTGTGCCCCCGCCGCGACGGCCTCAACGACCTGCCGTCCGGTGAGCCCGCGACTGGTGTGGAGCAGCGGCGCCCAGCGGATCTCCGCATATCGGACGTGGTCGAACGCCTTGTCCTCCACGAGGTCGGCGGCCGTGCCTTCGAGCGCCTCAGCGTCCTGCATCAGGGAGATCGGGAGGTCGAACGCGAGGAGCAGCTCCGCCTGATCGACCACCTGCTCGGGCACGACCAGCACCCGGCGCATCGCGGCGTACGTCGTCGGGGCGTCAACACCACGCGTTCGAGCCAGACGAAGCGCGGTGGAGATACGCAGCGAGCCATCGAGATGGAGATGCAGCTCCACCTTGGGCATGGCGCGCACGATCGAGCGGACGCCGAGGCGATCGAGCTCGCCGGCTCCGGGCTGGTCGTGCATGGAGGGCATGGTAGGCGTTCCGCAGAGCCTGTTGCCGCCGCGGTCGCCGCGGTCGCCGACAGCTGTCGCCAATCGCTGTCCTTCAATAAATCATGCTACGGTTGCATAGCACATTTATTTGGAGTGATGGAGACCGGAATGCACAGGATCCTCGTGACCGGCGCCACCGGGTTCGTGGGCAGCCATGTCGTGCCGGCGCTGCTGGAGGCGGGCCACGATGTCGTGGGCCTCGTGCGCGGGGACGAGGATGCCGGCCGGCTTCTCGATCGCCTGGCCGGGACGGCCGCTGGCGTCACCGTGCGCGCGGGAGAGGTGACCCGTCGCGACACCCTGCCGGCTGCAATGGACGGTGTCGACGTCGTCGTGCATCTGGCAGCGATCCCGCGCGACCGGGATGGTGGCGCGAGCCTGCGGCTGGTCAACACCGAGGGGACCCGAAATGTGCTCGTCGCGGCCCGTGACGCGGGCGTGCGACGCTTCGTCCACCTCGGCGCGATGGGCGTTGTGGACGAGCCTGACCTCCACTACTCGAGCTCCAAGGCGAAGGCCATCGCGCTCGTCCGCGACAGCGGGCTCGACTGGACCGTGCTCAGCCCATCGGTCATGTACGGCCCCCGCGATGGGTTCTTCAACATCCTCGCGGGGCTGGTCCGGATGTCACCCGGCATCGTGCCGCTGACGGGCAACGGCGACGCCCGGTTTCAGCCGCTGGCGATCGGCGACCTGGCACGGATCGTCGTGGCCTCGCTGGCCGATGACGCCACCGTGGGCCGTGAGTACCTGCTCGGCGGGCCCCGCTACTGGACCTATCGGGAGATGGTCGAGGAAGTCTGTCGTGCGATGGAGGCGCGCCGGTTCCTCATGCCGATGCCGGTCGCGGTGATCAGGTTGGTCGCCGCGGCCGCAGAGGCGGTTCGTCTTCCGTTCCCCGTGGCCACCGACCAGCTCCGCCAGCTGCGACTCGACAACACCGGACCGCTCGACGGGGTTCGATCGAGCTTCGGCTTCGACCCGCAGACGATGGAGGGCAACCTGGGGCACCTCCGCCTCCGGCCGGCCGACCAGTAGTCGGCGTGGCGACCGCCGGACCTCGACTCCCTGGCCGAGGCGATGATCGTGCGGAGGCGGGCGGTCCTCGCGCGCACCGTGCGCGCGCGCTACCCTCCTGCGCGTGAATCGATGGGGCTCCGCGCTGCTCCTCACCGCCCGCTCCGTTGCCCGTCGCCTCATGCTCGGTGTGGGCTGGGTCGTCATCGCTGCCCTGATTGCGATCGGCGCAGCCGGCGTGGTTGCCGCGACACAGCATTCGCCCGGGACGAACGCCCGGCCGGAGCTCACCTGGGTCGGCGACCAGGCGGCCACGCCGGCGCTCGACGCCGCGACCGAGGAGCTCGCCCAGCTATCGACCACCGTGGACGCGCTCGCATCGACCGCGCGTCGCTCGCTGGCCAACATCGTGGGCGGTGACGTGCAGGCGCTGAGCGACACGATCGATGAGGGCACGACACAGGTCACCGCAGTCAAGGCGCAGACGACGCGGCTCGGCGCGGCGCTCGCGAACGTGCCCGGGGTAGGGGACGGCGCGTCGTTGCGGCTCTCACCGGGCATCGTCGACCGCTACGACGCGCTGGCATCGACGCAGGGCCTGACGGACGGCCTCGAGACAGACTGGCTCGCGTTCACCGGACGGGCAGTCGGAGCAGCTCGCCTGACCGGCCTGCTCACGCGGCATGACCAGGAGACCGCGGCCGCGGCCAAGGCGGGTGCCGCCGGCCACTACCGGCGAGCGCTCACCCTGCTCGACGCTCCCGATGCGACGCTCGAGGAGGCCCTCCGGCTGCGAGACGATCTCGCCAGCTCGACCGATGTCTCGACGCTCACCGAATGGTTGACACGGAATTCGGCGTACGACGCCGCTCTGCGCAACCTCTACGAGTCGCTGGTCGACGCAAAGGGCCGCGTCACCAACCGGGTGCGCAGGGCATTCACCGAGGAGGCCGCTGCGCGCGACCAGCTGCCTGCGGACACTCGGGGGCTGGTCGTGATCATGGGCGACGTCGCGCGTGGGGGACTCAACCAGGCCGTGATCTCGATCGAGCAGGCACGGGGAGCGTTGGCCGCGGCACTCGACGTCCAGGAGCACTACCAGGTCATGGGCACCGCGGTGCCCTAGCGTTCCTCGGCGCTCGGCGCTCGGCGCTCGGCGCTCGGCGCCGTCAGCCGCTGCCTGCGCACACCTGCTCCCGCGTTCTGGTCCGGGGCGCCGGTACACTGGCCGCAATATCCATCATCCGCCCCGGTCGCGGTGCCGTACCGTGGGCGCCCCGGGAGGGATCACGTGCAGATCCGCGTTGTTGTCGACCAGCCCTGGGCGGCCGCGGCCGACGTCCTGACGATCCCCGTCATCGGTGATCCGGTGTTCGACGGGCCGCTCGGCGAGCTCGACCGACGGTCGGGCGACGAGATCAGCGGGCTGGTCGCGTTCGGCGAGATCCCGACCAGGCGCTACTACCGCGTGGTGGCGGCGAGCGGCGACCTGCCCGTTCAGCGGCTGCTCGTGGTCAGTGGCGGCAAGGCTGACGAGTTCGACCGGGAGACCGCACAGAGACTCGGGGCGACGGCGATCCGCCGGCTCGTCAATCGCAACGCGCACACGATGGCAGTGTGGCTTGATCCGGTCGCTGACGGGCTGGCCCGCGCGACCGAAGACTCGGATCCCATGGCGACGGCGGCTGACTTCGTGACCCGGGGGATCGTCGAGGGCGGCTTCGAGCCCAAGGCCCTCTATCGCGAGGACACCCACGCGGCGCCCCCGGCGCTCGACGAGCTGATCCTGGTTGCCTCGACGGGGGACTCCGCGGCGATCGAGCGCGCGGCCGAGCGCGGCCGGATCATGGGTGAGGGCGCCAACATCGCGCGCAGCCTGGCCAACCGGTCCGCCAACGACGTGACCCCGCAGGTGCTCGCGGACGAGGCCTCGACGCTCGCCACGAGGTACGGGCTCGATATCGACGTGATCGACGAGCGGCGCGCCGCCGCGATGGGCATGAACCTGTTCCTCGCGGTTGGCCAGGGCAGCGCGAACCCGCCGCGCATGATCGTGATGCGCTCCGGGGAGGCGGGCGCCCATGACGCGCTCGACCGACACCTCGCGCTCGTGGGCAAGGGCGTGTGCTTCGACTCGGGCGGGATCAGCATCAAGCCCGCGGCCCATATGGAAGAGATGAAGATGGACAAGACCGGTGCGTGCACCGTGATCGCGGCCATCACCACGCTCGCGCGGCTGGCCCCGGACACCCCGCTGCTCGCCGTCGCCCCGGCGGTCGAGAACATGCCCAGCGGAAGCGCGACGCGACCCGGCGACATCGTCCAGGCTCTCAACGGCAAATGGGTCGACATCCTCAATACCGATGCCGAGGGGCGCCTGATCCTGGCCGACGCGATGACGTACGCAGAGCAGCTGGGCGCGACCCACCTGGTCGACGTGGCCACGCTCACCGGCGCCGTCGCGCGCGCGATGGGCCAGCTGGTGACCGGCGCGTTCGCCACGCCCGACGACTGGTGGGCCGAGATCGCCGCGGCCGGCGAGCGGGCGGGGGAGCGCTATTGGCGGATCCCGCTCGTGGCCGACTACCGCAGGAACCTTCGCAGCTGGTACGGGGATCTCGCGAACGTCGGAACGGCCGAGGGCGGGCTCGTGCAGAGCGGCCTGTTCCTCGAGGAGTTCCGTACCGTCCCGTGGGCCCATCTCGACATCGCGGGGACGGCCTACTTCCGCGAGACGACGCAGTACGCGCCGCGCGGCGCCACCGGCGTCGCGCACGCGACGCTGGTCGAGCTCGCCCTGGCCGGCGCGGCGGAGCGCTGACCACCCGGTCGCGTCGCCAGGCATTGACCGTGCGCCCGCCGCCCGGCACCCAAGACCACGGATGCTGACACCGCTGGCGATTGCGCTCGCGGTCCTCGGGGCTGCGTGGGGCTTTGTCGCCGACCGCATCGCCGCCCGCTGGCCGGCGCACGAGGACGGTCACGTCCGCGCGATCGACTGGCGAACGGCGGTGGCCGTTGTCGTGGGAGCCATCGCGCTCGGTGGGCTGACCCTGCGGTATGCCGACCCGGTCCCGGTGGTGGTTATCGGTGCCTATCTGGTCGCGTTGGTGCTCCTCCTGGCGACGGATCTTGACCAGCGGCTGCTGCCCGACGTGATCACCCTCCCGGCGATCCCTCTGGCCCTGCTGTTCACGCTGTCCGGCCTGAACCCCATGCTGTCGCCCGACGCGCTTCCCGTCGCTGTGCTCGTCGCGATCGTGTTGCCTGTCGGGCTGGCGTTGCTCGCCATCCCGTTCGGTGCCGGGGCGATTGGCATGGGCGATCTCAAGCTGCTCGTCTCGATGGGGCTGCTGGCGGGACCGGTCCGTCTCGTGATCGGAGTGGTCTACGGTGCCTTGCTTGCCGGGTTGGTCATCGTGGTCCTGCTCGTCGTCCGGCGGATCACGCTCAAGACCTACATCCCGTTCGGCCCGTTCCTCATCTTCGGCGCCATGTGGGCGATTCTGGTCCTCCGCTGACGGCCCGGTCGGAGGCCGGA
>Ga0055445_10000118_pt1 | contig 12582 bp, 11 predicted proteins | sample China_Galinas_PW_FD_57737 | JGI IMG/M metagenome (GOLD analysis project Ga0055445, IMG submission 57737) | Wetland microbial communities from San Francisco Bay, California, USA, that impact long-term carbon sequestration - China_Galinas_PWA_D1 | ecosystem: Environmental > Aquatic > Marine >... | reverse complement strand
CCGCGGCGTTGACCACGCGCCATTTCGAGGTGCGCCTGTCCACCGGTACCCGCTGGGCTCCCTGCCCCGAGCCGGTCATGGATCGCCTGAGCCCGGTGCGCTGCGCTGAGCCGCCGCCCACCGCCAACTCTGTCGCCACCGCCGAGGCGTCGACGGGCAGCCCTTCGGCGAGTGCCTCCGGTGCTCCCGCCGGCCCGAGCCGCGGCGACGGCGTACCCCCCCGGCGGCTGGCGCGCTTTGGCCGGGTCAGCCTCGCCACCGCCGGCGACTCCGAGTCGCTGGACCAAGCCGTGCGTTCCTTGCGTGCCGCCGCGTCTCGCACGCCGGGCGATTCCGCACTTCTCAACGACCTCGCCGCCGCCTACTACGTGCGCGCCCAGGAGACCGGCGCGGCGACGGACCTGGTGCACGCCCTCGGCGCCGTCGAGCGGGCCGCCGCCCTGGCGCCCAACGACCCGGTGGTGGCCTTCAACCGCGCCCTCATCCTTGACCGCTTGCAGGTGCTGGACGCGGCGCGAGACGCCTGGGAGCGCTGCCTGCGCCTCGACCCGGCCAGCGAGTGGGGACGCGAGGCGCAACGCCGCCGCGCCGCCCTGCCGACGCCGGGCGAGCGGCCGCCGGCGGAAAGCGTCCGCACTGAGGATGACCCGCAGACCGCCCGGGAAGGCCCACCCGAAGCCGTGGTGGGCCAGCGGGCGGAGCCCGCGGACGAGTGGCGGCGGCGCTGGGAGAGCCTGGCGCGGTTGCGCGCGCGGAGCGCTCTGTCGCAACGCTATACGGTGTTGATGGATGGCGTTTCGATCGCCCTCGGCCTGGGTGAGCCCGAAGCGGCGCTGGCGCTGATCGACGACGTGGTGGCTCTGGCCGAACGCTCCGCAGCCCCTGCCCCCCTGACTGCTGCATACCTCAAACGCGCCGAGGTGCGGCGCTCCGCCGGCCGGGACGGTGGACTCGACGACTTGGATCGGGCAGGGGCGGCGCTCGAGCGCGTGGACGCGGAGGAGAAGCCGTTGCGCCGAGCGCTCGTCCAAGTGGAAAGAGCACGCTGGATGATGGAGGCGTCTCCCTGGCGGGCACGGCTCCTTCTCGAAGCCAGCGTCACGGAGATGGAGCAAGCCGACCTCGTTCTGCCTGCCGCACGCGTCGAGCTGGCGCGGGCCCTCGGGCGTACCGGCGACGCCGCTGGTGCTCGCGAGCAGCTCGCCGAGGCCCTTTCCGAGCTCGATCGTCAACGGCGCGCGGCGTGCGACGAGATCGAGCGCCTCTCCCTGGCGGACGAGGCCGCCGCCGCGCGTCGCGTGCTGGAGGAGCTTTCCCTCGAAGGCGGCGCCAGTTCCGGCACAGGGTCGCCGACGCGATGACCGCTCCCGTCCGCGACCGCGAGTCGCCGTTGCGGTGAGGCCCGCGGCGGCTACAATCCCCTGCATGAAAACGCCCCTCGCCCTCTGCCTGCTGGCCGCCGTCGCCGCCTGCTCACCGGCCGGCACCGCCCCGTCTCCGGACGCCTCGTCCGCCTCCGGCGCCTCCGCTGCCGGCCCCACGGCCGCCGCCGTCGCCGCCGCCACGCCCGTCGACCTCACCCATGCTTTCGACGCCGACACCATCTACTGGCCCACCGACACCGAGGGCTTCAAGCTGGAGACGGTGTTCGAGGGTATGACCGACAAGGGGTACTACTACGCCGCGCACCGCTTCAGCGGGGCGGAGCACGGCGGCACCCATCTCGACGCGCCGATCCATTTCGCCGAAGGGCAGTGGACGGCGGACGAGATCCCGGTGGAGCGGCTCATCGGGCCGGGCATCGTGGTAGACGTGACGGCGAAGGCGGAAGCGGACCGCGACTACCTGGTGGGGGTGGACGACTTCACCGCCTGGGAGACCGCCCATGGGCCGATCCCGGACGGCGCCATCGTGCTGCTGCGCACCGGCTACGGCCGCTACTGGCCGGACCGCGCCAAGGTCCTCGGCACCGAGCTGACCGGGCCCGAGGCGGTGCCGGAGCTGCACTTCCCGGGCCTCGACCCGGAGGCCGCCCTGTGGCTCGTCGAGCAGCGCTCGATCGACGCTATCGGCCTCGACACGCCGTCCATCGACTACGGGCAGTCGACCCTCTTCGAGAGCCACCGCACCCTGTTCGCGGCGGACGTCCCGGCCTTCGAGAACGTCGCCCAGCTCGACGAGCTGCCGGTCAAAGGCTTTACGGTGGTCGCCCTGCCGATGAAGATCCGCGGCGGCAGCGGCGGCCCGCTGCGCATCGTCGCCCTGCTGCCGCCGGCCTGAGGCGAGGGCGCTGCGGGCTCACCGCGCGCGGCTCACTGGCCGCGGAGCAAGCGCGCCGCGCGATCCGCCTGGTCGGCGTCCAGCACCTGCCCGGACTCGTCGACTTTCCAGCGCTCGGACGACGGCCCGGCGGTGGCGGAGATGAGGCCGCTGTCGTCGAGCAGGAAGAGGCCCTCCTGGCCGATCTCCAGGCGCGGCGCGTAGCGCCAGGCGACGTCTTGACTGCCGGGGAAGCGGACCACCACCTGGTCGTCCGCCGCCGCCGTCGCCGGTCCCTTGAGCCGGCGCTGCACCTCCACCACCGCCTCCATCCACTCCGGGTCGTGCTCCGTCACCCGCCCGTCTGTCGGCCCCACGGCGGCGGTCGTACGCATGCCCACGACCTTGCCCACCACCACCAGCTCGGCGGCCTCCAGGCGCTGCGCCAGACGGCGGTCGTCGGCGGCGGCGAGATCGGCCCGCGCCCGGTCGCCGGCGGCGGCGGTGGCGCTCACCGGCCGGCGCTCCAGCTCGACCACCGCCAGGCCGTCGCCGAGCTGCCACAGGCGGGTGAAGAAGATCGCCAGGTCGCCCGCGGCGAGACCGCCGTCGCGCAGGTCCACGGTCACCTTGCGGCCCACGAAGTCGGCCAGCACGCCGGGCGGGTCGGGGCGCATCAGGTCCACCAGCTCGACCACCGCGGTGGTCGCCGAGGCGGGGACGTCGGCATCGGCGACGGCGGCCAGCTCGACGACGCGGCCCACGAACACGACGTCGGCCTGCTGCGCCGCGTCCGGCGGCGGCGGTTGCGCGGCGGCCGGCGCTGCAAGGGTGAGGAGCGCGATGAGGAGCACGGCGGGTAGGGCCAGCAAGACGGCTGGCCGGGAGCTCGAAAGCGCGGCGGTGATTCCCACGGTGTGGATTCGGTTGGTCATCGGTTCAGCCTCCTGGCTCCTCGTCCTCGCGTTGCAGGACGAAGAAGAACGGATCGATGGAGACGTCCACCCGCCGCCCGGAGAGGTCGAGGAGCCGGCGGCCCCCGAAGTCGGCCTGGCGCTGGAAGGTCACCCCTTGCGGGAAGTGGTCGCGGTTCGGCGTGTTGTTGGCGGAGAAGATGCCGTAGAAGGTGGTCCCGACGGCGGAGAGGTGGAGATAGTCCCCGATGTAGGGCAGGAAGCGGGCCGTCGGCCGGTCGGCGGGGACGTCGGCCAGCACCAGGACCTCAGGCGGCGGAGCGTCGCCCCCGCTGGCCGCCGGCCGCATCTCGATCTCGGTGATCCAGCGGTCGCGGCCGGCGTCGTAGCGCTGGTAGAGGAAACCCAGGGTGCCGTCGTCGTCGACGGCGAGGGCCGGGTTGGCGGCGCTGGAGACGGTGCGCAGGTCGGCGCTCCAGGTGGCGCCGGCGTCGGCGGAGCAGCGCAGGTGGAGAGTCAGGGGCACCGAGCCCCGGCGGTCCCCCCAGGCCACGCAAACGCGGTCGCTGTCCGCCGGGTCGACGGCGATGCTGAGACTCGACCCGGCCAGCCGCTCCTGTCCGAAGTCGGCGTGGGACGAGTTCTCGAAGGGGACGTCGATGCCGCTGACCACCCGCACGCCGGGCATGCCGTCGGAGTCGCGCAGGTCGCCGAAGGGCGCCGCACCGGCGCCGCCGTCGTCGTCGCGCACCACCACCAGCTCGAAGTCCGCGGCGCCGCGGCGGCCGAAGAAGGCGGCGTAGACGACGCCGTCCGCCGCCGCCGCCGGCCGCACCGGGGGCCAGTCCTGGGCCGAGGTGGTGCGCGCCTCGACGCGGGCGGTGGTGAAGGCGACGCCGTCCGGGCGCTGGTCCAGGGTCGCCGTGCGCGGCGTCGAGCCGAGGTCGTTGTTGCCCACGTAGACGCGGTCGCCGCCGTCCACCGTCAGGGTGTCGAGGTAGGGCTGGTCGACGTCGTCCCGCGTCACCAGCTCGCTCATGGCGCCGGCGCCGGTGAAGTCGTCGCTCGACTGGATGGACAGGCGCAGCGAGCCCGGCCGTTGCAGGATGCCGGCGTAGAGAGCGCCGCCGGCGCGGCCGAAGCGGACGCTGATGTCGCCGGTCATGCGTTGCGACACCACGATGGGGTTGAGGCGCCAGGTGTCGCCGCCGTCGGTGGAAACGAAGATGGGCGCGTTGCCGTTGCCCAGTGGGTTGGGGGTGAAGGCGGAGGCGGCGATGCGCCGCGGATTCTCGGGATCGACGGCGAGGTTCGGCTCGCTGTCCTGCTCGCTTTCGGCGCTCAAGGCGCGGGGGATGACGTCGATCACCCGCACCGCCCAGCGGGCGCTGGTCTGCGGCGTGGCCGGGGAGTCGGGATTGCCGCCGTCGCCGGCCTGCCGCGAGGAGCCGCAACCGGCGGCGAGAAGGGCGACGGTGGCGGCGAGGGCGACCGCTGGGGCGAGAGCGCTGCGGGCGATGCGGGACATGGCGAGCCTCCCCGGATGTGGCCCTGGCGGGGGTGGTTTCCCCGGCGAGGGCACCGTGGACGTGGAGCCGATTTATGACAAGGGCGTCCGAGGGACCCGCAGCGTTACCGGTTGTGGCTCCCCTCGGTCCCCATCCGCCGCGCCGCCGCCACTCTAAGGTTGAGCGTCGTACAACCAACCGGAAAAGGGAGCCGAGCCATGCTGAAGCTCGCCGTCCGCCGTCTCGCCGTTCGCCGTCTCGCCGTCGCCGCCGCCGTCCTCGCGGTCCTCGCCGTCGCCCTGCCCGCCGCCGCCATCCCCTACTGTTGGAACTGCACCTGCACGACCAAGTGCACCACCCGCTGCTGGGACGGCAGCGGCGAGGACGTGTGCGGCAACTGGCTGTGCATCGGCCACTGCGAGCCGCCGTGGCTCAGCGCCACGGCGACCGGTCAGGAGCCGAACCTCCTGGCTGTCGCACCGGTCGCCGCGAGCGCGGCGAACACAGAGGCGTGCGATGCCTTGAGCAACGGGGCCGACGCCACGGACGTGCCGTTCTTGGCGCCGATGGACGACACCAGCGCCGTCTCGCAGCCGTAGCAGGCCTGCGGCCCCGTCTTCGCCCGGATGCCGCCGGAGCACCGCGCCCGCGGTAGCTCCGGACGGTGTCGTGGTACAGGCTAGTTCTCCCAGCAACACGGATCCTTCCGCCGGCGCCGCCTGCGCGGCGCTCTCCAGGTCTCCATGGGCACCGCCCGCGGCGCCGCAGTGAGTGACCGCCGCCGCCTTCTGCGCGTTGACCGGAAAGCGGACGAGGGTGACCCCAACCCCACATCACTGTCGACGCCCCGCAGGGTCGCTCCCGGCTCCAGCTTGGAAAGGAGCGCGACCCCGTGCGCAATCTCTGCCTCTGCCTGTACCTGGGCACCCTACTGCTTTTCGCCCTTGCCTCCCACGCCTCCGCCGAGTGCGTCGCCTCCACACGGCGCATCGGGAGCCCCGGCCTGCAGACTATTTTCCTAAAGGTGTCGGGTCTTCCGGACGGTCTCCGCTCGGCCTTCCGGAACGGTTACCAGGGCTGGAACAGACAGCGCTGCAACACGGCCGAGGCGGACTTTCCGCTCTTCCTGGAGCGTTCCGTCGACGGCTCGCGCCGCGTCGAGGTGCACTACCAGGAGGGCTTCAATCCTCACAACAACCGCTCCTGCGGCCGTTGGCAGGACGGCGTTGTCTGGCTCTATGGACGCGCCTACTGGGAGGAGAGGGTGGTGAGCTGCACCCGGGCGTTGGAGTTCACGGACACGGTGACCCACGAGCTGGGACACGTCCTCGGTCTGGCCGACTCGACCTGTACAGGCTGGGCCATGAGCCCGCGGGTCTACGGCGGCGGCTCCTACGTCGACCGCTACCTGCGGCCCGCGGAGTGTGAGCTGGTGGACCGCACCCACCGGCTGGAGGGCGAGGTCGATGAGGCGATGCCTCCAGCCGACCGCTGATTCCTTCCCAAGCTCTGAGAGGATCAGTCCAGGCGGTGATACGCCTGTAGCGTCAGCCAGGGCGGGAACTCCCGGCTCAGCACCACGGCGTCCAGCACCTCCGCCGCCTCGCCGAGACGACCCACCCCGCGGCCGCCGAGGCGGTCCAGCTCCTCGTCCCGGACGCGGGCGTAGAGCTCGCCGTCGAAGGTGCGGCCGTCGGCCAGCTCGGCGGCGTGGTGGAGCCACTGCCAGAGCTGGGCGCGGGAGATCTCGGCGGTGGCGGTGTCCTCCATGAGGTCGTAGATCGCCGCCGCGCCGGTGCCCAGCAGCCAGGCGTTGACGTACTGCAGCGCCACCGCCACGTTCTGGCGCACGCCGGCCTCGGTCACCTCGCCGCCCTCGACGCGGAAGTCCAGCAGGTCGGCGGCGGCGACGTCCACCTCCTCGCGCAGGCGGTCCTTCTGATGCGGCAGCTTGCCGAGGTGGCGGTCGAAGACCTCCATAGCCACCGGCACCAGGTCCGGGTGCGCCACCCAGGTGCCGTCGCAGCCGGAGGACGCCTCGAGCTCCTTGTCCTCCTGCACCTTGGCGATGGCCCGCTCGGTGACGTCGGGCTGGCGCCGGTTGGGAATGAAGGCCGCCATGCCGCCGATGGCGTGGGCGCCGTGGCGGTGGCACACCTGGATCAGGCGCTCCGTGTAGGCGCGCATGAAGGGCACCGTCATGGTCACCTGGCCGCGGTCCGGCAGGATCAGGTCACGGGCGCGGAACTTCTTGATGATGCTGAAGATGTAGTCCCAGCGCCCGGCGTTGAGGCCCGCCGAGTGGGCGCGCAGCTGCCACAGGATCTCCTCCATCTCGAAGGCCGCCAGGACGTTCTCCACCAGCACCGTGGCGCGCACCGTGCCGTGGGGCAGGCCGAGCTGCTTCTGGGCGCGGGTGAACACCAGGTCCCACAGGTGCGCCTCCTGGTGGTTCTCCAGCTTCGGCAGGTAAAGGTAAGGACCGCTGCCGCGGGCCAGTAGCTCGTGGGCGTTGTGGAAGAAGAAGAGGCCGAAGTCGAAGAGCGACGCCGAGGCCGGCTCCCCCTTCCACAGCGCGTGGCGCTCCGGCAGGTGCCAGCCGCGCGGTCGCACCATGAGGGTGGCGGTCTCGTCGTTGAGGGCGTACTCCTTGCCGTCCGGGTTGGTGAAGCGGATCTCCCGGCGCACCGCGTCCTTCAAGTTGACCTGGCCCTGGAGGACGTTGTCCCAGGTCGGGGAGTTGGCGTCCTCGAAGTCGGCCATGAAGACCTTGGCCCCGGAGTTGAGGGCGTTGATCATCATCTTGCGCTCCACCGGGCCGGTGATCTCCACCCGGCGATCGAGGAGGTCCGGCGGCGTCGGCGCCACCTGCCACTCCGCCTCGCGGGCCTGCGGCAGCTCGTCCGGGAAGACCGGGTCGATGCCGTTGTCCAGGTCTTCCTGGCGCAGGGCGCGGTCGCGCAGCAGGGCGCGGCGCGGCGGATCGAAGTGCGCCAGCAGGTCGGCGACGAACTCCAGCGCCTCGGCGGTGAGGATCTCGTCGTAGCGCTCGCCGAGAGGGGCGTCGATTTTCAAGGGGCCGGCGGTCAGGATGGTCATTTCAGGCTCTCCTTCATCGGCTCGTCCTCCTGGAACTGCTCCTCCTCGGTGGAGCCGGCCAGGGCGGTGGTGGAGGTGTGGCCGCCGGTGATGACCTGGGTGAGCTGGTCGAAATAGCCGGCGCCGACGAAGCTCTGGTGCTTGACGGCGCGGTAGGTGCCGGCGTGCTCGGCGGCGAATTCCTGCTCCTGCAAACGTGAGTAGGCGGCCATGCCGCGCTCGCGGTAGCCGAGGGCGAGCTCGTACATGCCGTGGTTCAGGACGTGGAAACCGGCCAGGGTCACGAACTGATAGCGGTAGCCCATGGCCGCCAGCTCTTGCTGGAAGCGGCCGATGGCGTCGTCGTCGAGGTAGCGCTTCCAGTTGAAGGAGGGCGAGCAGTTGTAGGCCAGCAGCTTGCCCGGGAAGCGCTCGTGCACCGCGGTGGCGAAGGTCCTGGCCTCGTCGAGGTCCGGGTGGGCGGTCTCGCACCACAGGACGTCGGCGTAGGGAGCGTAGGCCAGGCCGCGCTGGATCGCCACGTGGAGACCGCCGCGGATGCGGAAGAAGCCCTCGTCGGTGCGCTCGCCGGTGAGGAACTCGCGATCCCGCTCGTCGACGTCGCTGGTCAACAGGTGGGCGCCGTTGGCGTCGGTGCGGGCGACGAGCAGGGTAGGCACGCCGAGGACGTCGGCGGCGAGGCGGGCGGCGGTCAGCTTGTCGATGAACTCCTGGGTCGGCACCAGCACCTTGCCGCCCATGTGGCCGCACTTCTTGGCCGAGGAGAGCTGGTCTTCGAAGTGGACGCCGGCGGCGCCCGCCGCCACGTACGCCTTCATCAGCTCGAAGGCGTTCAGGTTGCCGCCGAAACCGGCCTCGGCGTCGGCGACGATGGGGGCGAACCAGTACGGTCCCTCACGGCCGGCGGCGCAGTCGATCTGGTCGCAGCGCTGGAAGGCGTTGTTGATGCGGCGCACCAGCTGCGGGCCGCTGTCCGCCGGGTATAGGCTCTGATCCGGGTAGGTCTGGCCGGCGAGGTTGGCGTCGCCGGCGATCTGCCAGCCGCTGACGTAGATCGACTCCAGCCCCGCTTCCACCTGCTGCACCGCCTGGTTGCCGGTCAGGGCGCCGAGGCAATGGACGTAGGGGCGCTCGGCGAGGAGCTTCCACAGGCGCTCGGCACCGAGGCGGGCCAGGGTGTGCTCGACGTGGACGGTGCCGCGCAGACGGACGACGTCCTCGGCGCCGTAAGGGCGTCGGATGCCCTTCCAGCGCCGGTCGTCCGTCCACGCGGCGGTGAGCTCGGAAGCCGTCTTCGCAGCCATGGTGGGTCCTCCCGGAGCGTTTCGGTGAGCGAAAAATCCCCTCTGGTCAGTCTATCGCCGCAGTGCGGCAAGGGCAAGGGGGTGATCGCCGCATCGCGGCGCGCGGCGGCGTATCCAGCCTCGTCAGGGTTTGCCGGCGTCCGCTTTCGGGCGCATGGTGCGCAGGGCGGCGCGCTGGGCGATGTTGCCCAGCAGGTCCTCGCTGACCGCCTGCCACTCGCTGGGGGTGAAGCGCTCGGACGGGCTGCTGAGCTCCACCGTGCCGCGGCCCTCGGCGTCGAAGAGCTTGATCCGCAGGTCGCCCCAGATGAGGGCCCAGGATTCGGTCACCTCGACCCGCGGATCGAAGGGTCGGTCGCCGAGCTGCAGGGTGTCGAGGACGGCCGGCAGCAGGGGGCCGCGTCCGCCGTCGTAGCGGACGCCGAAGGTGCGCTGTGCGGTGTAGGCGCCGAGCGGCGGGCGGTAGGCGTCGGTGGAGAGGATCTCGAGGAAGCGCCGGTTGGTGGTCAAGGCGGAGAAGTTGGGGTCGGTGCGGGCGCGCAGGCGGGAGCGTTCGTTGCGCTCGATGGCGCGGCGCAGATGCTCGATGGCCAGCGCCGCGTAGCCGGCCAGGGCGTAGTTGCTGGCCACCAGGTAGTAGCCGTCGGCGGAGTCGCCGGCGCCGTCGAGGTAGCGCTCGAAGCGTTCCGAGGCGGCTTCGAGCTGGCCCTGGAGGAGCAGCACGGTGCCGATGTTGAGGTCGTTCTCGGGCGCCGCCGGCTGTAGCGTCTCGGCGCGGCGGAAGGCGGCGAGGGCGTCGTCGTAGCGCTCCTCGCTCACCGCCAGGGCGGCCAGGTTGAGCCATCCCTGGTGTTGCGACGGGTCGAGCTCGAGGGAGCGCTCGAGGTCGCGACGCCCGGTGTCGACGCTGCCGAGCATGAAGCGGGCGGTGGAGCGCAGCAACAGGGCGGCGGCGTCGTCCGGATTGCGCTTGAGATGCTTGTCGAGCAGCGTCAGCGCCTCCTGCGGCCGCTCGGCGTCGATCATCTCCTGCGCCCGCGGCACGATCTCCCTTTCGGATGCGGCAGGGCGCCCCTGGGCCGTGGCGTGGCCGGCCGGGAGGAGGAGGGCGACGGCGAGGAGGAGGGCGGCGGGGAGGGCGGCAGGGGCGGTGGGCCGGAGACGATCCATAGCTACGGAGGAATCTAGCATGTAGGCGCTGTATTCCGCTGGACGCTGGCGCCGCGCTGGCGCCGCGCGGGCGTGTGGGGGCGGGCGGGGTAGGTGGCGGTCGAGGGGATTGGACCGCAGGCGATCTGCGCACGCCCGCGCGGCGTGCGCGCCCAGCAGGTAAACTCATTCCGTGACCGAGCCCGCCTCCGCTGCCGCCACCGCCGCGTCGACGCCTCTGCCGTCGCCGCGTCAGATCGCCGCCGCTCTCGCCGAGCGGGTCATCGGCCAGGAGACCGCCGTGCGCGAGATGGCGGTGAGCCTGGCCAAGCACCTGGCCGGCCTCGCCTCCGGCAACGTGCTGATGATCGGCGCCTCGGGCACCGGCAAGACCACCCTCATGCGGGCGGTGGAGGAGTACCTGGCGGCCCACCCGCGCCTCGAATCCCGCTCCACCCTGGTGCGCATGCACGCCAACGTGCTGGGCGAGGAGGCGGCGCGGGGACGGCCCGGCGAGGCGGTGCTCACGCGGCTGCTCGAGCGCACCCGGGAGCAGCTCGGCGAGGAGACGCCGGTCGAGGAGCTGCTGGCCCGCGCCCGCCGCGGCCTGGTGTTCATCGACGAGGTGGACAAGATCCGCTCGCGGGTCGGCGACCGCCCCAACGTCGCCGGCATCCGCGCCCAGGAGGCGCTGCTCACCCTGATCGAGAACGAAGCGGTGCCCTTCCGGCTGCCGGAGTGGGCCGGCGGCGGCACCCTGAGGGTGGACTCCTCGCGCCTGCTCTTCGTCTGCGCCGGCGCCTTCGAAGGTCTCTACGACTCGGTGTACGACCGGGTGACCATCGGCCGCGACCGCGGCATGCTGAAGACGGTGACCACGGTGGAGGACGGCCAGGTGCAGGAGAAGCTGGACTTCCGTCTGCGCGACTGGCTCACCGCCGAGGACCTCTTCGACTACGGCATGAGCCCGCAGTTCCTGTCCCGCTTCGAGGGGGTGGTGCTGCTCGAGTCGCTCAGCGTCGAGCAGCTCATGCACATCTTCCTGGAGAGCCCGGAGTCGGCCTATCTGCAGAGCCGCGCCTTCTTCGCGAGCCGCGGCATCCGCCTGGCGGTCTCCCCGGCGGCGGTCCGCGCCGTCGCCCGCCAGGCCCACGCCCAACCCCGCCTCGGCGCCCGCGCCCTGAAAGAAGTCTTCCGCCGCGTCATCCGCGACTACGAGTTCGAGCCCGAGCGCTACGTCCAGGACGGCGCCCTGGTGATCGACGAGGCGGAGGTGGCGGCGGGGTTGGGGTGATGCATCGACTCGTCCGCAGGGTCGGCCAGGGATGCGGACTTGGGCTGAGAAGCCCTCAGGTGGAAAGCTCTGCTGCGAGCTCCCGCGGCGTCACCGCGCCCACCGGGGAGCCTTGGAAGTCGTCCACGTTGCGGGTCACGATGAGGTCGCAACGGGCTTGCTCGGCGGTGCTGGCGACGACGGCGTCCTCGAAGTCGGCGAGAGGCAGGCTGCGGGCGCGAAGGAAGGTGCTCTTGCGCTGGGGCACCACCGCGAACCGGCCGAGAATCCAATCCGCCGCCAGGTCGGCCACCTGAACGCCCTCGAAGCGGGCGACGACGTAATGAACGGTCGTCAAGGCGTGTCCCGGAACGGCCCCTTCGAGATCACCCTCCACGATTCGGGTGAGGACTGCGGCCGAGTGCAGGTAGTGGGGCTCGCGTCGCTGGATGACGTCGAGGAGGACGTTGAGGTCGACGAGGACCTTCATCGACGATGCTTTTCGAGCAGGTGCTCGTGGTAGAGGGCGCGGGCATCCACGTCGGCGGGCACCAGGCCCGAGATCTTCTCGACCTCCGGGTGGATGGTGCGGCCCTGCGCTCCCTCCCGCAACCGGGTGAGAAAGCGGTCGAGAACCTCCGTCACCGTCAGACCGTGCTCGGCGGCGTACTGCTTGAGGTAGCCGAGGTTCTCTTCGGGGAGACGAACTGTGAGCTTGCCGCGCGTGGTCATCCTGGCCTCCTGTACGGCCAGTTTAGCACGTATGTATGGCTGCCCCAGCGTCAGGCTGTCCCCTCGCCTGACGTGGACCGGGGCGCCGGGCAGGGCAAGAGGCTCATTCCGGCTCCTTTCCACCCCCCCGCCCCAACCACCGCGGCAGGAAGGTCAGCAGCAACATCCCTCCCAGGGCGACGGCGAATTGCAGGCCGACGATGCCGGCCCGCTCGGGCTCGCTGGCCAGGCGGTAGAGGGCGGCGGCGAAGTAGGTGTAGACGGCGATCGCGGGGGCCAGACCAAGGGCGGTGGCGGAGAGGAAGACGGCGGGGCGGACGCCGGCCAGGGCGGCGGCGTAGTTG
>Ga0055445_10000117_pt1 | contig 12644 bp, 10 predicted proteins | sample China_Galinas_PW_FD_57737 | JGI IMG/M metagenome (GOLD analysis project Ga0055445, IMG submission 57737) | Wetland microbial communities from San Francisco Bay, California, USA, that impact long-term carbon sequestration - China_Galinas_PWA_D1 | ecosystem: Environmental > Aquatic > Marine >... | reverse complement strand
CGGCCTTGGGATTGAGGGTGAAGGTCTCGTGCTGCCTGCTGTGGCGAAGGGTGGCATGGGCCGCAGCATTAGGATCTACATTTCTTCGGCGTGCGATCACGCTGAGACCCGCGTCAAATGGTAGACGCGAGCGACCTTGGTCGCGGCGCCGAGGTCGCCGCGCCGTAGCGCCTCACGGACCCTGTCGAGTTTTTCTGCGTCCTCCAGGGACAGGTAGGGCGACCACCCTTCGTCCGTCTCGATCAGCTCGACATCCACCTCGGCCGCGTACTCACCTTCGTGAACCAGCTTCCTATAGAGCCTACTCATCGATCTCTCCTACGCCGGTAGTCGTCGCTCCACCTTGCCGGGTCAGGTCGATAGCTCGTGACGAGCACAGCTGGTGAGGCCTTGCCCTTGGGGATGCCTCACACGACGTGAATGGGTTCACCGGCCTCATCCCATTGGAGAACGAGAACGCATGAGCCCTTGGGGTAGTCCGGGTAGTCCTCAAGAACCTGCGCCTTCTCGACCCCGGCCAGCACTTCTCGCAACAAAATACCATCCGCGGCCAACTCGTCGTAGCCGTGATCCGAAACCCGGAGATCCCTTCTGCCGACCAGGGCCAGGACTTGTGCAAAGGTACGGCTCATTTGGCTATCCAGTCCCTCATGTCTACCACGTGGCGCTTCAGCACAGAATCACTGCTGAGGATGGAGTGGGGAGCGCCTCGGCGAGGGCCGGGGGCGGGGAGCTTGGGCGGAAACGTCTGGAGCGGCCCAATTCCGCGGGCGCACCATCGGGCACGGGCGATGGCGGGCCGTGGAAGTCGAGGCGAGCCCCCCTCCATCCAATCCCTAAAGCGAGCCGATTTCCGGCCAGGCTCCCCGCCCCCGGCCCGTCCACGGCAACACCGCTCCTATCCAACCTCGGAGTTGAGGGTGACGGTCTCATCCCGCCCAGGGAGCGTGGGCGCGTTTCATTGACCGGCAGGTGGTTGCCACAACTCGACCTTGTTGCCCTCAGGATCGATGACCCAGGCAAACTTGCCGTACTCGGATTCATCGATCTTGTCGAGGACGTTGCAGCCTTCCGCTTTGAGCGCCGTGACCAGGGCGTGAAGGTCTTCAACGCGGTAGTTGACCATGAACGAGGCTTTGCTTGGAGCAAACTGGTCGCCTTTCTCCGCACCCACGGACCAGACGGTCGTTCCGCCCGTGGGCTTGCCTTCCGAGTCGGTCCAGGTGAAGGCGGTACCGCCCCACTCCTGGACGTCGATGCCGAGATGACGCTTGTACCAGGCCTGCAGCGCGGGTGCATCCTTTGCCTTGAAAAAGATGCCGCCGATGCCAGTGACTCGCTTCATGTGAACCTCCGACGTGTGGTATTAGGGCTGCAGGGCAGCTTGCTTTCGGCAACCTAGCAGGGCCTGGAGGAGAGGTCAAAAGCGACAGAGCCTCTGTCGTCCAACCGGCAGCGGGCTGTCGTCCAATGGACCCGCTTTCACCCGGAGGTATGGGTTGTATCGGCAGCCAATGCGTCTGCGGGCGGGACGAGGCTGCGCCGGAGGCGCCGCCGGGGGCACGGACTGATTCGGGGTTTGATCCGGGGACACGATTCGGGAACGGGGGAGCCGGTGGGGACCTGCGGGTGGTGGCGCCCCCCACCCTCAGCGGTAGGCGATGCCGTGAGCGTCCAGCCAGTCCTTGGCGATGCTCTCGAATTCCGCGGCACGGAAGTCGAACCAGCTCTGGCGGAGCTCCAGGCGCTCGACGGTCTGGTGGAAGAAGCGGAAAGCGCCGCGGCCGTGGACGGCGTCGAGCAGTTGCTTCCGGGCATCGTCGTCCTCGACGGTGTCGCAGAACCGCCGCATGATCTCCCACTCGTGGATCTCGAACGAGTCGGGCAACTGAAGGTACCGATCCGACTCCACGATCTCGCGCACCCTGGCACGATCCTCCAGTTCCCATTCCGGCAGGTCCGGGTCCGGCTCCGCGTCCAGATCGAACGGTTCGTCGTCCGAGACGAGCTCGATCTCGCCCGTCTCCAGGTTCAGGTACGCCGACCGGTCCGTACCCACCATCTCCAGCCCCTCCACCACCGTCTGCAACGAAACCGTCTTGGTCATGGCCGTTCCTCCGAGCACCACCTCGTTGCGCAGAGCAGCCAGCCGGACGCTGGCCGGGTTCGCCACGTGGCACAGGATACCCGGATCTCAAATCAGGAACCGGTTCTCCCGTCGCTCGACGTCGACCTCAGCCGCCTACTCCCGTCGTTCGCTCCCTGAAGGGATGAAAACCACGCGCAGCGGAGAAGCGGTTCGAGTGCAGCCTCTTGTCGGGTGATCCCGCCATCATGGAGTCGAGAAGGATCGGTATTTGTTCAGCCTTCGCGCCAAGTCCCGTTCTCTCGCGGCGTAACTTTCCGGGGCGCCGTAGAGTGGAGACTCGATTCCCCATACGACGTCGGCTTCCTTGATGCTCGACTCGATCGTCTCATCCAGCGGCTGGTCCCCTACGGCCTCTCGGCGTTCAGCGAGTCGCCTGGGCAGACACCAGCGGTCCCAGAATACGCGCCTGCTCTCGTCAAACAACGCCCGTGCGCAACGAAAGGCCAGACGAGATCCGTCGCGGATCCGGTAACTCACGAAATGCAGAGGTCTCGACTTCTGCTCGACCGCCCAGGCCTCGAGAATCTCGCCATTCGCCAGCTCCCGGATTCGCCGCAGGTATTGACCAATCGGGCGACCGTGGTCTCGCCATAGGGATGTGTTGTCGCCGCCGTGAGTGGTGCATTCCAAGGCGCGCAGCTCTCTTGTCGAATCCGTCAGCGCAAACCACTGTGACGTGTCGGCAGCCTCATATCGAAATCCTGGTTGTCCGTTTCTTGGGCTCACTTCCGAGACGTCGATTCTTGCATCGACCGTCGCGGGGAAACGCTCACCCCACGGGGCGTACAGTTGTCCCACCAACCAGATCGAATCTCCAGAATCTACGTCGGCCGCCGGCCCCGCCGTGGCTCGGGTCACGTGGAATCGGGGTCGGTCGAATCCACCAGATTCGCTCTGCAACTCTGAAAACCAAGGATGCTCAGGGTCCGTGGGAAAACGCAAGCGAAGCTCTCGCCGATTGAAGTGGATGAAATGACGCCCCATTCTCAGCCCTCACATCCTCGCTACAGACCCAGGAAACGCTCGACCTGGCGTCGATGCCTGAGCACGTGGACGACAGCATGCTCCAGTAGCTGCTCGAGATCGTAGACGGGACCCCAGCGAGACCGGAGTTGAAGTGCCGTCGCCTCAGCCCGCGCAATCTTCCACTTCCCCTCCAAGGTAGCGGCGGTGAAGGCAAGCATCTGCCGCATCTCGGCCCTGACCTCTTGGAGTGCGAGCACTCCCGGCCATTCCGGCGGTTCGCCAATACCCCACGCCCGTCGCAGCATCCCCGCGTATCCGTAGCCAGCCCGAACGACGTGGGTGGTGACCGATTGGATCGAGCGACAGTCCTCGTCCGTGGTAGCTGTGTCTCGGACAAGCTCGTAGGCTTCGTCTGACAGATCGTCAAGAAGTGCAAGATAGTCGCTGGCCGCACGCTCGTACTCGTCCATCAAGGCACCGACCGGACCGTCTCGATACGTTCTCACCAGTCCTCGCTCCCCGTCATTGCCCCGGGCGCCCGATCAGCTTGAACCTCGTCGAGCTCATTTACAGGTCTCCTCTGATCGCTCTATCGATCTGGAGCAGCTCGACGGGAGCACCCGCGACCTCGATGAAAGCGACCCGTACGCCAGGGCTCGGGCTGTTCGGCTCGATGATCACCTTCCGGCCCTCCAGTGCCTGTTCCAGGTCGTCGACCTCGAACGCCACATGCGCTACGGATTTGACCAGGTCCGGATAGGGGGCCCCCTCCCAGTAACGCTGCTACTGAATCCCGAACAGATTGCTCCGCTGATCACTCACCGTCATCTTCAAATCGGGCAAGTCGATCTCGCCCTCGAATCGTTCAGTCGTCGGAATGCCAATGTGATTGAACTTCATGTCGAAAGTGTCCAGGTAGTGGCGCCAAACGATGCCGCGCCGCGCGCGAAGCGCTGCCGTTGCAGGCGCGTGTGGGTGCTTCTTCTCCAGAGGCTCCTCAGTTCTTCCAGCCTAGCACCCACGACGATCTGTACGTCGTCATCCTCAAAAGGTGCACCGACCATACGAGGGTTCGCCGGCAGCACGACCGGGGCACCGACGGAGCAAGCTCCCGTCTCCGCACATCACCCATATCCGACAGATGCACTCATGCCGATTTGACCATGCCACGCCGCTTCGGTACAAACGATTTGTCTTCCTCAAGTGTATGCTCGCTTCCCCGGGAGCTTGCCAAGGCGGAAATTGGCGGAGAACCCGCCCACACGCACACTAAGTCTTGACCATGGATACTTTCACTTCAAGTCTTCGCCGGTCGACGGGACTAGCGCTTACCATCCTTCTTGTAGCACTGTCCGCTGATGCAGCCGACATCGCTGTCAATACCTTCGAAGATGAGCTGAACGTAGATGGCGACTGTTCCCTCCGGGAGGCGATACAGGCCGCCAATACCAACGGTCCCGTGGACGCCTGCTCTCCTGGGGACGGCGGCTCCCCTGACACCGTCCATCTACCTGCCGGCACGTATTCTCTTGGCTTGCCAGGGTCTGATGAAGATTCCAACTCTGTCGGCGACATTGACATCGTAGACGATGTTCAAATCATTGGGTCGGGAGCAGTTGTTGACGCATCGACCTTGAACGACAGGATCCTCGATCTTCACTCGTCAGACGTGACCCTGGACGGAATAACGCTCCAGAGAGGCACGGCAGCTCAAGGAGGAGCTGTTCGCCTCTCTACCTCCAAGTTGTCTACTGCAAATGTCGTACTGAGGAACAACACCGCCAACCAGGGGGGTGCCATCTTTGCGCCTGCCGGCTCGGAACTACAAATATACTATACTGTATTCCTGGAGAACGCGGCTAAAACAGGAGGTGGGCTCTACTTGGGTGGGACCTTGCAAGCTTCCACGCGACCAGTCTTTCGTAGCAACCACGCGGATCGAGGTGGTGGAGTGTACCTCGATCAAGGAACCATGTCAGCCAGTTATCCTCTATTTCTTTCGAATTCGGCCGATCGTCGTGGCGGAGGCGTGATGAATTCCGGGGGAGCGCTAGATTTAATTGCGGCTTGGTTTATCAGGAATCAATCACTCAGCGGAGGTGCGATTGCCAACGCTGGTGATTTGCGGCTGGAATCTTCTCACTTTACTTACAACAGCGCTTCGAGGGGTGGGGCTGTTGCGAACACTTCGGTCATGGAAGCATACAAGACCACCTTCTTTCGCAATGTCGGCCTGGGAGGTGGCGGAGGGATTCACAGCGCCGGCGCGCTGGTCCTCGACCTGGATGAAGTCAGCATGACAGAGAACGAGGCCGACGTAGGTGGCGCACTGTATATTGAAGATCATGCCGGGAGACCGCCGAGGCTTCGAAAAACAACTATCTACAGAAACACTTCCGATAGAGTCGGGGGGGCAGTTTACGTCTTGGGCGGAACCTTCGGTATCGACATTGCGAATAGCACGATCAGCGGCAACCTATCCTCAAAGGCTGAGCAGGCCGCTGGCCTCACACTGGAGGTTTCGAGCGCGTCAATCAAAAGCAGCACTTTGCGAGACCCACTCACCGCACTGATATTCATTGGGCCATCGCAAGCACAGATAAGTCACTCCATAGTCTTTCGATGCGACCTGGGCATAGATAGTAGCTCTGGTGGTTACAATACATTCCGGTCCGGAAGTAATTGCGCGACAGATGCGATACTGGATAGGGTCGTCGCCGACGTCAAGATGGCACCTTTGGCATTCAACGGTGGTTTCACACCCACTCACCGCTTACTGCCTGGAAGCCCCGCCATAGACGCCGCTTCAAATAGTTGCCTTTACAATCAAGATCAGCGAGGTTCGCCACGACCCATCGATGGAGACAACGACGGTGACGCTCGGTGTGATTCCGGATCCTATGAGCTCGACCCCGCAAAGAAGGAGGCGCCACAGGTATTCAACATTCCAACCTTGTCTTATTCAGGCCTCGTGTGCTCTGGTCTCCTACTTGCTTTGACCGGTGTGCTCTGCATTCGGCGGTATTCTTGATGTGCGGTGTTGACCTTCCTTTCCCATACACCGACCGCCCTACTCAAGGCGAGGGTACCTTGCCCTTAAACAGTCTCCACAATGCTGGTCCGGTCGAGCATGATAGAAGAAAAGCAAGAAAACCAAGGGCAGCTTTCAGACGCACCTCAGCCTCTGGCATAATACCCCAGGCCGTAACAACTCTTGCCGGTATAAAAGCCGTTGAACGCCCTTGAGTCAGCTCGCGCCAACGTGGTACCGAGGACGCGTCGCTAGCTTCGCGCCAACTCGCTAGCCGATAGTGAGAGAAGAAGTCACTAAACGAGGCTCCGTCCATTCTAAGAATCAAGACGTGACTGCCTGCGGATTTGGGCGCAATCGACCAGGAGTTGGTACGAGGAAGGTGTTGGTGCGGCATGAGCGCCATGGGATCAGGCAAATCTATCGTGAATCCTGCGCCGCTCAGCGACAACGAAGTACCGTTTGTCGCGACCAACGCCTGTTCGAGGCCCTCCCCGCTAAGGACCAACGAGGCTTCGTAGCTGTTGTTCTCGCTAAGTCCTCCAGGCAACTCAAGGGTCAGGTTTGCCGGAGACTTTCCGTCAACTGCCTCCACCCGGCTTGAGAGATCGAGCACCGTCGCTGGGCGCACGTCGCCAATCCCAAGAAAGAGGAAGAAGAAACTGATAGTCCAAACGACAAGCGCCACGTTCACTATCAGAACTACTCGTGACCAAGTAGCGATCTGTGGCCTGGACAGCTTTCTGGATAGCGGAAACATGATGCGCGGCCTTGGCCAGACCGAATTCGCGCGCCGCACCACTGAGAGCTTGTGGCTGCGGCACATTCGGTGCAGCCGCTTGCTGGGCGCGCCTCTCCATTCCTATCAGTGGTAGCGCTATTTCGCGAATGTAGCAAATTTTGAGGGAGAGGTCAACGATGACACTGCCCTGTCGTCTAACCGGCCGCGGGCTGTCGTCAGATGGACTCGCTCCCATTCGGCGGGAAGCCCTTCCCAACCACCCCTGCCTCTGAGGGCCGGGGGCGGGGAGCCTGGGCGGAAACGTCTGGAGCGGCCCAATCCCGCCGGCGCACCATAGGGCACGGGCGATGGCGGGCCGTGGAAGTCGAGGCGAGCCCCCCTCCATCCATCTCCAACAGCGAGCCGATTTCCGACCAGGCTCCCCGCCCCCGGCCCGTCCACGGCTCTGCCGGTCTGAGCCCAACCTGGCGCAAAACCGGCTCAGCCAGCCACCCGGCCCGTCCACGGCCACCCGCCCCACGCCCGGCCGGCGTGAGGCCCCCAGGAACACCTACTCGTACCGCAACGCCTCCGTCGGGTTCACCGTCGTCGCCTTCCGCGCCGGAATCCAGCACGCCAAGAAAGCCACCAGCGCCAGCACCAGCGGCACGCTGACCAGCGTCACCAGGTCCGTCGCGGCGATGCCGAAGGTCAGGCCGTCCAGGGTGGTCTTCAACGTCTGCACCAGCAGCACCGTCACCACTAGCCCGAGCAGCAACCCGGCCACCGTCAGCCCCATGCCGCGCCGCAACACCAGCGCCAGCACGCCGCTACGCTCCGAGCCCAACGCCATGCGCACGCCGATTTCCCGCGTGCGCTGCGTCACCGAGTAGGCCATCACGCCGTAGACGCCCACCGAGGCGAGCAGCAGGGCGACGGCGGCGAAGACGGTGAAGAGGACCGCGTTCACCTGCGGCCGGGCGAGCGAGTCGCCGAGGGCCTCCTCCATGTCGCGCAGCTTGGGGATCGGGATCTGCGGGTCGATGCTCCACACCGTCTGGCGTAGCGACGCCGCCGCTCCCAGCGGCGCGCCGGCCGTCTGCTCCACGATCTCCAGGGAGCCGGTGGGGACCTGCGGGTAGGGCAGGTAGAGACGGCGCTCCGGGTAGTCGGAGAGCCCCTCGATGGCCAGGCTCTCGACCACGCCGACCACCTGCAGCCACTCTCCCGGCGGCGTCAGGCCGGGCAGGGCCAGACGGCGGCCGATGGGGCTGACCCCCGGCCAGTAGCGCTCGGCCAGGTCGTCGTCCACGATCACCACCCGCGGCCCCTGGTCGTTGTCCGCGTCGCCGAAGAGGCGCCCGTCGACGCGCTCCAGACCCATCACCTCGAAGTAGCTCGGGCTCACCATCTGGTAGCCCACCACCGGCGCCGCGGCACCCGGTCCGGGCTCCCAACCCTCCACCTCCGGCGAGCCGGAGAGACCCGGCGACAGGGGAAGGTTCGAGGCGAGGGCGGCGCGGCGTACCTGCGGCGAGGCGTCGAGACGTTCGAGCAGCCGCCGGTAGAGGTCGACGCGGCGCTCCGCCGTCGGGTAGGAGCGCGGCGACAGGGCGAGCTCGGCGGTGAGCAGCCCCGAGGTGCGGAAGCCGGGATCGACGGCGGAGAGCTGCTGGAAGCTGCGCAGCATGAGACCGGCGCCCACCAGCACCACCAGGGCCAGCGCGATCTCCGCCACCACCAGGGCCGAGCGCAACGGGCTGCGGGCACCGGCCATGGAGCCGGAGCGCCCTCCCTCCTTGAGGTTCTCCACCAGGTTGGGCTTGAAGGCGCTCCACGCCGGCGCCAGACCGAACAGCAACCCGGTGGCCAGCGACACCAGCAGGGCGAAGACGAGCACCCGGCCGTCGAGCGCCACCGCCGCCACCCGCGGCACGTCGCCGAGGTCGAGGGCCACCAGGGCGCGCTGGCCGAAGAAGGCGAAGGTCACCCCCAGCACGCCGCCGGCCAGACCGAGCAGCAGGCTCTCGGTGAGGAGCTGGCGTACCAGCGTGCCGCGGGCGGCGCCGAGGGCGGTGCGCAGCGAGATCTCCTTGCCCCGCGCCGCCGCCTGGGCGAGCAGCAGGTTGGCGACGTTGGCGCAGGCGATGAGCAGCACCAGCAGGACGGCGGCGAAGAGGGCGAGGAGCAGCGGCCGCACGTCGCCGGACATCTGCTCGCGGATGGGCTGCAGGTGAATGCCCCAGCCGGCGTCCTCCGGGTAGAGCTCCGGATACTGCTGCTGCCACTGGGCGGCGATGCGGTCGAGCTCCGACTGCGCCTGCTCAGGCGTCACGCCGGGGGCGAGACGCCCCACCAGACGCACGCCGCGGGCGCGCCGCGGCACCGCCGGGTTGGGGGTGAAGGGCACCCACAGGTCGGCCTCGAAGACGGGGAAGCGGAAGTCCCGGCGCAGCACGCCGATCACCTCGTAGGGCGTGCCGTCGAGCTCCAGGGTGGTGCCGACGACGTTGGGCTCGCCGCCGAAGCGGCGCTGCCAGAGATCGTAGCCGAGCACCGCCAGCGACGCCTGCGTCTTCTCCTCGCTCTCGTCGTAGGTACGCCCCATCAGGGTCTCGGTACCGAGGACGTCCCACAACGCCGCCGAGACGCGGCCGCCCACGATGCGCTCCGGATCGCCGCTGGCGGTGGTCAGGTTGAAGTTCCACGGGATGGCGCCGGCGACGGCGTCGAAGGCGCGGTCGTCGCGCCGGTGGTCCTCGAACTCCTGACCCGAGGAGGGGATGGCCGGCAGGTCCTTGAGCAGGAACTCGTTCCAGATCATCATCACCCGCTCCGGCTCGGGGTAGGGCAACGGGCGCAGCAGCACCGCGTCCACGAAGCTGAAGACGACGGTGGTGGCGCCGATGCCGAGGGCCAGGCAGAGCACCGCCGCGGCGGTGAGGGCGCGGCGCCGCGTGAGGACGCGGAGGGCGTAGCGGAGGTCGCGGAGCAGTCGTTCCATGGTCGGGGTCTCCCTCGGCTTCAACGCGGCCGGCCGGCCGGCGCCGACCGCCACAGGATTCGTTCCAGGTGCTCGGCCACACGTCGGGCCGAGTCGCCCTGCAGGATGGTGAAGTGATCGCCCGGCACCGGGTGCACGTCGACGGCGGCGGCGCAGCGGCGCCAGCGGTCGACGTCGACGCGGGTTCCCGCCGCGGCGTCGGCGGCGGCGAGCAACACGACGCGGCCGTCCCAGGGGCGCGGCCGGTGGGCGGCGAAGGCCTCGACGTGGGCTTCGTAGACGGCGAACAGCCGCCGCAGCACGTCGATGCCCACCTCCGGCGCCAGCAGTCCGGAGGCCCGCGCCGCGGCCAGCACGCGACCCAGGGTCACCGCCCCAGCACCGTCCCCCGCAGCACCGCCCCCCCCAGCACCGTCCCCCAGAGCGCCGGCCGGCAGACCGAGGTGGCGGGCGAAGGCGCGCAGACGGCGCCGCCGGACGTGCGCCGACGACGCCGTGTCGGCGGACGGCGCGGAGTCGCCGGACGGCGGCGCCGGCAGGTGGGAGTCGACGAGGACGACGGCGGCCACCTCGACGCCGTCGGCGCTCAGCCGGCGGGCCATCTCGAAGGCCACCACGCCGCCCAGGGACCAGCCCCCCAGGTGCACCGGCCCGGCAGGCCGCGCGGCGCGCACCGCGGCGGCGTAGCGTTCGGCCATGTCGCCGAGACTCGTGTAGGGCGGCTCTCCCGCCTCCAGGCCGCGGGCGCGCAGAGCGTAGACCGGACCCACGCCGCCGTCCGCCGCTCCCGGCGCCAGTACGCTCACCAGCTCACGGTAGCAGAACACGTCGCCGCCCACGGGGTGGACCAGGAACAGCGGCAGGTCGCCCTCCGGCGGGGTGAAGAGGACCAGGGGGTCGTGGCCGTCGACCCGGCTCTCCGGGGCTTCCGCGCCCTTCCGGCGCAGCACCGCCGCCAGGCTCTCGACGGTGGGGGCGAGGAAGAGCTCCGCCGGCGACAGTCGGCGGCCCAGCTCCTGCTCCATGCGCACCACCAGGCGTACCGCCAGCAGGGAATGGCCGCCGTGGGCGAAGAAGTCGTCCGCCACGCCGAGGGGGACGCGCTCCAGCACCTCCTCGAAGAGAGCCAGCAGGCGGCGCTCCAGATCGTCCCGCGGCGCCTTCTCCGCGCTCTCCGGCAGCTCCGCCGCAGGTAGCGCCGCCGCGTCCACCTTGCCGCTGGCGCTGCGCGGCAGGGCCGCCAGCACGGTGAGGGTGGCCGGCACCATGTACTCCGGCAGCCGGACGCGCAGCTCCTCGCGCAGCTCGTCGCCGAGCTCGGGATGCTCGTGCGGGTGCTCTCCCTCGCCGACGCCGACGTAGGCCGCCAGCCAGCGCGACTCCCCCTCGCCGCTCGCCACCACCACCGCCTCGCGCACCGCCGGATGGGCGACCAGGGCCGCCTCCACCTCTCCCGGCTCGACGCGGAAGCCGCGCAGCTTGAGCTGGCGGTCGAGACGGCCGTGCAGCTCCAGCGCCCCGTCGCCGCGCAGACGCACCAGGTCGCCGGTGCGGTAGAGGCGGGCGCCGGCGACGGCGGAGAAGGGGTCCGGCACGAAGGCCGCCGCGGTGCGGGCGGCATGGCCCAGGTAGCCGCGGCCCACCAGCTCGCCGCCCACCACCAGCTCGCCGAGGCAACCGATGCCGACGAGGCGCAGGGCGCCGTCCGTCACCCGCGTGCGGGCGCCGGCCACCGGCCGTCCGATGGGCAGCGACGGGGCTTCGGCGTCCGCCGCCGAGCACGGCCAGGAGGTCACCGAGATGGTGGTCTCGGTGGGACCGTAGCGGTTGTACAGCCGGCGCCGCGGCGTCAGACCCGCCACCCGTTCGGCCCAACGCCCGGCCAGCGCCGGCGGCACCGTCTCGTTGCCGACCAGCAGGGTCGCCGGCACCGCCGCGCCGGCGAAGCCCGTCTCGTCCAGCAGCAGGTCGAGGAGCAGCGGCGGGAAGTCGGCGAAGGTCACCCGGTGGCGGGCCAGGGCGGCCACCAGCTCGGCCGGCGCCGCGTTGCCCCCGGCCGGCAGCAGCACCACCCGGGCACCCGCCGCCAGGGGCGCCGCCAGTTGCATCAGGGAAACGTCGAAGGCGAGGGAGGCGGTGAGCAGGGAGACGTCCCGCGGGCCGAGGTCGGCGGCCGCCGCGGCCAGACGGCGGGCCAGGGCGCGGTGCGAGATCACCACCCCCTTCGGCGTACCCGTGGAGCCGGAGGTGAAGACCACGTAGGCCGCCTGCTCCGGGTGGGGGGCCGGCCAGGAGGTCTCGGCGCCGTCGTCCGCCGGCGCCGCAGCGTCCTCCGCCGGCGCATCGAAGCACAGCGGCCGCAGCTCCGCCGGCAGGTGCTCGGCGACGGCGGCGTGGGCGAGGACGGTGCGCACCCCGGCGCCGCGCACCAGACCGGTGAGGCGTTGCGCCGGCGCCGTCGGCTCCAGGGGCAGGTAGACGGCACCGGCGAGGAGCACCGCCAGCAGGGCGACCACCGTCTCCGGCGAACGGTCGGCGAGCACCGCCACCGGCTCCTCGGCGGCGACGCCGTGGCGCCGCAGCCGGGCCGCCAGCAGGCGGGCGCGGCGCAGCAGCTCGCCGTAGGTCACCTCGTCGACAGCCGTGCCGTCCGCCAGCGGAGCCACCAGGGCCACCGCCTCCGGCCGCTCCTTTGCCCACGCCGACACCCGCTCGTGGAAGAGCCGCGGAGCGTCCGCAGCGCCGCCGGCGTCGCCACCGCTCCACTCGATAC
>Ga0055445_10000115_pt1 | contig 12785 bp, 12 predicted proteins | sample China_Galinas_PW_FD_57737 | JGI IMG/M metagenome (GOLD analysis project Ga0055445, IMG submission 57737) | Wetland microbial communities from San Francisco Bay, California, USA, that impact long-term carbon sequestration - China_Galinas_PWA_D1 | ecosystem: Environmental > Aquatic > Marine >... | reverse complement strand
AGAGGCGCCCGGATGACGCCCTCGCTACGGCCGGAGATTCCTTCACAAGCTCTCAGCGCTACTTCTTGCCCTTCCCCTTGCTCGCCTTGCCGTTGCCGCTGCCGCTGCCGCCGTTGTCCGCCGCCGACTCGGCGTCCTCGTCGTCCTCGCGGCCGGGTCGGTTTTCCTCCAGCTCACGGTACATGTGGCGCACCAGGCTGTGGAAGCCGGCCAGCATCTGGGAGAGGGCGAACTCCTGGTCCGCCGGCAGCGGGCGGTCGATGTCCAGCACCTGGTAGACGTTGAGCCGCGGCTCGGTGCCGCCGAAGGTGCGCAGGCGCTGGCGCTGGAAGTTGCGCCACGCCCCGGTCTCTTCCGCCTTGCCCTCGCCGTCGCCGCGGTTCACGGTCAGCGCGTGGTGCAGGTCCGGCAGATCGACGTGGAGCGCTTCGAGGATCTTCTCCAGGGTCTCGATGGACGGATTCTGCTTGCCGGTCTCGTAGGCCGAAAGCATGGCCTTGGTGATGCCAGCCTTGTCGGCGATCTCGTATTGCTTGCGATCCTGTCGCGTGCGCAGCCAGCGCAGTGCTTTGCCCAGATTCTGGAACGCGCCCATGAGGCCGCCTTTCTGCAAGTTTCCGCCGCCTTCCGATCCGCTGCGGACTGTAACCGCGATCGCCCCCGGGTGCAACCATAAGTGCTTTGGTTTCAGTAACTTGAGATGATGCCCTATTTTTCATGATCCGGTAGTGAAGTAACGTAAAGCGACGACTTCTTCACCTCTTGAGACCGCTTGAACATAATTCCGACACGTCATATAGAAACATCGAGAGCCGCGAAAAAAGCCGTCGTCGGACACCCTTCAGCACGTATCGCGGCAACCTGGGCAGCGGCGGGGTGGCGCCGTCGTGTCTTGCCACGACGGAACAAGACGACGCTCGGCCGCGTACCTGCGAATGCGAGGCCGTCGTCCGGCCTTCGCCATCACCCCTGGATAGCGCACCCGAATAGACTGGACGCAAAGGAGGGACACACCTGATGACCCCCACCCTGGAAATGGTGGAGCTGCGCAAGAGCTACGGCAAGTTCGTGGCCGTGGACGGCGTCTCCATCACCATACCGCCGGGCACGGTGTTCGGCCTGCTGGGCCCCAACGGCGCAGGCAAGACCACCACCCTGCGCATGATCATGGACATCATCGCCCCGGACTCCGGGCAAATCCTCTTCGACGGCCGGCCGCGCAGCCGCGAGGACCTGGAGCGCATCGGCTACCTGCCGGAGGAGCGCGGCCTGTACCGCCGCATGACCGTGCTCGAGCAGCTCACCTTCCTCGGCGAGTTGCACGGCCTGACGGCCAAGGAGGCGAAGCTCCGCGGCACCGCCTGGCTCGAACGCATGGACGTCGGTGACCGCGCCGAGCGCAAGGTCGAGGAGCTGTCCAAGGGGCAACAGCAGAAGGTGCAGATCGCCGGCACCCTGCTGCACGAGCCGGAGGTGGTGATCCTGGACGAGCCCTTCTCCGGCCTCGACCCCATCAACCAGAGCCTGTTCAAGGACCTGCTGGCCGGTTACAAGGCGGAGGGGCGGACCATCCTCTTCTCCACCCACATCATGGAGCAGGCGGAGAAGCTGTGCGACCACATCTGCCTGATCTCCAAGGGGCGGGCGGTGCTGGCCGGCGAGCTGGCGGCGATCAAGCGCCGCGAGGGGGGCAACGCCTACCGTCTGGTGGCCAGCGGCGACCTCGACCGCGCCGGCGAGGTGGCCGGCGTCGACCACGCGGTGGTGGACGCCGACGGCGAACGGGCGCGCCTGTTCCTCACCGCCGACGCCGTCGCCGCCGACGTGCTGCGCGACCTCGTGGGCTTCCTCGCCGTGCGCGACTTCCGCAGCGAGGAGCCGGAGCTGGAAGAAATCTTCGTCAAGGCGGTGCAGAATGCGGCTTAAGGCCAACCCGAAGAAGACCCTCATCCTCGCCAAGCGGGAGTTCCTGGTCCGCATCAAGTCCAAGGGCTTCTGGATCGGTACCCTCATCCTGCCCCTCTTCATGGCGGTGCTGTTCGTGGTGCCGGCGCTCATCTTTTCCAGCTCCACCTCGAAGCTGGACGTGGTGCTGGTGGACGCCACCGGCCGGCTCGGCGACGAGGTGGCGCGCCGTCTGGCCGAGCGCAGCGACGATCCGACGCGCAAGATCGCCGACTTCCGGTTGACCGTGGAGGCGCCGCAGCCCGACGCGGAGGCGCAGCGCGCCGCCCTCGACGCGCGGCTGCTCGACGAGGACGTCGACGCCTGGATGTGGATCGACCAGGCCGGCCTCGACGCCGGCCGCGTCGAGTACCGGGCGCGCAGCGTCTCCAACACCTTCAGCCAGGAAGTGCTGGAGCGCGAGATCTCGGCGGCGGTGCGCAAGATGCGCCTCACCGAGGCGGGCTACGACGCGGCGGCGGTGCAGGGGCTGCTCGACTCCATCTCCCTGTCGACGGTGCGGGTGTCCGCCGAGGGCAGCCGCGAGGAGGCCGGGGAGGCCGGCTTCCTGCTCGCCTACGGCCTCTTCTTCCTGCTCTACATCGTGCTCCTGATGTGGGGTCAGCAGGTGCTGCAGGGGGTGCTCGAGGAGAAGAGCTCGCGGGTGGTGGAGGTGGTGGTTTCCGCCGCCCGCCCCTTCGAGCTCATGCTCGGCAAGCTGCTCGGCATCGGTACCGCCGCCTTCACCCAATTCTCCATCTGGATGGTGTGCATCGTGGCGGCCACGGCGCCGGGGCTCATCGCCACCGTCGCCTCCCTGCCGGAGGACGTCCAGCTACCGTCCATCAGCCCCCTCCAGGCGGCCTACGTGGCGATCTTCTTCGTCCTCGGCTTCTTCGTCTACGCCACCATGTACGCCGCCGTCGGCTCGGCCTTCAACAACGTGCAGGAGGCGCAGCAGCTCGCCTTCGTGCCCACCTTCTCCATCATCATGCCGATGTTCTTCCTGCTGCCGGTGATCAACGACTCCAACGGCGCTCTGGCGGTGATCACCTCCTTCGTGCCCATCCTGTCGCCGATCCTGATGCCGCTGCGCATCGCCGTCGAGATCCCGCCCTGGTGGCAGATCTGGCTCTCCATCCTGGTCACCGCCGCCTTCGTGTGGATCATGGTCTGGCTGTGCGCCCGCATCTACCGCACCGGCATCCTGATGTACGGCAAGAAGCCGACGGTGAAGGAGCTGCTGCGCTGGTTGCGCTACGCCTGAGGCGGCGCGGGACCGGGTGCGCTCGCGGTGCCGCGGCGCACCCGCAGCAGGACCAGCAGCGCGCCGCTGCCGCCGAGGTGGTCCGGGGCGCTGGTGAAGGCGAGGACGCGGCGCGCCGCCGGGGCGGCGGTGAGCCACTCCGGCAGCCGCTCCTTGAGCACCGGGCCGGCGGCGGAGCGCAGGCCGCGGCCGTGGATCAGGAGCAGGCAGCGGCGGCCCTGCCGCCACGCCCGCTCCACGGTCGCCTCCACCTCGGCGCGCGCCGCGGCGGCGGTGAAACCATGCAGGTCGAGACGACGTTCGACGGCAAACGCCCCGCCGCGCAGACGCACCAGGGTGCGCGGACGCCGCCCTTCGACGAGGCCGGAAACCCGGTCGCCGCTGTGCTCGACGCGGAAGCGGGGCGGGCGCGGCAGATCGCGCGCTCCGTTGTCGGCGCGGTGGCGGCGCAGCACCGGACGCTTGCCGGTGAGCGGCTCGACGTCCTTCATCGCCGCGACGAATAGGTCCTCTTCCGGCGCACCGCCTTCCCGTCCACCGCCGGCCGGCGGCGCAGGTGGCGTTGCGCCGGCGGTCGGCTTGCGGCGTCGTCCCATGGCCGGCAAGCTACCAGGTGAGTGGGCGGAGCGGCCTCACGGCCGGCGCCAGCTCGGACACGCGCAGGCCGCTGCGGCCCAGGAGCTTGTAACGCATCGGTCGGGACGGCATGGCTCGGTGCTCTCCTTGCGGTCGATGACGGAGGTGATACGGCGACGCCCACTCAACATTGCAAGGGCGGTACCCGACCTCCGCCTGAGCGCCCCGGGCCGCGCGGCCACCCTCGGGCCGCGCCGTCTGGTAGCCTTCGGCCGACAACCCGACGACAAACCGACGCAGTTCCACGGGGGCGGCATGGCCGACTTCATCTCACAGGTCGCCGAAGGCTGGGAGCGGGTGTGGCACCCGGTGCGCAGCGCCGACGTCGTAGAGGCGCGGCACCAGCTCCACTGGGCGACGCAACTGGTGGCGGCGGTGGCCCAGGTCGAGGTGACGCCGCAGGACGACGACGCCCACCTCAGCATGTCCTGGGAGGCGGAGCATCGCCGCTTCGTCGGCCGCCAGACGCGCCGCGGCCAGCGGGTGTGCCTGGTGCCGGAGGAGATGCGCCTCGGCATCCTCGTCCGCCGCGGAGGCGGCGACGCCGCGGAGGATCTGGAGCTCACCGGCCGCACCCTCGAGGAGGCGGCGAGCTGGCTCGCGGAGCGCATCGCGGCGGGCGGCGACGGTGGACCGGCTGCGCTGACGGTGCCGTGCTGCGAGATCGCGGACCACCCGCTGGGCCACGGCGCGCGCTTCACGGCGCCGGGGGCCGGCCACGCCGAGCTGACCTCCTGGTACGCCGCCGCCGCCGGCATGCTGGAGCTGCTGCGCCAGCGCCACCCCGCCGCCTCGCCGGTGCGCTGCTGGCCGCACCACTTCGACGTCGCCAGCCGCATCGCCTTGCCGCCGGCGACGGGCCCAGGGTGCGCGCAAGACGACGGCGAAACGCGCTCCATCGGCGTCGGCATGACCCCCGGCGACGGCTGGTCGCAGCAGCCCTACTTCTACGTCCTGCCCTGGCCGGCCCCCCCGCGCTCGCCGCGCGAGCTGGCCGGCGGCGGCACCTGGAACACCGTCGACTGGACCGGCGCCGCGCTGATGGCCCACCGCCTGGAGAGCGGCCCGGCGGCGCGCCAGGGCGAGCAGGTCGCCCGCTTCGTGGAATCGGCGGTGGACGCCTGTGTCGCCCTGCTGAGCGGCGGCTGAGGTCGCAGCCGTGAGCACGCCCGGGGAGCTGCTGTGGGAGAAGGTGTTGCAGCCGGACGAGCTGCAGGAGGGGCGCGTCAAGCCGGTCACCTGCCACCGCACCACCGTCTGCATGACCCGCTTCGAGGGCCGCTTCGGCGCCCTCGACAACGCCTGCCCGCACCAGCGGGGTCCGCTCGGCGAGGGCTCCATCGAAAACGGCCTGCTGCGCTGCCCGTGGCACGGCTGGGACTTCCATCCGCTGACCGGCAAGCCGCCGGGGGGCTACGACGACGGCGTCGCCACCTACCCGGTGGAGGTGCGCGACGACGGCGTCTACGTGGGCTTCCCGCCCGCGGAGCCCCACGTCGCCACGGTGTCGGACCTGATGATGGAGACGATGGCCGAGTGGGGCGTGCGCTGGGTCTTCGGCATGGTGGGCCACTCCAACCTCGGTCTCGCCGACGCCGTGCGCCGCCAGGGCGAGGCGGGGCGCCTGGGCTACGTCGGCATCCGCCACGAGGGCGCCGCTTCCTTCGCCTGCTCGGCCTACGGCAAGCTCACCGGACGGCCGGCGGCGTGCCTGTCCATCGCCGGGCCCGGCGCCACCAACCTGCTCACCGGTCTGTGGGACGCCAACGTCGACCGCTCGCCGGTCGTCGCCCTCACCGGCCAGGTGGACACCCAGGTGCTGGGACCCGGCGCCTTCCAGGAGGTCGACCTGGTGGCCGCCTTCGGCAAGGTGGCGCAGTGGAGCCAGACGGTGCTCCCCGGCAGCCGCCACGCCGAGCTGGTGAGCCTGGCGGCGAAGAGCGCGCTGCTCAACCGCGGCGTCTCCCACCTCATCTTCCCCGACGAGGTGCAGAACCTGCCGGCGCCGGCCGGGGCGCGGCCGGGACGCCCCGACGGGCGGCTGACGGAGCGCGAGATCTCGCCGCCGCCGGCGGCCCTGGCGGCGGCGGTGGCACGCCTGCGCGCCGCCGAGCGGCCGGTGATCATCGTCGGCCACGGCGCCCGCTTCCACATGGACGCCGTCACCGCCCTCGCCGAGCGCCTCGGCGCCCCGGTGCTCACCACCTTCAAGGGCAAGGGGCTGATCTCCGACCAGCACCCCCTGGGCTGCGGCGTCCTGGGGCGCAGCGGCACCCCCATCGCGAGCTGGTTCATGAACGAGGCGGACCTGCTGCTGGTGTTCGGTGCCAGCTTCTCCAACCACACCGGCATCACCCCCAAGAAGCCCATCGTGCAGGTGGACTTCGACCCCATGGCGCTGGGCCGCTTCCACGCCGTCGCGGTGCCGGTGTGGGGCGAGATCGGCACCACCGCGGCGCTGCTCCTGGAGGCGCTGGACGGCGGCGAGGTGGCGGCGCGGGACCAGCGCGGCGAGGTGGCCGAGCGGTGGAGTCTGTGGCGGCGCGAGAAGGACCGCCGGCTGGCCGAGTACCGCGGCCGCGGCGTCGACTCGGCGTCCATCTTCGCGGCGCTGACCCGCCAGCTGCCGGAGGACGCGGTGATCTGCGTCGACGTCGGCAACAACACCTACTCCTTCGGCCGCTACTTCGAGTGCAGCCGCCAGGCGGTGCTCATGTCCGGCTATCTGGGCTCCATCGGCTTCGCCCTGCCGGCGGCCCTCGGCGCCTGGGCCGCCACCCGGGAGGAGGACGGCCCCTTCGCCGGCCGCCCGGTGGTGTCGATCTCCGGCGACGGCGGTTTCGGCCAGTACATGGCGGAGCTGACGACGGCGGTCAAGTACGGCATGAGCATCACCCACGTGCTGGTCAACAACGACGAGCTGGGCAAGATCAGCAAGGAGCAGCGCTCGGGGCGTTGGCCGGTTTGGCAGACCTCCCTGGCCAACCCGAGCTTCGCCGCTTACGCCGAGCTTTGCGGCGCCCTCGGCGTCAAGGTGGAGCGGCCCGCCGACCTCGACGACGCGCTGCGCCTGGCCCTCGACCACGACGGCCCGGCGCTGGTCGAGATCCGCGCCGACGCCGAGCTGGTGTGAGGGCAGACGAAGAGACGGCCGGGGATCGCTCCCCGGCCGCCGGTCCTGCGTCGGGCTACTACCGTCCGTGGACGGCGCCTACTGCAGCTCGGTCTTCTTCGACGGCACGCAAAGCAACCGGCCGTCCTTGACCCGCATGGTGATGTCGTGGAACTGGTTGGAGATCAGCACGCTGCGCACCGGGTCCGGCTGCTCCTGGATGATCCGGTAGCAGACCAGGTGGACCTCCGGGTAGAGGATGGGCTCGCCGTTCTTGCTCACCGGGTTGCACAGGTAGACCGGATCCAGCACCTCGTTGGAGGTGAAGCCGAACTGGTCCCCCAGCTTCAGCGGCACCTGCTGCGTCGGATCCGCATACACCACGTCGTAGCACTTGTAGTGGTCGACCTGGGACAGGTCCTGGGCGCTGGCGGTGGTCGGCAGCAGGGCCACGAGGGTGAAAGCGGCGGCGAGAGCGAGGATGGCGCAAAGACGATTCTTCATGCGTTCGGCTCCTTGGTTCGGGTCGACGATGGGCCGACTTCCCGGCAACGGGAAGCCCTGCCTTGTACTCGTAACATCATAGTGTCGTGAACCCGAAAATCCGTGACAACGCTATTGCACACCAGCAGAGACGACGCGGCTCACTGCCAGCGCAGCGTCTCGATGGGGTCGATGGCGGCGGCGCGGCGGGCCGGCAGGTAGCTGGCCAGCAGGGCGATGGCGAGGACGCCGACGCCGCCGACGACGAAGGCCGCCGGGTCCAGGGCGCTGACCCCGTGGAGCAGGGCGCTCATCAGCCGGGTGACCCCGAAGGCGGCGACGAGACCCACCGCGGCGCCGGCGAGAGCGAGGCGCAGACCGTGGCGCAGCACCAGCCGGCTGACCTCCGCCGGCAGCGCGCCGAGGGCCAGGCGCACCCCCAGCTCGCGGCGGCGCTGCGACACCGAGTAGGAGGTGACGCCGTAGATGCCGACGGCGCCGAGGAGCAACGCGGCGCCGGCGGCGATGCCCAGCATCACCAGGGTGAAGGAGGTGCGCGCCATGGAGCGCTGGAAGATCTCGTCCAGGGTGCGCACGTCGGCCAGCGGCAGGTTCGGGTTGCGCGCCCAGATGGTTTTTCGCACCTCGTCCAGGAAACCGGGGGTGCCGACCCGCGGCGAGCGGATGACGTAGGCCAGGGTGCGCCGGCCGTCCAGGCCCGGCTCGAAGAAGTCCTTCACCACCAGCGGCCAGAAGACGACGGCGGTGGCGTCCTCCTCGACGCCGCCGTCGCGCACGTCGCCCACCACGCCGACGATCTCGCGCCACGGCGACTGCGGGTAGGGGCGGATGCGGCGACCCACCGCCTGCGCCGGGTCGCTCCAGTACTCGCGGGCGAAGTTCTCGGTGACCACCGCCACCGGCGCGCGGTCGTGGACGTCGGCCCAGCTGATGCCGCGGCCGGCGACGAGGCGGTTGCCCATGCTGTCGAAGTACTCCGGCGACCCCCACTTGAAGCGGCGCAACGGCGGGATGACGTCGCTGGGCAGCGGGAAGTCCTGCACGAAGATGGGGTCGTTGCTCTGCCAGCCGTCCATCGTCACCGACGAGGTCAGACCCGCCGCGGTGACGCCGGGCAGCGCCTGGATCTGGCGCAGCAGCTCCTCGTGGAGCAGCGCCACGCGGCCGACGTCGTCCACCTCGGCCTCCGGCACCGACAGCTTCAGGGTGAGCACCTCCTCGGCAGCCCGGAAGCCGGGGTCGACGGAGCTCAGCGCCTGGAAGCTGCGGATCATCAAGCCGGAACCGATGAGCAGCACCAGGGCGAGAGCGACCTGGGAGGCGACCAGAGCGTTGCGCACGTGCTGGCGCTCGCGGCCGTCGCTGGAGCCGCGGCCGCCGGCCTTCAGGGTCTGGGCCAGGTGGCCGCGGGCCAGTCGCAGCACCGGCAGGGCGCCGAAGACGAGGGCCGCCAGCAGCGACACGGCGAGGGTGAAGGCGAGCACCGTCGGGTCGACGCCGATGTCGGCGACGCGGGGCAACCCGCGCGGCGCCGCGGCGCGCAGCAGGCGCAGACCGGCGGTGGCGAGAGCCAGACCGGCGGTGCCGCCGGCGATGCCGAGGAGCACGCTTTCGAGCAGCAGCTCGGCGCCGATGCGGCGCCGGCCGGCGCCCAGGGCGGAGCGGATGGCGAGCTCCTGGCGGCGCCCCTCGGCACGCACCAGCATCAGGTTGGCGACGTTGGCGCAAGCGATGAGCAGCACCATGCCGACGGTGCCGAGGAGCAGCCACAGCACGTTGCCCACGTCCCCCACCACGTCCTCCTTGAGGGGCCGCAGGTCCGGCCCGAGACCGACCTCCTCGATCATCTCCCGCGTGAAGCCGGTGGGCATGGGGAAACGGTCGAGGGCGACGGGGATCATCCGCGCCACCTCGTCGTTGGCCTGCTTCAGGGTCACGCCGGGGCGCAGGCGGGCCAGGGCCTGGTAGCTGAAGTTGCCGATGAACACCTGGGAGCGGTCGAGCTGGAACGGCAGGTAGAGAGCCGGCTGCTCGTCCAGGAAGCGGAAACCGGCCGGCAGGACGCCGATGATCTGGTGCGCCACGCCGTCCACCTTCAGCGTCTCGCCGAGCACCGACGGCGCGCCGCCGAGGCGCGTCTGCCAGTAGTCGTGGGACAGCATCACCGTCTCCGGCGTGCCGGGCGAGTCGTCCTGCTGGCTGAAGCTGCGGCCGAGGAGGGGCTCGACGCCGAGCAGCGGGAAGACGCCGTCGGTCACCCACGTGGCCTCCACCTGCTCCGGCTCCACCCGCTCGGTCACCGACACCGTGCCGTCGTCGTACATGCCGGAGTCGGTGAACAGCTCACTCTCGTCGCGGTAGGTGAAGTAGAGGGCGGGGGACTGGTTGAGCCGCTGGTCGAGACCCAGACCCGGCGCCTTGTGCCAGACGCCGACCAGCCGCTCCGGCTCCTCGTAGGGCAGCGGCTTCAGCAGCACCCCGTGGACGACGCTGAAGACGGCGCTGGTGGCGCCGATGCCGACGGCCAGGGTAAGCACCGTGACGGCGGTGAACAGCGGCGCGCGGCCGAGGCCGCGAAGGGCGAAGCGGAGCTGGCGGATGAGGGCGGTCATGGGGGGTTCCTCGTCGGGTCGGTCGCGGGGACGTGCGCTCCTGTCGCCCTACGAGCCCCGGCGGCGGCAGGTTCCAGAACGCACGCCAGGAGGACGCCACTCAGGCCGCACCACCTGAACGGGTGTGGGCCGGCGCGGCCAGACGGACCCGCCGGGTGGCGACGCGGTAGCCGGGTTGGTGCAGGGTAGGGACAGCGGCGCCCCCAGCCCTTTCGACCGAATGGAGACCTCCCATGACCCTCAGACGACGTCTGGCCGAGCTCGCCCTCACCGTCCCCCTGACCTTCGTCGTCGCAGCCCTCACCAGCCTCGTCTACCGCTGGGTCGTGCACGGCCTGGCGACGGTGGACTGGGAGGCGGCGGTGCAGCTCGCCCTGGTGGTCGGCTTCCTGCTGCCGTTCCTGGTCCGCGAAGAGACGGCGGAGCAGATGGCGGCGAAACGCTGACCCGGCGCCGCCACCGCCGCCGCCGCACCGAGCGCACCCTCCGCTAGCAGGCCGTGGTGGAAGTCGTCGGCAGGAAGACGGAGCGCGATCCCCCTACCGCGGCCTCCCGACCGGGAGGCCGTCCGCCACACCCGTAAGCCCCGATCCGCACCTCCCGGGCCGCCGGCGCCGCGGCCGGGGCTTGACAAGCCCGGCTTGTATGGAGTGTACTATTACGCATGGTACACCTCCGGGAAGACGCGAGGCCGCACGAGACGGACCGTTCGGCCGGGTCGGCGGCATGATCCAGATCGTCACCGGCGACCCGCGGCCGATCTTCCGGCAGATCGTCGACGGCGTGAAGATGGGCATCGCCAGCGGCGAGATCGTCGCCGGCAGCCGGCTGCCCAGCGTGCGCAGCCTGGCCATGCAGCTCACCGTCAACCCCAACACCGTCGCCAAGGCCTACAACGAGCTGACCGCGGAGGGCATCCTCGAATCGCAGCGCGGCGTCGGGGTGTTCGTCTGCGAGCAGCGCCAGTGGCTCAGCAGCGCCGAGCGCGAGCGGCGCCTCGACGACGCCTTGACCCGTTTCGTCAGCGCCGTCGTCTCCCTCGGCTTTTCCCACCAAGAGATCCTGCGTCGCCTCGAAGACGAGCTGGCGCCTCTGTCCAGCAAGGAACCCACACCATGACCTCACCTCACGCCCTCGAAACCCGCGACCTCGGCAAGCGCTACGGCCGCCGCATCGCTCTACGCGACTTCTCTCTCACCTTGCCGCGCGGCGGCATCCACGCCGTGGTCGGCAGCAACGGGGCCGGCAAATCGACCCTCTTCCGCATCCTCCTCGGCTTCGTCGAGCCGAGCTGGGGCGCCAGCAGCGTCCTCGGCTGCGACAGCCGCCGCCTGACGCCGGCCGTGCGCGGCCGCGTCGGCCTGGTCCACGAGGAGCACACGCTACCGGCGTGGATGAGCGTCGCGGCGCTGACCGCCATGCAGCGCGACCACTACCCGCAGTGGGACGAGACGGCCTTCCGCGAGGTCCTGGACCACTTCGACGTGCTGCCCGAGCAGCGGGTGGCGCAGCTCTCCCGCGGCGAGCGGGCGGGCTTCAACCTGGCCCTCACCCTCGGCCAGGCGCCGGAGCTGCTCATCCTCGACGAGCCCACCCTGGGGCTCGACGTGGTGGCCCGCCAGGCGTTTCTCGAATCGATCCTCTTCGTCGGCGCCTCGGAGACACGGACGGTCGTCTACTGCTCGCACCAGATGGACGAGGTGGAGCGCGTCGCCGACAGCCTGGTGGTCCTCGAACGGGGCGAGCTGGCGAGCTTCTCGTCGCCGGAGGAGCTGTGCCGCCGCATCTCCTGCTGGGTCGCCACCTTCGTGGACCGGCCGCTGCCGAGCGAGCGCGATCTGCCCGGCCTGCTACAGAGCCGCGAGATCGACGGCGAGCAGCACCTCATGATCCTCGACGCCAGCGGCGACCTGGCGGCGCGGCTGCACGCCCTGGGGGCGAGCGGTCTGCGTCGCCAGACCGTCGGCTTCGACCGCGCCGTCAACGCCTACCTCTCCCGCCACCACGACGGCCCGGCGCCGTCCGAGGGAGTGAGCTGACCATGGGCCACCTCCTGCGCAGCGAGCTCGTCCGCTTCCGCCTCCCCACCCTCGGCTTCGCCGCCGTCCACCTGGTGATCCTCGGCCTGCTGGCCGCCGGCGACCTCTTTGCGCCGTCGCTGCCGCGCATCGCCGTCGGTCTGCTCGCCTACGCCGCCGCCGGCCTGCTCCTCGGCCTCTACCAGATGGGCACCCACGCGCGGCCCAACCGCTGGGTCTACCTGCTGCACCGGCCGCTGTCCCCGGGTCGCATCCACCTGGCGCTGGCCGGCGCCGGCGCCGTGATCATCTTCGTCGCCGTCACCCTGCCGCAGCTCCTGGTCACCGGCGCCGTGGCCCTCTCCCCGGCGCAACCGGTGGACGCCCGTCACCTGCTCCTCGTCGCCTTCGTCTCCGCCACCGTCTTCTCCTTCTACCTCGCCGGCTGCCTCATCGCCCTCAGCCCGACCCGCGGCGCCTTGCTGGTGCTGGTGCTGCCGGTCTTCTTCCTCACCCGGCAGGCGGCGGGACCGTGGGTGCTGGTGCCGCTGGCGGTCGTGCTGCTGTGGCTCGCCGGCCTCTCCCGCGCCGTCTTCAAACCGGCCCTGGCGGCGCCGCTGCGCCGCCCGCTGGCGCTGGTCGCCGCCGCCCTGCCGATGCAGTACGCCCTCTTCTGGCTCCTCGGCGGCGGC
>Ga0055445_10000114_pt1 | contig 12818 bp, 11 predicted proteins | sample China_Galinas_PW_FD_57737 | JGI IMG/M metagenome (GOLD analysis project Ga0055445, IMG submission 57737) | Wetland microbial communities from San Francisco Bay, California, USA, that impact long-term carbon sequestration - China_Galinas_PWA_D1 | ecosystem: Environmental > Aquatic > Marine >... | reverse complement strand
CCAGGGCGTCGCAGAAGTCCCGCCGCTGCGGGAACTCCATGACCGACGCCGGCAGATAGCTGTAGGCGGAATTGCTGGGAGAGAGAAGGCGGCCGATGCGGGGCAGGACGTGGTGGAAGTAGAAGAGGTAGAGGGCGCGCACCGGCGGCAGGCGCGGCAGGGCGAATTCCAGCACCACCAGGGGGCCGCCGGGAGCCGTCACCCGCGCCATCTCGGCCAGGCCGCGGCCGAGGTCGGCGACGTTGCGCAGCCCGAAGGAGACGCAGGCGCCGTCGAAGGAAGCGTCGGCGAAGGGCAGAGCCAGGGCGTCGGCGGCCAGCGGCCGGGCGGCGCCGCCGCCGCGCGCTTCGAGACGCCGGAACTTGCGCCACGAGCGGGCCAGCATGGGGACGCAGAAGTCCGCCGCCGCCACCCGCGGCCCGCGCTTGCCCACCGCCACCGCCTGGTCGCCGGTGCCGGCGCAGAGGTCGAGGACGCGGCGCCCCTTGCCCAGTCCCAGGGTGCGGGCGGCGCAGCGCCGCCACAGGTGGTCGAGGGCGCCGGAAAGGAGGTGGTTCAGGAAGTCGTAGCGCGGCGCCACGCGGGCGAACATGTCGCGAATGGCGCGGCCGCTCTTGTCGACGCCGCTGCTCGCCGCCACTTTCTCGCCAGCTGCCGCTTTCTCGTCAGCCGCCGCAGCAGCGCCGTCCACGCCCCCAGGGCGCCCGTCGCCGCTGGCGGCGGGCGGCTCGGGAGACGCGGCGGGGGCGGGGGACGCGGGGGACGCGGACATGGGCTCAGTGTACCGGCTGCGAGCGGGCGCTCAGCCGATGGAGTAGTCGGCTCCGCCCATGAGCCAGAGCATGATCGCCTTCTGGGCGTGGAGACGGTTCTCAGCCTCGTCGAAGACGCGGCTCTGCGGGCCGTCGATGACCTCCGCCGCCACCTCCTCGCCGCGATGGGCGGGCAGGCAGTGGAGGAAGATGGCGTCCTCGCGGGCGGCGGCCATGAGGGCGGCGTCCACCGTCCAGCCGGCGAAGGCCTGGGCGCGCCTGGCCGCCTCTTCCTCTTGGCCCATGGAGGCCCACACGTCGGTGTAGACCACCGAGGCGCCGGCCACCGCCTCGCGGCGGTCGTCGGTCAGGATCACCTTCGTGCCGGCAGCCTCCGCGGCGGCGCGGGCCTTGGCGACGTAGCGCTCGTCCGGCTGGTAGCCGGCGGGCGTGGCGACGGCGACGTCCATGCCCGCCTTGGGGGCGCCGAGGAGCAGCGAATGGGCGACGTTGTTGCCGTCCCCCACGTAGGCGATGCGACGCCCGGCCAGGTCGCCGAATTCCTCCCGCGCGGTGAGGAAATCGGCCACCACCTGGCAGGGATGGAGCTCGTCGGTGAGGCCGTTGATCACCGGCACGCTGCCGTAGGCGGCGAGGTCGACCACGTCCTGGTGGGCGAAGGTGCGGGCCATGATGCCGTCGACGTAGCGCGACAGCACCTGGGCGGTGTCGGAGATGGGCTCGCCGCGGCCGATCTGGATGTCGCGGGAGGAGAGGAAGAGGGCGTGGCCGCCGAGCTGCACCATGCCCACCTCGAAGCTCACCCGGGTGCGGGTGGAGGACTTCTGGAAGATCATGGCCAGGGTCTTGCCGGCCAGCGCCGCGGCGTAGTCGCCGGGGCCCGCCTTGACGCGGGCGGCGAGGTCGAAGAGGCGGGCGAGCTGGTCGGCGCTCAAGTCGTGGACGGAGATGAAGTGCTGCGCGGGATTGTCGGGCATGGCTCCTGCGTCCTCTTGGGGTCGGTGTCGAGTCTGGCGGTGAACGAAAACAGCGGCTCAGCCGGTGGCGGCGGCGCCGTCGGGGACGATGACCGTGCCGCCTTCGCCGGCCAGCGCCGCCGAGACGTGGTCGATGTCGGTGATCAGCACCCGCTGGCCGGTGGCGGCCACGAACTCCACCGCCGCCTCCACCTTCGGCCCCATGCTGCCCGGCGGGAACTGGCCTTCGTCGAGGAGGCGGCGGGCTTCGACCAGGGTGAGGACCGGTAGCGCCGTTTCCCGCGGCGTGCCGAAGTCGCGCTTCACCTGCGCCACGCTGGTCAGGATGATGAACAGATCGGCGGCGAGCTGGCGGGCGATGAGGGCGGAGGTGAAGTCCTTGTCGATCACCGCCTCGACGCCGTGCAGACGGCCGTCCTCGCCGCGCACCACCGGGATGCCGCCGCCGCCGCCGGCGATCACCGCGTGGCCGGAGTCGAGCAGACCGCGCACGGCGTCCGCCCCGAGGACCTCCAGCGGGCGCGGGCTGGCCACCACCTTGCGCCAACCGCGGCCCGAGTCCTCCACCATCTGCCAGCCGTGATCGCGTTGCAGGTTCTCGGCGCGCCAGCGCGAGAAGAACGGACCGACCGGTTTCGACGGCCGGTCGAAGCCGGGGTCGGCGTCGTCCACCACCACCAGGGAGAGGAGGATCGACACCTGGCGCGGATGGCCCTCGGCGCGGAAACGGTTGCGCAGCGCCGTCTCGAGCAGGAAGCCCATGCTGCCCTGGGTCTGGGCCACCGCCACGTCGAGACTGCCGGGGGGCACCTTGGTGGCCGCCTCCTCCATCTGGATCAGCACCTGGCCGACCTGCGGCCCGTTGCCGTGCACCACCACCAGGTCGTAGCCGCGGTGCACGAAGTCGGTGAGCCAGCCGGCGGCCTCGTCGGCGCGCCGGATCTGCTCCTCCACCGTGCCCAGGTCGTCCGGGTGCAGCAGGGCGTTGCCGCCGAAGGCGACGACGGCCAGGGGCCGGCGCGGCGGGCTCATGGCCGCGCCTTCCGCGGCGCGTGCTCGCCGGCGGCCGGCATCTCGCGCTCCAGGGGCATGGTCATGCAGCGCGGACCGCCGCGGGCGCGGGACAGCTCGTTGCCCTGTAGGGTGACCACCGTCGGGCCCTGGCCGAGCAGCTCGACGCGGCCGTCCGCCACCTCCTCCTCCCCCACCACCCGGAAGCCGCGCCGCGCCAGCTCCTCGACGGTGCGGTGGTTGCGGCGGTAGAGGAGGATGACGCCGGGGGCGACGGCGAAGGCGTTGGCGCCGTCGGTCCACTGCTCGCGCTCCTGGTCCAGCAGGTCCTCGCCGCCGCAGGGCACCACCTCGATCTCCATCCCCAGCTCGCCGAGGGCGTGGCGCAGCGACGGCCGGACGTCGTAGGAGACCTGGGAGGCGTAGAGGTCCACGTGGTGGACGTAGGCGGATTGCAGGGCGGGGCGGCCGGGCCGCGGCTCGACGACCGGCCGGTAGCCGAGGCAGAGACCGTCGTCGATGAAGGTGAAGACCGTGTCCAGGTGCATGTAGGAGCGGCGCCGCGGCAGCTCCACCACGATCATGTGGCGGAACGACGTCTCTTCGCGGCGCAGGTACTCGGCCAGCATCTCGACGCCGCCGCGGTTGGTGCGCTCCGAGATGCCGACCAGGAGCACCTGCGGGCTGGCCACCAGCACGTCGCCCCCTTCGAGGTGGGGATAGGGGTAAGCGCGGTCCGGATCGGCGGCCGCCTGGGGCGGCGTGTCGACGTCGTAGAGGTCGGCGGCGGCGGCGGCGAGCTGTGGGTGGTGGCGGAAGATCGTACCGGCCAGCAGCGCCTCCCGCTCGCGGGCGCCGGTGGCCATGGACGAGATCACCACGCGGTCGCCGAGGACCACCTGGGGGTCGCGCTGGAAGAAGTAGTTGGGGATCGGGTCGAGGTCGAAGACGGTGCGCTCGACGGCGTCGCGCAGCCCGGCCAGCACCGCCGCCGCCAGTTTCTCCGGCGGCCGGTCGGCGAGGCGCTCCACCAGTCGCGCCGGCACGCCGTACTCACCGGCCAGCTCTGCGAGCAGGTAGCGCCGCGCTTCGTCCCGTTCCAGAGCCTCGGTCAGCAGGTCTTCGGCGTCCAGCACCTCCGCCCCGGCGGCCTCCAGCACGCGGCGGAAGATCAGGTGCTCCTCCCGCGCCTCCTCGCCGTAGAGGATGTCGTCGAACAGCAGCCGGTCCATGATGGACGGGCTCATGCGGTCGATCTCGCGGCCCGGCGTGTGCACCAGGACCCGGCGCAGGGGGGCGATCTCGGAGAACACCTGAAGGCGCATGGGTGGCGTGGGGAGCTCTGGGGCCGGTGCTCGTAAGACCGACGGTTTGGGAGACGGCTGCTCGCGCGAGAGCAGGGAATCGAGGTCCGGCGAAGGCCGCCGCTGGCGGCGAATGGCAGTCTAGCAGAGCGGGTAGGTCAACGAGCCTTCTGCGCCACGTCCCGAGGTTCCAGCACTAGCTCGATCCCGGCCAGAACGTGCCGCAGGTGCTGCGATGACAGCGATCCGATCCGTTCCACCAATTCGTCCTTGCCGACGGTGAACAGCTGGGTCACGTTGACCACGCTCCGCTTCGGCAGGTTCGCCTCACCTTCATCGAGCAACACGTTACCGGGCGCTTCGGCACGGCTCAGGTTCGAGGTCAAGGCGCAGACCACCACCGTGTCGAGACGGCTGCGGTTGAAGAGGTCGTTCTGGACTACGACGTGAGGGTGACGGAAACCGGGGCCGGAGCTCGTTGGATCACCCAGACCGACCCAGTAGACGTCTCCCTGGCGGATCACCAGGAGCCCTCGACGTTGCGCCGGTGCTGGCGGCGGCGCCGTCGGCGAAGCTCCTCCTCTTCAGCGGTAGGCGGGTCACCGTAGACGCGGTCGAGCCGTTCCAGGAGCTTGCGGTTCTCTCGCTCGGAGAGAAAATCTTCCGCTGCCCGTGCCAGCAGGCGGCTGCGCGGCAGGCGTAGCTCTTCGGCAGCCTGGTCGATCCGTTCCAGGAGCTTCTCGTCGAGCGAGACGGCAGTCTTGACGGCAGCCATGGCGCTACCGATAGTATACCGTAGGGTAGGTCGTCGGAAGGGGTGGTGCGAGTGTGAGTCGCGTTGTGGAGTTGAATTGGGATCGAACCGACGACCGCTTGGATGCCGTTCAAGCGTTCTCCATCGACGCGGACTGCTAGACTCTCGCCGTCATGGCAGCCCCCGACTCGCCGCAAAATCCCCTCCACGAGCGCTACGCGACGCCAGAGATGGCGGCGCTGTTCACCGCCGAGCACCGCTTCCGTACCTGGCGCCGCATCTGGATCGCCCTCGCCGAGACGCAGCGCGAGCTGGGGCTGCCGATCCGCGACGAGCAGATCGCGGCGCTGCGCTCCGTGGCCGGCGAGGTGGACCTCACCCGGGTGGCGGAGATCGAGCGCCAGACGCGGCACGACGTGGTGGCCCACCTGCGCCATTTCGCCGAGCAGGCCGGAGAGGCCGGCGGCGTGCTCCACCTCGGTGCGACCTCCGCCTTCATCACCGACAACACCGACGTCCTGCTGCTGCGCGACGGCCTGCAACTGGTCGCCCGGCGCCTGGCGGCGGCCCTCCGCGCCCTCGCCGACTTCGCGCGCCGCCACCGCGAGCTGCCCTGCCTCGCCTACACCCACTTCCAGCCGGCCCAGCTGACCACTGTCGGCAAGCGCGCCTGCCTTTGGTTGCAGGACCTGGCGATGGATCTCACCGAGGTGGAGCACCGCCTGGCGGGCCTGCGTTGCCGCGGCGCCAAGGGCACCACCGGCACCCAGGCGAGCTTCCTCACCCTCTTCGACGGCGACGGCGCCAAGGTGCGCGAGCTGGACCGCCGCCTGGCCGCCAAGCTCGGTTTCGCCGCCTCCTTCCCGGTCACCGGCCAGACCTACCCGCGCAAGCAGGACAGCCAGGTGCTGGCCACCCTGGCCGGCGTCGCCGAGAGCTGCCACAAGCTGGCCACCGACCTGCGCCTGCTGCAAGGCGTCGGCGAGCTGGCCGAGCCCTTCGACGACACCCAGGTGGGCTCCTCCGCCATGGCCTACAAGCGCAACCCGGTGCGCGCCGAGCGCATCTGCGCCCTCGCCCGGCGCCTCATCACCGATTCTCTGAACGGTCCCCTCACCGCCGCCACCCAGTGGCTGGAGCGCAGCCTGGACGACTCCGCCAACCGCCGCCTCGTCCTCCCCGACGCCTTCCTCACCGCCGACGCCGTGCTGTCCCTGACCGGCCACGTCGCGGCCGGCCTGCGCGTCCGCGAGGCCACCATCGCGGCGCGGGTCGCCCGCGAGCTCCCCTTCATGGCCACCGAGACCCTGCTCATGGAAGCCTCCAAACGAGGCGGCGACCGCCAGGAGCTGCACGAGCGCCTGCGCGTGCTGTCGCTGGCGGCTCAGGAGGCGGTGGAAGTCGGCGGTGAGAACCCGTTGCTCGACTCCATCGCCGCGGATGCCGCCTTCGGGCTCGACCGCGCGGAGATCGAGGCGCGGGTGGACCCGCAGACGTTCACCGGAAGGTCGGCGGAGCAGGTGACGGAGTTTCTGGAGGAGGTGGTGGAGCCGCTGCTGGCGAGGCACGAGGCGGCAGAGGTGGCGGCGCCTCGGGTGTGAGTTGAAGACTTGTCAGCGGCCCGTCAGCTCGAATCTACGGTGCTCCTGCCGAGCCTCCTCTACCCAAGCCATCGCTCGTTCGAGGCCGTGCTGAGCCACCTCCTTGAGCCCTTCGTCATCGGAGGTCAATAGGGATTCAAAGCCCCTCACCCACTTGGACCAATGCTCGACGCCAAAGCCAGAGTATGAGACTCCAAGAACTGACATAAAGGCCGCGCCTGCTACTAGATCGGGCGGGTGACCTGCACCGAGGGCAAGGATTGCGAAGTCCCGGTAGGTTGCATCGACAAAACGCCCCCCCAACGGTTCGAGGTGGTAGCTCCGCAGATGATCCTGAGCAAGTAAGTGACGATACATCTCGGAAGAGTCGGCTACCAGGAGCACGACGATCTCCGCAGTCAACTCCTGCTCCCCAAGCGCTCTGAACATTGCGACGCGTTGTCTCGGTTCGAGAGCATTGACGGCTGCTGCATACACACCTTGTCTACTGATCGCTTCACACCTCGGGGCGACCTCAAGGCGAGCACGCAACCAAGCAAACGCAAGGACCGCGTTCGAAGAGAGGATTCCCTTGAGGCTCCGACGAATAACAGGAGACCGATACGAGTCTAGGTCTTGGAGCTTGGCCGTCGTCAGCACCGCGTGCCGCCAGGCCTCCTCCACCTCCTCCCGCACCTCGCACCTGGGCTCGGACGCCCACTCCCCGTATGCCGCCGCCATGGATATCTCAGGCCTAGTGTCAGCAAGCAGGCGTCTCAGAACTCGCAGCGGGATCTCCTTTCTGAGGGTGGCGATCTCCAGGTGATTCGGGCTTATGGTCGCTATGGAAGCAACCAGAAGATCGTCCGGAAGCTCCTCTCGCCTAATCGCAGCGTATGCACCTAGCCAAGCATACCGATCCTCACCTAGACAATGCCTGATAGAGGCTTCTGCGAATTGCCCTTCCTCGCAGACTCGATCGAGCAACGGAGAAAGCCACGCGGGATTGACCTCACTGTCGATAAACTCTTCGAACCACTCTCCCGGTGCTTCTACCCTTGCGGCGAGAGCGGAGAAGAAGGCCCGCCGCGTGTCATCACCAAGATGCCCAGGTAGGTACTGTGACTCACCCTCGAAAAATGCAAGCCGGGTGGCGACCTCCGAGGCAGGCTCTAGCGCCCACGCTTCGGCAAGGTCTCGGGCTCGCCTCTTCTGCAGCTGCTGCTTCTCTTGCCACGTCTCCGGCGTGAGGTCATCATCTGACGGAAACAGGATGCGGAACTCCGCAGGAACTGAGAGGTCAAGAGCGAGGCCCGCTCGGTTCGCCCAGATCTCGAGAAACATGGCCTGCCCAGGGGAACCCTCTACTGCCGGAACCAGGTCGCACACGACCTGCCTGGCGAAGCCTCTATACGCATCCAACTCGTCACCCTCGGGTTCCTTGCCGAATACCTCGGGCCACACCCAGGCGTGGAGAAGGTCCGAGAACTCAGACCAAACGGTCCGTGCCCCGCTCACCATCTCACCGCGAGCCTCGCACCAGAGATTCTTCATCTCTTCAATCGCTCTGGGCGGCAGAAGCCCCCTTCGGATCGAGAAGGAATGGCCGGTGGCATCCCCGCCAGTGCTCTCTAGTCTCGGGGTCAGCGCTACCAGCATGGCGCCGAGTGCCGCAGCGTTACACTTGCAGTCCCGCAGGAACTCAGAAGCCACCTGGATGACGAGCTTCCTGCGCCGCAGGGACTCGGCAACCGGATCTGGGGCTACACGTGAGTGAGGAATGCCCTGGCTCCACTCGTCAAGTATCCGGAGAGGGTGCGTCGGCTGGGAGTGGACAGGGCCGGTGGCAGTTGTGGCTTCTTCAATCAGCCGCCTGACAGCAAGTCGGGGCCGGGTATCTAGCAACGCTCCTGCGATATCGGTCAAAGCGCCCGAGTAGTGCCGAAACACCCACTCCGCTTCGGCCCTTCCCAGCAGGGCGAAGACTCGCCAAGCATCCGGCGTCCCGTGGCTGCTGATCAGATCCTGAAGCTCATCCCTGGGAACCTGAACGCCCCGGCGGGCCGCGAGCACGAGCGTTTCCACTGCTTGCTGTTTGCCCGGCAGGGCGTCGAAAAGATCCCTGTATGGAAGGGTCGGCTTCGACTCGTTGAAGAAGATCTCCTTGATGACAGCGAAGCGGAGCGCCTCCGGCTCGACCACGAGGTCGCCGTTCGGCCTCTCCCTCAGAACCCCACCCTGCGACGCCAGCGTCGCCCGTCGATGAGTCTCATCCCTGCTGAGGGTCAGGAACTCACGCACCACGTCCATCGGTACACCAGCGTCGCCCCCAAGGGCAAAGCAGGCCAGAAGACGCGTGGGGTCGTGGCCGAGGATTCGCTCCAGACTCGGGATCAGGGAATCTCGAATCGCCTTTCCAGTGAGAACGTCCGGTGCCTCGCCGCGGAGCCAGAGCGAGCCAAGGAGGACAGCTAGACCGGGCTTGTTCGCCGACTGGTCGACCAGCAGATGCAGGACGGGATCATCGTCCGGCTCCATTACTCCCACGGCACGGAGAACCTTCAGAATCTCCTCCCGAGTCAGTAGCTCCAGCCGCCGGATCTTCCCCTTGTCGTTGCCAATGCCCAGCGCGTCCGCCACCTCGTCCTCGGCGCCGGGCCAAGTGTTGGCGATGATGGCGAAGTCGGCGCTGATCTCGTGCCGAAGGTGACGGAGACGAGCGAGCCGTTCGGGGTCGACGTGCGCATCGTCTACCAGGACAGAGGTCGGCTCATGATCGCGGACGGCACTGGCAACGGCGGCCGGGTCGTCGCTGGCGAGGAACAAGGCGCCGTCCTCGCGCACGAGTCGCATCAGCAGGTAGGTCTTACCCGAGCCGGGCTGGCCGACGATCAAGTGGTCGCCGAGGGTTTCCCGTAGCCAACGGAGGTCGGCGTCGCGCCCAATCGGATCGATCTCCAGAAGAGGCCGTCGGCTCTCGGGAGGAAGTGCTGACAGGGCCGAGGGTTGCCCGGAGAGATCCAGGAGGTCCTTCGCCCAACGGCTGTTGCGATAGAGGCGGTCGGCGAGATCGGACCTCTCGTGGAGATTGACGAGCACGAAGCCCTTGTCACGTGCGAGGTCCCTCACCTTCCTTTGGAACGTTGGAGTCAAACGCTTTGCCGTGGCGACCACTACTTTCCGTTGCCGGCCTCCTTTATTCAAGTAGGAATCGAGGCTCTCGGTCACGTTGCGAAGAATGTCTTCGGACGTCGTCGCCACCAGCGGATAGGGCTCCCCCTCCTCGTCCGAGATCGCCCCGTCCATCCCTGCGTCCTGTCCGCCACGGACCGGAACCAACCCCGGATAGGAGTCGCGCAGCAGATCCACTGCACACTCCTCGAAGAGCTGCGGATCCAACGGCCCGGCCAGTCCGTCGAGAATCTTCCGGTAGTGGGGATCTCTCATCGCCGTTGGCGCTGCTGGTCCTTGAACAGCCGTAGTTGCTCCTCGAAATCTGCCAACAGGTCTCTGCCGCGGTCGAATCCGCGCCGCGAGATGAGGTCCAAGGCCGTCCTGGCCCGGCGCATCTCGTCGTCATCCGCGACCTGAAACAGCTCTCGCACGTCGGCAAGATCTTGCGGACGTGCCTGTGGGTTCTCGTGATCGAGAGCCAGGATCTTCATCGCCAGAAGGTGGCCGACGAGCGCCAAAGGAACCACAAGGCCGGGGAGTACCTGGTACGGCTCAGCGGACTGCACCACCTCCGGCTCGATCCCACAGGAAGCAAACAAGAGATCGACGAGGACATGCTCAGGTCGACCGGCGACCGTCAGACGCACAGCCCACAGGCGCCCGCCCGGCCCCTGATCCAAAGGCTGCACGATGCGGTAGCCGCGCGCCACCATCGAGCGCACCACCGCCTCCCCGTCCTCGTCGCTCTCCACGGCCACCACTACGTCCACGTCGCGCGTGGTTCGGGGTTCCGCCCAGGCCGACACGGCCAGGCCGCCCACCAGAGCCCAGGGCACTCGCAAGGCCCGCAGATCCGTCGCGACGCGGATCAGGGTGTCGCTCAGGCGCTCGGCGGTCATCCCTCGTTGCGCCGTTCGGGACCGAGGGCGTAGTCGCCGTGCTCCGCGCCGGGGCGGCGGTGGAGCCACTCGCGGATACCGTCTTCGATCTCTTCCTCGCTGGCCCGCGGGTTCTGCCGCCGCAGCTTCTGGCGCATCATCTGCTCCGCCAGGTCGTAGAGCTCGAAGGCGGTGCGCATGCGCTCCATCATCGCGGGATCACGAATCGGCCGCTTGCTGTCGATCGGGAGTCGCATCTGTTGCCTAGACGTCGAATCTGCGCTTGCCAATCCGAAAATGGGGCGGCCCGCCCGCGTCACCGTGCTCGGCTCCCGGCCGGTGGAGCTTCCACGCTCTGAGGCGCTGCTCGATCTCTGCTTCACTCGCTTCCGGGTGCAAGCGTTGCAGCTCCTCTCGTTTTTCACGCACCGCGATCTCGTAGAGCTCGAAGACGCGCCTGAAACGCGCCTGGATCTCAGCGGTCGACGAGTGTGAACTGCGTGAAGCGTCTGCCGGTTTCTCCTTCATTTGTGGCATTTTACAGCTTTCCGCCCCGCTACCGGTAGAATCCCCTCGGCGCCATGGAACGTCGACGGCCAGCCCTCCTCAGCCCGCCGCCGCGGCGCACCCTCCGTCTCCTCGCCGCCGCCCTGCTGCTCCTCCCCCTCGTCACCGCTTGCCGCTCCGCCGCCCCGCCGCCCCCCAGCCGCCCGGCGCGGCCCGGTGCCGTCGAGCGCGGCGTCGCGTCCTGGTACGGCCACCCGTTCCACGGCCGGCGAACGGCCAGCGGCGAGGTCTACGACATGCACCGCCTCACCGCCGCCCACAAGACGCTGCCCTTCGGCACCCTGGTGGAGGTGACCAACCTGGCCAACCGCCAGCGGGTGGTGGTGCGGGTGACGGACCGCGGACCGTTCGTGCGCGGGCGGGTGATCGACCTGTCCTACGCGGCGGCGAAGCGCATCGGCATGATCGGTCCCGGCACGGCGCGGGTGGAGCTGCGGGTGGTGGGGAGCGACGACGTGCCGCCGGTGGTCGCCGAGGCGCCGCCGGTGGCGCCGCCGGGGTCCGGTTTCACGGTGCAGGTGGGGGCGTTCCAGGAACGCCAGCGCGCCGAGGCGGTGCGCAGCGAGCTGGCGCGCCAGTACGCCGACGTGGTGGTGCGCAGCGACGGCGCCTGGCACCGCGTGCAGGTGGGCGAGTTCGAGAGGCGCGGCGCGGCGGAACAGCTACGCGGCGAGCTGGCGAGCCTCGGCTTCACCGCCCTGGTGGTGCTGTTTCCCTGACCGTCCCGCCGCGAGAGGCGCTCAGCCCTCCAGCCCGGCGAGGAACTCCTTGATGCCGGCGTCCAGACGGCGGCGGTCGGCGTGGCGCTGGACGGCGACGGCGATCAGCCGATCCACCAGCTCCGGCAGCGGCACGCCGGACAGCGCCCACAGCCGCGGGTACATGGAGATGGCGGTGAAACCGGGCAGGGTGTTGATCTCGTTGACGTAGGCGACGGCGGCGTCGCCTTCCCCTTCGAGCAGGAAGTCGACCCGCGCCATGCCCTCGCCGCCGAGAGCGGCGAAGCCCTCCACCGCCGTCTGCCGCAGCCTCTCCCGCACAGCCGGCGACAGCTCGGCCGGGGCGATGAGGCTCGCCGTGTCGCCGAGGTACTTGTCCTCGTAGTCGTAGAAGTCGCGGCCGGGCACGATCTCGCCGATCTCCGAAGCGGCCAGCTCGCGGTAGCCGAGGACGGCGCACTCCAGCTCGCGCCCGGCGACGCCGCGCTCCACCAGCACCTGGTCGTCGAAGTCGAGGGCGAAGCGAACGGCCTCCTCCATCTCTCCCACCTGCCACACCTTGCGCACCCCGACGCTGGACCCCCCCACCGCCGGCTTGACGAACCACGGCGGCCCCGGCAGCGCCGCAGCGCGGGCCACGAATCCCTCCGCATCGCTCTCAAACGCCCCCCGCCGCACGGCAACGCTCTCCACTACCGGCACTCCCACCGCGGCGAGGGCCCGCTTGGCGGCCACCTTGTCCATGGCCACGGCGCTGGCCGTCACCCCCGCTCCGGCATAAGGGAGATCCAGCATCTCGCAAAGCCCCTGCAGCGTCCCGTCCTCTCCCCAGGTGCCGTGGACGATGGGGAAAACGACCTCCGGCGCATCCTCCACCAGCACCCGCAGGCTGGAGGCCACGCTCTCCCCTGCCGCGCCTTCGGAGATCGCATCGATCTCCCCCGCCAGCGCCCTCTCGCCCACCCGGCGCTCCACCCACCGCCCATCCTGAGCGATCCCCAGCGCCACCACCGAGTGCCCGGCTTCCCAAAGCCCCCGCGCCACCGTCCGCGCCGAAGTCACCGAAACCCGATGCTCCACG
>Ga0055445_10000113_pt1 | contig 12824 bp, 12 predicted proteins | sample China_Galinas_PW_FD_57737 | JGI IMG/M metagenome (GOLD analysis project Ga0055445, IMG submission 57737) | Wetland microbial communities from San Francisco Bay, California, USA, that impact long-term carbon sequestration - China_Galinas_PWA_D1 | ecosystem: Environmental > Aquatic > Marine >... | reverse complement strand
GGGTCCCGCCAGCTTTCAGCTGGTTCGGTTCGGGAACAACCGGCAAAAGCCAGGGTGGCGGCCGCCACGGCGGCGGCCGGGAACAGGAGTCTACGAATCATCGGCATTTCCCCGCTGTAATATCGAGTTGCTATTCGCGAACTTCGCTGGTCCCCCTCAGCGGTTCCGCCTGAGAAAACCTCTCTCGTCGTAACGGTGCGGGAAGAATACCACGGCCTACGCTTGTGCGAAGGCACATCCGGCGCTCACAACGTGCCGGCACGGCGGGAGATAGCCGATATACGCGCGTCGTAGTCGCCGGCACGCCGCGTCAGTTGAGTCACGCGGGCTGTCAGGTGACGCGACGCCTTCAGGTCCATGATCTGCGGGAGTTCGAAACGGCGCCGGATGCGTGCCTCGTGGAACGCATAGAAGACGGTCCGCAGCGCATCCGCCATATCGGACGCATGCTCCTCCGCGCCCATCAGGTGCATCAGAATGAGTTCGGATATTTCGGCGTCCAGGTTCGCCCGGTCGTAGCGGGCGTTGATGGCGATCCAGACGAGGTCCAGGTCGTGCTTCGAGTGCTCGAATTCGTCCGGGAAGACGAAGTGAGCGATCGTGGGCAACGTCAGGTGCAGCTGGCCGGACATGCTTTCCTCGCCGCTCAGGCGACACAAGGTTGCCGCGAGGCCCGCAGGCGTTGCCAGGAAGATTCCGGGCTCGGCCTCCGAATCGATTTCGCGAATCAGGTTCTGAAAGCAGTGCTCCACCGGATCTTTCGCTTCGAGCACCAGGTCGAGTTTGGCACGATTCTCCAGCGCGATTCGCTGCCGGGTCCAGCGGTCGAGATACACGCGCATGGCGCCGTCGGAATCGAACCTGCCTTCGAGATTGTCGGTGACGGCGTCGTCGAGCACTTCGCGGTTGATCGAATCGCCTGTGCGGCCTGTGTTTTGGTCCATGCGTCGAGTCGTCCATGTCGGAATCCGAGGGTTAGACTATCCGCGGAAGAGTCCGGACTTCTTGACAGTTCGCGTCAGGCTGTTGGCATTTCACGTCAGGCGGGTTCGCTTGTGCGCTGCGCGGGCATGGAGTTCAATCGGTAGCGGATGTTTCTCGAACCGACATCGCTGGCCCTGGTGGTGTATCGCGTGGGCGATACGCTCAAAGCAGAGTACGGCATCGATCCGGCGCCCATCTACCGTGAACTGGGGATCGATCCGAAGGGCCCGTCGACCGCCGGCGAGCGCCATCCCAATCGTCTCATCGCGGCGATGTTCGAGAAGGCGCTCGCGGCCTGCGGCGATCCCGCGCTGGGCATCAGGGTCGGGTTGAGCAGCGAACCGCAGCATTTCTTCGTCATTGGACACGTCTGGCTGGCAAGCGCAAACCTGGTGGAAGCGATGCAGAAGCTGGTGCGTTACGAGACGATCCTGAACAGCGGCGACACCGACCTGGAATTCGTCAGGGGACGCGGTCAATACATCCTGCGAGAGTCATACCCGAATCCGACGGACTATCACGGCAAGCTTCGTGCGGATGCCGGGATTGCGAGCGTTGTTAAATTGTGCGAGCGGGCCCGCGGCGAGCCCGTGCGCCCGACGCGACTCGAAGTCTTTGCGCCGCACGGAACGCCCACGGAAATCTATCGGCCACTCTTCAACGGAACGGTGGAGCTCAGCGATACGCACAACGCAATGTATTTCCGTTCATCCGATCTCGAGGCACCGCTTATCGGATCGATTCCCGACGTCGTTCAATCGACCTCCCGGATCGCCGACCGCTATCTCGCCTCGCTCGAAGGCAACACCGTTGCGTATGACGTGAGGACGCAGCTCGTGCAGATGTTGCCCGGGGGATCTTCCGACCTGGGCGAGGTGGCCGCGAGGCTGTATCGCAGCGCGAGTACCTTGCAGCGGCAGCTGGGTGCCGAAGGCATCACCTATCGATCCGTACTCGACGAGACGAGGCGGGAACTCGCCGAAGCGTATTTGCTCGGAGGCGAACATTCTCTCGCGGAGATCGCGTTCCTGCTCGGCTTCTCCGAACAGGGGAGTTTCACACGCTCCTTCAAGCGCTGGACGGGGATGAGTCCGCGGCAATTCCAGAAGGCTGCGGACAGATCCTGAACCCGTCGCTTTCGAGTTCCCCGCGGCCGCCGGATCGCAACTTCGAAAACCCTCGTTCTGCACCAACACAGTGCAAATTTTCTTGTCTGCACAAACTTGGACTCGCAGTTTTCGAACGGTTGCGCGTCGGCGAATGCGTTGACGCGTTACCTCCCGAACAACAGTTCTTTGCATCCTTTCGCGCGCAAGTCTGCATTGCGTAAATGCTTTTCCGAAATTCGGACGAACGCTGCAACTCCCGCTCGTATCGCGCACCGATGCAGGTTGTTGCATTGCTAAATTTGCCGAAGTAGTTTTTAACTCGTCCCGCAATCGAACAAGAAATCAGCAATCGGGAGGAGAAAATGAAGCTCATCACGGCGGTAATCAAACCCAGCCGGCTCGATGCCGTTCGGTTGGCACTGGGCGAAGCTGGCGTACAGGGAATGACGGTTTCCGAGGTCAGTGGATTCGGACGTCAGAAGGGACATACGGAAGTGTACCGTGGCGCCGAATACGAAGTGGCTTTCGTTCCCAAGATGAAGATCGAAGTCGCCGTGGCCGATGACGCAGTCGACCTGGCGACCGAGGCTATCGTCGAGGCGGCCAGAACGGGATCGGTCGGCGACGGAAAGGTCTTCGTTTCCGAACTTCAAAACGTGACGCGCATTCGCACCGGTGAAACGGGAGACGCCGCGCTTTAGTGCGGACCTACTGGAGGAATACTACAAATGAAACTCGCATTGAAGAAGGTTTGTTTCGGCACTGGCGGCGCCGCTCTCGCACTCGCCTTGCCGGCGATTGCGGCCGCACAGGACGCAATCGATTCCGGCGACACGGCCTGGATGCTCACGTCGACGGCACTGGTTCTGTTCATGACCATCCCCGGCCTCTCACTCTTCTACGCCGGCATGGTGCGGGCCAAGAACGCACTGTCGGTGATGATGCAGTGTTTCGCCATTACCTGTGTCGTCACCGTGTTGTGGGTGGTCTATCTGTACAGCCTCGCATTCGGTAACGACGTCAACGGTTTCGTCGGCGATCTCGGCAAGATGTTCTTCAACGGCGTCGGTACGGATGCCGTGCAAGGCAGCATCCCGGAGACGGTGTTCTCGATGTTCCAGCTCACGTTCGCGATCATCACGCCCGCCCTGATCATCGGCGCGTTCGCCGAGCGCATGAAATTCTCGGCGCTGCTCTGGTTCATGGGCCTGTGGGTCACGTTCGTGTATGCGCCCATCTGCCACTGGGTCTGGGGCGGCGGCTGGCTGGGCAACATGGGCGTGCTCGACTTCGCCGGCGGGACCGTCGTCCACATCAACGCCGGTATCGCGGGTCTGGTGGCGGCGCTCGTGATGGGTAAGCGGGCCGGCTACCCGGGTACGCCGATGAAACCGAGCAATCTCGTGCTGACCGTCGTCGGCGCCGGCATGCTCTGGGTGGGCTGGTTCGGTTTCAACGCGGGCAGCGAGCTCGCCGCCGACGGCACCGCCGGCATGGCGATGGCGGTGACGCAGATCGCCACGGCGACAGCGGCACTCGCGTGGATGTTCTCCGAGTGGATCAGCCACGGCAAGCCGAGCGCCCTCGGCATCGCATCGGGCGCGGTTGCCGGCCTCGTCGCGATCACGCCGGCGTCCGGTTTCGTCGGGCCGGTCGGTGCGCTGGTGATCGGCGTGGCCGCAGGCGTTGCCTGCTACCTGGCGGCGGTCAAGGTGAAGCGTGCGCTGGGTTACGACGATTCGCTCGACGCATTCGGCGTGCACGGCATCGGCGGTATCGTCGGCGCGCTGTTGACGGGCGTGTTCGTCTCCGCCAGGTTCGGCGGCGCAGGACTCGCGGACGGTGTCACTATCGGGGCGCAGCTCGGCAAGCAGTTTGTCGGCGTCCTGGCGACGATCGTCTACTGCGGTGTCGTCAGCTTCGTCATCCTGAAGATCATCGACGTCGTCATCGGCCTCAGGGCGAAAGAGGAGGCGGAAGAGATGGGCCTCGACCTGGCGCTGCACGACGAGCAGGGCTACAACCTCCAGTAATATCCCGATGGCCGGCGCCGGGCAGCAGAGCCCGGCGCCGGTTCCTTACTCAGCGGCGTCCCTCGCCGGCCTGTACCACGGTCTGCTTCTGCCTGCCCAGGCCCGCGATGCCGAGTTCGACGCTGTCGCCCGGCTGCAGGTAGACCGGCGGCTTTTGTCCCATGCCGACCCCGGGCGGCGTCCCCGTACTGATCACGTCGCCGGGATGCAGGCTCATGAAGTTCGAGAGGTAGCTCAACAGGAACGCCGGCTTGAAGATCATCGTGGCAGTAGAGCCGTCCTGGTACCTGTGCCCGTTGACCTCCAGCCACATCGACAGATCGGTGACGTCGCCGGCCTCGTCGCGCGTCACGAGCCAGGGGCCGATGGGCCCGAACGTGTCGGCGCTCTTGCCCTTGTCCCACTGCCCGCCGCGCTCGAGCTGGAAGGTGCGCTCGGAGACGTCGTTCACCACGAAATAGCCGGCGATGTGGTCCGTGGCTTCTGCTTCTGAGACATACGCCGCGTGCTTGCCGATAACGAAACCGAGCTCGACCTCCCAGTCGAGCTTGGTGGAGCCGCGTGGCCGGATGATCGCGTCGTTCGGGCCGCAGATCGCACTCGTGGCCTTCATGAATACGACCGGTTCCGACGGGATTGCCGCGCCGGACTCGCGCGCGTGATCGGCGTAGTTCAGGCCGATGCAGACGAACTTGCCCACGCCGCCGACGCAGGGTCCTGTCCGCATCGCTGCGTCGACGTGCGGGAGGCGCCCGGTGTCGAGATCCGCGATGCGTGCAAGGGTTTCGTCGTCGAGCGCCGCGGCATCAATATCGTCGACGACGCCGGAGAGGTCGCGAATGCCGCCGTCGTCAGCGAGCAGTCCCGGTTTTTCGGCGCCGGGCGCGCCGTATCGAAGGAGCTTCATCGGACCGGCAGGCAGGACGGGCCGATGGGCTCGAACTGCTTGTAAGTCAGGATGAACTCCTGATGGCCGAGCGCCTCCGACACGCTGTGCTCGCCCTCGGCGACACGCCGCACTCGCTCGAAGATCTCGAGACCGACTTCGTCGGCAGAGCCTTCGCCCTCGATGATGCGCCCGGCGTTGACGTCCATGTCGCCGGCGAGTTTGCGGTAGGTATCCGGGTTGGCGCAGACCTTGATCACGGGCGAGACGGCCGAGCCGACGACGGAGCCGCGGCCGGTCGTAAACAGGATCAGGTGGCAGCCGCAGGCGATCAGTTCGACGATCTCCGCGTTGTCCGAGATGTTCGGGAAGCCGAAACGCACTTCGCCGTCCGGCACGACGTCGAGCAGGTACAGGCCGCCGGCGGGCGGCACGTCGCCCGGCTTGATGAGGCCGCTGATTGGAGATGCGCCCGACTTCGCGTACGCGCCCATGGATTTCTCTTCCAGGGTCGTGAGGCCGCCTTCCGCGTTGCCGGGCGCGAACGAGCCGTAGCCCAGCGTCTCGTAATAGCGCGCCGCCTTGGCCACCGCCGCACGGATCTCGGCGCCGAGTTCGGGCGTCGCGGCGCGCTCGGCCATGATCTCCTCGCAGCCGATCAGCTCGCCGGTCTCCTCGAAGATGCAGGTCGCGCCGGCCTCGACCAGCCGATCGAAGCAACGCCCCACGGCAGGATTCGCGGAGATGCCGCTGGTGCCGTCCGAACCGCCGCAGACCGTGCCGACGACGAGTTCGTCGAGGTCCATGTCGACGTCCGGCTCGCGGTCGACCGCGGCGCGGATACGGGCGACGGCGGCCGCCCCGGCCTCGACCGTGCGCGCCGTACCGCCGTTTTCCTGGATCACCAGCGTCTCCACGGGCCGCCCCGTCGCCGCGACCGCGCCGGCCAGGCTGTCGCGGTCGAAGCCTTCGCAACCCAGCGACAGCAGCACGACGCCGCCCACGTTGGGATGCGTGCACACCGCGCGCATCATGGCGAATGCATACTCGTTTGGGAAGCAACCGGGGAAGCCGACGAGCTGGACGGCACGATCGTCTGCCGCCTGCACGATCATGCGGGCGACGTGGTGCGCACACTCGACGAGGTACGCGACCAGCACGACGTTGCGAATGCCCTTGCGGCCGTCGGAGCGGAGATAGCCTCTCATGATTGCGCTGGCGGTTGCGGCTTGCGGCCGCGCGACGTGCTGCGGATGTACTTGCTCGTCATGTTGTCCACGTGTACGTGATGACCCGCCTTTGCCGCCGCCGTCATGGCACCGATGCAGACGCCGTACTTGATCACGTCCTCGCCGGCGCGGAGATCGCGGCGGGCGACCTTGTGTCCCAGATCGACGGCCTCGGCCAGAGCGATCGTAGCACCGTCACAGGCGATGCGGTCGCCCGCCCGGCCCGCCTGGCAGCAGACGAGTACGTTATCGGCCGGGTGCAATAATACGACGCGGACGTCGCTCACGGGGACGATGCCTGCCTGGTCCATGTATCGAGAGTGTACTATGTCGCGCCATGAAGACTCTCGTACTTCCCGCAGTGACGCTCCTGGTCGCCGCCTGCGGCGGCGGCCATGCCGAATCAACCGGCGCTGCGGATGCAGATAACGGCCTCGTCGATCCCGCCCGGATCGACGAAGTCCTGGGCGGCTACGTCGCGCGCGGCGATCTGATCGGCGTCTCGGCACTCGTCTACGAGGACGGCAGGGAAGCCTACTTCGGAGCATTCGGACAGGCGGACCGCGAAGGGAAGCGGCCGATGCGTCGGGACACGCTGGTGCAGATCTTCTCGATGACCAAGCCGATCACCGGCGTCACGCTGATGACTCTCTACGAGCAGGGCCTGTTCGATCTCGACGACCCGTTGTCGAAATACCTGTCGGAATTCGAGGGCGTCAAGGTGTACGACGGCGGCGAGGGCGACGAGGCCCGGCTCCGCGCGCCGTCGCGGCCGCCGACGATCCGGGACATCCTGCGGCACACGGCGGGCTTCGGCAGTGACGACAGCCGATACACGAACTGGGCGGCCGAGCGCTTCCGGGCCATCGATCCCGGCAACCGCGACAACACGCTCGAAGAGCTCACGAAAAAACTCGCGGGCCTGCCGCTCTTCTACGATCCTGGCACGCACTGGATCTACGGCATCTCGGTGGACGTGCAGGCGCGGCTCGTTGAAGTGCTGAGCGGCAAGCCGTTCGAGACGATGATGCGCGAGCGCGTGCTCGATCCGCTCGGGATGACGGAGACCCAGTACGTGCTGCGCCCGGACCAGCGCCAGCGCGTCTCGGCGCTGTACACCCGCAACCCCGATGGCAATTTCACGCGGCAGCCCGACGACGAGGCGCTCGCCTTCAATCGGCAGGACTGGCCGCTCAAGCCGGGCAGCTCGGGGCTGACCTCGACGCTGGACGATTACATGCGCTTCGCCCGCATGCTCGGCAACGGCGGCGAACTCGACGGCGTCCGCATCCTGAAGCCCGAGACAGTCCGGCTCATGGCGACCGACGCAATGCCGGCGACGGTCGTCGACCGGTCCTGGCTGCCCAACAAGGGCCGGGTCGGCTTCGGCATCGACTTCGCGGTGCGCATCGCGCCGCCTGCCAGCCAGGCCGAGGCCTCGGGCGCCGTCGGCGAGTTCTTCTGGGACGGCGCCGCCAACACGCTGTTCTGGGTCGACCCGAAGAACCACCTCACGGCCGTGCTGTTCCTGTTTTACCGGCCGTTCGGTAAGCTCGAGATCCAGAAGGACTTCCGCGATGCGGTCTATTACCGCGATCCGCTCGCCTCGGCGCTGAACAAGCCGCCCGCCGGGCCCGGAGCGCGCCGGCTGTCCGACTGACAGCGGCCGGGAACCGAGAAATGCGCATCGACGCCATCGCCATCGGCCACGCGCCCCCCGAAGACGTCAACGTCATCGTGGAAGTGCCCGTGGGCGGTCAGCCCATCAAGTACGAACTGGACAAGGAAGCCGGCACGCTCGTCGTCGACCGCTTCCTGTACACGCCGATGTCCTACCCCGGTAACTACGGTTTCGTGCCGCATACGCTGTCCGCGGACGGCGACCCGATCGACGTGCTCATCTGCAACACGCGGCAGCTGGTCCCGGGCTGCGTGATCAACGTGCGGCCGATCGGCGTGCTGATCATGGAGGACAACGCCGGCCAGGACGAGAAGATCATCGCCGTGCCCTCGCATGCGTTGACCAAACGCTACGACGACGTCGTCAACGCCTCCGACCTGCCGGAGATCACGCTCAAGCAGGTCGAGCACTTCTTCGAGCACTACAAGGATCTCGAACCCGGCAAGTGGGTCAAGATCGGCGCCTGGCACGATGCCGACCACGCCAAACTCCTGATCGTCGAGGCGATCGAGCGCGCGAAGGGCTAATCCCCGAAACCGCGCGTGCGGGGATCGCGGCTGAAGCCGCTCCTACGGATACCGGTCGACCGCAGCGGCTGAAACAGATTCCGTAGGAGCGGCTTCAGCCGCGATCCGAAGCGCACATCGCGACGCCTGTTCCCGTCGGCAGTCGGAGTGGTTTTTCATGCGCCGGTGCCCGCCCGGCCTTTTTCGGACCGCCGATAATGCCCTATCATGCACGAGCGACGAGCAACGACGACACATCATGCCGGGACTGTATTTCGAAGAATTCTCCGTCGGTCAGACGTTCGACCACCCGATACGGCGCACGATCACCGAGGCGGACAATGTGCTGTTCACGACGCTGACCCACAATCCCGCGCCGCTGCACCTGGACGCTGAGTACATGAAGGGCACCGAGTTCGGCAGGCCGCTGGTCAACAGTTGCCTGACGCTGGGCCTGATGGTCGGCATCTCGGTCAACGATACGACCCTCGGCACGACCGTCGCGAATCTCGGCTGGGACGAAGTGCGCTTCCCGGCGCCGCTTTATCCCGGCGACACGGTCCGCATCGAGAGCGAAGTCCTGGAGATGCGGGAGAGCCGGTCGAGGCCGGACAACGGGATCGTCGTCTTCGCGCATCGTGCCTACAACCAGCACGACGTCCTCGTCGGCGAGTGCAAACGCACGGCCCTGATGCTGAAGAAAAGATGAATCGCAGCTTCCTGTTCGTGCCCGGCGACGACGGGCGCAAGATGGAGAAGGCCGGCGACGCCGGCGCGGACGCCGTGATCCTGGACCTGGAGGACTCGGTGGCCGCGGAACGCAAAGCCGCGGCCCGCGAACTCGTCGGCGATTTTCTGCGCGGACGCGACGATGCATGGGTGCGCATCTCGCCGATCGACGACGAAGGCGCCACGGCCGACCTGGCGGCCATCATGCCGTCGGCGCCGGCCGGCATCGTGCTGCCGAAAGCGCGTTCGGCGTCCGACGCGCTGCTGCTGGCGCAGGCGCTGGACGCGCTGGAGCGCGAGCACGGCATCGACGCCGGCAGCACGCGGATACTCCCGTTGTGCACGGAGCGGCCCGCGGCATTGTTTACGCTCGGCAGCTATGCCGCCGCCACGCCGCGCCTGTATGGCCTGTCCTGGGGCGCCGAGGATCTTGCAGCGGCGGTGGGCGCGAGCGAACGCCGCGGCGAGGACGGCGCATGGCTGCCGCCTTACGAACTGGCGAGATCCCTGTGCCTGTTCGCGGCCGCCGCGGCCGGTGTCGTGGCCGTCGATACGGTGTACACCGACTATCGTGACACGCGCGGCCTGGCGCAGTATACGGCACGAGCGCGCCGGGACGGATTCTCCGGGATGCTCGCGATCCATCCGGGCCAGGTCGACGTCATCAACCGCGCGTTCGTGCCCACGGAGGCCGAACTCGAACGCGCGGAGCGCATCGCCGCGCTGTTCGCGCAGCATCCGGATGCCGGCGCACTGGGCCTCGATGGCGAGATGGTCGATCGCCCGCACCTCGAACAGGCGCGGCGTATACTGGAACTTGCGAAGCGGCTTGCTGCCGAATAAGAAGACGAAGATTCGATAGAAACAAGAAGACGAAGGCTCGATAGAAAATGACTGATATCTACCCGGTAGACAAACAGACGAAGGCGCGTGCCCTGATCGACGAGGCGGGCTACGCGAAGATGTACAGGCACTCGGTCGAGGACAACGAAGCGTTCTGGGCCGAGCAGGCGGCGCGCATAGACTGGATGCGGCCGTTCACGAAGGTCAAGGACGTCTCGTTCGCGTACGACGACGTCCACGTACGATGGTTCTACGACGGTACGCTGAACGTCTGCTACAACTGCATCGACCGCCACCTCGACGAGAAGGGCGACGATGTCGCCATCATCTGGGAGAGCGACGATCCCGGCAAGGATCTGCATATCACGTATCGTGAATTGCACGAGCGCGTGTGCCGGTTCGCGAACTGCCTCAAGGCCCTCGGCGCAAAACGCGGCGATCGCGTTACGATCTACATGCCGATGATCCCGGAGACGGCGATTGCGATGCTGGCCTGCGCGCGGATCGGCGCGGTCCATTCGGTCGTGTTCGGCGGATTCTCGCCAGACGCGCTCGCGGGCCGCGTCAAGGACTGTGAGTCGACGCTCGTGATCACGACCGACGAGAGCGTGCGTGGCGGCAAGATGATCCCGCTCAAGGCGAACGTCGATGAGGCCGCGAAGGACCCGGAGGTGACGACGCTGGAGAAAGTCCTGGTCGTCAGGCACACGGGCCGTGACATACACTGGGTCGACGGGCGCGACGTCTGGCTCCACGAACTGGAGAGCGAGGTCGACGCCGACTGCCCCTGCGAGGAGATGGGCGCGGAAGATCCGCTGTTCATCCTCTACACGTCGGGCTCGACGGGGCAGCCGAAAGGCGTGCTGCACACGACCGGCGGCTACCTGGTCTACGCGTCGATGACGCACGAATACGTCTTCGACTATCACCCCGGCGACGTCTACTGGTGCACGGCGGACGTGGGCTGGGTGACCGGCCACAGTTACATCGTGTACGGGCCGCTGGCCAACGGTGCGATTACCCTGATGTTCGAAGGGGTGCCCAACTACCCGACGTCGTCGCGCTTCTGGGAGATCTGCGACAAGCACAAGGTCAACATCTTCTACACGGCGCCGACGGCGATCCGTGCGCTCATGCGGCAGGGCGATGAGCCCGTGCAGCGGACGTCCCGCGCGAGCGTGCGCCTGCTCGGCACGGTCGGCGAACCGATCAATCCCGAAGCCTGGGAGTGGTATTACCGCGTGGTCGGCGATTCACGCTGCCCGGTGGTCGATACCTGGTGGCAGACGGAGACGGGCGGCATCCTGATCAGTCCGCTGCCCGGCGCCACCGCGCTGAAGCCCGGCTCGGCGACCTTGCCCCTGTTCGGTATCAAGCCGGCGATCGTCGACGGCGAAGGCAAATTCCTGAACGGCGCTGCCGAAGGCAACCTGGTCATCACCGACAGCTGGCCGGGCCAGATGCGCACGGTGTACGGCGACCATCAGCGCTTCGTCGACACGTATTTCGCGACGTTCAAGGGTAGCTACTTCACCGGCGACGGCGCGCGCCGCGATGAAGACGGCTACTACTGGATCACCGGCCGTGTCGACGACGTGCTGAACGTATCGGGGCACCGGATGGGCACGGCGGAGATCGAGAGCGCGCTGGTGTCACACCCCGACGTCGCGGAGGCCGCCGTGGTCGGCTACCCGCACGACATCAAGGGACAGGGTATCTACGCCTACGTCACGCTGATGGAGGGCGTCGAGCCGACCGAGGATCTGCGCAACGCGTTGCAGCAGTGGGTACGCAAGGAGATCGGACCGATCGCCAAGCCCGATCTGATCCAGTGGGCGGCAGGATTGCCGAAGACGCGTTCCGGCAAGATCATGCGCCGCATCCTGCGCAAGGTCGCGGCGGACGATTTTTCAAATCTCGGCGACACGTCGACGCTGGCGGATCCGGCCGTGGTCCAGAACCTGATCGACAACCGGCAGAATCGCGCGGCCTGAGTTCAGCCCCTGGCCCGGTCGGCCGGGTCGTCGAATTCGGGCAGCTCGATGTCTTCGATCTCGATCTCGTCGATGTCGAGTCCTTCGACCTCGTCGGTCGCATCCGTGTCGCCGATCAGCTCGATCGCCGACTCGATGGCGGGATCGACGTCCGGCGCGGCCTGAGGTTCCGGTTCCGGCGGATTGCGCTTCGGGGCCGCCGCGGGTTCGGGCATCGGTTTCGGATCCGTCATGACGACTGTCTCCTTCAACAGATCCTCGACGCCGCCCTCGCGCTTGTATTCCGCGACATGCCGTTCGTAGGCATGTACGAAGCTCTCGGCGAACATCTGCGGGAAGCGTCCGCCGCTCTTGTCCGTCAGGATCGGATAGACCTCGGCATACAGCTCCCAGTACTTGGCCTTGTTCAGGAAACGGGTCAGGAAACCGCTGTTGAGGGTGGCGTCGAAACCCTCGCGCAGCTCGTCGGGATCGAAGTTCTCGGCGAATTCGACGAACGCGTCGGCCATCGCGTCGAGGAATGACTCCTGGTGGAACAGCAGGTCGCGGCAGACTTCCCTGACCGCGTCCTTCGGGCCGAGATATTCGCCCTCCTTGCCGATCAGGAGTTGGCGGACGGAATCTTTCGTGTTTGCCGAGAGTTTGATCGGGTTGTTGTGTCTCGGCAGCACGGACGTCTGGTCGAGGCTGAACGTGTTCTTCAGGTTGGCGCGGCTGACCAGCAACTGCGTGGTGCCCTCGACGAATTCGCGCAGCACCTCGCCCGCGTTGCGCATCATCTCGCCGACGTCGGTATTCGGATGCAGGTCGTCGCGCTTGATGCCGAGCCC
>Ga0055445_10000112_pt1 | contig 12826 bp, 8 predicted proteins | sample China_Galinas_PW_FD_57737 | JGI IMG/M metagenome (GOLD analysis project Ga0055445, IMG submission 57737) | Wetland microbial communities from San Francisco Bay, California, USA, that impact long-term carbon sequestration - China_Galinas_PWA_D1 | ecosystem: Environmental > Aquatic > Marine >... | reverse complement strand
AAGACTGGGAGCGCAAAGCCTGGGCGGAGCTACCCTTCGACGAGGACGAGTACCGCCGCGAGCTCGGCGTGCCGGAGCTCTTCGGCGAGCGCGGCTACAACACCCGGGAGCGCACCTGGGGGCGGCCGACCTGCGACGTCAACGGCATGTGGGGCGGCTACCAGGGCGAGGGCGCGAAGACGGTGCTGCCGGCCAAGGCCGGCGCCAAAGTCTCCATGCGCCTGGTGCCGGACCAGGACCCGAAGGAGATCGCCGACCTCTTCCGCCAGCACGTCGAGCGGGTGACGCCGCCGGGCGTCGCCGTCGAGGTGCGCGAGGTGCACGGCGCCGTGCCGACCCTGATCGAGACCGAGGGACCGGCCATGGAGGCCGCCGTCGCCGCCATGCGGGACGAGTGGGGCAAGGCGCCGGTGATGATCCGCGAGGGCGGCTCCATCCCCATCATCGCCACCTTCGCCGACGTCCTCTCCAAGCCGGTGCTGATGATGGGCTTCGGTCTGCCCGACGACCGTCTCCACTCGCCGAACGAGAAGTTCAACCTGCAGTGCTTTTACGGCGGCATCCGCACCGTCGCCCGCTTCCTCGACGGTCTCGCCGGCCAGGCCGGCTGAGGCGGCGCCCATGGCCAACCGTAGCGGCCTCGAGAGGGAGCTGAAGTTCGCCGGCGTCGAGCTCGACGCTCTGCGCCAGCGTCTGGTGGAGCTGTCCGCCGAGCGGGTGGCGGCGGGCAGCTTCGAGGAGAACTGGGTCTTCGACCGCGACGGCGAGATCGAGGACTCCGGTTGCATCCTGCGCCTGCGCAAGGACGGCCGCGGCGCCAGCCTCACCTTCAAGGGGCCGCAGAGCTTCGAAGGGCGAGTGCGGGTGCGCCAGGAGCACGAGACCGAGGTGGGGGACGCCGAGGCCGCCCGGGCGCTGCTCGAAGGTCTCGGCTACGCGGTGGTCAAGCGCTACCAGAAGGTGCGCGAGGAGTGGCGCCTGGGCAGCGTCCTCATCGCCCTCGACCACACCCCCATCGGCGACTTCGCCGAGTTCGAGGGCGAGGCGGCGGACCGCGTGGCGTCGCGCTGCGGCTTCGAGCCGGAGGAGGCGGAGCGGCGCAGCTACCTGCGCCTCTACGCCGATCACGTGGGCGACCACCCGGACGCCCCCGACGACATGGTCTTCCCCGACCGCGAGTAAACGCGGTACTGCGCCGTCCGTCGCCGCCCGGCGCGGGCCAGAGCACCGATCCAATCCCCTGAATCGCCTGCCGGCGACGGCCGCAACCCCCCCTGTCGGCGGGCTCCACCCGTGCTCAGAAAACTGGAGCCGTGATCGAAATATTGGATGCGAAAAAACTGAGTGATACGGCGATTTTCCTGCGCGTTTGCAGGTGAATAGCCGCCTTCCGACCGTGCCACGGACGCCGCCTTCGGCGGCCGACCGGCAGCGGTCGGAAGCACACGACATCACTCAGGAGGTTGAAGAATGAAGCTCAAAAACCTTGTTGTCGGGACGGCCGTGGCACTGCTCCTCGTCGCCGCCCTGCCCGCCGCGGCGCAGACCACGGGCCGCATCGACGGCCGCGTGGCGGACGAGTCCGGTTCCGCCCTGCCCGGCGTCACCATCACCCTCAACAGCGCCGCCATGCAGGGCGAGCGCCTGGCGGTCACCGACGCCGACGGCCGCTTTCGCTTCCTCGCCCTGGCGCCGGGCTCCTACGACCTGCGCGCCCAGCTCGAAGGCTTCGGCATCGTCGAGCAGCCGGACATCCGGGTGCAGGTGGACCGCACCGTCACCCTGCAGCTCACCCTGAGCTCGGCCTTCGGCGACGAGGTGACCGTCTCCGGCGTGGCGCCCATCGTCGACACCACCAGCACCACCTCCGGCGCCAACTTCGACCAGAAGCTGTTCGAAGACCTGCCGACCAGCCGCACCTTCACCGGCCTCGCCTTCGCGGCCCCCGGCGCGGTGGACGGCGGCATCAGCGGCAATCCCTCCTTCGGCGGCGCCTCGTCGGCCGAGAACCGCTACATCATCGACGGTCTGGACACCACCGACCCGGCCTTCGGCACCGTCGCCGTCTCCGTGCCGCAGGAGTTCGTGCGCGAGGTGGAGGTGAAGACCGGCGGCTACGAGGCCGAGTACGGCGGCGCCTTGGGCGGCGTGGTCAACGTGATCACCAAGTCCGGCGGCAACGACTTGGAAGGCGACGCCTTCGCCTATTACAGCGACGACAGCCTGCAGGGCGAGTCGCCGCCGGTGCCGCAGGTCGGCCAGGACCTGGGCTACGAGGAGTACGATTTCGGCGCTGCCATCGGTGGCAAGCTGATCGAGGACCGGCTGTGGTACTTCGTGGCAGCCAACCCGACCTCCCGCGACGAGTTCCTGCGCACTCGCGGCGGCCACGAGGACACCGAGTCTCTCGAGCGTCTCTACTACGCCGGCAAGCTGACCTACCAGGTCAACCCCAACCACCAGATCGTGGCTTCGCTGTTCGGCGATCCCACGACGGACAACCGGGTGACCGACAACTCGTATGGCAGCGTCGGGGTGGACCGCGAATACGGCTCCACCAACCTCGGCCTGGCCTACAACGGCACCATCGGCGCCAGCTTCTTCGCCGAGGCCAGCGTGGCGCGCTACGACGAGCCGTTCAGCGTCCACTCCCCCACCGAGGCGCCGTGGTACGTCACGGCCACCAGCAACCCGTACGTTCGCGACCTGGTGGATGCGCAGGGTTGCGGCAGCACCGATCCGTTCTACCCCTACTCCGGCTCCTACAACTGGAACCTGGGTTGCGCCGGCGGCACCTCGGTGCAGGATCCCCAGGACCGCTCCCGCGATGAGCTCCGCGCCAGCCTGACCTGGTTTGCGGAGACGGGGTCCGTCGACCACGAGATCAAGATCGGCGCCATCGCACGCAACGTCGAGTACAACGACAACGCCCGCTACCCTGGCCCGTACAACCAACCGTTCTACGACAGCAACGGCGACCTCGTGGACCCGACCGGCCTGCGCGGCCAGCGCTGGGTTCTCTTCGGTGCTTACGCCTCGCTGCGCGTGTACGACCAGAACTCTCCGGGCGAGACCGACGAGCAGGCCGTCTTCTTCCAGGACGCGCTACGCATCGGCGACTACTTCACGCTCAACCTGGGGCTGCGCGCCGACGCCTTCAACGCCACCGGCGTGGCCAGCGGCGTGGTGGCCAACAGCGAGCTCGACTTCGGCTTCAGCGATCAGCTCGCGCCGCGCATCGGCTTCACCTGGGACGTGGCGAAGAACGGTCGCTCCAAGCTCTACGGCCACTACGGCAAGTTCTACGAGTCGGTGCCGCTGGACATCAACACCCGCGCCTTTGGCAACGAGATCTTCAACTACTACTACTTCTACTACCCGGAGGACGGCTCGCTGCCGACGGCGGAAAACCCGGGCACGTACTACACCGGTTTCGGATTCGGCCTCGGCACGGCGGTGGACCCGGACATCAAGCCGATGTACACCGAAGAGACCTTGATCGGCTTCGAGTACGAGGTCGCCCCCAACCTGGCCCTCGGTCTGCGCGCCACGCAGCGCAGCATCGAGGACGTCATCGAGGACATCTCGGCCGACGGCGGGGCCAACTACTTCATCACCAACCCGAGCGGTGAGTTCACCATGAACCCGGTCACCGGCGAGCCGCTACCCGAGTCGGTCTTCTTCCCCGAGCCGGTGCGCGACTACGAGTCCTTGGAGCTCACTCTCAACAAGCGCTTTTCCAACAACTGGCAGCTCTACGCCAGCGCCGTGTACTCGAAAAACGAGGGTAACTACGGCGGCCTGTACCGCCAGGAGACCGGTCAGCTCGATCCCAACATCACCTCCCTCTACGACCTACCGGGTCTTCTGGAGGGCGCCTTCGGCCTGCTTCCCAACGACCGCCAGTACCAGTTCAAGGCCTACGGGTCCTACGTCTGGCCGATCCAGCTCACCACCGGCTTCTACTTCCAGTACCTGGACGGCACGCCGATCTCCAAGCTCGGCTGGCACACCAGCTACGGTGCGGACGAGCGCTTCGTCACCCAGCGCGGCACCGCCGGCCGGACTGCGGACGTGTGGAACCTGGACCTTCACCTCCAGTATCCGATCCACTTCGGCAGCGGCCTGGATCTCAAGCTGATCGCCGACGTGTTCAACGTCACCGATCAGGCGGAAGCGACCCTCGTCGACCAGGAGTGGACCACCGCGCGTGAGCAGCAAGGTCTGCTCAACGACTGCGGCGGCCCGGGGACCGGCGTCGGAACTTCCTGCCCGGCGGGTAACCCGCTGTGGGGTACGCCCACCCAGTACCAGTCGCCGCGCACCATCCGTCTCGGCGCCAAGCTCAGCTTCTGAGCCACGGCTGAGCGGATGCGAAAGCGGGCCGGGGAGGGTGACCTCCCCGGCCTTTTTTTGTCGCCGTCGCGAACCTTCCGGTGAGTGGGGCGGAGACGTCTCTACGCGTTGTACCGGTGGAGGTGAAGTCGTCTTCGTTTCGAGCTGACTCCTGACGAAATCCACCGTTTCACGCAGGTCGCTTCTGCGACGCCGGCACCACCTTCAGCCCGGGGAGCGCACCTCCCCGGGCGTCTTCGTTGCCGTCGCCGCGACCACGGCCGCGGCGGTCGAGCGGAACGGATTTCCACCCGCGTGAGTGATTTCCTCGTCGCCCTGCGCGTATACCGGCGAACCCACCGCTCGGCCACTCGGCTGGACGACTGGATTCAAAACGAGACAACCAAGTCCGCTCGCGGAACCGGACACGTCTCCTTTCACTCGGGGGGTGAGAGCCCCCCGACTTTTTTATGCTCCGGGCGCCTCGCCGCCGTACCGCAAGCGGAGCAGCGGCGCCGCCCCCAGGCTGGCGTCGAGCTGGCGCCGCGCCGCCTCGGCTTCGGCGCTGCCGGGCGCCGCCACCAGCAGGCGCAGCGACGCTTCGAGGGCCGACCGTTCGTTGTTGCCGCTGCCGGTGCCAACGCCTTCGGCCACCGCTGCGAGCCCCTGCGTCACCAACTCCGCGACCCCTTCGCGGCCCGTCTCCCGGCGCCACCGCGCTTCGAACAGGTAGGCGTCGGCCAAGCGCATGCGCTCGACGAGGGTGAGCTGCCTGCCCTGCGCCGCCCGCGTCACGACCTGCCGCGAACGAATGAAGTCGTTCGCCGGCGACAAGCCGCGCCGCCACCGCTCGCGGCCCGACGCCACAAGGGTGCGCGCCAGCCCGACGGCGGTGCCGTTGAGCTGCGCCAGCCGCTCGCCTTGGGAGCGCGCGGCGGCGAGGGGCTCGGCCGCCGGCTCACCGTGCCGTGAAAGCCACTGCGCCTGCGTCAGGTGGGCCCACATGGCGATCCCGTTACCGGCGGAGAGACTGGGGTCGGTCTCGAGGCTACGCCGCGAGTGCTCCAGGGCCAGGCCGGTCTGCTCGCTCGGGTCCAGGCCGCGCAGCATGCGGTCCAGCGCCCAGGTCACGTACAAGGTGCCGGCCACCGAGTGGGCCAGCATGCGGTCCGGGCATCGGCGGCAGACCTCCTCGATGTAGTCTAGGGCGCGTCGCGTCCGCGCCTCCACGGCCAGGCCGCGACGCAGCGCGGACTCGCTCTCCAATGAGCCCAGGAAGCCGAGGTTGTAGGCCAGGTCGCACGACGTGGGCTCGATCTCCAGGGCGCGGCGGTACAGCGCCGCCGACCGCGCCCAGGCGCCGTCCGGGTCGAGTCCCTGGGCGTCCGCCATCTGACCCTCCCTGAGCCACAGGCTGGCGGCGCCGTTGAGGGCGCTGGACGACCGCGGGTGGAGCTCCAGAGCGCGGTGGGTCGTCCAGTGCGCCTCGGCCAAAAGCTCGGGCTCCGGTGGCCTTCCAACGCTCCAGTACCACCCGAGGACGAAGCTGACGGTGCTGCCGAGCCGCTGCAGCGCCAGGAAGTCGTCCGGATCGAGGTCAACGGCGCGGCGCAGCTCGAAGACGGCGGCGCGGAAGTCGTCGAGGGGCCTCTGCCGATGGGCCATCCGGTTCCAGCCGATGCGGCTGTGGACGAAGCCGAGCAGCCGGTGCGGCTCGGCGCGCTCCGGGTCGACCAGGACGGCCAGTTTGCAGGCCTCCACGGCGGCCACGTCGTCGCCGCCGTCCTCCGTCAGCGGTCCGGCGCCGAGCTGGTGCTCGACGAGGGACTGCAACCGGCGGCACTCGGCGGTGCGCAGCTCGACGTCGCTGGGCGCCACCGCGAGGCCGGCGGCGTAGGCCTCGCCGGCCGTCCGGTAGAGCTCCTCCACCTCGTCGACGCGGCCTTCCCGGGCCGCCGCGATGGCTTGCAGGAGGGACGCGTCACCCTCCAGGAGCTTGGCCTGGTAGAGCCACGGCGCCCGTTGCGCGGCGCGGCGGCCGAGGTCCCTGGCGTCGTCCAGACGGCGGTCGGCGAGGGCGATCAGACCCTCCACCAACAGCCGCTGTGGGGGCTGTAGCCCGTCGGCGCGGCGCAGGTGGCGCAGCGCCGGATCGCGCAGCTCGGCGCTGGCCGCGGCGATGTGCTCGGCCCGCGCGGCGGCGTCCGGCAGGCGCTCGGCGTCGAGCAGGGCCTGGCGATAGAGGGCGGAGAGGGTGAGCCCGAGGGCGTGGGCCACCTGGCCGTTGGTGAAGCCCTTGTTCCACGCCATCTCCAGGTGCCGGCGGGCTGCCTCGTACTCGCCGAGGGCGAGGTGGCCGCGGCCCAGAGCGTAGCTCGCCGGGCCTTCCGCCAGCCCCCCTTCCGCGGCCACCTCCGTCTCCAGGGTCGTCAGGCGTTGGCGGAGCTCGGCTCGCCAAGGCCGCACGTCCTGCAACGGCAGCATGGCGACGGAACGCGACAGCGACTCCATCTCCTGCCCCTCCTGACCGTAGCGCTGGGCGAAGCCAGCCAGACGGGCGGCGTTCCACTGCTGGATCGCCAGGGCGGCGAGGAGAGAGACGACAAGGGCCACGGCGCCGGCGGCCAGGCCGGCGGCGAGGCGGTGTTTGCGCAGCCATTTGCCGGTGCGGTAGCCGAGGCTGGTCCCCCGCGCCTTCACGGGGTCGCCATCGAGGACGCGCTGCAGCTCGTCGGCCAGCTCCGCCGCCGAGGCGTAGCGGCGGCACGGCTCCTTGGCCAGGGCGGTGAGCCCCACCCGGTCCAGGTCGCCGCGCAGGCGTCGAGACCACCCGGCTTCGGCGCCGGCACGCAGGCCGAGGGCGGCGGCGGCCTCGCGACGCCGGGCGGCGCGGCTCGGCGGCGCGGGCTCCGTCTCCTCGAGGTGGCGCAGCATCTCGGCCAAGGAGGCCGCTTCGAGGTCCAGCGGCCGGCAACCGGCGAGCAGCTCGTAAAGCACCACGCCGAGGCTGTAGACGTCGCTCTGCGTGGTGACCGGCCGTCCCAGGGCCTGCTCGGGGCTGGCGTAGGCCAGGGTCAGGGGGCGGGAGTCGGGCAGGGTGGTGGCGGTGCTACGCCCCGGTCGGTCCCAGGGCAGCAGCTTGGCGATGCCGAAATCCAGCAGCTTCGGCTCGCCGTCCTCGCGCACCAGCAGGTTGGCGGGCTTGAGGTCGCGGTGCACCACCAGGTTCTGGTGCGCGAAGTGGACCGCCCGGCAGACCTTGACGAAGAGGCGCAGGCGGTCGTCGAGGGAGAGGGCGCGGCGCCGGCACCAGGCGTCGATGGGCTCGCCTTCGACGTACTCCAGCACCAGGTAGGGCAGGCCATCGCGGGTGGTGCCGCCGTCGAGCAGACGGGCGACGTTGGGGTGATCGAGATCGGCGAGGATCTGGCGCTCGCCGTGGAAGCGGCTGAGCAGCTCCGGCGTCTCCAGGCCGCGGCGCAGCAGCTTGATGGCCACCTCGCGGTGGAAGGCGCCATCGGCGCGTACGGCGCGGTACACCGTCCCCATGCCACCGCGGCCCAGCACGCCGACCAGGCTGTAGGGGCCGAGGGAGGTACGCGGCGGCTCGTCGGCGGAGCTCTCCGCCGCCGGGTCGGGGAGCAGGCGCAGGCGCGGGCGACCGAGGAAGTCGCCGGCCCCCGCGTGGGCGGCGAGAAGACCGTCCAGCTCGTCGGCCAGCGCGGGGTCGCTGCCGCGCAGGCGGGCAAAGAGGGCGGCGCGACCGTCGTCGTCCAGCTCCAGGGCCTCGGCGAACATCGCGCGGACCTCGCGCCAGCGCGCAGCCTCCCCTCCGCTCACCCGGCCCCCTCGGCGCTCAACTGCTGGAAGAGCCAGGCGCGGGCGCTGGCCCAGTCGCGGCCCACCGTGGCCGGGCTCACCTCCAGGGCGGCGGAGATCTCGGCCATGCTGAGACCGACGAAGAAGCGCAGCTCCACCACGCGGGCCTGCCGCGGGTCGAGCTCGGCGAGGCGGTCGAGGGCGGCGTCGAGGGCGAGGAGGTCGACGTCCGGGTCGTCGGCCAGGGCCATGCCCTCCTCCAGCGGCACCTGGCGCACGCCGCCGGCCCGTTTCTTGGCGCTCTTCAGCCGCGCGTGGTCGACCAGGATGCGACGCATGGTGCGGGCCGCGAAGCCGAAGAAGTGGGAGCGGTTGTTCCACGCCACGGTGCGGCGGTCGTTCAGGCGCAAGTAGAGCTCGTGCACCAGGGCGGTGGGTTGCAGGGTGTGGCCGCGGCCTTCCCGCGCCAGGTAGGAATTGGCCAGCCGGCGGAGCTCGCTGAAGACCAACGGGATGAGCCGGTCCAGGGCGTCGCCTTCGCCGTCCTGCCAGCGACGGAGGAGGTCGGTGACGCCCGAGGAGTCGAGCTCGGCGGGGCCGAGCGGGGACGGATCGGGCAGCGCGCCCGTTGTTGTGGACTGCATCAAACCTCCTGACCGGAATGCTCGGGGCTCGCCGTCGCCGTGGCCGGCCCGTGCGGACTCGACTCTCCAGGGCTCATACCGTTTAACGACCGGAACCGGCGCCGAGTTTCAGATTCATGCGCCTGGCCGTCGGCCTGCCGGCGCCGGGTCGTCGGGTCGCGGGGTGTGCAGCTGCAGCGGCTGCCCAGCGGCGTGCGCAAGGACGCGCCGGACGGTGACCGTGGCGGCTTGGGGGGCTGGGGGCTGGGGGGACGTGGATACATGTTTCCTGTCGCGAAGATGCCTTCGCGGCCCCCAGGCTGGCGATACTATCAGCGCCATGCGCAAGCCCCGCATTCGGGCCCTGGTCCTCGCCGCCGGCCACGGCAGGCGGCTGGAGCCCCTCACCGCCTTCCTGCCCAAGCCGCTGCTGCCGGTGGCCGGGCGGACGGTGATCGAGCACACCCTGGAGAGGCTGCTGCGCGTCGGCTGCGAGGCGGCGGCGATCAACCTGCACCACCTGGGCGGCGAGATCCGCGCTCACCTGGGGGACGCCTACCGCGGCATGCCGCTGACCTACTCGGACGAGCAGCCGGAGCGCCTCGGCACCCTCGGCGCTCTGTACCCGCTGCGCGACTTCCTGGCCGCCGCCGAGGTGGTGCTGCTGATCAACGGCGACAGCCTGTGCCGCTGGCCCCTCGGCGGTCTCGTCCGCCAGCACCGGGACAGCGGCGCCGCCGCCACCCTGCTGCTCGCCGGCGGCGTCGACCCGGCGCCCTTCGGCGGCGGCGTGGCGCTGGACGGCGACGGCCGGGTGGTCGCCTTCTCGGCCGATGAGCGGCCCCGCGGCGAGGTGGCGATGCGCCACGTCTTCGCCGGCGCCCACGCCCTGTCGCCGACCCTGCTGGCCCGCGTCGGAGCCGGTCCGGCGGACGTCGTGCGCCAGCTCTACCGGCCGCTGCTCGCCGACGGCGCCACCCTGCGCGGCGTCGTCACCCGCCGCCGCTGGCACGACCTGGGGACGCCGCGGCGCTACCTCGAAGGCGCCCTGGACTGGGCGCGGGGACCGTGGCCGCTGCGCCTTTGGCGGCGCTCCTGGTCGTCTCCCGGCGCCGACCTGGGGCACGGCGCGAAGCTGCGCGAGACGGTGGTGGAGGGGGACGCCAGCATCGGGCCCGGGGCGCGGCTGGTGCGCAGCGTCGTGCTCGCCGGCACCCGCGTCGGCGCCGGCGCCGAGCTCCACGAGTGCGTCGTCGGCCCCGGCGTCGTGGTGCCACCGCGGGCGCGCATCTCGCGGCGCGTGGTGGTGGTGGCGCGCGGCGGTCTGCCGGTGGCCGCCGGCGACTCCCACGTCGAGGGTCTCATCTACTCCCACCTCGACGCCGAGCGGCGGGCGGAGAACCCCGGCCTGTGAGCGACAGGCGGCGCTACGACCTGCTGGTCTTCGACTGGGACGGCACCCTGATGGACTCGGTGAGCACCATCGTCGAGTGCACCCGGACGACCCTCGACGAGCTGGGTCTGCCGCAGCTGCCGGAGGCGCTGATCCGCGGCTCGGTGGGGTTGTCGGTGGAGGCGACGGTGCGCCGCCTCACCCCCGGCGGCGAGCCCGACGCGGAGACGGCGCGGCGCATCCAGGAGACCTATCGCCGCAACTGGTTCGACACCTACCGCGACCGGCCGATCCTCTTCCCCGGCGTCGGCGATCTGCTCGCCTCGCTGCAAGCGGCCGGCTACCTGCTGGCGGTGGCCACCGGCAAGAGCCGCCGCGGCCTGGCGCGGGACCTCGAAGCCTGCGGTCTGGCACCGGTCTTCCACGCCACCCGCACCGCCGACGAGGCGCGCTCCAAGCCCGACCCCCAGATGCTCCACGCCCTGCTCGCCGAGCTGGGAGCGCAACCGCGCCGCGCCCTGATGGTGGGCGACAGCATCTGGGACCTGCAGATGGCCGGCGCCGCCGCCATGCCCGCCGTCGCCGTCGCCACCGGCGCCCACCCGCGCCCGGACCTGCTGGCCGAGAACCCGCTGGCCTGCTTCGACGCCGTCGGCCAACTGGCGGCCTGGCTCGACAGCGAAGGGTGAGGGCGCGGCGCCGCGCGAACGGGAACGCCTCAATCTGCGTCGGCCGCCGCGGCGCCGCCGAGGCGATGGGTCAGCGCGGCGGCGAAGTCTTTCTCCTCGGCGCAGCAAGGCGGCGCGTCGAGGAAGCCGGCCTGCGCCAGGGCGGCCAGGTCGGCAGTGGCGACGCGCTCCCAGCGACCCTCGAGGAGCAACAGGCGCTCTACCTGTGAGCGCTGACGGCAGGACCAGCGTGCCTCGGCGAGGGCGCGCACCGCGGCACCCAGGACGGCTGGATGCCAGGAGTCGGCCAGGGTCGTCAGAGCGCCGGACGCCACGAGCGGCGCGTCCGCCAGGCGTCGGATCACGGCGGCAGCCAGCTCCGGCTCCGCGGCCGGCGGGTGGCGCCGGAAGAGCGCGCTGCTGCCGTCCACCAGGCACCAGGCGCCGTCCGCGTCGGCGACAAGGTCGAGGATCTCGTTCAGCCCCGGGATCTCGTCCTCCAGCGCCCAGTAGGTGAGAGCGTCGTCGGGACCCAGCCGCACGACGCCCTCCCCGGCCAGCCGGCTTTCGGCTCATTCGTCGCCGCTGCCGTAGCCGGCGTCCGCCGGGGTGCCCGTTTCGGCCAAAGCTGCGGCGCGCTCGCGGCTCTCCTCGGCCGCGCGGGCCACCGCCTCGGCGTCCCACTCGGCCGGCGGCACGAGCCAGCCCTGGAGGTTGCGCAGCACGAGATCGGTGAGCAGGGCCAGGTGGTCCGGGCGGTCGTTCAAGCAGGGGACGTAGCGGTAGCCGTCGTGGGGTCCGCCGGCCTCCTCCCAGAACTCCCGGTTGAGGCCGTCGAGCTCCTCCAGGGTCTCCAGGCAGTCGGCGGAGAAGGCGGGGCTCAGCACGTCCAGGCTGGCGACGCCGGCCCGCGCCATGGCCTTGACGGTGACGTCGGTGTAGGGCTTGAGCCACTCTTCGCGTCCGAAGCGGCTCTGGAAGGCCACCTCCCAACGGTCGCGGTCGAGCCCCAGCCGCTCGGCGGTGAGGCGCGCCGTCTTGTGGCACAGGCAGTGGTAGGGGTCGCCGTTGGTGAGATAGCGCAGCGGGATGCCGTGGAAGGAGAAGAGGAGCTTCTCCGGCGGCCCGCCGTGCTCGCCCCAGTAGTCGCGGATGGAGGCGGCGAGGGCGTCGACGTAGGCCGCCTCGTCGTGGTAGCCGCCGATGGTGCGCAGCTCCGGGATCCAGCGCCAGGTGCCGATCTCGGCCACCAGGGCGTCGAAGGTGGAGGCGGTGGTGGTGGCCGAGTACTGCGGGTAGAGGGGGAAGAAGAGCAGGCGCCGGCAACCGGCGGCCTTGAGCTCGCGCAGGGCCTCGGCGATGGCGGGCTGGCCGTAGCGCATGCCGAGGGCGACGTGCACCGGGTTGCCGACCCGTTCGGCGAGACGCCGGCGGATCGCCTCCTGCTGGCGCCGCGCCATGACCAGCAGCGGCGAGCCCTCGTCGGACCACACGCTGGCGTACAGCTTCGCCGACTGCTTCGGCCGCGTGGTGAGGACGAACAGGTTGAGGATGAGCCACCACAGAACCCGCGGCAGCTCGATCACCCGCGGGTCCGACAGGAACTCGCGCAGGTACGGCCGCAGCGCCTTGGCGGTGGGGGCTTCCGGGGTTCCGAGGTTGGTCAGCAGCACCCCGACCGCCGGCACCTCCCCGTGCTCGAAGTCGTTTTCTCCCAGGTACTTCATGGCGGCGAGAGCTTATCAGCGCGCAAGTGGCGGATGACCGTTTCGCCGCTGGTGGGTGGGTGGGTCAGTCGGGAGCGTCCGCCGCTTTCTCCCAATGCGCCACGAAGTCCTCCGGCTCGACGCCGAGGGCGTCGGCGACGCGGTTGACGTAGTTGAAGTAGGAGATCACCTGCACGGCGTCGTGCAGGGCGCGGTCGGAGAAGCCGTGGCGGCGCAGGGCGTCGAGGTCGGCGGCGGACATGGAGGCCGGCTGGTGGGTGA
>Ga0055445_10000109_pt1 | contig 12899 bp, 9 predicted proteins | sample China_Galinas_PW_FD_57737 | JGI IMG/M metagenome (GOLD analysis project Ga0055445, IMG submission 57737) | Wetland microbial communities from San Francisco Bay, California, USA, that impact long-term carbon sequestration - China_Galinas_PWA_D1 | ecosystem: Environmental > Aquatic > Marine >... | reverse complement strand
GGTCGCCGGGTCGGCGCCGCCGCAACCGGCGAGGACGGCGGCGGCGGCGGTCAGGGCGGCGAGGGCGGCTGTGCGAGGAGGCCGCTCGCGGGCCGAGCGCGAGGTCGTTGGGGTCGTCGTGGGCATGGTCGGGTCGGGTGCGTCCCGGTGGATCGTCCAGGCGGGCGGATCGTCCAAGCGGGCGGATCGTCCAAGCGGTGGGGTCGGCCCCATCCGCCCGCGGACACGGTACTCTACGCCATGGCCTCGCCGCCCGCCGCAACCGCAGCGACCCACTCTCGGCGCGCCTCTTGTCTCGCCGCGCCCCATCCACCACACTGAGGGGGCAGAGACCATGAGCGTCGAGAGACCATGAGCGTCGACACCACCACCGCCGGACCGCCCTCCCACCTCTCGGCCTTCCGCGAGGTCCCGCGCACCGGGGTCATCTTCGTCAGCGCCGAGGCGGAGCGGCGCGGCTACCGCGCCGGCGACCCGGCGTGGTCCAACCTCGGACAGGGACAACCGGAGACCGGCCCCCTGCCCGGCGCGCCGCCCCGTGTCGATGCCGTGCCGGTGGCGCCGGACGATCTCGAGTACGCCCCGGTGGGCGGGCTGTGGGAGCTGCGCGAAGCGGTGGCGGAACTCTACAACCACCTCTACCGCCGCGGAATGCGCTCGCGCTACACGGCGGAGAACGTCGCCATCTCCGGCGGCGGCCGCACCTCCCTCACCCGCGCCGCCGCCGCCCTCGGCCACGTCAACCTCGGCCACTTCCTGCCCGACTACACGGCCTACGAGGAGCTGCTCGAGGTCTTCCGCCTCACCACCCCCATCCCCATCCTCCTCTCCCGCGAGCGGGGCTACCACTTCGCGGTGGACGACCTGCGCCGCGAGATCCTCGGCCGCGGTCTGTCGGCGCTGCTGCTGTCCAACCCGTGCAACCCCATGGGGCGCCTGATCTCGGGCCACGAGCTGGCCGCCTGGGTGGACGTGGCGCGGCAGCTCGACTGCAGCCTGCTGCTCGACGAGTTCTACTCCCACTACGTGTGGAAGCCGGGGGCCGGCGAGCCGGGGCCCACGGTGTCGGCGGCGCGCTACGTGGAGGACGTCAACCGCGACCCGGTGGTGATCTTCGACGGACTGACCAAGAACTGGCGCTATCCGGGCTGGCGCATCACGTGGACGGTGGGGCCGCGCAAGGTCATCGACGCGGTGTCCTCCGCCGGCTCCTTCCTCGACGGCGGCGGCTCGCGGCCCCTGCAGCGCGCCACGGTCGCGCTTCTGGAGCCGGCGCGGGTGGAGGCCGAATCGGCGGCCATCCGCACCGCCTTCGCGGCCAAGCGGGAGCTGCTCATCCGCCGCGCCTACGAGCTCGGCATGGGCATCGAGCGTGAGCCCGAGGGCACCTTCTACGTCTTCGCCCACCTGCGCGACCTGCCGCCGCCTCTCGACGACGGCATGGACTTCTTCCGCACCGCGCTGGACCACCGGGTGATCTGCGTGCCGGGGGTGTTCTTCGACGTCAACCCCGGCGGCCGCCGCTCGCGCTGGCTGTCCCGTTTCCACCAGTACGTGCGCCTCTCCTTCGGTCCCGAGATGGAGAGCCTGCGCTCCGGCCTCGACCGCCTGGAGGAGATGATCCGCCAGGCCCGCCGCCGCGCCTGACGCGCCGCCTCGACCGACCTACCGCCGCCCCAGCCGCTGCGCCGTACAATCGGGCCGTGCCCGATTCCTCCCCCTGGTCCGGCTGGGTCAACGCCGAGGTCTACGACGACTACGTCCGCCACCGCCCCCTCTACCTGTGGCTCAACCGCCGCCTGGTGGAGCTGGCCGACGTCGGCGCCGCTCGCCGCGTCCTCGACCTCGCCTGCGGCACCGGCGCCACGGCCCGCGCCGTCCTCGCCCTCCTACCGCCGGGCGGCGAGCTGCTGGGGGTGGACGCCTCGCCGGCCATGGTGGGCGTCGCCCGCGCCCGGGTGACGGACCGCCGCGCCCGTTTCGCGGTCGCCGCCGCCGCCGACGTGGCCCGCGTCGCCACCGGCCCCTTCGACCGCGTCCTCTGCAACGCCGCCTTTCTGCAGTTTCCCGACCGCGCCGCCGTGCTCGCCGCCCTCGCCGGTCTGACGCCGCCGGGCGCCCTCTTCGCCCTCAGCCTGCCCGCCGCCCGCGTCGCCGGCGAGGCGGCCCAGGTGCATCCCTTCCAGGTGGCGCTGCGCCACCAGGTGCGGGAGCGCGGCGGCGGAGGAGGTGACAGCGGCGGAGGTGACAGCGGCGGCGGTGGCCGCGGCGGAGGTGGCAGTGGCACAGGAGGCGAGGACGACTTCGACCCGGAGCGCCTCACCGGCGAGCTGGAGGAGGCCGGCTTCGCCGTCGCCGAGTGCCGCCGCCTCGTCTACCACGGGCGCCAGGAGGAGCTCATGGAGCTGATGGAGATCCCCGCCATGATGGCCCGCGCCGCGCCGCAGCTCGCGGCCGGCGAGCGGGGCGCGGCGCTGGCCGCCGCCAGGCTGCGTACCGACGAGGCGCAGAGCGTCGAGGTGCCGTGGCTGTTCTGGCTGGCGCGGAGAGGCTGAGCGCACCACGCCACAGCGCAACGTCTCGTGGCGGACCGCGTATCTGGAGCTGAACGGCCCGCCCTTGCCAAGCGACGGCGCCGAGAGGGAGAATCGGCGGGTTCTTATTCACGTGCCTGCTGAGGGGGCCGCCGCGGCGCGCCCTTGCGCCGGCGTTCCCGACCCGTACCTGGCCGTCCTCGAACCCGTTTGATCTGGAGGGGAACCATGTCAGAGCTCGCCACCCGGCCCGCCCCGGTACCCGGCGCCGAACGCATCCTGGCCCTCGACGTGCTGCGCGGCTTCGCCGTCCTCGGCATCCTGGCGATGAACATCCAGGCTTTCGGCCTGCCTTTCTCGGCCTACTCGAACCTCGGCGTCTGGGAGGCGCCGTCGCGCCTCGACACCTGGCTGTGGGGCTTTGCTCACCTCTTCGCCGAGCAGAAGTTCATGACCCTCTTCTCGCTCCTTTTCGGCGCCGGCGTCGCCCTCATGCTGGAGCGCCTGGAGCACAAGGAGCTGCGCGCCGCCGCGGTGCACTACCGCCGCACCTTCGGACTCATGCTCATCGGCCTCGCCCACGCCTACCTGCTGTGGTACGGCGACATCCTGTTCACCTACGCCGTCTGCGCCCTGGTGCTCTACCCCTTCCGCCACGTGCGGCCGAAGCGGCTGCTCGTCGCCGGCATCGTCGTGCTTTGCGTGGCGCCGGCGGTGAGTCAAGTGTGGGGCTACGCACTGCGCCAGATGCCACCGGAGAAGCAAGCCGAGGCGATGGCCGGCCTGCTGCCGTCGGAGAAAGAGATGACCAAGGAGGTGGAGATCTACCGCGGCGGCTGGTGGGGTCAGATGGAGCACCGCGCCCCGACGAGCTTCTGGCTTGAGACCGCGGGGCTAGGGCTCTTCACCTTCTGGCGCGCCTGCGGCCTCATGCTGATGGGCATGGCGCTCTACAAGTGGGGGGTGATCACCGCCGGCCGCTCACCGGCCTTCTACCGCCGCATGGCTTTGGCCGGCTTCGGTGTCGGCGTCCCGCTGGTGGTCTGGGGCATGATCTACGTGCTGCAGCGGGACTTCCACTTCGAGGCCACCTGGCTCGACGGCGGCGTCTTCAACTACTTCGGTAGCCTGGGAGTGAGTCTCGGCTACGTCGCGCTGGTCATGCTGTGGTGCGTCAGCAGCCAGCCGGGAGCCGTCACCCGCTCGCTGGCGGCGGTGGGCCGCATGGCGCTGACCAACTACCTGATGCAGACCATCCTCTGCGTCTTCATCTTCTACGGCTTCGGCCTCGGTCTTTTCGCCCACCTGTCGCGCTCCGCCCTGTGGCTGGTGGTGCTGGCGATCTGGGCCTTCCAGATGCTGCTCTCGCCGTGGTGGCTGGCGCGCTTCCGCTTCGGTCCTTTCGAGTGGCTGTGGCGCACCATGACCTACCTGCGGCCGCAGCCCATGCGCCGCAGCGAGGTCTGACCCGACTCGCCGGGGGGAGAGAGGCGGCGGCCTCCTCTCGACCGCCAGCAGAACAAGACAACGCCGGCCCGCGGACTGAGCCGGGACCGGCGTCGGACGCCGCCAGGGCGCGGCGTCCCCCCCTGTACGGCGCGTCGTCTCCAGGGCAGACGGCCGCGCCGGCCAGGGTGGTCGGCGTCTCCAGGGCTCGACGCCTCCGATCGTGGCTCCGATGCCGCCAGGGCGCGGCGCCGGCGATCGGGTTGCAGACAGAGCGGCCTAGAAGGACCGCTGCTGGAAGGTCATCGCCACGGCGTCGCTGTCTGGAGCGCTCGCCTCGACGAGGAGCACCACCGAGCCGCCTGGTACCGCTGGGACGGCCAGTGGGAACGACACCGTGTCCCCCGGCAGGAGGATCATTGGGCCGCTCACTGGTACGAGCTGGTCCAGCAACACCGTGTTGGTGGCGTTGAGGTCGGCCAGCGGCAGTGGAGCCGGGAAGGTCCCGACGCGGATGCTGCGAATCTCCGCCACCATGGGGAAGGTGTTCTCCACCGTCACCCAGTCGCTGCCCACGTGGCCGCCGACGATGAGCACGGTGCTGCCGAAGATGCGGGCACCGTTCTTGTCGGTCCAGTAGCTGTCGGCGATGCTGGCGTCGTGATCCGCCGTCGAGAAGCCGACGTGGACCACCTCGCCGTCGTCGATGCCGTCGCCAGCCACGGATCCGGTGGGGTTCTCCCAGTGGATCACCGTGTTGGCACCGGCAGAATCGACGGTGACGGTCTGGAAGCGACCGCTCGGGTAGCCGTCGTAGGTGTCGGTGGTGTCCTCGTGACCCGCCAACACGATGGCGACGTCCCAGGCGGTTCCACCCCCCTGTTTCTTGAGGTCGACGTTCGTGTCGTAAGCGAACACGAACGGCGCCGCGGCCAGCAACGACAGGCCGAGGCCGAAAGACAAGATCCGGCGCATCAAGCTTCTCCTTTCTCCAATCAATAGATGAGCGACATGCTCGAAAGCATCGTACATCGTAAATACGCATACGTATGTCATCTAATTTACACCCGGTCATCCCCTGCCTGTGATAACGGCCCGCCGACGGACGCGCCGCGGCGGTCGGTGTAGAATCGCGCCCCGGCGCCGGAGCCGGCGCGAGGTCCACCATGGAGCAGGTCCGCAACTTCTGCATCATCGCCCACATCGACCACGGCAAGTCGACCCTCGCCGACCGCCTGATCCAGCGCTGCGGCGGCGTCGAGGATCGCGACTTCCGGGACCAGATCCTCGACTCCATGGACATCGAGCGGGAACGCGGCATCACCATCAAGTCCAACACCGTCACCCTGCCCTACCAGGCCAAGGACGGCCGCCGCTACCAGCTCAACCTCATCGACACGCCGGGCCACGTGGACTTCTCCCACGAGGTGCGCCGCTCGCTGATGTCCTGCGAGGGGGCGCTGCTGCTGGTGGACGCCTCCCAGGGGGTCGAGGCGCAAACGGTGGCCAACCTCTACCTGGCCCTCGAGTACGACCTCGAGATCGTGCCGGTGATCAACAAGATCGACCTGCTGTCGGCGGACGTCGAGCGGGTACAGGAGGAGATCGACGCCGACCTCGGGCTCGACCCCTTCTCCGCCGTCCTCTGCTCGGCGAAGACCGGCCAAGGGGTGGACGAGGTGCTGGAGGCCATCGTCGAGCGCCTGCCGCCCCCCGCCGGCGATCCCGAGGCGCCGCTCCAGGCGCTCATCTTCGACGCCGAGTACGACCCCTACCGCGGCGTCGTCATGATCTGCCGCGTCAAGCAGGGCACGCTGCGGCCGGGGCAGACCATCCGCCTGATGCACACCGGCGCCGACTACGACGTCGAGGAGGTGGGACTGCTGCAGCTCAAGCACGTGCCGACCAAGGAGCTGCCGGCGGGCGCCGTGGGCTACGTCATCGCCGGCATCAAGGCGGTGCGCGACATCGCCGTCGGCGACACCCTGACCGACGCCGAGCACCCCGCCGCCGAGCCCCTGCCGGGCTACAAGCCGGCCAAGCCGGTGGTCTTCTCGTCCCTCTACCCGATGGCCAGCGACGACTACGAGGACCTCACCAAGGCGCTCGACAAGCTGGCCCTGAACGACGCCTCCCTGACCTTCGAGAAGGACTCCTCCGTCGCTCTCGGCTTCGGCTTCCGCTGCGGTTTCCTGGGGCTCCTCCACCTCGACGTGGTGCAGGAGCGGCTGCACCGCGAGTTCGGGCTCGACCTGCTGCTGTCGGCACCGACGGTGCGCTACCGGCTGCATCTTCGGGACGGTTCCGAGACGGTGGTGGACAACCCCGCCTTCTTCCCCGACCCAACCAACGTCGAAGCCGCCTTCGAGCCCTTCATCAAGGCTTCGGTGATGCTGCCGGAGCGCTACGTGGGGCCGGTGATGGAGCTGTGCCGCGAGCGCCGCGGCGACAACCCCCAGGTCCACTACCTGGCGGTGGGGCGGGTAGATCTCACCTGCGAGCTACCCCTGGCGGAGGTGCTGTTCGATTTCTACGACCGCCTGAAGACGGTCACCCAGGGCTACGGCTCCTTCGACTACGAGCTCATCGACGAGCGCCCCTGCGACCTGGTGAAGGTGGACATCCTGGTCAACGGCGAGCCGGTGGACGCCCTGGCCCAGCTCGTCCACCGCGACAAGGCGCGGCCGCGGGCGCTGCACTACTGCGAGCGCCTGGCCGAGACCATCCCGCGGCAGCAGTTCAAGATCGCCGTCCAGGGGGCCATCGGCGGTCAGATCGTCGCCCGCACCACCATCAACGCCTACCGCAAGGACGTCACCGCCAAGTGCTACGGCGGCGACGTGAGCCGCAAGCGCAAGCTGCTGGAAAAGCAGCGCGAGGGCAAGAAGCGCATGAAGCTGGTGGGCCAGGTGGAGATCCCGCAGCAGGCCTTCGTGGCGGTGCTGAAGACCGAAGCGGGGTCGTGAGCAGGGTGCGTCGCAGCCGACGCTGAAACTTTCCCCGCGCTCCTCTCGTCGTGTGGGTGGCAGACGACGCCAACCAACCGAGGAGAGATCCCATGCAGCGCATACGACACATTCTGTCGACGAAAAACCTCCTGCTCCACGCCGCGGCCTTCGCCGCGATCCTGCTGATTCTGGCCGCCCCGGCGGCCCAGGCCGAAGAGCTGTGGCTCCACGTCCACGTCGACGAGGGCGAAGGCGGTGCCACGGTGAAGGTCAACCTGCCCATCTCCTTCGCCGAGAAGGCCCTCGCCATGGTCCCCGCCGACGAGATGCGCAACGGCCGCATCGTCATCGAAGACGAGGAATTCAGCGTCCGCGAGCTGCGCGAGCTGTGGGCCTCGCTGCGCGATGCCGGCGACGCCGTGCTGGTGGAAGGCCACGACGACGGCGAGCGCGTGATGGTACGCCGCCAGGGCGGCTACATGCTGGTCGAGGTCGAGGAGGACGACGACGGCGACTCCCACGTCAACGTGCGCATCCCGGACCGCGTCATCGAAGCCATGCTGGCCACCGACGGCGAAGAGCTGGACGTCGCCGCCGGTCTGCGCGCCCTGGCCGCCGCCGGCGAAGGGGAGCTGGTGACGGTGGACGACGGCGGCGACAAGGTCCGCGTCTGGGTCGACGCCTCCGCCGAGAGCCGCTGAAGCCGTTGACGCCGCCGACGCCGTCGTTGGAATCACGCCTGAGCCCGAAAAGGAGCTAGACCATGAGCCGCGGAGCCCGCATCTTCTGGATCTTCACCGGACTGTTCGCCATCTTCGTGGTGGGTAGCGCCGGAGCCGTCGTCCTCGCCGCCCACGCCGTCCACAGCATGCCGATGATCGAGGTGTCGGTACGCGAGCACGGTCCCGAGGGCACCCACATCGGATTCGCCATCCCCGCCGCCGCCGTCGGCGCCGGCCTCGCCATCGCCCCCCACGTCGTGCCCGACGAGGCGTGGCAGGAGATGCGCGTCGACCTCGACGCCGAGCTCGCCGAGCTGCCGCCGCAGTGGCGCGAGACGAGCCGCGAGATGATCCGCGCCCTGGCCGACATGCCGGACGCCGTGCTGGTGGAGGTGGACGACCACCAGGACCACGTGCGCGTCGAGAAGCGAGGTTCAGAGCTCGTCGTCACCGTGCGCTCCAGCGACGCCGACGTCGACGTCACCGTGCCCATCGCCCTGCTCGACCGGGTGGCGGAGCTCGTCGACGGCTGAGCCGGCTCGGTCTTGGAACGACGGCCCTGAATACCAGAAAGCCCCGGCCGGGGATCACCCGACCGGGGCTTTCGGTTTGTCTCGGTGGCGTGGGGTCCCCCATCGTCGGGGCGACTCCCCTGGGCGCCACGCGCCGTTCAGGAAAGTGACCCTAGAGGGCCGCCACCTCCATCAAACCGTTACTCTCCACTAGACCACCTCCTTTCCGGGCGTCGCCCATATTCGGCGGGCCCCACCCCGCCCGGCCACGCGAACCGCCCACCGCCCACGCGGCCGCCGCGCTGGTGTCGCCGCCCGGGGGCGGCGGCAAGGCGCGGGACTGTCTCACCCGCAATCCTGAATCATCACCGCCGGGCTGTCAAATCGTTCACAGCGCCCCGGCCTTGGGCGCTCGCTCCATTTCATGCCATACTAGGGGGGCTACGCGGTCGGCTTTAGCAGACCGCTTCCGGATCCGGACCCGCGGCCGTCCTCAATCTGCCGCGTCCCCCGCGGACACAACTCTCAGGTTCCCGGCATCGCCGGAGGTCCGTACTCGCATCACTGAGCGGAGATACTCCCCTTGACCCGACGCATGTTGATCAACGCGCAGACCCGTGAAGAGCTGCGCGTCGCCATCGTGGACGGCCCCACCCTGGAAGACTTCCAGGTCGAGGTGGCCGAGCGTGGCTCGACCCGCGGCAACATCTACCGCGGCACCATCGCCAAGATCGAGCCGTCGCTGAACGCAGCTTTCATCGACTACGGCGCCGAGCGCCACGGCTTCCTGCCGATCCAGGACGTCGTCGCCCAGGCCTACTACAAACAGCCGCCGAAGGGCGAGAAGCGGCCGCGCATCGAAGACGTGCTGGAGCGCGGCAAGCCCATCGTGGTGCAGGTCTCCAAGGACCCGGAGGCCAGCAAGGGCGCCGCTCTGACCACCAACCTGTCGCTCGCCGGCCGCTACCTGGTGCTCACCCCCTTCGACGACACCCGCGGCGTCTCCCGCAAGGTGGAGGACGACGACACCCGCAAGCGCCTCAAGGATCAGGTGCGCAAGCTCGAGGTGCCGGACGGCTGCGGCGTCATCGTGCGCACCAACGCCCTGGACCAGAACAAGACCACCCTCATGCGCGACCTCTCCGCCCTGCTGCGGCTGTGGAAGCGCATCGGCGCCGAGGCGCGCCAGGGCAAGGGGGTGAGCCTGATCTACTCGGACCAGGACCTCATCCTGCAGGCCCTGCGCGACTACCTGGACCCCGCCATCGAGGAGATCCTGGTCGACGAGGACGACGCCTACGCCCGCGCCGAGGAGTACATGAAGGCGTACATGCCCCGCGGCGGCAACCGGCTGATGCGCTACCAGGAGCGCGAGCCGCTGTTCTCGCGCTACGGGCTGGAGCCGCAGATCGACCGCATCTACGAGCGCCGCGTCTTCCTGCCCAGCGGCGGCTCCATCGTCATCGACCGTACCGAGGCGCTGACCGCCATCGACGTCAACTCGGGACGCTCCACCGGCGCTTCGAGCCAGGAGCAGACCGCCGTCGACACCAACCTGCAGGCCGCCGTCGAGGTGGCCCGCCAGCTCCGCCTGCGCGACATCGGCGGCTTGCTGGTGGTGGACTTCATCGACATGCGCAGCAACCGCAACCAGCGCAAGGTCGAAAAGGCGCTGCGCGACGCCATGAAGCCGGACAAGGCGCGCTCCACGGTGGGCCGCATCAGCGACAACGGGCTGCTGGAGATCAACCGCCAGCGCGTCCATCAGGCCCTCGCCCTGCGCACCCACCGCACCTGCCCCACCTGCGACGGCACCGGCCGCGTGCCGAGCCCGGAGATGGTCGGCCTCAACCTGCTGCGCCGCATCAAGGGCCGCGCCGCCACCGCCCCCCTGTCCCGCGTCCGCATCGCTCTCCATCCGGAGCTGGCGGAAGTGTTCCAGAACGCCCGCCGCCGCGAGATCATGGAGCTCGAAGAGGAGTTCGACATGCGGGTGGACGTGGTGGCCTCGACGCGCCTCAATCTGCGCGAGCAGGAGGTGGAGTGGGAGAAGCGGGAAGGCGAGGCCCGTCCCGCGCCGATGGTGCGCGCCGCCTCCATCCGGGTGGGCGACGAGGCCATCGGCGAGATTCCCGACGACGAGGACGAGGCTACGCAGCCTTCCGGCGACGGCGCGGCCCCCGGTCGACGCCGCCGCTCCCGCCGCACGAAAAGCAAGCGGGGCGACGAGGCCGGCGCCAGAGGCGACGGCAAGGCACGGGAAGGCGCTGGCCGCAAGAGCGGCGGCCGCAAGAGCGGTACGCGGGAGAGCAGCGGCCGCGAGAGCGCCGGCGAGAAGCCCCGCCGCCGTTCACGGCGACGCAAGAGTGACGACGCCGGCAAGGAGGCCGGCGCGGAGAGCGCACGCCCGACGAGCCCGGACGCGGAGGGCCGCCGCAAGGCCGAGCCGCGCAAGGCCGCGGCACGCAAGGCCGAGGCACCCACGGCCGACGAGCGCAAGACGCGATCGCGCCGGACGGAGTCGCGCGGCACGGAGTCGCGCGGCACGGAGTCGCGTGGCACGGAGCCGCGCCCGGCCAAGCCGAGCCGAGACGAGAGCCGCGAGGACGGCAAGGCCGGCGACGACGGCAGCGGCCGGCGCCGGTCGCGGCGCCGCAGCAGCGCCGCGCCGGACGACGGTGCCGACAAGCCGCGGGTTCGCCGCCGGCGGCGCAGCGAGCCGGTTAGCGAGCCATCGGCCAGCGGAACGTCGGCCGGCGGAACGTCGGCCGGCGGAGACGGGTCAGCGTCCCGGCGCGACAGCGCCCAAGCCGCTGCCGGCTCCGACAACGGCGGTAGGGGCGGCGGCTCCCGCTCCGGCGACTCCTCCGCCGACGGCTCCGGCGACTCCTCGGCCAACTCCTCCGGCGACCGCCCGCGGCAGCGCCGCCGCCGGCGCTCGTCGCGGCGCTCCGGCGCCGACCAGGAGAGCTCCTGAGCCGGGGGCGCCGAGGCGCCCGCAGAGACGATTCGACGAACTGAGACTCGACATTCATCCGACCCGCTGATTTCCAAACCCACGGAGGTACTTCCGATGCCCCATCGTTATCCCCAGGAGGCGGCGCTGCGCGACGGACGCCGCGTCATCATCCGTCCGTTCACCGGCGACGACGTGGAGGCGCTCTTCGAGTTCTTCCAGGCTCTGCCGCTGAGCACCCGGCGCCTGGCCTGGGACCGCATCGAAGATCGCCGGCTCATCGAGAGCTGGGGGCGCAACCTGGACTACGGCAAGGTGTTTCCGCTCCTCGCCGTGGACGGCCAGCGCATCGTGGCCGACGCCACCCTGCACCGCCGCGAGGGCGGCCCGCTGCGCCTGGTGGGGCGGGTGAAGTGGCTCATCGACGCGGAGTACCGGGGCGCCGGTCTCGGCACCCTGCTGGTCAACAACTTCATCGACCACGCCCGTGCCAACGGCCTGCGCCACCTCACCTGCATGCTCATCACCGACACCGAGGCGGACGCCGTGGGGACGCTGCGCACCCTCGGCTTCGACGAGTTCCGGATGCCCGGTTACGGCGCCGATCCGGACGGCAACCGCCACGACATGGTGAAGCTGGTGATGGACCTGCAAGCCAGCCGCAACGGCCACGGTCGCTAAGCTTCGGGCAGCGGCTCAGAGCCCTTCCCGCTCGGCGATGACGGCGAGGAAGCGCGGGCCCAGGTCCGTCGCCTTTTTCTCGCCGACGCCGTAGACCTCCAGCAGCTCCGCCCGGTTGCGCGGTTTCACCCGCGCCATGTCGCGCAGCATGGAGTCGTGGAAGATGACGTAGGGCGGCACGCCGCGTTCGCGGGCCAGCTCGAGGCGTAGGGCGCGCAGGGCGTCGAAAAGGCCGCGGTCGACGCCCTCCCAGGACTCGGCCTCCACCTTGGCGGCGCGCCGCGTCGGCGCCGCCCGTTGCGGCTCGCGGTAGAGGCGCGGCGTCTCCTTGCCCTTGAGCAGCCGGCGGCCGGCGGCGGTGACCTCGAGCACCGGGTAGCGGTCGCCGGTCTGCTCGAGGTAGCCCTGGTCGAGGAGCTGCTCGATCCAGCTACGCACCTGCCGCGCCGGGGCGTCCGCCAGCAGACCCCAGGTGGACAGGGCGTGGTGGCCGCGGGAGGTCACCTTCTCCGCTTCGCTGCCGCGCAGCACGTCCATGACGTGGGTGACGCCGAAGCTCTGGCGCAGCCGCAGCACGCAGGAGAGGATCTTCTGCCCCAGGATCACCGGCTCGTCCACCTCCTCCAGGTGGTCCAGCTCGCCGAGGCAATAGTCACAGGCTTCGCAGCCGCCCTCGCCCTCCGGAGCCTGGAGCTCCTCGCCGAAGTACTCCACCAGGGCGCGGTGCCGACAACGCGGTGAGCCGGCGTAGCGCTGCATCTCGCCAAGCAACCGGAAGTCGCTTTCGGTCGGCTCGCCGTCGCGCGCCAGCAGCCGCTTCCAGGTGTGGAAGTCCCCCGGCGAGTGGAGCAGCACGCACTCCGCCTCCAGACCGTCGCGCCCGGCGCGCCCCGCCTCCTGCTGGTAGTGCTCCAGCGAGCGCGGCGAGGCGGTGTGGACCACGAAACGCACGTCGGAGCGGTCGATGCCCATGCCGAAGGCCACCGTCGCCACCACTACCTCCACCCTCTCCTGCAGGAAATCCTCCTGGTGACGGTGGCGCACGGCGTCGTCGAGGCCGGCGTGGTACGGCACCGCCGAGACGCCCCACGACGCCACCC
>Ga0055445_10000108_pt1 | contig 12950 bp, 9 predicted proteins | sample China_Galinas_PW_FD_57737 | JGI IMG/M metagenome (GOLD analysis project Ga0055445, IMG submission 57737) | Wetland microbial communities from San Francisco Bay, California, USA, that impact long-term carbon sequestration - China_Galinas_PWA_D1 | ecosystem: Environmental > Aquatic > Marine >... | reverse complement strand
CTTCTGGCCTCCAAGGACGGCTTCACGCCATACGCAACCGCCGTAGAGACCCCGTCAAAGGGGATCAGCCACGTACACATCCGCCTGAGCCCAGTGCTCCAACGACGGCCAGAACAAGGGACCGAAGCGGTCACGGCTTCAGCAGCCGTGCAAGCGGTGAAGCCATCGAAGCGGCCGTCAGTCCCCGTCACACGCCCGACGCACCGTCCGCACCGCCGACACCGATCTCAAGCCCAAAGACCTGCCGTCGCGCCGACTGGCACGCTGGTCGTGGCGTTTGCCCCACCCCGGGCACAGCTGACCGTGGACGGTGTGCCGCGCCCCGGTCTGTCACCGATTCGAGTCAGCGATCTGCCCGTCGGCATGCACACCATCCGCCTCGCAGCTGCCGGCTACAAGCATACGCAGCGTACCGTGGAGGTCCAACGTGGCACTTCATCGACGGTATCGGTCAATATGCAGCCTGCGGTTGCCCACTTCGACGTCGTTAGCGTGCCGGACGGCGCCAGCGTGCGGGTCGACGGCCAACCTAAAGGTCGGACCCCGCTGACCGGCCTGCGCCTCAGAGCCGCAGTTCGTCATACCATCAAGATCGTAGCCTCCGGCCATCGCCCCTGGTCCACCACCCTCACGCCGAACGAGGGGCAAAACCCCACCGTGATCGCCACACTAAAGGCAGTGCCCAGGCGACCCAAACCGGTAGCAAGGGCGTCGAAGCCCGTCGAGCGCGATGTGGCCGTAGCACGCTCGGTTAGCGGGGACGCCAGGCGGGGGGCGAGCCTCTTTGCGAGCCGATGCAAGGCGTGCCATGGCCGGAGCGCCCATCGTGTTAGCCCGCGCAGGTACACTTCTGAGCAGTGGAGCCGCTACTTTGCCACGCGGCGACACGCCAGCAAGGTGCCCTTGCGGCCCACGATCAACGGCGCCCAATTGGCTGATGTCAAAGCCTACCTGATGTCTCGTGCAGCGGATGTGGAATCCCCCACAGCAGCAGGGGTTCGATAGCGACCGAATACTCACTCTGACCAAACAGGTAGATGCCCATGCCGCACAAGATCTTCGTCGCGCTCACTGCCCTCATCGCCGCGATTCCCACCGCCTCGTGGGCGGCCAATTCGGACCTAGAACAGCGCCTATCCGAGGTCGAAGAGCGCCTCGATCAGGCTGAGAAAAAGACCATCCTCGACCGCATTCTGCTGAGCGGAGAGTATCGTACGACTCTCAGTACTTTCGTTTACAGGGGTCCGAGCCCAAACCCCTACGACCTGACAGACCCCAGCGATCCACTCAGTCGGCGGCGCATCTCTGACACCACCGAAGAGGTATGGTCACACCGATTCCGCCTCAACCTCAAAGCGGAGCCGCTGGAATCGCTACGCTTCACCGCGCGTCTGGTGATGTTCAAACACTTTGGCGACGGCGACGCCCCACCATTTATTCCCGATTTTGCGGCGACCCGTGTGCCTCGTGACTCGGGATTGCGCTTCGACCAGGTTTGGATCGACTGGTTCATGTTCAGATGGTTGGCGCTATCCGCCGGTCGCATCGCCTACAGCGAGGGAAACCCCAATGAGCTGCGCGAAAATTCCGACGTGCGGAGGGCAACCTGGGGTCTACACATGGTTGACGGCGAGTACGAAACCGTCAACCTCACCTTCGATATGACGCAGATACTGGACAATCTCTACCTCCGGTTGTTCTACGCCTCGTGGTTCAACGACAACGACGACGACGTTTTTGGTGCTTTCGGCTTCCTCAGCAGCGGCACCGACAACCTGCGTATCATTGGCGGCAACGTCGAGTTGAGCATCCCCGGTCTGGGCCGCAACTTCGTTCAGGCCGGTTACTACTATGTACCTCGCTTCCGTCCCTTCGTGATCCCCATTCCCGATCCAGCGTTCAACCCCAACTCCGATGCAACACATGCACCAGCTCCACTCAATGACAGCCTGCTCTTTCCGAGCAAGCTGCCTGACTCGATGGGTGCCTATCAAAACGTCAGCTTGTTGGTGGAGCTCTACGATGCCGGAGGTTCCGGGCTGGACTTATTCGCCGCCGGTGCGATCGGTCTGATTGACCCCAATGGCCGCGGTATCGAATACGAGCTCCCTGTCCCCACCGCCGACCCGTCCAATGTGGTGCGCCGGTCGAGACCCTTTCTCTTCCTTGCTAGCGAAGGCGATAGCGGCACGACTTACTTCCTCTACGCGGGGGCCCGCTACACCCTGCCCTTCCTTACCGGCCCCAAGATCGGCTTCGAGTTCAACTACGGTTCCCGCTACTGGATCAGCTTCGCCCAGCAAACTGACCAGCTGGTCAACAAGCTCGCCGTGCGCGGTAAAGCTTACGAGGCCTACCTCATTGTTCCCGTCAACGACCACATCTTCCTCAAAGCAACCTATTTGCATATCGACAACGACTACCAGACGGGCTTTTTCGGTCCAAACCCGACCCTCGCGGGCAGCACCGCCCCACGCTACGACCAACGCATTCACAACTTTCAGCTGGTCCTCAACGCAACCCTCTAGCCAGCTAGACTCGACGTTGGCGATCTTGGCTCTGATTGTGGCGCCTACTCGAGTGTGGTAAGGCCGCAACGGATGGCATACTTGGTCAGCGCAGCCACGCTGTGGATATTCAGCTTGCGCATGATCTGCAGTCGGTGAGAGTCCACCGTGCGCGCGCTGAGGTCGAGATCGGAAGCGATTTCTTTGGAGCTCAGTCCTTGCGCCACCAAAGCCAGGATCTCGCGCTCGCGCGGGGTAAGAATGGAGGGGTCGTCGACGGGTGCGCCGCCTTCGCCCTGCATCTGCTGCATCAATACCGCAGCGATTTCAGGCGAGACGTAGCTCTTACCGGCCATCACCGAGTCGATTGCGTGTACCAGATCCTCGGGGGCCGAATGCTTGACGAGATAGGCCGATGCACCGGCGCGTATCGCCTCACCGACATACGATCGCTGCTTGTGCATCGACAAGGCAATGGTCCTCACATCGGGGGCTTGTTCGGCGAGCTGGCGAATGATTTCGATGCCACTCATGCTGGGCAGCTCGACGTCGATCAGGGCCAAGCTCGGGCGCTGACTGAGCGCCAGCTGCAGGCCTTCCTGTCCGTCGGGGCTCTCGCCAACCACGGCAAAGCGGTCGTCAGACTCCAGCAATAGCCGCAGCGCCCTGCGCACCATCGTATGGTCGTCAATCAGTACTATTGTCGTCGATGTTGTGGGCAAAACTCGGCCTCGGCCTCACGTCCGGCGCCCTCACAGGGCAGCTGTATCCCATCAAACTGTGCGCATTTGCCTGCGCGCATTTGCGCTTAGGCAGCGTGACTTTTTTCTACAATATCGGCTATTTTCGGGCCAACTTCCTCCAAACGCAAGACCAAATTGGCCAGCCCCTGCTCCACCACGGCACCGGGCATACCCCAAACAACCGAAGTTTCACGGTCTTGCGCGATAACGCCACCACCAGCCTTGCCAATGGCCTCGCTGCCCCGCACACCGTCATTGCCCATGCCAGTCAGCACCACCGCCAGAGCGTGGTGACCAAACGCCCGTGCCACGGAGCGAAAGAGAACGTCGGCGGCTGGCCGACAGGAATTCTCAGGAGACCCTTGTGAGAAATGGGCGCGCGGATAGCTCATACTACCGAGATCGACCTCGACACGGCAGCCTTTAGCCTTGCGTGCCATCAGCCTCCGTTTCGTTGACTTCGGCGCCGTTTCAACCCAACAATCCCCTCGCAGAACCGCAGGAGGTCAAACGTGCACGATGTAGCGATTGTTGGAGGCGGCGTTGCCGGGTCTGCTTTGGCAGCAACGCTCGGGCGACTAGGACATAGCGTGGTCGTCATCGAACGTGACTTGCGGCCGCCCCAGACCTTTGTGGGTGAGCTGCTTCAGCCGGGCGGGGTGCACGCCCTCGAAGCGCTGGATCTACTGGGTTGCCTGCGAGGAATCGACGCACAGCCCACTCGCGGTTTTGCGGTGACCTTCGAGGGGCAGACGCACCGGCTAGACTATCCTGCGGCGCTGCCCAAAAGCGCCGTACAGCAACTGATGCGCGACCCCAAACGCACCCTTACGAACAAACAGCTGCTCGCCGGTCGTGCCGACGGAGCGCCACCACGACGACCGAGGGGGTTTGCTTTTCATCATGGTCGTTTCGTCGACGCACTGCGTCAAGCGGCGCGTGACTGTAGCGCAGTCACCGTGCAACAGGGCACGGTCTGCAGCTTGCACGAGGAAAGGGGACGCGTACGCGGCGTGCGCTACCGCGACCAGCAGGGCACCGAGCACACGTTGAGCGCGCACGTGGTGATCGCCACCGATGGCCGCAATTCCAAGCTACGCCGCGAGCTGGGCAGCGCTGAGCCCCATCGCGTGTCGTACGCGGTCGGAGTATTGGTTCGAGGCTGTGAGCTTGCTGCCCCGGGATACGGCAACGTCTTTGTCGCCGAACCCGCACCGCTACTGGGCTATCGCATCGACAGCGGTGAAGTGCGCATCTTGGTCGATGTCCCCGGCGACCTGCCTAACACGCGCAATGGTGCTCTTGACGAGCACTTGCGGCGGGTTGTCGCGCCGCAGCTGCCCAACTGCTTGCGCCAGAGCTTCATCGATGCCCTCTCCGAGCAGCGGCTGCGAGCGATGCCCAACTATGCACTCGCCCCGCGACCCCAACAGCGAGCGGGTGCCGTGATGCTCGGCGATGCGCTCAACATGCGCCACCCTCTAACCGGTAGTGGGATGACGGTCGCTCTCAGCGACGCCCGACTGCTGCTCGATCTGTTCAGTGAGGTCTCGTTCGCAGAGGCACGAGAGATCGACAAGCGCACCGCGCGTTTCTATCGCCAACGGCGGGCGCTTTCGCTGACCGTCGACATGCTCGCCGGCGCGCTCTACGAGGTCTTCAAGGCCCAAGAACCGGGGCTCGAGCGCATGCGGGAAGCGATGCTGCGCTACTGGCAGCTCGGCGGCGCTGCTGCCGAGGGCCCGATCTCGCTGCTTTCAGGCCTTGCTCCCCGCCCTTCGATGATGTTGATGCACTACCTGGCGGTGGCCATGCTCGGTGTGGGCACACAGCTCAAGCCACGGGGCTACCGGCCCAGCGAGTTGCCAGCAAATATCAAGAGCGCTTCCGAGCTGCTCGTGTCGGCCTACGGTGCGATTCGAGGCCAATTGCCCCGGGTGTGGTCACGGTAAGAGGATCTGTCTCCGTGGGTCCCCGCCATCATACTCCCGCAAGCCCCTTTGTCCGCCTCTCCGAGTACCTGCAACAGCGATACGGCCAACGCGTCTACAAGGTCTGCATCAATAGCGGCCTCGGCTGTCCAAACCGCGACGGGACGGCGGGGATCGGTGGCTGCAGCTTCTGCTCGGCAAGCGCGCTAGAGCCGGTTGGCTTTCACCCGGCGCTCACCACCAAGCAACAGCTCGAAGACGGCATCGCCTACGTCAGACAGCGCCACGGCGCCCAGCGCTTCATCGCCTACTACCAGGACGACAGCTCCACCTATGCAGAAGTCTCGCGCCTTGCTGCGCTCTATCAACCGGCGCTGGCATTGAACGAGGTCGTGGCGCTTGCCGTCAGTACACGACCTGACTGCCTGGCCGAGCCGGTGATCGACTTGCTGCAGCAAGTCAAATGCTCGAAGGACCTCTGGGTCGAGCTCGGACTGCAGATCGCTGACGACCGATTGCTTGAGCAAAACAATCGAGGCCACACGGTCGGCGACTTTGAACGTGCCGTGGCGCGCTGTCACGCACGCGGCTTCGATGTCTGCGCCCACGTCATCATCGGCCTACCTGGTGCCACGGCGGAGAGCGAGAGGCGAACGGCGCAACTGCTCGCCGATCTGAATCTGTGGGGCGTCAAGTTGCATGCCTTCCACCTGTTGCGCAATACCCAGCTGGCGGCGCGCCATGCACGCCAGCCGTTGAGCCTGCTGTCTCGTGATGCCTACATCACGCGTGCGGTGGACTTCCTCGAGCGATTACCCCCGCAGCTCGTGGTCCACCGCGTGACGGGAAGTGCCCCGCGTCGGCTGACCATCGCCCCCGAGTGGACCATCAACAACATGGCCGTCTTTGACGCAGTACTAGCGGAGTTCGAGCGCCGCGGGACGCAGCAAGGTTGCAGGTGGGTGAAAGCCGCGCATAGCGACGAGGTCGGCGCCTAGCCGCCCGGCAGCAGCAGCTGCATCGGATCGCTGCAGTAGTCGATCTTCCTCGGCTGTTCGGCACAAACGCGGTCTCCTTCACAGCGCGTGACGCATTCTTCGCGGTCACAGGTCTCCTCGGTGCCGGTACAGGTCAACGGCGAGGTACAGGCGTCTCCGGAAACGGAGCACTTTCCAGGACATTGTAGCGCAGAGAAACACTCCTCCTGGCTCTCAGCGCACTTGCCCGGACATTGCTCATCCCGGGTGCACTCTCGACCATCGCTGCAGGTTCCCGGAACACAGTAGCCGGTATCGCACTGGTTGCTGGCCGAACAGGCCTCATCCTTCTTCTTTTGGGGGGCACACTTACCTTCGGCTTCCCCGCTGTTGATGTCGCAGTACAGGCCCGCCTGACAGGGCATGCTAACGTTGCAGGTTTCGTCTTTTTTCCTCAGCTCGGTGCAGACCCGGTCGCCGCCTGCCCCGGGCTGCTGACACGACAGCCCCGTCGCGCAGTGGCCGTCTGGACACTTCTCATCCTTCTTCGGCAGGGCCTTGCACTTCTGATTGCCAGCACAGTAGCTGTCTGCTTTGCATTCGATTGAAGCGAAGCACGGTTGGTCCGGCGCCTGATTGCCCTCGTAGAGTCCCTCCTTGCAGACCTCCGCCCACGGAGCCTCGGGACGGTTGAGAAAGCAGCGCCCGTCTTTGACGAACATCGCGTTGAGGCAATCTGTGGCCACTTGCTCGTGCACGGTCACCGTGCCGCGAACAACCGCATCGAGCAGCTCGTAATTGCGATCCTCGCAAACCAGCTCCATGTCGTGTTGACAAGCCTTCTCCTCCGTCGAGATGGTAATACCAAGGATGTCCTCGATTTCGTTGCCTGTACAACACGCAAACATATTGCGACACAGTAGCTTGGCGACCTCGGTGCAGAAGGTGTCCTGGGTGACCTTCACTTCAGTCACGACAACGTCATCGTCATCGGAGCACCCAATGCCCCCTAGAATCATCGCAGCGCAGCCGATAGCGGCGATCAACCCCGTTCGTCTTGCTGTGGTCATTTGTCCTCCTCTCACCAGCTTCCTGCCGCATTTGTTGGGGCTGCCAGCGTAAGCGAGCCAGCCCGCAATCGCAAGAAGGTAAAAAAAGTCAACAGCCTACGCTGCAAACCATTACCAGCATCGGGCCCAGGTGCTATAAGTACCCCCTATGGCCGTAAGAAAACGGCAGGGGCGCGTGCTCATCCCCACTGGCCACAAGCCCAATGGCCACGACCCCACCGGCCAGACAGTCGATGGCCTCCGAGGGGGTGAGCGTATCGTGTTGATGGTGCGAGACGCCAGGTCGCTATACGTGTACTGGCGGCTCGCTCCGACAACGGCCGTTGCCATTGAGGCACCAACGGCTGCAGCACCTGCGGTGCGTCTGCGTGACGTCACCGATCACCGCCGGAGTGCCAGCGGTCGCGCCCCGACGAGTACCTCGTACGTCGAGTACGCGTGCGAGCCCAATACCTCGGACGGGTACCTGCCGGACGCCGTACCCGGACGCCTCTATCGGGCCGAGCTGGGTTACCGCGATGCGACCGGACGCTGGCAGCCCGTTTTGCGATCCAATGTGGTCCGGACACCACTGAACCGGCCCGCACACGCCGTTGACGACCATTGTGCAACTCTGCAGTGGGAAGACGAGCTGGGCTCCTTCGCGGCCAGACTCTCGGCCCCAACGCCCATTGCCGAATACGACGAGCCCGGCGGTCTCTGGGTCAAGACGATCGACGCCCAGGCGGTCTCTGTACCAACTGAGGTAGAGCCCTCGCTCGGCGTGAAGACCCCAGCCGAGGAGCAGGTCGAATCAACGGCAGCAGCCCAAGCGGAAGTAGGCACCCGACTCGAGAGGGAGTCCCAGTCAAAGGGCGACGCGCACAAACAGGTCGAGACCTATCTGCCGCAGGCACGACAGGGACCGCCCCCGGCTGCTCCGCAGGCACAACAGGGCCCACCGCCTGGCGCTGCGGAGCACCGCACCGAGCACGCGATCAACAAGCTTGCCTTCGCCCGGGACTTGCACCTGCCGCCGGCGGTGGTGCTCGTGCCCTCCCCCCGAGCTTCCCGTGAGCGCGGGGAAGATCCCCGTGAGCGCGGGGAAGACATGCCTCGTCAGCAGCTCGACGCCGGAACGACAACGGAGGTCGCAAGCAACCAACGCCCGTCCGTAAGCGGCGAATCGCATGCCGGCGACACCGGACCACAGCCCCATGGCCAAGCGACGGTGGCTGCAACGTACGAGCAACGCTTGGCGAATGGCGCAGCGGACACCGATGCCACCGATGCGGGCCATGGTCAAGATCGGCCGCCTCTGGACCGAGTCCGCGTGCTGAAGCCTTTGCCTCGCGCGCAAGACAATCAGCGAGCCCACTCATCATCGGCCGTGCGACAGAAGGACTCTCAGTGATCGCCAGCATGCCCGCCTCCCGCCGCCTGCCGACGCGACGAAATAGCGGACCGCACGCCATCAGCGAATGCGCCAAAGGCCGAGCTTATCTAGCGCTGGTACTGCACGCACACCTGCCATTCGTCCGTCACCCCGAAAGCGACGTCTTTCTCGAAGAAGACTGGCTGTTCGAAGCCATCATCGAATGCTACCTGCCCCTGCTGCAGACGTTGCAACGCCTGCACAGCGACAACATCCCCTTCCGCCTGACGCTTTCACTTAGTCCCACACTGCTATCCATGCTCGGCGATGACCTTCTTCGCCAACGGTTTGGTCGCCATCTGCAGCAACTGCGGAAGCTGGTCGACGACGAGGTCGGGCGCACGCGGAAAGACGCCAGATTCAACCGCATCGCCTTGCACTACCGTCAACGTCTGCAACAGATCGACGCCGTCTGGCAACAGACGGGCGGCGATGTGCCCGCTGCCTTCGCCCGGCTGCAAGAGGCCGACTACCTCGACCTGATGACCACGGCGGCAACCCACGGCTACCTCCCACTGCTGTCGCTCCAGCCACAGGCCATACACGCGCAACTGCAGGTCGCCGTCGACCACCACACCCGTGTGATTGGCCGCAAGCCCACAGGAATCTGGCTGCCAGAATGCGGCTACCTCCCTGGACTGGACTGCCAGCTTGCACGTTGTGGTCTGCGCTACTTTGTTGGGGAGACGCATGCCCTGCTCTACGCCCAACCGCGCCCGCGCTGCGGTGCACATCAGCCCGCCTATTGCAGCAAGAGCGGTGTCGCCGTCTTCGGACGTGATCCTGACGCGGCGCAACAGGTTTGGGACCGCCAACGCGGATACCCGGGCCATGGAGACTATCGCGACTTCTATCGCGACATCGGCTTCGACCTGTCCCCGGAGCACCTAGGACCGTTCATTGAGCCTGACGGTCGTCGCCGTTTCACGGGCATCAAATACCACCGCATCACCTCCCTGGCCAACGAGACCAAGACGCCCTACGTGATAGATGACGCACTGCATCGCGCCAGCGAGCATGCAGGTGATTTCTTGGCCAAACGGCTGCAGAGACTCTCTGTCCTACGTACCTTCATGCCGCATCCAATCGTCGTCGCCCCGTACGACGCCGAGCTGTTTGGCCATTGGTGGTATGAGGGCTGCGAATTCCTCGAGCAGTTGATACGTCAGTGGGCACAGTTACCTACCGCTGCCATGGAGCTCGTCCACCTGCGCGGCTACCTCCAACACCACCCGACACACCAGGTACTTCAACCCTGCGCATCGAGTTGGGGCGAGGGCGGCTACAATCAGTACTGGCTCGATGGCAGCAACTGTTGGATCTACCCCCACCTGCACCAGGCCGCCGAGCGCATGATTGCCCTGGCAAGACGCTTCACTCAGCCGACCGAGCTGCAGCGTCGTGCCCTTAATCACGCCGCCCGTCAACTACTGCTCGCGCAGTCCAGCGACTGGGCCTTTATCATGCGTGCGGGCACCATGACCGACTACGCCATCACGCGCACCAAACGCCATCTGAGCAGCTTCCAGCGTCTATGCGACCAGATCGAAGCCGAGAGCATTGCCGTGGCGGAGCTGGAGCAAGGTGAGCAACGGGATAATTTGTTTGCGCAGATCGACTACCGCGTGTACGCAGACTGATCACCCTTGCCCCCGTCGGCAAGCTCGCGCACCAGCGCGACAACGTCTGCGGCGGCGGCTGGGCGCGACAGCGCGCGCATCGATCGGCGCATGCGAGCCAGTAGTTTCTCATTGCCCAATAGCTGCGTCAGCAACTCGACCAACTGCGGTGCCGTGAGCCCTCGTTGGCGCAGCATCACAGCAGCGCCTGCTTCGACCAACAGGCGCGCATTGGCGGTCTGGTGATCATCGGCAGCGTACGGGTAGGGAATCAGCACGGCCGGCAAGGCAGCCGTCGTCAACTCCGCCAGCGTCGTCGCCCCAGCTCTCGAGAGCACGAGATCGGCATCACTGTAAGCAACAGCCATATCCTCGATGAAGGGCTGGACCCTGGCGCGTAGACCTACCTCGTCGTAGTGTTGCTGCACACGCTCGACGTCGGCTGCTCCGGTTTGGTGCACAACACTAAGGCCCGGCGTGGCATCCCGTAGCATTTCAGCAGCGGCGATCATCAGCTCGTTGATCGGCCGTGCCCCTTGGCTCCCCCCTAGTACCAGCAAACTTGGGCCCCGGTCGTGCGATATCTCGGCCTCCAGCAGCGATTGCACCAGATCGGGCCGCAAGGGGTTACCCAACACAAATGTTCGCTTGGCCGGAAAATAGCCCGCGGACTCGGCAAAGGCCACGACGATCTTGCTAGCCAGGTGAGACAACATGCGGTTGGTTGCGCCGGGGACGGCGTTTTGCTCGAGCAGCAGCACCGGCTTGCGCATCAGCACAGCGGCAAGCACCAAGGGACCAGAGACGTAGCCTCCCGCCCCCACCACGACCTGCGGACGAAACTTGCGCAACAGGCCCACGGCTCTCACGACGGCAGGGGGTAACCCACTCAGCGTACGCACGCGGCTCAATAGCCGCTTGCCCTTGAGCTGTCCAACGGGCAACGTAGCCAGCCGATAGCCGCGGGGCAAGATCACACGCCCCTCCAATCCTCGGGTGCCTCCGACAAACAGAACCTCGGAGTCCGCGTCCTCAGCACGCAACTGATCGGCGAGGGCGATGGCCGGAAAGAGATGGCCTCCCGTGCCACCGGCGGCAATTAGCACTCTCAAAGAAGTGGCTGCCATCCTTGGCTACGCCGTCGTGCCGTCCGCCACGACCACTCGCGGCGCACGGCGCCGATTTCGCGAGAACCACCGGCTGCGACGTTGAGGCCCACCGTCACGAACGGGCTGCGGATTGCGGGCCGCAACGTTGAGCAAGATCCCCACGGACAGCAGGTTCACCAGCAGGCTCGACCCCCCATATGAGCAGAAGGGCAACGTGATTCCTTTGGTCGGCACCATTCCGAGCACAACCGCCATATGAACGGCGGCCTGCAGGCTCAGGGTTGCCGTGATACCAAAGGCGAGATAGCTGCCAAAGAGATCGTTGGCGCCCAATGAGGCGCGCAGGCCACGCCAAGTCAGCACAGCAAACAGTGCCACGATCAAGCACAACCCGACGAAGCCTAGCTCCTCGCCGGAGATAGCAAAGACGAAGTCCGTGTGAGCTGCCGGCAGAAAGAACAGCTTCTGCTTGCCTGCCCCCAGCCCAAGTCCCCAGAAGCCGCCTGACCCCACACTCATCAAGGACTCGCTAATCTGGTAGCCCGCATCCTTGCGATAGGTCCACGGATCGAAAAACGCGATCAAGCGCCGCAGTCGCCACGGCGTGCCCACAATTTGATGATAGGCAATCGGTGCCGCTGCCAACACGGCCGTCAGCACGTAGCTCACCCGTGTCCCCGCAACCAACAGAGTCAACAACGTCACGGCCATCAAGATCACCGTGCTGCCAAGATCCGGCTGTTTGAGCACCAGAACGGCAATCAAGCTGGCAACAGCCAGAGGGGGCAGAAAGCCCACAGAGAACAACCGCAACCGGTCGGGACTCTTCCGCGAAAGCGAGTGAGCCAGGTACAGGACCAGGGTCACCTTGACCAGCTCGGACGGCTGAAACGATATCCCTGCAAAACGAAGCCAACGAGTGGCACCGTCAACCTTGCGAGCCAAACCGGGCACCAGCAGCCCGATCAGCAGGAGCACCGACGTGCCGAGCAGTGGATAGATCCAGCGGCGGTAGTGTCGATAGTCGATGCGCCAGCCGACGTAGAGGGCACCCAACCCTGCCCCGCCGTAGAGCAACTGGCGTTTGAGAAAGTACATCCCGTCCTGGTACTTGGCCGCCGCATACACCGCGCTCGCGCTGTAGACCATGACCACACCAATACCGAACAGCAACAGCACCGCACCGAACAACACCAAGTCCAGACCTCGGCGTGCAGCCGGATCGATCGCGATCGCAGCAGCCTCCGAGGCTCGATTACCGGCGCTGACCTGCGCGTGGGCGAACCCCTTAGCCCGCTGCAGACAACTCCGAATCACGTGCGCCGCTCGCGGACCGCCGGGCAGCGCGCCCCGCCCTCCATCCTGCGTGCTCTTTCTGGCCGCCGAACCCACACTTGGGCCCGTATCTCGTCTAATTCTAGCTGGTTGACTTCGGCGACGCGTAACCGTCGCGCCACGCTTCTTCGCGCGCGATATCCAGTACGCCAGCCCCCGCCTACGGCGGTTGTAGCCCGCTTTGCCCAACAGACGCATCGCTCTCCACACTGCAGCGCTATGCACGACTTGGCAATTTTTCCCTA
>Ga0055445_10000107_pt1 | contig 12992 bp, 4 predicted proteins | sample China_Galinas_PW_FD_57737 | JGI IMG/M metagenome (GOLD analysis project Ga0055445, IMG submission 57737) | Wetland microbial communities from San Francisco Bay, California, USA, that impact long-term carbon sequestration - China_Galinas_PWA_D1 | ecosystem: Environmental > Aquatic > Marine >... | reverse complement strand
GGAGCGAGGAGGAGTCGATGCGGTGTCATCGTCGACGACGAGGGACGCCGCAGATGCGCCCTAACCCCCCTGCGCCCTTCGGGTTGCGGGCCGCGCAACGCGACACCGACGACTTCCACCACGGGCTGCTAGGGTTCTTCCTCCCGGCTCAGCGTTCGGACCTCGTCGTCGGGCATCGCTTCGAGCTCGGCGAGGAGCTGCATGACCTCGTCGTCGGTCTGCAATTCGAGGGCCGCCTCCACCACCGTCAGGGCCAGCCCTTCGAGGGTCGTCCTCTCGAACATCTCGCGCACCGGCAGCTCCACCCCGAGCTCGTCGCGGATGCGAGAGATGACGCGGGTGGCCAGCAGCGAGTGCCCGCCGAGATCGAAGAAGTCGTCGTGCAGACCGACCTGCGGAAGTTGCAGCACGTCGCGCCAGATGGCGGCCAGCGTCTCTTGCACCGGGGTCTGCGGCAAGGCGGCCGGCGCGTCTCTTCGCGCCATCGGCGGCGTCGCGGCGGGCAGCGCGCGGCGGTCCAGCTTGCCGCTCGGGGTGAGGGGGAGCTGGGTCACCAGGGCGAAGGCGGTGGGGACCATGTAGTCGGGAAGCCGCGACGCCAGCATCTCGCGCAACTCGCGGGTCGTCGGCGAGCTCTCCGGGTCGGGCTTGACGTAGGCCTCCAACTGGTACTGGCCGTCGTCCCGCAGCCGCGGCACGACGACCGCTTCCTGCACCCTCGGGTGGCCGCGTAGCACCGCCTCCACCTCCCCGGGCTCGACGCGGAAGCCGCGCACCTTCACCTGGTCGTCGAGGCGGCCGAGGAACTGGATGCTGCCGTCCTCCAGGTAGCGCGCCCGGTCGCCGGTGGCGTAGAGCCGGCCGCCGGCGCCGCCCTCGGGGTCCGCCACGAAGCGCTCCGCCGTCAGCGCGGGCCGCCGAGCGTAGCCGCGCGCCACCGACAGCCCGCCGATGTGAAGCTCGCCCGGAATGCCGATGGCGCAGGTTTGGCCGCGCTCGTCGAGGACGTGGATGGTGGCGTTGGGGATCGGCCGTCCGATGGGCGGGATCGCCGGCCAGGCGTCCGCCGGGACGGCGAGCTCGAGCTCGGTGACGACGTGGCTCTCGCTGGGCCCGTACTGGTTGTAGAGAGTGGCGCCGAGCCGCCGCAGGAAGGCGCGGATCTCGGGGGTGACGTGAAGCTGCTCTCCCGCGGTAACGACCTCCGACAGGGAGCGCGGCGGCGATTCGAGGTGCTTGCCCTGCTCGGCGAGTTGCTGCAGCGCCACGTAGGGGAGGAACAGGCGGTCGACGCGCTCGTCGTCCAGCATGCGCAGCAGGGCCGCGGGGTCGCGGCGGCGCTGCTCGTCGAGGAGGACGAGGACGCCGCCGGCGCACAGGGTGGAGAAGACCTCCTGGAACGACACGTCGAAGCTGAGGGAGGCGAACTGCAGGGTGCGCGCGCCCGGCGGCAAGGCCGAACGCCGGATCTGCCATGCCACCAGGTTGGCGAGCACGGCGTGGGGCATCGCCACCCCTTTCGGGCGGCCCGTCGAGCCCGAGGTGTAGATCAGGTAGGCGAGGTTGTCGGGTCCGACGGCGCTCACCGGGCTCGCTTCGCCGCTCGCCGGCAGGTCCTCCGCGAAAACGGTGACGAGGCCGCCCTCGGTCGCCGGCAGACGCTCCTCCAGGCGGCGCTGGCTGAGCACCACCTTGGCCCGCGAGTCGGTCAACATGAAGGCGAAGCGGTCGGCGGGGTAATTGGGGTCGAGGGGCAGGTAGGCGGCGCCCGTCTTCAAGGTGGCGAGCACGGCGGTGACCATGGCCAGGGAGCGGTCCATGCAGATGGCGACGCGGTCGTCCACCTCGACGCCGAGCTCGATGAGCCGCCGGGCCCAGGCGTTGGCGCGTTCGTCGAGCTGGCGATAGGTCAGCGTCTCGCCGCCCAGGCGCAGCGCCTCCGCCTCCGGCGAGCGGGCCGCCTGTTGCTCGAACAGCCGGTGCACGCAAACCGCCTCGACTGGCGCCGCGGTCTGATTCCACTCCGCCAGCGTCAGGCTCTCGGCCGGCGTCAGCATGGGGAGGACGCCGATCGGCGCGTCGGGATCGGCCACGGCGGCGCGCAGCAGGGTCTCGTAGCGGTCGGCGAGGCGGGAGATGGTCGGCGGGTCGAAGAGGTCCGAGTTGTACTCGATGCCGATGTCGAGCCGGCTGCTGGTCTCGGTGACGAAGATGGTGAGGTCGAACTTCGCCACACCGGCGCCGATGACCGGCGACGCCAGATCCGCCGAAGGGGCGGCGGCGGCGGCCGGCCGGCCCATGTTCTGCAACGCGAACATCACCTGGAACAGAGGGTTGTAGGCCAGGCTGCGTTCGGGATGCAGCTCCTCCACGAGCCGTTCGAACGGGATGTCCTGGTGCGCGTAGCCCTCCAGCGCGACCTCGTGGACGCGGCTCAGCAGGTCGCGGAAGGAGAGCGAGCCGGCGACCCGGGTGCGCAGGACGAGGGTGTTGGCGAAGAAGCCGATCAGCGGCTCTAGCTCCGGGCGGGTGCGGTTGGCGATGGGTGAGCCGACCACCACGTCGCCGGCTCCGGTGTAGCGGTAGAGGAGCGTCTTGAAAGCGGCGAGAAGAGCGGTGAACAGCGTCGTCTCTTGCTGCGAGGAGAGCTCCTTGACGGCGTGCAGCAGCGGCGCCGGCAGGGAGGTGGTGAACATGCCGCCGGTGAACGTCTGCACCGCCGGGCGCGGGCGGTCGGTGGGCAGCTCGAGCAGCGCCGGAGCGCCGGAGAGCTGGTTGCGCCAGTAGTCGAGCTGGCGTTCGAGCCGGGCGCCGGAGAGCCAGCTGCGCTGCCAGCAGGCAAAGTCGGCGTACTGGATCGCCAGCTCGGGGAGGCTCGCCGTGCGCCCGGTGCGGCGCGCCTCGTAGAAGGTCGTCAGCTCGCGGAAAAAGACGTCCGTCGACCAGCCGTCGGCGGCGATGTGGTGGATGGTCGCCAGCAGCAGGTTGTCGTCGTCGCCCAGGCGCACCAGCTCGGCGCGCAGGACCGGGCCGCTCTCCAGGTCGAAGGGTTTCTGTGCCTCCTCCTGGGTGAGCCGCTCCATCTCCCGCTGCCGCTCGGCGGCGCCCAGGGGGCGCAGATCGTGGACCGGCATCGTCAGCCGGTAGGAGGGGGCGATGACCTGACGCGGCTCGCCGTCGACGACCTGGAACGTCGTGCGTAGCGTCTCGTGCCGCTCGATGAGGTCGTTGAACGCCGCCTCCAGCGTCGCGGGAGCGATGAAGCCGGGCAGGCGGACCGGCAGGGCGATGTTGTAAAAGGCACTATCCGGCTCGAACTGATCGAGGAACCAGAGCCGCTGTTGGGCGAAGGAGAGGGGAATGGGGCGGTCCCGCGACACCCGCAGGATGCCCCGCGCCTGCGGCGGGTGGTCCGAGCCCGCCAGCGGCTCGATCAGCTCGGCGAGTTGCTCGATGGTGGGGGCCTCGAAGAGCTGCTGCAGCGGGAAGTCGATCCGGAAGGCGTCGCTGATCCGCGCCACCACCTGGGTCGCCAGCAGCGAGTGGCCGCCGAGGCGGAAGAAGTTGTCCTTGATGCCGATGCGGTCGGTGCCCAGGGTGTCCATCCACATCTGGGCGAGGGTGGTCTCCAGGTCGTTGCGCGGCTCGACGTAGGGCTCCGCCTTCACCCTCGCGTCGTCGAGGGCGGCGAGGGCGTCCTCCAGCGCCCGTCGGTCCACGGCGGCACCGCGCCGGCCGGGGATCGCCTCGACGGCGGCGAAGGTGGACGGCACCATGTGGGCCGGCAGCCTGTCGGCGAGGAAACCGCTCAGCTCGTCGGCCTCGACGCCGTCCTCGCCGGAGACGAAGAGAGCTGCCAGCAGCGGCTCCGCCAGGCCGCTGCGCGGCCGCAGCCCCACCGCCGCGTCGAGGACCGCCGGGTGAGCGCGCAGCGCCAGCTCGATCTCGGCGGCCTCCACCTCGCGGCCGGCGACGCGGAGCCGGCCATCGCGCCGGCGCCGATACTCGAGGCTGGGGCCGGCGAGCCGCCTCACCACGTCGCCGGTCGGGTGGCCGACGCTTCCCGCGACGTGGGGCAGGGACACCGGGCCCTCGCCGTCGTCGCCGCCGGCCGGCGCGAGGGCCGCAGACTCGACGTAGAGGTCGCCCGGCACGCCGAGCGGCGCCGCTCCGAGGTCGGCTTCGAGCACGTGCAGCGTGACCCCGGAAGCCGGCTCGCCGACGGGGATCGCAGCCGCGTCGCCGGCCAGCCCCGCCAGCGACTGCAGCGCGTAGTAGCCCCCGGCGCCGGCGTCGCCGAAGAGGCTGACCATGCGCTCCACGACCTCGGGTGCCAGGGAGCCGCTGAGCGAGCCCCAATCGGTGAGGCGGCTGTCGTCGAGCAGCAAGCGCACCTTGCGCAGCGCCCAGGGGAAGTCCCGCGCCAGACGCTCGACCGCCGCCGGCGGCGCGAACAGCACGCTGACCGCGAGCTCGCGTAGCGCGCTGGCGAAACGGCGGGGGGCAGCGGTCCGCGCGTCGGGCAGCGGCACCAGGGCGGCACCCGCCGCCAGGGCGCCGAAGATCTCGAAGCGACAACCGTCGGAGGTCAGCGGCGACGCCAGGGCGACGCGGTCCGAGGGTTGCAGCCGCAGCGACGGATGGGCGGTGGCCCGGGCCAGCGCGCGATGGGTCAGCGGCACGCCGCAAAAGCCCCCCTCCGCCGTGGTGCGGCAGACGACGCCGGCGATGTCGTCCGGCGCGGCGTCGACGAGCTTTCCGGCGGCCCCGGACTCGGCCTGATCGGCGAGGTCGGCGAAGGAGCGCAGCACCCCGGTGCCGCCGCCCTCGCCCGCGGCGATCCCCGCGCCGACCACCGCCAGAGACGCCCCCAGGGACTCGAGGATTCGGCCCGCGCGGGGATCGAGGCGGTCTTCTTGGCCCTCACCCCGGCCGCCACCGCGCGCGACGTCCAAGGGCAGGAAGCGGCAACCCGCGGCGAGGGTTCCGAGGATCGCCACTACGGCATCGCCGCCTGGCGACATGGCGATGCCGACCAGCTCGCCCGGCGCGACGCCGGCGGCGCGCAGCCCGCGGGCAAAACCCGCGGCCCGCGCCAGAAGCTCCGCGTAGCCGATCTCGGTCTCGCCGTCGAGGATGGCCGCGGCGTCCGGCGTCGCCTCGGCGTGCCGACTCAGCGCCGCGAGGATCGTCTCGTTCGCGGTCGCGGCGGCCAGCGGCCCCGCCCAGCCGGCAGCATCCTCCTCGCCATCGGCGTCGCAGCGGATCGGAAGCCGCGAGATGCGCTCCTCCGCCCTGCTTCCCACCGCGCCGAGCAGCGCTGCGTAGCGGGCGATCATCAGCTCGATGGTCGGCGGGTCGAAGAGGTCGGTGTTGTACTCCAGGAAGCCGTCGGCACCGGACCCCGTGTCCTGGAGCGACAGGGTGAGATCGAACTTGGCGGTGCCGTTGCCGAGCGCCGAGATCGGCGGCGCTTCCCCTTGTACCGCGTTGGGATCGACGACGCCGATGTTCTGCACCGCGAACATGATCTGGAACAGCGGGTTGTGCGCCAGGTTGCGCTCCGGCTGGAACTCCTCCACCAGCTTCTCGAAGGGGACGTCCTGCCGCGCGTAGGCGCTGAGCGCCACCTCCCGTTCACGCCGGACCACCTCGGCGAAGGTCGGATCGCCCGACAGGTCGCTGCGCAGCACCAGGGTGTTGACGAAGAAGCCGATCAGGCCTTCGAGCTCCGCCCGGGTGCGGTTGGCGATGGGTATGCCCACCGCGACGTCGGTTTCGCCGCTGAGCCGGTGGAGGAGCGTCTTGAAGGCGGCCAGGAGCGTCATGAACAGGGTGGCGCTCTGCGCCTGGCTGAGAGCCTTCAGCTCCTGGAGGACCGCACCGTCGAGTCGGAAGCCGCGCACGGCGCCACGGTGGCTTTGCACCGGCGGCCGGGGCCGGTCGGTGGGCAGGTCGAGGACGGGACGCAGGCCCGAGAGCTGCCGGCGCCAGTAGGCGAGCTGTTCCTCGAGCCGCTGGCCAGAAAGCCAGGTGCTCTGCCAGTGGGCGTAGTCCGCGTACTGGATCGGCAGCTCCGGCAAGGGCGACGGCCGGCCGCTGAGGAACGCGGTGTAGAGAATCGCCAGCTCGCGGTAGAGGACGGTGCTCGACCAGCCGTCCGAGACGATGTGGTGCATGACCATCACGAGCACCGATCTCACCTGATCGAGGCGGACGAGCATGGCGCGCAACAACGGTCCGTTGGCGAGATCGAAGGGTCGCCGACTCTCGTCGAAGACGACCTCCCCGAGCCTCGCCTCCTTCTCGGGGCCGTTGCGCAGCGGCCGCAGGTCGAGGATCTCCAGCTTGATCTTCAGCGACGGCGCCACCACCTGGGACGGCTTGCCGGCGATGACCTTGAAGGTGGTTCGCAGCGCCTCGTGGCGGCGGACGATCTCGTTGAGGCTGCGCTCCAGGACCGGGGCGTTGATCCAGCCCTGGAACTGGTTGACGGCGGGGATGTTGTACGCCGGATCGCCCGGCGAGAAACGATCGAGAATCCACAGGCGGGCCTGGGCGAAGGACATGGGGGAGGCGCGCGGCCGGCCCTCGTCCTGCGGCCCGGGCTCCTGCCGGGTCGGCACCGAGCTAGGAGCGGCGCCCGCCGTGCGCGTAGCGCCTTCAGTCACCGGAATCCTCCAGCGGCATGGCCACCGGTTCGCGCTGGCGCCTGCCGATGGGCGACGGACCGGCGCTCTCGCCCCCTTCCATGGCCCTCTCCACGACGGCGGCGAGCTGAGAGACGGTGGGAGCCTCGAAGATCTGGCGCAACGTCAAGGCGACGCCGAAGGAGTCATTGACGCGGGTGATGACGCGGGTCGCCAGCAAGGAGTGGCCTCCGAGGTCGAAGAAGTTGTCGCTGGCGCCCACCTCGCTCCGGCGCTCCAGCACGTCGCGAAAGATCGCCGCCATCGCCTGCTCGAGCTCGGTACGCGGAGGCGCCTGCTGGGCCGCGCCGGTGGCTTCCTCCTCCGTCGCCCAGGTCGCCAGCTGGTGGCGATCCAGCTTGCCGCTGGGACTGAGGGGCAGGGTCGGCACCAGGCGCAGGACGCTGGGCACCATGAACTCCGGCAGGCTGCGACGCAGGTGGGCGAAGAGCTGTTCCTCCTCCACGGCCTCGCCCTGCGCCGGCACGCAGAAGGCCGCCAACCGCTTGTCTCCCGAAGGCAGACGATGGCTGACCACCGCCGCCTCGTGGACGTCCGGATGGGCGAGGAGCACGGCTTCGATCTCGGCGAGCTCGATGCGGTAGCCGCGCAGCTTGAGCTGATGGTCGAAGCGGCCGAGGAACTGGATGGCGCCGTCTTCACGCGACCGGGCGCGGTCCCCCGTGCGGTACATGCGCGCGCCCGGCTGGTCGGAGAAGGGATCGGGGACGTAGGCCGCGGCGGTGAGACCCGGCCGCGCCAGATAGCCGCGCGCCACCCCGGCTCCGCCGAGGCAAACCTCGCCGGGGAAGCCCACCGGCGCGGGCTGGCCGTCGGCGGTCAGGACGTAGGCCTGGGTGTTGGCGATGGCACGGCCGATGGGTGGCGCGCTCTCGGCGTCGGTGCACGGATGGAAGGTGGCCCAGATCGCCGTCTCGGTCGGACCGTAGGCGTTGAGCACCCGCCGCCCGTCGAGCCAGCGGGCCAGCAGGTCGCGGCCGAGAGCCTCGCCGCCCGACACCAGGGAGTGGAGGTCCGGCAGCTCCGCCGCCGGCGCCACGGCGAGGGCGGACGGGGGGATGGTCATGACGTTGATGCGCTCGCGCCGCAGGGTCTCGACGAGGGGCGGACCGGGCAGGAGGTCCTCCTGCGGCGCCAGGCAGAGCGTGCCGCCGCATCCGAAGGCCATCAGCAGGTCGAAGATCGAGATGTCGAAGCTCAGGGAACCGAACTGCAGCACGCGCGTGCCGACGGCGAGTTCGAGAGCCTCGATCTGCGCCTGTGCCGAGTTGCAGGCGCAGCGGTGGGGGACCATCACGCCCTTCGGACGACCCGTCGAACCGGAGGTGTAGATCACGTAGGCGAGATGGTCCGGCGTCGCGGCGGGCGGCAGAGGGGTCGACGGCATGCCGTCGATGCGCTCCCGGTCCCTGTCCAGGCACCACAGCGTGCCGTCGAAGGACGGCAGCGCGTCGAGCACGCCGGTGCCGGCCAGCAGGATGCCGGCGCCGGTGTCGCGGAGCATGAAATCGAGCCTGTCCCGGGGGTGGGTGGGGTCGAGGGGGACGAAGGCGGCGCCCGCCTTGAGAATGCCGAGCATGGCGACCACTAGGTCCAGGGAGCGGCCCATGCACAGCCCGACGCGGCAGTCCGGGCCGGCGCCCTCGGCGCGCAACGCGCGGGCGAGCCGGTTGGCGCGCTCGTCCAGCTCGGCGTAGCTCAGCACCTCGTCGCCGAAACGGGCGGCCGGACGATCGGGAATCTGCGCCACCTGCTGCTCGAAGATCTCGTGCACCAGGAGGGCCGGCGGGGCGTCGCCGTCGGTGGCGGAAGCGGCGAGGAGGCGCTGCCTCTCGGCCGGGTCGAGCAGGGGCAGCTCGGCGATGGGCCGGTCCGGGTCCTGGCCCACCGCCTGCAGCAGGACGCCGAACGCCGCCGCCAGCGAGCGGATGGTGGCCGGGGCGAAGAGCTGCGTGTTGAACTCGAAGGCGCAGGTCAGCCCCTCCGCCGTCTCGACGGCGTCGAGCGTGAGATCGAACTTGGAGGTACCGAAGCTGAGCCCGGCCACGGCGTTGTGCGACGCCATCTGAGAGGCCACGTTTTCGAGACCGAACATCACCTGGAACAGCGGGTTGTGGCTCAGGTTGCGCTCCGGGCTGAGCTCCTCGACGAGCTTTTCGAAAGGCAGGTCCTGATGCGCGAAGGCGGCCAGCGAGACCTCCCGCACGCGCTCCAGCACGGTGCGGAAGGTCGGACCGCCGGAGAGGTCGGTGCGCAGCACCAGGGTGTTGACGAAGAAGCCGATGAGGCTTTCCAGCTCGACGCGGTTGCGGTTGGCGATGGGCGCGCCGACCACCATGTCGGCAATGCCGCTGAAACGATGCAACAGCACCTTGAAGACCGCCAGCAGCGTCATGAACAGCGTCGCGTCGTGGTTCCGAGCCAGGGCCTTGAGGGCGTTGAGCGGCTCCAGGGGGTAGGGCACCCGATAGGTGCCTCCCTCGAAGCTCTGCACCCTGGGGCGCGGTCGGTCCGTCGGCAGCTCGAGCAATCCCGGCATGCCGTCGAGCTGGCGCTGCCAGTAGTCGACCAGGCTTTCCAGCCGCTGCCCCGTGAGGTGGTCGCGCTGCCACGTCGCGAAGTCGCCGTACTGAAAAGGCAGGTCGGGCAGGGGCGACTCGCCGCCGCCGGCGTAGGCGGAGCACAGGACCTGCAGCTCGTGCTGCAGGACGCCCATCGACCAGGCGTCGGAGACGATGTGGTGCATGGCCAGCAGCAGGATGTTGTCGGCTCCGTCGAGCTGAAAGAGGACGGCGCGCAGCAGCGGACCACGCTCCAGGCTGAAACGCTGGCTCGCCTCCTCCACCGCCCTTTTCTCGAACCGCTGCGCCGCGTTGGCGACGCCGCGCAGGTCGATCACCTCCACCGGGACGTGGAGCTCAGGGGCGACGAGTTGGACCGGCTCGGGGTCCTGCACCACGAAGGTGGTGCGCAGCGTCTCGTGGCGGCGCACCACTTCGTCGAGGGCCTTTTCCACCACCGCCACGGGGAGACGGCTGGACAGGCTCATGCTGTGCGCCAGGTGATACGAAGCCTGGCCGGGGTCGAGCTGGTCGAGGAACCACAGCCTCTGCTGGGCGAAGGAGAGGGGCGGGTGCCGGGCGCCTTCCCGGCGCTCGATCGACGCCGTCCTCACCGGGGCCTCGCGGACCTGCAGCCGGCGCTCCAGAAGCGCCCGCTTCTCCGGCGACAGGGCCGCGATGCGCTCTTTGAGGCTGCCGCTGCTCATGGCGAACCGGCCGGGCTCTCCAGCTGCTCGCCGCCGCCCGCCGCGACGAGATCCGCCGGCTCCTGCGCCGGGGGACGGACCCCGACGCCCTCGGGATTCTCGAAGAAGCTCTCGAGCAGGTCGGCCAGCGACTCGGCTCGGTCGTGGAGCAGGTAGTGGCTGGCCCCCGCGGCGGCCAGCCAGCGACCCCGCGGCAGCAGCGAAGCGAGGGTCCGCGAAGCCTCCGGCTCGGCGATGCGGTCGTGCTCGGCCGCAATGCACAGCACCGGCGCGGCCACCTCGCCGACAATCGTGCGCAGGTCGTGCTGCCAGAAGTCGCGGAGCTGCCGCGTGTAGCTGAGCACCGAGCCGGCGTCCTGGAAGGGGCGGCGCACCTCGGTCCGCAGCGCCGCCGGCACGCTCTCCAGCAGCTCCAGCCCGCGGTCGGCGTCGAGGTCTCCGCCGGCGGCGTTGGCGAGCAGCGAGCTGGTGATCGACTCGGCCATGGCGGGGCGCCCATCGAGGACGCGGCACAGCGGCTCGAAGTTGCGCTCGTAGTCCGTGTCGAGGTGCGCCGGACCGTCCGTGCACTTGAGCGTCGTGTTGAGAAAGACCATCGAGGACACGGTCCGCGGCCGGCGGTTGTACAGCTCGACGGCGATCCTCGGCCCGGTGCACCAGGCGACGAGGTGAGCCTGGTTGACGCCCGCGTGATCCAGGATCGCCTCCAGGTCGTCGACGTGATCCGGGATGCGGCAAGCGGCCGGCGGCGAGAGGATGCCGCGCAGGTTCCAGATCAACACGCGCCGCCGCGCCCGTAGCGCTTCGATCAGCCTCGACCAGTAGCCCAGACCCTGGCCCAGGGCGTTGACGAGGACGACGGCGGGCTCGCCGCTGGAGGTGGAGAGGTAGGTCAAGGGATGGCCGCCGCGCTCCAGCTCCTCCCGTTCGAGGGTCGCCTCGATCCCGTCGGCGGCGCGGCGCAGAGCACTGCGCCGCAAGCGCTGCGCGGCGCGCACACCGTCCAGCAGCTCCTCCAGCTCATCTTCGCTCAGCACCAGGTCCGCGGAGCTCGTCTCGGCAGCTCGGCAGCTCGCCTCGACCGCCTCCGGGTCCGCTGCCCCGAGACGGCCGTCGAGGGCGCCCAGCCGCCGGGTGAACGCCGCGTCGACGGCGTTGAGCTGCTCCTCGTCCGGCTCCGCCAGCAGGCTGATGCCGTAGACCGCGCCGACGCGCTCGAAGAGCAGTTCCAGGTCCTCGCCGCGCGGCGCGGCGATCTGGAAGTCGCCGGCGGCCGAGCCGGCGGCGATGCGGGCGATCAGCTCTGCGGCTTGCTCGACGCGGAGGACGCCGACCTGCGCTCCGACCGGCGCGAGACAGCGCAGGGCGCGGTAGTCGAAGTAGTCGGGGAGGCGTTCCTCCATCTCGCTCTGGACCTCGAACAGCGTGGCGAGGAGGTGGAGGAGCCCTTCGCGGGCAGCGCCGTGGGGAGCCACGGGAGCCAGGGTCCAGGAGGTCGTGAAGGTGCGCCGGAAGCGCAGCGGCGACGCGGCGCCGTCCGCGGCCGCCGCCCCGTCGGTCGCCGGCAACGGCCAGGCGCTGCCTGCCGCGTAGGGGGTGCGGACGAGGGTGAGGTCGCTGACGCCGGCTTCGCGGAGCGCTGCCTGGACGGCGTCGTCAGGCCCACCGGCGTCGCTCCCCGCGGTATCGGCGAAGTGCCACACTTCCGCCTCCGGGGCAGCGGCGGTGAGGTCGGCGCGGCGCAAGCTCGCCTCGATCCGGGGCGCGGGATCCTCCGCTTCACCGGCGGCAAGCTGCCGCGCCGCGCGTTGGGCGTGGAGAACCAACTCGTCGAAACGGGAGGGGCCGGCGACGCACGCCACGCGGTCCACAGAGTCGCGAAGAAGGCGGGCAGCAAGGTGAGCGGCCAACAGACCCAGCCGACCCGTCAACAGGATCTCGCGCTGCCTCATCGTTCAGGATGCCCGTCGCACTGGACGAAAACGAGCTGTAGGCGACGGCTCCGAGGGCCTGCTAGGCGCCCTTGCCCGACGTCGGCTCGGCGCTGGCCTGAACCCCCGGGAACTGGGCTCCCATGCCCATGTCCATGCCCTGGGTGCTCTGTGCCAGCGTGAAGGCCACGGGCCAGACGGTGTTCAGGCTCTGCCCGAGATGAGCGACGTCGGTGAACGTCATCTCGTCGACGTCGGCACCGCCGATCGCCTTTTTGAGGGACTCCTTGTAGTTGCGGAAGGCCTGAGCGTAGGAATCCATCGGGCTGGCATCCGTCGAGGTGCTCTGCAGCCCGGCCTGGAGCTCGGACATCGCGTTCTGATACTGATCCGGATCCTGCGACAAGAACGCTTTCTCCGTCGCCCGTTCGAATTCGGTTTGGACCGCCATGAGCTTGGCCTGCGACTCCGCCCAGGCTGCCGCGATGTCTTGGAAGTACTGATCGTGCGCGGCTTGGATCTGACGGTGCGTCGAGCCTGCTGCCGCCTGTGCTTTGGCGCTCATCCTGTTACCTCCGGGTCTGGGGTTCCGTGGTTCAGCCTAGGCGCTGACCGACCCGCGCCGACCGCCGGAGGCGGCCTGAAGCGGAAAACCTGGTTCGTCGAACTGCATTTAAGTATGGCAGAAGTCGTCGACAACGTCAAGTGACGACATGTTGCATAAAGAGCGCGAAAACCGGCCTCCCGACGGTGGATCTCCCGTCGTTTCGGCGCTTCTAGCAGCCCGCGGGGCGCCGTTGCCGTGCCCGGTCGAGCAGCACCAGGGCACCGCCGACCGCCGTCGCGGCGACGATGCCGAGGGTGGTGGAGATGCCGGGGTTCTTCACCGCCACGCCCACGTAGTAGGGGAAGTAGTACTGGCCCGTGTAGTAGAGGCCGTAGTGGACGACCAGGGCCACCACGGTGGCCGCGGCCACCGCCGCCAGCGGCACCTCGTCCAGGAAGGTGCCGAAGAGCACCGGCACGAAGGCGGCGGCGAAGTAGGCGTAGACGCCGAGCTGGGCGAAGATGATGACGGAGAGG
>Ga0055445_10000105_pt1 | contig 13413 bp, 13 predicted proteins | sample China_Galinas_PW_FD_57737 | JGI IMG/M metagenome (GOLD analysis project Ga0055445, IMG submission 57737) | Wetland microbial communities from San Francisco Bay, California, USA, that impact long-term carbon sequestration - China_Galinas_PWA_D1 | ecosystem: Environmental > Aquatic > Marine >... | reverse complement strand
GAACGCAAACCGCTCTCGACGACCTCCTCCGGCGACGAGGAGAGCTGGTCCCAGCCCACCGTCGCCACCTCCACGGTGCGGTAGTCGTCGTCCAGGAGGAGGTCGTCGAGAGCGGTTTGCGTTCCAGGAGCGGCGGCGGTGGCCGGTGCGGTGCTCGGCGAGCGGGTGGTGGAGCAGGCCGAGCAGGCGGTCACGGCGAGGACCGCGAGGAGGAGGGGGAAAGCCCGGGAACGCGACATCTTGCAGCACCTCCGCTTGCAACACCTGCGCAATGGATGACGGAGTTGCATGGTACCACCGGCGCCGCGACCGCCATGCGGTCGCTCGGCGCCGCTCCACCGTCAGCCGCGGCGGCGCAGCACCACCAGGTGGCCCTCCAGGGTGCCGGCGCGGGCGTGCAGCGGGCAGGGCACCAGGGGGCCGCGGTGGAAGAGGTCGGTGGGGAAGAAGCGGTCGACGGTGGTGGCGTCGACGCCCACCAGGCCCTCCTCCTCGTCCGTCTCGGCGCTGCCGCGCAGCAGCAGCGGCGCACCGGCGGCCAGCACCCGGACCAGCTCGGCGACGTAGCGCGGGTGGTCCTCCGGGTCCAGGGCGTGGAAGCAGCCGCGGTCGACGGCGGCGGCGGCCTCGCCGTCGGCCAGGGGCAGGTCGAAGACCGAGCCGCGGCGCCAGTCGATTTCCACTGCCGCCGTCTCGGCGCGGCGGCGGGCGATCTCCAGGGCTTGCGGGCTGGCGTCGACGCCGATCACCGCGTAGCCCTGCTCGGCCAGGAACACCGACTCCACGCCGCCGCCGCAACCGACGTCGAGCACCGGTCCGGGCAACGGCAGCAAGCCGTCCGCCACCGCCGCCGCCAGCTCCGCCGGCACCCGCGGCGGGTCCCAGTGGTCGAGGTAGGAGCCGTCCTCGTAGGAGAGGTCCCAGAAGGAGCGCGGGCCGGGGCCTGGGCTGGAGCGGGGCGGCACAGGGCCGGGTCGGTCGGTCATGGCGGGCGAGACTATCGCGTTGCGGCGGATCGGGTCGGGTCGGGCTAACATCGGTCCCCATGCTGCCGGTCACCTACCCGCGGGACGTCGAGCTGGTCGAGGGGCGCCTGTTGAGTCGCTACAAGCGATTCTTCGCCGACGTCGAGCTGGCCGACGGCCGCCGCGTCACCGCCCACTGCGTCAACACCGGCGCCATGGAGGGGTTGGTGGAGCCCGGTCTGCGGGTGTGGCTCTCCGCCGCCGACAACCCGAAGCGCAAGCTGGCCTGGACCTGGGAGCTGGTCGAGGTGGACGACTGCGTGATCGGCGCCAACACGGCGTTGCCCAACCGCCTGGTACGGCGGCTGCTCGAGGAGGAGCGCCTGCCGTGGCTGCCGCGCTACGAGCGGGTGGAGCGGGAACGCCGCTTCGGCGCGCGCTCGCGGGTGGATTTCCGCCTCTCCTCGCCGGGGCGGCGCGGCCGGCTCACCGTCTACCTGGAAGTCAAGAACTGCCACCTGGTCTACCCGGACCGCCGCGCCTACTTCCCGGACGCCGTCTCGGAGCGCGCCACCCACCACCTGCGCGAGCTGGCGGCGGTGCAGGACTGGCGCACCCGCGGCCACGTCCTCTTCACCTGCCAGGTGCCCGGCGCCAAGGCTCTGCGCCCCAGCGACGTCCACGACCCCACCTTCGCCGCCACCGCCCGCCAGGTACGCGCCGAGGGGGTGCGCTTCTCCGCCGTCGAGGTGGTGCACACACCCGAGGCGGTCACCGTCACCCGCCGCCTGCCGGTGGACCTGGCGCCCTACGGACTGGGAAGGGTGGCGGGGTTCCGCTCGCAGCCGGGCTCGTAGTCGGCTTGCTCGCCGCCGTCGGGCTCGATGCCCAGCTCGGCGAGCAGATCGGCGGTAGGGAACGGATAGTCGGTGGTCTGGTTGAAGGTGATCCCTATCTTCTTCCGACGCGCGAAGGAGACCCTGACGAAGCCGAATTGCCCGACTTCCGGATAGCGGCTCGCCACCGCGAGCGCGATCTCCCGCGCCAGGTTCTCCTCGCCGCCACTCGCCTCCGGCAGCGCGGAGTCCGGGTTCACCAGCGTGACGTCGAGCGAGTGGGTCACGCCTGTGGAGCTGCTCATCCGACCCACGTGCAGCTCGATCGAGTCCGCCGGGTAGTCCTCGCGAAGAGATGCGCGCAGCTCCAATAGCTGTTCGATCTCTCCGGCCATCTCGCCCATGGAGCGATACAGCTCGGTTTGCTGAATCGAACCCCAGTTGAGCCAGACGAGGAGAGCGGCCACCATGGCCAGTCCGATGACGATCAGACAACCGATGCCGATCACCCTGGGGACGTTGCTGCTCGCTATGGGATTCGTCGTCGCCACGAGCCCTCCGCGTTTTTCGCCGTCTATCGAGAAGTCCAACGGGGTGTCTTCCAGCATCGTAGCAGGTAGGTGCCGGGTCGCCTGCGGTATGATCCTTGCGCTTGCTGAAGTATCTCCACGCCCGATCCCCCTCCCCGCGGCCGCCCCGCCGGCGCGCTGCCGGCCGTCCTTGCGCTCAGCCTCCGAGTACCGATCCACCCGCAGGAGACCCCGATGACGGATGAGAAGAAACGAGACGAGGAGCACGGTCTTTCGCGCCGCTCGTTCCTGCGCGGCAGCGCCGCCGCCGGTCTGGCCCCGCTGCTGGCCGGCGGCGTGGCCGCTGCCCAGGAGGCCGCCGAGGAAGGGGTGCGCAGCGAGGCCGGAGCGACGGTCCTCGGCCCCGGCCCGGTGCCGGTGAAGCTGAGGATCAACGGCGAGGTCAAGGCGCTGCGGCTGGAGCCGCGGGTGACGCTGCTCGACGCCCTGCGCCAGGACGTCGGGCTCACCGGCGCCAAGCGGGTGTGCGACCGCGGCACCTGCGGCGCCTGCACGGTGCTGGTGGACGGCGACCCGGTCTACGCCTGCTCGCTGCTGGCGGTGGCCGCCCAGGGCCAGGAGATCGAGACCGTCGAATCCCTCGGTAGCGCGGTTCTCGGCGGCGCTGTGGCCCTGCACCCGCTGCAGGCCGCCTTCGTGCGCAACGACGCCCAGCAGTGCGGTTTCTGCACCCCGGGCTTCGTGGTCGCCGCCAAGGCGCTGCTCGACCGCAACCCGTCGCCGACGCCGGACGAGGTGGTCGACGGCCTGTCGGGCAACTTCTGCCGCTGCGGCACCTACGCCGGCATCGAGGCGACGATGGCCGAGATGGCGGCGAAGGCGAAAGGGGGCGGCGATGCCTGAGTACTTCTGGCCCGCAGCGGACGACCGCCGTCTCCTCGGCACCCGCATCGACCGCCTGGACGGTCCGGTCAAGGTAGCCGGCGCCGCGGTCTACACCTACGACCTCGACCTGCCGGACCTGCTCTACGCTCGCATCCTGCACTGCCCCCACGGCGCCGCCCGCATCACCAAGCTCGACGTTTCCAAGGCGCGGGCGATGCCCGGCGTCGAGGCGCTGCGGGTGATCCACGAGGCCGGCTCGGAGGTGCGTTGGGCGGGGGCCGAGATCGTCCTGCTGGCGGCCACCGACGAACGCATCGCTGGCGACGCCCTGGCCGCCATCGAGGTCGAGTACGAGGTGCTGCCCTTCTTCGTCGACGGCGAGGACGTGGAGGGGGCGCCGCAAAAAGAGGACGCCGGCGGTGAGACGCAGGGCGACCCGGACGGCGCCATGGCCGGCGCCGCGGTGCGCCACGCCGGCTACTACGGCATCCCGCAGGTGGCCCATAGCTGTCTCGAGCCCCACGGCCAGGTGTGCCGCTGGGATTCCGCCGACGAGATGACCGCCTGGTGCTCCACCCAGGCCGTCTCCGCGCTGCCCAACCAGTTTGCCGAGCGCCTCGGCGTGCCGGCGGCCAACGTGCGGGTGATCTGCCAGTACATCGGCGGCGGCTTCGGCAGCAAGTTCTCGGTCGACCGCTGGGGCATCGAGTGCGCCGAGCTGGCGCGCGCCGCCGGCAAGCCGGTGAAGCTGCTGCTCGAGCGCGAGTGGGAGCTGACCATCGCCGGCGACCGGCCCTCGGCCTACGCCCGTATCGAGCTCGGCGCCGACGCCGCCGGCCACGTCGTCGCCTGGCGCTCGCGCTCCTGGGGCACCGGCGGCCTGGGCGGCTCCGGCAGCCCGCCGCTGCCCTACGTCTTCTCGGTGCCGAACCGCGCCCACCAGCACACCTCGGTGCCCACCAACACCGCCGGCTCGCGCGCCTGGCGCGCCCCGAACCACCCTCAGGCCTGCTTCCTCACCCTGTCGGCGCTGGACGACCTGGCGGCAGCGCTCGGCATGGACCCGGTCGAGATGCTGCGCCGCAACCTCGCCCTCACCGGCCGCCTGGAGCCGATCTACCGCCAGGAGCTGAAGGTCGCCGACGAGCTGATGGGCTGGAGCCGGCGCTGGCGGCCGCGCCCCGAGCGCTCCCAGGTGGGGCGCTGGAAGGACGCACCCGTGCTGCACGGCCTCGGCGTCTCGGTGCACACCTGGGGCGGCCGCGGCCACCGCAGCAACTGCGAGCTGTCGATCCACCCGGACGGCAGCGTCGAGGTGAAGCTGGCGAGCCAGGACCTGGGCACCGGCACGCGGACGGCCATCGCCATCGTCGTCGCCGAGACCCTGGGGCTGGCGGTGAAGGACGTCAAGGTGTCCATCGGCGACACCCGCTACCCGCCGTCCGGCGGCTCCGGCGGCTCGACCACCATCGGCGGCGTCTCCGGCTCGACCCGGCGGGCGGCGCAGAACGCCGTCGAGGAGCTTTTCGCCCGCGCCGCTCCGGAGCTCGACGCCGAGCCCGGCGAGCTGGAAGTGCGGGTAGGCTACTTCGGCGTGCGTGGCGACGCCGGTCGCCGGCTCTCCTGGAAGCAGGTGGCGGCGCTGGTGGGGCCGTCACCGCTCACCGTCACCGGCGTCAACCCCGGCCCCGGTCCGCTCAACGACTCCGGCGTCGGCGGCGTGCAGATGGCCGAGGTGGCGGTGGACGTCGAGACCGGCATCGTGCGCGTCGAGAAGATGGTGGCGGTGCAGGACTGTGGCCTCATCGTCGATCTCGAAACCGCCGAGAGCCAGGTCTACGGCGGTCTCACGATGGGCATCTCCTACGCCCTGTCGGAGGAGAAGATCCTCGACCCCGCCACCGGCCGCATGCTCAACGTCGACTACGAGTCCTACAAGCTGGCCGGGCTCGGCGACGTCGGCGAGCTGGTGGTGCACATGATGACCGGCCCCGGCTTCGACGACCGGCCGGTCATCGGCCTCGGCGAGCCGCCGGTGATCTCCCCCGGCGCCGCTCTCGCCAACGCCGTTGCCAACGCCCTCGGGGTGCGCGTGCCGCACTTGCCGCTGACCCCGGAGCGGGTGCTCGACGCGCTCGATCGAGCGCTCACCGCGGGGAAGGAGGAAGCCTGATGCAAGCCTTCGAATACACCGCGCCGCGGCGGGCGAGCCAGGCGGTGGAGTTGCTCTCCGCCGCCGGTCACGAGGGGCGGGGCGCGCTGGCCGTGGCCGGCGGCTCGGACCTCTACGCCCTGATCAAGGACGGTGTCGTCCACCCCGGCCGGCTGGTGGACGTCTCCCGCGTCGGCGAGCTGGCCGGCGTCGACAAGGGCGACGACGGCGGCCTCGACCTCGGCGCCGTGACCACCGTCGCTGCCCTGGCGGAGAACGCCGACCTGGCAGCCGGCTACCCGGCTCTCGCCCGCGCCTTCGGCGCCGTGGCGAGCCCGCAGATCCGCAACGTCGGCACCCTCGGCGGCAACCTTTGCCAGCGCCCGCGCTGCTGGTACTTCCGCCTCGGCTACGGGTTGCTCGCCCGCGGCGCCGACGGCGCGTCGCTGCTGGAGAAGGGCGACGACCGCTACCACGCCATCTTCGGCAACGAGGGGCCGGCGAAGTTCGTCAGCCCGTCGACGGTGGCGCCGCTGCTCATCGCCTACGGCGCCGAGGTGTCCACCGTCGGGCCGGGAGGCGAGCGTCGTTTCCCGCTGGCGGAGCTCTACCGCACGCCGCAAGGCGACGGCGAGAGCGAGCACACCCTGCGCCGCGGCGAGCTGGTGGCCCGCCTGCACCTGCCGCCGCCGGCGGGCCGCGCGGCGGCGAGCTACGAGGTACGCCAGCGCACGTCGCTGGACTGGTCCCTGGCCACCGCCTCGGTGGTGCTCGCCATGGACGGCGCTCGGGTGGCGTCGGCGCAGATCTGGCTCGGCCAGGTGGCGCCGGTGCCGTGGCACGCCGAGGGCGCCGAGGCGGCGCTGCTCGGCAAGACGGTGGACGCCGCGACGGCGGCGGCGGCCGGCGAGGCGGCGGTGGCCGGCGCCCGGCCGCTGCGGCGCAACCGCTACAAGATCCAGCTCACGCGGACGGCGGTGAAACGCGCCGTGCTCGCCGCCGCCGGCAAGGAGGTGTGAGATGGCCCGCGAAGCGCGACGCACCGACCCGATGACCGCCGATTCGATGAATGCCGATCCGATGAATGCCGTCCCGATGGCCAACGCCGGCCAGCCGCAGCGGAACAAGGGCTGCAAGTGTTTGCGTTGGAAAGGGATGTACATCGAAGCGGAGCCGGACCCGCAGGTGCCCAACAGCGACGCCGGGATCTACTGGTGCGTCCACACCATGACCTGCCTCGGCCCGGACGGCGAGGTGGCGGCTCCGAAGAGCTGCGCCGCCGGCCGCGGCTGCTTCGAGGTGCGGTGAGCCGAACGCCCAACGCTGCGAAAGGAACCTAGTGATGCGCAAGACCGTCGCCCTGTTGCTGCTGGCCCTCGCCGCGGCGCTCGCCTCCGGCAATGCCGCCGCGGCCCCGTCCATCACCGGCGACTACGTCGAGGCCCGCACCTCCGACGTGTGGACCGGTCCGTGCTTCGCCAACGGCGAGGTCAACCTGGAGGGTCAGGAGGCGATCCTGGCCTGGCGGGTGGCGGCGGGCGCCTGGGACGGCGTCGACCTGGCGAATCTCTCGGTGGCGGCCGTGGTCACCGCCAGCGCCACCCTCGGCGACCCCTACGCCGATCCGCTGCCGGCGCGCTCGGTGATCCTGGTGGACGCGGCGGCGACGGCGCCGCAGCGCCGGGCGCTGGTCGCCCTGGCGCGGGAGATGGGCGGCGAGCTGCTGTCGCAGGTGGTGGACGTGGAGAGTGCGCGCATCGACTTCTCGGTGCACGACGGCGTCGCTCGGCTCAAGGCGGGCCAGGTCGCCGAGCTGGCCACCCGGCCGCTCAACCACCACGACCGCCACTGCGGCAACGAGACCCTCTACTACCCGCCGCTAACCGACGCCCTGGACGCCGCCCCGGCCGCCACCGTGGTGCATTCCTACCGCGGCGACGCCCTCGGCCGCCGCTGGTCGAGCCCCAACAAGCGCTCCGCCTACGTGGGAACCTTCGCGCGCTGACGGGGTTTCTTCAGACGAATCGAGTGTGGAGTGCGCGGCTAGAGCGCCGGCGGGAGGGTGGCCTGCCGAGGTAGAGGGCGTCCGGGTCGAGGTCGGCGCCATTGGGCCAGGCGAGGGTGCCGAAGTCCGGGTCCACCTGTACGGCGCGGAAGAGCCGCCGATCCTCGCGCAGCGCCCGGAAGATGCCGCGCTCGCCGAGGAAGGGGTCGAGATCGACCGCCCGCACGGAGCCGTCGGTGAAGGTCAGGCGGACCACGAAACCGTCCAGCGGCTCTACCGTTCGGATGCGAACCGGCCGCTCGCGTTTGCGCCACTGAGTTTCCACGCCATGGATCGTTCCCTTCGACTTTCCAGGTTAACGCAAAGGAGGAATCGGGTCCAGCGGCGGCCATCCACCGCCCCACTTTCACGCTTCCTACGCGGGGAGGCAGGGGCGTTTTTCTGTCGACCCCTAGTCGTTCATCTCCTGCAGTACCTCCGGCGCGTCGTTGGCGGGGTTGTTGACCCGTCGGCTGACGCGGGTGAGGTCGAGGCCGGCGCCGGTGGAGCGCTCGACGATGGCCTGCACCTCGGCCTTGTCGCGCAGGCCGGGGTCGAGCCAGGGGGCGTAGTCGTCCGGCGACAGGATCACCGGCATGCGGTCGTGGACCTCGGCGACGTCCGGGTTGGCGGCCTTGGTGAGGATGGTGAAGGTCTCCAGGGGCTGGTCCACCACCCGCTCGGCAGAACCGTCCCAGCGCGACCACAGACCGGCGAAGGCGAAGGGGCGGCGGTCGGGGAAGTGGATCCAGTAGGGCTGCTTGCCGCCGCCCTCTTTCTTCCACTCGTAGAAGCCGTCGCTGACCACCAGGCAGCGGCGCTTCTTGAAACCGTCGCGAAACGACGGCTTGTCGGCCGCCGTCTCGGAGCGGGCGTTGATCATGCGGTTGCCGATCGACGGGTCCTTGGCCCAGAAGGGGACGAGGCCCCAGCGCAGCAGGTCCAGGCGCCGCTCGTCCGCCGCTTCCTCCAGCAGGCGAACCACCGGGGCGTCCTGGGTCGGGGCGATGTTGTAGCGCGGGGCGAGCTCGGGCAGCGTGGCGAGGCCGAACAGATCGGCCACCACGTCTCCGGGGTCGGTCAGGGTGTAGCGTCCACACATGGCGTCGTCGGCTCCTCCGGCCGCCGCAGAAGGGGCTCAGGCGGCGTGCGCCTGGCGCATGCCGCGCAACTCGCGGAAGCCGATGAGGCGGCGCTGCTTCTCGTCCCACAGCTTGAGGCGGGCGCACTTCAGGCTCTCGCGCACGGTGATGCGGGTCACCTGCTTGAGCTCCGGGTTCTCCTCCAGGCACTCGCGCAGCCGGTAGTTGGGGATGCGGCTGGAGAGGTGGTGCACGTGGTGGTAGCCGATGTTGCCGGTGAACCAGTGGAGGACGGCGGGCAGGTCGTAGTAGCTCGAACCCTCGATGCCGGCGCGGTAGTAGTCCCAGCCTTCGTTGTGCTCCCAGTAGGTGTCCTCGAACTGGTGCTGCACGTAGAACAGCCAGATGCCGAGGCCGCCGCTGATCAGCAGCACCGGCGTGTGGACGAGGGCGAAGGCGCCGAGGCCGATGGTCTTCGCCAGGGCGAAGAGGATGGCGGCGATGCCCAGGTTGGTGCCCAGGATGCTGACCCACTCCCGCTTCCAGGAAAGCGGCGCGTCGAGGGGGAGGCGCTGGCGTAGCGCGAACTCGAAGAACGGCCCGACCACCAGCAGCACGAACATGTTGCGGTACGTGCGGTAGCGCAGCCGGCGCCAGGGCGAGAGAGCCAGGTACTCCTGCACCGTGAGGGTGGTGATGTCGCCCATCTCGCGGCGGTCCAGGTCGCCGGAGGTGGCGTGGTGGACGGCGTGGCAGCGGCGCCAGTAGTGGTAGGGCGTCAGGGTCAGGATGCCGAGCAGGAAGCCCACCGTGTTGTTGAGCTTGTGGGAGCGGAAGAAGGCGCCGTGGCCGCAGTCGTGCTGGATGATGAAGAGGCGGATCAGCAGGCCGGCGGTGGGCAGGGCGAGAAGCAGGGTGAGCCAGTACGAAACCCCCAGGCTCCATGCCATCAGGGCCCAGGAAGCGAAGAAGAGCAACGACGTGCTCAGCAACTGGAAGAGCGAGCGGCCGAGGTCCGGGCGCTTGTAAGGACCCAGGATCTGGTTCCAGGTGCGCACGGTCGGCGCGGTCTGCGTGGTGTTCAATGCGACTCCTTGTGTTTCCTCGTGCGACCCTTGCCGTGGGTCGCGGATGCTGCGGCTTACCGGTTTTGCGTCGGGGTACGAGCCCTGAAGACCTGCGCCCTTATCCTACAGGGGCCGGCCCAGGTGGGGCAAGGCGCGCCGCGGTCAGGCCCTCAACGCCTTCCGCAGCGGGGCCGTGAAGTCGCCGCGGCGGCCGACGCTGACGTCGGCCAAACCGAGCCACGTGGATAGGATCTGCAACTCCCGGGCCAGGGCGGCGGCCACGGTCTCGGCGTCGGCGTCGGGCTCGCGGTAGGCGGCGGCGACGTGGAGGCGCTCGTCGGCGCGCTCGGCCTTGAGGTCGACGCGGGCCACCAGGCGGTCGCCGAGCAGGAAGGGGAGCACGTAGTAGCCCCAGCGCCGCTTCGCCCGCGGCACGAAAAGCTCCACCACGTAGTCGAAGCCGAACAGCCGCGCCACCCGGTCGCGGGTCCAGATCACGGGGTCGAAGGGGGAGAGCAGGGTGGCGGCTTCGATGCGGCGCGGCAGCCGCGCCTCGGGATGCAGGAAGGCGGTCTCCTTCCCCCCCTCGACCTCGGCCTCCTGCAGCTCCCCCGCCGTCACCAGCTCGGCGAGGCGGCGGCGGGCGACGCTCACCTTCAAGCGGTAATAGTCCGCCAGGTCGCCGGCGGTGGCGACGCCGTGGCCGCGGGCGGCGGCGAGGAGCAAGGCGCGCTGGGCGTCGCGGCGCTCGACCCGCCGCTCGCGGTGCTTCTCCGGCACCACGCGCTCGGCCAGGTCGTAGACGCGGGCGAAGTTCTTCAGCCGGTCGGCGACGGCCAGGCCGCCGAAGCCGAAGTGGGCTTCGAGCACCGCCTTGGCGACGCCGCTGCCGAACCAGGTGTGGTCGAGGTGCCTTTCCACTTCTCCCGGCTCCGGCAGGTCGTCCGGGGTCACCGGGCCATGCTCGCGCACCCGCGCCAGCAGGTCAGCGACGTAGGCCGGGTTGGCGGCCAGGAACTTCTCGAACCCCCAGGGGCGCGGGCGGTGGTGGTCGCGGCGGTGACGCAGCAGGGGCCAGGTCTCCACCGGCACCACGGAGCGCTCCCGGGCCCACTGCTCGGTGAGCTCGCGGCGGCGGTAGACGAGGTCGTCGAAAAGGGTGCGGTCGTAGGGGCCGAGGCGCGAGAAGAGCACCAGGTAGTGAGCCGGCACCAGGACGTTGACGTAGTCGAGCTGCAGCAGGCTGAGGTCGCGGACGACGCGGCGCAGGTGGCGCACGTCCACCCGGCCGGCGGGCCGCGGCCGGTCGAAGCCCTGGGCGCCCAGGGCCATGCGTCGGGCCTGGGGCAGGGAGAGCCGGCGGCGCCGCTCAGCCTGCTTCGCCACGGGGGGGTCGGTTGGCCGCGGCAGGCTCGGGGCCGGTCTGGGCGTCGGTCTGTGCGCCGGACTGAGCGCCGGCCTGGCGCCAGCGGCCACCGACGCAGCTCGCCGCCAGGGCGCCGTCGGCACCGCCGAGGAGCAGGGCGTCGAGCAGCGAGTCGGCCTCGGCGCCAGCCAGCGACGGGTGGTCCAGGTCCACCGCTACCAGGTCGGCCCAGCGGCCGGCGGCGATCTCTCCGCCGTCGAGGCCGAGGGCGCGGGCGCCGCCGCTCGTCGCCGCCGCCAGCAGCACCGGACCCACGCGGCCTGCGTCGTCGCGCAACGCACCGCGCCGCTCGCCGGCCAGCCGCTGCGCGTACTCCAGCCAGCGCGCCTCTTCGAGCATGGAGATGCGGGCGTTGGAGTCCGAGCCCAGGCAGAGGCGGCGGCGGGCGGCGGCGACTGCGGCGAGCGGCGGGATGCCGTCCCCCAGGTTGGCCTCGGTCAGGGGGCAGACGCAAACGTTGCCGCCGGCCGCCACGAAACGCTCCAGGTGCGCCGGCTCGGTGTGGGTGCAGTGGACGGCGGTGAAGGCGTCGGAGATCTCCAGGCCGTCGAGCAGCAGGGCCATGGGGCGCTCGCCGTAGGCGGCGCGGCAGGCGTCGATCTCCTGACGTTGCTCTTCAACGTGCATGTGGAAGGGCAGGCCGCGGCGCCGCGCCTCGGCGTGGAGGGCGGCGATCTCGGCCGGCGTGGCGGCGCGGATCGAGTGGGCGACGGCGCCCAGGCTCTGGCTGCCGTCGGCGGCGAGGCGGCCGGCCAGGTGGTCCATCTGGCGCCAGTAGAGGTCCGGCGACGGGGTGGCGAAGCGGCGCTGGGCGCCGGCCAGGGGCCGGCCGATGCCGCCCGAGGCGTAGTAGACCTCGAGCAGGACGATGCGGATGGGAGCAGCGGCGGCGGCGGCCAGCACCACCTCGTCGAAGACGAAGTCGAGGCGGTCGGGGTCGTGGTGGTGGAGGTAGTGGAACTCGCCCACCGCGGTGATGCCGGCGTCGCGCATCTCGCGGAAGGCGGCGAGGCAGAGGTCGTAGAGACGCTCCTCGTAGAGCCGCGCCACCAGGGCGTACATCTCCTCGCGCCAGGACCAGAAGTCACCGGCAGCGGCGGGGAAGGTCTCGCCGAGGCCGCGCAGGCCGCGCTGGAAGGCGTGGGAGTGGGCGTTGACGAAACCGGGCAGCAGGGCGCGGCGGGGCAGGCGGGTGAGATTTTCGCCGACCGCGTCGTCGCCGGCTCCCGGCTGGCGGCGCGCCAGCGCGGCGATGCGCCCGGCGGCGTCGATCTCCACCCGCACGCCGGCCTCGAACCCGGCGCCGGTCCAGGTGAGGTCGGCCGCCAGCACCTGGGCCCGGCCGCCGTCTGCGTGCGGCTCGGTCACGCCGCCCCCGCGCCGACGCAGAAGTGCTCGACCAGCTCTTCGAGCCGCCCCTTCGCCGCCTCCAGGTCCGCCTTGGGTACCCACTCGTCCGGCTTGTGGGCCACCTCGATGCTGCCGGGCCCCCAGATCACGCAGTCGAGCCCGAGCTGCTGCAGCCAGCCGGCGTCGGTGGCGAAGGCGACGCTGGCGTCCTCGTGCTGGCCCAGGGCGCGGCACAGATGGCGGTGCAGCGGCGCGTCCGGCGGTGCCTCCAGGGGCGGGCTGTCGGCGACGACGGCGGCCGTCGCCGGTACCCGCGGCTCGGCGCTGCCGGCCGCCTGCTGTACGGCCTCCTCGACGCGCCGCGCCAGCGTCGCCGAGTCCTGCCCCGGCAACACCCGCACGCCGACCTCCAGCACGCAGCGCTCGGGCACCACGTTGATGGCCGTGCCGCCGTGGACGACGCCGACGTTGAGGGCGGAGAACGGCGCCTCCGGGAAGTGGCGGGAGGCGGCGGTGCGCTCCTCTTCCAGCTCGCGGCGCAGGCGCGACAGGGCGACCACGGCGCGGCCGGCGGCCTCGATGGCGTTGACGCCGAGGTGGGGGTAGCCGCTGTGGGCGCTGCGGCCGGCGAAGGCGAAGCGCAGCTTGAGGTGCCCCTTGTGCAGGCGCACGGCGCGCAAGCTGGTGGGCTCGCCGATGACCGTGGCGCGGGGCAGCGGTCCGCTCTCGGCGGCGACGTCGGGCCAGCTCGCCACCAGGTGCTTGGCTCCCAGGGTGCCCACCTCTTCGTCGTAGGTGAAGAGGAGGCACAGCGGTGCCGCGAGCTTGTCGACCGCGGCGTGGCGGGCGACGTTGGTGGCGAGGGCCAGGAAGCCCTTCATGTCGGCGCTGCCGCGGCCGACCCAGCGGTCGCCGCCGTCGCTGAGGCGGAAGGGGTCGCTGGACCAGCCGTCGCCGGCCGGCACCACGTCCATGTGGCCGCTGAGCACGAGGCCGGGGCGCAGGTCCACGCCGCCGCCGCCGTCCGCGGCGCCGCCGAGGCGCACCAGCAGGTTGGCCTTGGCGCCGTCGGCGGA
>Ga0055445_10000104_pt1 | contig 13471 bp, 8 predicted proteins | sample China_Galinas_PW_FD_57737 | JGI IMG/M metagenome (GOLD analysis project Ga0055445, IMG submission 57737) | Wetland microbial communities from San Francisco Bay, California, USA, that impact long-term carbon sequestration - China_Galinas_PWA_D1 | ecosystem: Environmental > Aquatic > Marine >... | reverse complement strand
CTACGACAGCCTGCGCGGCAAGCTGCGCTGGGGCGGGCTGACGGTGGCCGCCCACCTCGGCTCGGACGTCGGCAACGGCGAACCCGAGCCCGACCCCACGGCATGACGCCGCCGGCCGCCCAGGACGAGCCGCGACCGCCGCGAGACGACGGCGACGATCCGCCGCGCAAGCCGCGCCGCCGCGGCCGCCGCCGCCGTCGCCTCGCCCGCCTCGCCCTGTGGACGCTGGCGGCGCTGGCGCTGCTGTTGGCGCTGGCGGTCTTCCTGGGCGGTGGTCCGTGGGCCCGGGAGCGCGTGCGCCGCCTCGCCGAGGCCCGTCTCTCCGAGTACTTCGGCCGCCAGGTGACGGTGGGCTCCGTGGCCTACGGTGCGGCGCCGCTCCACGTCGAGGCGGAGAACGTCGTGATCCCCGGCGCCCGGGAAGGCGAGCCGCCCTTCGCCCGTCTGCCCTTCGTGCGCGTCGAGGCGTCCGTCGCCGGCTTCTTCAACCCGCGCCTCAACGTCGACCAGGTGGAGGCGCAGGCGCCGGAGATCCACCTGCTGTTCTACGACGACGGCGGCAACAACCTGCCCCGCTTCGGCTCCGGCGGCGACGGCGGCGGCGTCGAGGTCCACGTCGGGCGGGTGACGGTGGACGAGGGCAGCGTCTACTTCGGCGACCGCCGGGTGCCGGTCTCCTTCGACGCCGCGCCGGTGCGCGCGACGCTGGCCGGCGACGCCGCGGTGCCGCTGCCGGAGAAGCACCTGGAGGCCACGGTGGTGGCCCAGGACCTCAACGCCCGCCTGCCGGACGCCGTCCCCTGGGGCGGCTCGGCGTCGGCCCGCGGCGTCCTCTCGCCGGGGCGGGTGGAGATCACCGCCGGCCGCGTGCAGGGGCCGGACCTGTCGGCGCGCTTCGCGGGCGTGTATCTGTTCGGCGACGGCGAGACGGGCGGCGGGACGGTCGGCGGCAACGGCCAGATCGAGATCGACGCCCACGGCTCCGCCGCCCTGGCCAACCGTCTCGGCTACCTCGAAGAACCCATCGACGGCTCCTTCCACTTCGCCGGCCAGGTCGACCTGGCGCCCTCCGGAACGACCTACCGGGGGCGCTTCGACAGCCCCGAGATCCGCTTCCTGTCGCGCCGCTTCACCGCCGTCGAGGCGGCGTTGCGCGGCGACCCGGCGGCGCTGTCGGTGGACGTCGAGCGGGCGGGCCACGCCGGCGGCGCCCTCACCGGCCGCGTCGAGGTGGAGCTCGGCGGCGGCGACGCCGTGCTGAGCGTCGCAGCCGCGACGAGCGCGGCGCCGCAAGGTCGCGGCGCCGAGGCCGAGGGCGGGCGCCCGGTCACCCTGAGAGCGCACGCCGAGGACCTCGCCGTCGCCGCCCTGGTCCACGACCTGGACCTCGGCTCGTCCCCCGTCGGCGCCCTGCGCGGACGCCTCGACGCCGACCTCGTCTACCGCTTCGTGAGCGACCACCCGCGGCAGGGCGACGGCTCCGGCACGCTGCGCGTCGACGCCGTCTCCTCCCGCGCCGGCGGCCTGAAGGTGGCGGGGCGGATCCCCCTGACGGTGCGCGGCGGCGTCGTGCGCAGCGACGGCGCCGAGCTCACCGCGCCGGGGCAGCGTCTCACCGCCTCCGGCTCCTGGGACCTCGACGCCGAGGCCGGCAGCTTCACCTACGCCCTGGCCAGCGAGCGCCTCGGTGTGCTGGCCGGCGCCCTGGCGGCGCAGATGGGCGTCGCCGCCGAGCCGCCACCCGCATGGCTGCCCAGCGCCGGCACCGGCACCGTGGACGGCAGCGCCGAGGTGAGCCTCGGCGCCAACGGTGCCGCGGTGCGCGCCCAGGCGTTGGTGGAGCTGGCGGCGCTGCACACGGCGGCCCTCGACCTCGAGCGGGTGACGGCGCCGTTGACCTGGGCCGACGGCGTCGTGTCCACCACCGACCTGGTGGCCGAGGGCTCGGGGCAACGCCTGCTGCTCTCCGGCCGCTGGGACCTCGCGGCCGCCGCCGGCGGCGCCGAGCTGCGGCTGGCGAGCGACGACCTGGCGCGTCTGGCGGACCTGGTGCCGGCGGACGGCGGTGGCGAGGAGGGCGGGGAACCGCCGCCTTGGCGGCCCAGCGGCGGCAGCGGCGGCACCCAGGGGGAGATCTACCGGGCCGCCGACGGCAGCCTCTCCGGGCGCGCCGACTTCGAGCTCTCCGGCGTCGTCCTGCCAAGCGCCACCCTGGAGCGCGTCGGCGGCTCGCTGCGGCTGGCGGACGGCGAGCTGCAGGACGTGCGCCTGGAGGCGACCTGTCAGGACGGCGCCATCCTCGCCCGCGGCAGCCTGCCGCTGCCCCCCCTCGGCGACGGCGGCGGTAGCGCAACGGCAGCCCCGGCGTGGACCGAGCGCCCTTTGACCTTCGTCGTCGACGCCGTCGACTGGCCCGTCGGCACTCTCCTCGCCCTGCTGCCGGCGGCGCCGGCGGCGGACGGCCTGATCTCCGGGCGGGTGCAGGCCGCGGGCAGCCTGGCGTTGCCGCGGCTGAATGCCGAGCTGACGGTGGAGCCGCTGCGGCTGGCCGGCGTCGAGATCGACCGCGCCTCCGTGGTCGCCCTCCTCGAGGACGGCGTCGTGACGGTCCAGCGCCTGCGGATCGAGGCGCCGGCCGGCGAGATGACGGCGCAGGGCCGCTTCGCCGTCGATGGCAGCGAGATGGACGTCAGCCTCGCCGCCGACGCTCTCGACCTGGCGGCGGCGCCCTTCGCCGAGCGCGTCCCCGGCTCGCTGTCCGGCCGCCTGAGCCTCGACGCCGCGGTGAGCGGTAGCTTCGCGGCGCCGCGCCTGCGGCTCGCCGTCGCCGGCAGCGGCCTCGCCGTCGCCGGTGCTCCCCTGGGGCGCCAGGGCGAGGCCCGCCTCACCGCCGATTGGGCCGACCACCGCTTGCAGGTCGACGGCTCGCTTCTCGGCCTCGTTCGCCTCGCCGGCGGCGGTTCCCTGGACGAAGAGTCGGCGGACCTGTCGCTGCAGCTCGTCGATGGCGACCTGGGCGCCCTACTGCGCGTCCTGGCGCCGCCGGTGGCCGTCGCCGAGGATGAGGAGCCCTCGGCCCTGGCCGAGCTGGGGCAGGTGGAAGGCAGCTTCGCCGGCACTCTGACCGTGCGCGGTCAGTTCTCCGGGCCGCCGGACGTCGCCCTCTCCCTGGATCACCTGAGCGCCGACTACGCCGGCCACCCGGTGAGCAATCTGGAACCGGTGGTGGCGCGCTTCGAGCCCGGCCTGGTGCGCATCGAGACCCTGTACCTGGGAGAGCCGGAGGCCGGTAGCGAGCTCTTCGTCACCGGCACCCTGGGGGTCGGCGAGGAGGGCGTTCCCCTCGACCTGCGGCTGCAGCTCGACCTCGCCGCCGAGTGGTTGCAGCTGCTGCCCGGCGACCTGCGCTACGGCGGCCGGGTGCGCGCCCTGGCGGCGGTGCGCGGCAGCCTCGCCGCGCCGCAGGTGGACGGGCAGGCGGAGATGGCCGACGGCCGCGTCGTGCTGCCCGGCTTCCCGCACCCGGCGGAGGAGCTGGACGCCGTCGCCCTCCTCTACCCCGGCCGCGTGGTGCTGGACAGCCTCGGCGCCCGTTTCGCCGGCGGCTCGCTGCGCGCCGCCGGCGAGGTCACCCTGCCGAGCGAGCAGACGAGCCTCGGCTACCGCTTCCAGGTCGCCGCCGTCGACGTGGCGGTGCGCTTCCCGGAGGGCTTCCTGCTGCGCGGCGACGCCAACCTGAGCATCAACAGCACCGCCGACGGCCGCGCCGTCTCCGGCGTCGTGGAGCTCGAGCGCGCCTTCTATCTCGAGGACGTGCCGGTGGGCGTGATCCAGCTCCTGCAACAGGTCTTCGAGCCGGCGCGGCTGGAGGCCGGCTCGGCGGACCCGCAGCTCGCCGCCACCCAGATCAACGTCGCCGTCCAGGGGCCGGGGGCGCTGCGCGTGCGCAACAACGTGGCGGACCTCGGCGGCGACGTCGACCTGGTGCTGCGCGGCTCGGCGGCGGACCCGGTGATCTTCGGCCGCGTCGAGGTGACGCCGGGTGGCAAGATCCTCTACTCGGAAAACGAATACCGGGTGGAGCGCGGCCTGCTCACCTTCGCCAACCCCTACCGCATCGACCCGGTCATCGACTTCGTCGCCACCACCGAGGTGCGCAGCTACGACATCACCTTGAACCTCTCCGGCACCCTCGACCGCCTGGACGCCACCTTCACCTCCGACCCGCCCCTGGCCGACCTGGAGGTCGTCTCCCTGCTCACCCTCGGGCGGCCCCTGGGCGACGCGTCCCAGCTCACCACCGACCCGGTGGGCGGCACCTCGCGGGCGGCGGAGCAGCTGCTCTACGGGCAGGCGGCGTCCATCGTCTCGGAGCGGGTCAACAACCTGTTCGGCTTCGACCGCTTCCGGGTCAGCCCGGTGACCGGCACTGCCGCCGGCTCGTCGTCCCTGGCGGTGACCGTCGGGCAGCAGCTCTCCCGCGACGTCTTCGTGACCTACACCCGCGACCCGTCGACGCCGGAGGTGGACCTCATCCAGGTCGAGTGGCAGGTGCGCGACAACGTGGTGGTGGTGCTGACCCGCAAGGGGGACGGCACCTACGCCATGGACGTACAGGTGGAGCGGCGGTTCTGATGCGCCGCAACGTCTTCGCAGCGGTCCTGGCGGGCCTGGTCTCGGCTCTGTCGGCGGCGCCCTGGGCCGCGGCCCAGGAGATGGCGCCGGAGACGGCGCAGGAGACGGCGCCGCCGCGCGTCGCCGCCATCGAGATCCGCAGCGACTCCGAGCTGTCGCCGGCCGCCGTCGACCAGGTGCGCCAGCTGCTCGCCCTGGCGGTGGGCGAGCCGCTCTCCGAGGAGCGGGTGGCGCGCACGCTGCGCAACGTACAGGCCAGCGGCATCGCCAGCCTGGTGGACGTCTACAGCCGTCCGGCGACGGCCGGCGACGCCGCCGCGACGGCTCCCGGCGACGTCGTGGCCGTGGTGCTGCTGCGCCCCAACGTGGTGGTCACCGACGTCTCCATCCACGGCGACGCCGGGAGCGTCGACCGCGCCGACCTGGAGGCCGCCCTCTTCCAGTCCGCGGGCGAGCCCCTCATCGAGAGCCGCCTGGTGCGTGGCGTCTTCCGCATGCAGGAGATCTTCGAGGAGCACGGCTACTTCGAGGCCAGCGTGCGGCTGATGCCGACGGTCGACCAGGCGAGCCGCCGCGCCGAGGTGGTCTACCAGGTGAAGGCGGGTCCCCAGGCGCGGATCGCCGAGGTGCGCTTCGCGGGAGACCTGGGTCCCTTCTCGGACGCCGAGCTGCGGGCGCCGCTGCGCAGCAGGAGCGGGGAGGCCTTTCGCAAGCCGGTGGCGGAGCGCGACGGCGAGCGCTTGCAGAGCTGGCTCGTCGGCCGCAAGTACCGCACCGCCCGCGTCGACGCGCCGCGCACCGACTACCGTTCCGAGGACGCCCGCGTCGTCCTCACCTTTCCCCTCCAGGTGGGCCCCGAGGTGCGGGTGGAGGTGGTGGGCGCGAAGCGCGACAAGCTGCGCCGCCGCGGCCTGCTCCCCTTCCTGGAGGACGACGGCTACGACGAAGCGCTGCTGCTGCTGGCCGAACAGCGGCTTCACAGCTACTACCAGGAGCGCGGCCACTACGACGTCCGGGTGGAGACCGCGGAGCGCAGCGAGGAGGGCGTGCTGAACGTCACGGTGAAGATCGAGCCGGGCCCCGTCTTCACCCTGCGGCAGGTGCGGTTGAGCGGCAACCGGCAGGTCTCGGCCGAGCGCCTGCGCGAGCTCATGGCGACCCGCGAGGCGGGCTTCCTCACCGGTCTGCGGCTGGCCTCCGACGGGCGCCTGGTGGACAGCGTGCTGTCCGACGACCTGGACAACCTGCGTGCCTTCTACGCCCTCCAGGGCTACGCCGAAGCGCGCATCGGCGCGCCGCAGATCGAGCGCGACGGGCGCAACCTGTCGCTCACCGTCCCCATCCGCGAGGGGCCGCGGCAGCTCGTCGACGACCTCACCCTGCGCGGCGTCGAGGCGCTGGACGTCGCCGAGCTGCGGCGCGGCCTATCCCTCACCGAGGGCGGTCCGTACCACCCGCGCCTGGTGGACTCCGCCCTGAACCAGATCCGCGCCGCCTACGAACGCCGAGGCTACGCCGCCGCCCGCGTTTCGGCGAGCACCGAGTGGGAGCCGTCCCACACCGCCGCCCACGTCACGGTGAGCGTGCTGGAGGGGTCGCAGACGGTGGTCGACCACGTCATCGTGCGCGGCAACCGGCGCACCCAGCCGGAGGTCATCCGCCGCACCATCGGTCTGCAGCCCGGCGACCCGGCGGCGCGCAGCCAGCTGCTGGAAGCGGAGCGCGACCTCTACCGCCTGGGCATCTTTTCCCGCGTCGACCTGGAGCTCACCCCGGCGCCCCTCGGCGCCACCACCCGCGACGTGGTGGCGCGGGTCGAGGAGGGGCGGGTGCGCAGCCTGCGCTACGGTCTGTCCAGCGAGTACAACGACGAGGGCGGCGAGTGGAGCGTCGGCGGCTCCCTGGGCTTCAGCCACGGCAATCTCTTCGGCCGCGCCATCACCCTCTCCGCCGACGCCCGGGTGCTTTCCGGCAACGAGCAGTACCGGCTCTTCGTCTCCCAGCCCACCGTCGGCCGCTGGCCCCTGGAGGTGAGCTACTCGCTGTTCCGCACCCAGGAGCGGCGCACCTCCTTCGACGTCACGCGCCGCGGCCTGCGCGTCGAGGCGGTGCGCAAGCTCGGCGACCGAACCCGCGCCGGCCTCGCCTACGACTACCGCATCGTCGACAACGCCGCCCGCGCCAGCGTCGTGCCCCTCGACGACCTGCGGCGCGAGGACCAGCGGCTGCAGGTGGCCAGCCTGGTGCCCAGCCTGGTGTTCGACCACCGCAACGACCCCCTCAACCCGACGGGCGGCTGGAACGGTCTGCTGCAACTCCAGTACGCCTTCCCCATCCTCGCCGCCGAGGCCCACTACCTGAAGCTCTTCGCCCAGGGGACGGCGTACGTGCCGTTGAGCTTCGGGACCCTGGTGGTGGGAGCGCGGGGCGGCGCCATCGAGCCCCTGTCTCGGCTGCCGGACGACGTCGTGGACCCCTTCATCCCGCCGGGGCTCGGCCTGCCCAGCTCCGACGTCTTCCTGGCCGAGCGTTTCTTCGCCGGCGGCGAGACCAGCCACCGGGCCTACAAGCGGGACCGCCTCGGCATTCCGCTGTCGACCTGCCGCAACGACGCCGGCGAGATCGCCTCTTCAGGTTGCGCCGCCACCCTCTTCCCCGACGCCACCGGCAGCCCGACGCCGGCCGGCGGCAACGGCCTGGCCCTGGTCAACGTCGATCTGCGCATCCCGCTGTTCGGCGGTCTCGAAGGGGTGCTCTTCTTCGACACCGGCAACGTGTGGGCCGACTGGCGGCAGGTCGACCCGACGGACTTCCGCTCCGGTACCGGCATCGAGCTGCGCTACGCGTCGCCGGTGGGGCCGCTCCGGGTCGGCGTCGGCTTTCCCCTCGATCCCGTCGAAGGGGCCGACGACCGGGTGTTCTTCCTCAGCATCGGCACGCCGTTCTAGCACTTCCCGCACGGGGCACCAGCAGCCCGTGGTGGTTTCGCCCGGCTAGCGTTCGCCCCGGAGCCTTCGCGGGTGGGCGGTGGCGGCGCGGTGGGTGCGGCGGGCGCGCACCACGTAGCGCCGCGGCGCGTTGCCGACGAGCTGGAAGGGGTAGCAGGTGATCAGGGTGAGGGCGGGGTAGCCGGCGTCCCGCGTCACGGTGAGGTCCGCCGGGTCGACGACCCGCATCCACTCCACCGCGTAGACGTGGCGCCCCGCCGGCGTCTCCAGGATCAACTCGTCGCCGGGCACGATCTCGGCCAGTGGACGGAAGAAGGTGTCGCGGTGGGCGGCGAGAACGACGTTGCCGTCGCCGTCCGGCGGTGCGCTGGCGCTCAGGTGGCCCACCGCGCGGTCGAGCACGCGGCTCGTGGTGCCCTCGGCGACCACGGCGGCGACGTCGAGCCGCGGGATGCGCAGCCGCGCCACCGGCTCACCGAGCGCAGTGCGGGAAGTGGTTCCCGGGGCGGCGGCCGCAAGTAAGACGTCCGGCCCAGCGCCGACCCGCAGCGAGATCCTCAGCGCACCCAGCGCTGCTCGAAGCGCGCCGGAGGCCGGACCCGCTCCGGCGCGGAGGCGGACGTCTCGACGCCCTCCTGGTGGTCGGGTTGCGCCGTCTCGGCCTGATCGGTGGCGGTGGTCTGGTCCTGCATCGGCTCGTCCGCCAGCTGGGCGAGGGCCGGCGTGGCGAGGAAGAGGAGCAGGGCGGAGAGGATGGTGAGTGCCTTGAGTTTCATCTTCGTCCTCCTTCGGAGAGGTGGATCGGTGTGTCTTGCGTGAGGGTGCGACGTGTTCGTGTCGTCACCTGATGCAAGGGGCAAGCTAGGTGCCAGGGGGGTCGGACAGGCCGTTTTCCCCTGTCAGCATTGAGAATGGCGGGGTGCCACCCAAGTTTCGCCGGCCCCCGCGGCGGGCGTGGGGAGAAGGGAGGTCCTCCGGGTTGGCGAGGAAAAATTCCCGGCTTCGGGGTCCACGGGCGCCGGAGTTGTCGTAGACTTCTCCCCGCCCATGAGCTTCGAGAACCTCACCGTCCTGGTGGTCGACGACGAAGAGGCGATGCGCGAGGTGTTGCGCCAGCGCCTCACCTCGTGGGGCGCGAAAGTGCTCCTCGCCGCCGACGCCGCCGAGGCGCGGCGCCAGCTCGCCGCCGCCCCGGTGGACGCCGTCATCACCGACGTCATGCTTCCCGACGCCTCCGGCATCGAGCTGCTACGCGAGGTGCGCGGCGAGATGCCGGACCTGCCGGTGGTGGTGATCACCGCCCACGGCGCCGTCGACCTGGCGGTGGACGCCATGAAGGAGGGCGCCCAGGACTTCCTCACCAAGCCGCTCTCCTACGACCAGCTCCAAAGCGTGCTGGAGGAGACGCAACGCGAGCTGGGGCGCCGCCGCTCGGCCCGCGACCTGGCCTCGGACCTCGACCGCGAAGAGACCCGCTTCGGCGAGCTGGTGGGCACCTCGCCGGCCATGCGCGAGGTCTACCAGCGCATCCGCGAGGCCGCCCCCACGGACGCCGCCGTCCTGATCAGCGGCGAGAGCGGCACCGGCAAGGAGCTCACCGCCCGCACCCTGCACGCCCACAGCGGTCGCGCCGGCGAGGAGCTCGTCGCCATCAACACCGCGGCCATCCCCAAGGAGCTGATGGAGAGCGAGATCTTCGGCCACGAGAAGGGGGCCTTCACCGGTGCCACCGGCACCCGTCGCGGCTGCTTCGAGCTGGCCCACGGCGGCACTCTCTTCCTCGACGAGATCGCCGAGATGCCGCTCGAGCTGCAGCCCAAGCTGCTGCGCGTGCTGGAGGACGGCAAGGTGCGGCGCCTCGGCGGCGCCCACGAGCACCGCTTCGACGTCCGCCTCCTCGCCGCCACCAACAAGGACCCCCGGGAAGCGGTGGAGAAGGGGCTACTGCGGGAGGATCTCTACTACCGCATCAACGTCTTCCACGTCGAGCTGCCGCCGCTGCGCCGGCGGCGCGAGGACGTACCGCTGCTCGCCCAGCACCTCCTGGATCGCTTCAACGCCAAGCACAAGACCGCCATCGAGGGTCTGGACGAAGACAGCCGCGTGCTGCTGCGCGACTACGACTGGCCGGGCAACGTACGCGAGCTACGCAACGTCGTCGAACGAGCGGTGGTGATCGCCAAGGAGGGGTGGATCCAGCCCTCCCACCTGCCGCCCTACGTCACCGCCGGCGCCCCGGTGGCGGCGGGCGGCGTGGCGCGTCTCGACGCCGGCATGAGCATCGCCGAGGCCGAGAAGCTCCTCATCCTGCGCACCCTGGAGAACACCGGCCACAACAAGGCCGAGGCGGCGCGTCAGCTCGGCGTCGACGTGAAGACCGTGCGCAACAAGCTGAAGCGCTACGGATTGATGGACGGATGAGCCTGGCCGGGCGGGTGAGCGCGGCGTTCCTGGTCCTCCTCACCCTGATGGCGGCGCTGGCCGCCTACCACCTCGTCCTCATCCACCGCCTGCACGAGGACAACCGCCGGCTGGCCCGCGTCGAGCTGGACGTCTCGCGCACCTGCGTCGCGCTGCGCGGCACCCTGGGTGAGCTGTCGCGCCTCACTCGCGTCTTCTTCGTGCGCCGCGACCGCGGCTACGCGGCGGAGCTGGCCGATCGGCGCGGCGAGGTGGAGGCGACCCTGGAGCGGCTCGGCGGTTTCGAGCTGACCGCCGCCGAGGAGAGCGCCCTGGCCGCCTTCGCCGCCGCCTGGAGCGACTACGCGGCGGCGGCGCCGGCGGCGGAGGCGCGCTTTCTCGACGCCGGGCGGGTGGAGGAGGAGCACAGGCTCCTGCCCCGGCGCCTCGACGCCCTGGACGGCCGCGTCGAGGTGATCGCCGCCGCCGCCCGCCAGGCGATGACGGAGCGCATCGCGCTGGCTTCCGAAGAGGCGGCGCGGGCGCAGACGGCGGCGTGGACGGCGACCACCCTGGCGGTCGTCGCCGCCGCCGTGCTGGCGCTGCTCCTCGCCGGCTCGGTGGCGCGGCCGCTGGCCCGCCTCGGCCGCGGCACCGACGAGATGGCGCAGGGGAACTTCGCCTTCCGGGTGGCGGAGACGGGCAGCCGCGAGCTGGTCGCCCTGGCCCGCGACTTCAACGCCATGGCAGACCGCCTCGGCGAGCTGGACGAGCTGAAGCGCGAGTTCGTGTCCTCCGTCTCCCACGACCTCAAGGCGCCGCTGGCTTCCATGCAGGAGACCACCGGCCTGCTGCTCGAAGGCACCCCCGGCCCTCTCACCGACGGCCAGCAACGGCTGCTGCAGCTCAACCGGCAGTGCGGCGAGCGCCTCGGCGCCATGATCGGCGACCTGCTGGACGCGGCGCGGCTGGAGGCGGGGGCGGTGCGTTTCGAGCTCGCGGACGCCGACCTGTCGGAGCTGGCGCGGCGGGCGCTGGAGGAGGCGCAGGGGGCGATCCAGGCGCGGCGGCTCGCCGTCGACGCCGAGCTGGCGCCGTCGGCGCCGGTGGCGGCGGACGCCTCGCTGTTGCCGCGGCTGCTCTGGAACCTGCTCTCCAACGCCGTCAAGTTCAGCCCCGAGGGTGGGCGCCTCAGCGTCCGCGTGCGCACCTTCGGGAGCGCCGACGAGGGCGAGCTGGCCGCCGCTTACCGCCGCTGGCCCGGGACGCCGCCGCCGCCGCTCGCCGCCCTCGAGGTGGCAGACGCCGGCCCGGGCATCGCGGACGCCGAGAAGGAGCTCGTCTTCGAGCGCTTCCACCGCGCCGACCCGCGGCGCCGCGGCGTGCAGGGCAGCGGCCTCGGGCTGGCCATCGCCCGCGGCATCGCCGCGGGCCACGGCGGCGAGCTGTGGGTCGAGGACGCCGTCGCCTCGCCCTCTGGAAGCCGCTTCGTGTTGGTGCTACCGTCGCGCCGTGCCAGCCATCCAGCCTGAGCCGACCGCGCCCCGGACGGCCCCCGCAGCCGGCTCGCCGATCGCACGGCGAGCGGGCCGAGCGGCCAGCCGCCGCCGGGCCGTCCGCGGCGTCGCGGTGGTGGTCGCCGTCCTCGCTCTCGCCGCCTCGGCCGCTTGCACCAGCTCGCGAGGGCCGGCGGCGCCGACGCCCCTCGCCGTCGCCGAACGACTCCTGGCCACCGGCGACGTGAGGGCTGCCGCCGCGGCCTACGAGCAGCACCTGGCGGTCGGCGACGGCGTCGCCGGCGGCGACCTCGCCCTGCTGCGCCTGGCCCTGTTGCACCTGCAAGCGGACAGCCCGCTCCACGATCCGGCGGCGGGTCTGCGCCTGCTGCGCCGTCTCCTCGAGGTCCATCCGCAAAGCCCCTACGCCGCCGCCGCCGAGCTCATCCTCCACCTGCGGCGCGACAACCGCCGCCTCGATGCCGAGGTGGCGCGACTGCGCGAGCAACTGGAAGAACTTCGCCGCATCGACCTCGGTCCCGGGGAAATAGTTCCTGATTGAGCCCCCGCCGGCCTCCCCGGCGAGACCCTCTCCTCCCCTGGTTTCCCTTGACGGACAGGGGCATTCGCCCCGGTGGTACGGCCTCTGCACTCTTTGGAGGGCGTCGTGGCGGACGCTCCTTCCCGGGCTCTTTCCTCACGACGCGGCGCGGCGGCCACGGCCGGGTGCCTCCACCGGACCCTCCACCCGGTGGGCTCGGCCGGGCGCCGCGTCCTTGTTCGGACCCCACAACGAATTGCGACGCCGGTGATCCGGCGTCAGGCAAGGAGAACAGCATGAGAACCTACTTCGTCAGAACGCTCCTGTGCACCGTCGTCGCCGCCCTGGCGGCCCTTTTCGTTCCCACCTTCGCCGCGGCGCAGGTCGACGTCGACCTGCGCACCGGCGTCTACAGCGACGAGTCCGACGCCTTCGTCGGCCTCGGTCTGCTCGGTCACCTGGGGGCGGGGCGCTGGTACTGGAATCCCAACGCCGAATGGGTGTTCGTGGACCACGGTGACCTGGTGACCTTGAACGCCGACTTCCACGTCGACCTCGCCGACCCCGGCGCGCCGGTCAACTTCTGGCTCGGCGGGGGTCCGGCGCTGATCTTCCGCGACCCCGACCGGGGCGACAGCGAGACCGATTTCGGCTTCAACCTGTTGGCCGGCGTCGGCTTCCTTCCCCACGCCGCCGTCCGCCCCTATGTCCAGGGCAAGCTGTTGCTCTCCGACGACACCCAAGGCGTCGTCGCCTTCGGCCTTCGCTTCTGAAGTAAAAGACCCTCGCGGCGGCACGGCGGCGCGACCTCCTGACGCCCGCCGTGCCGCCGTGCGGCGTCATTGACGCTCTTCCGGTGCGCCGGTAGACTGCCTATCGCGGACCGCTCCGCGCCCCCTCCCGGCTCACCGACCCCAGATTGCGCACCATGAGCGAGACCTCCCCTTTCACGCCCATCGCCGAAGCCGTCGAGCGCTTTCGCCGCGGCGAGATGGTGATCATCGTCGACGACGAGGATCGCGAGAACGAGGGCGACCTGGCCGTCGCCGCCGAGAAGGTCACCGCCGAGCACATCGCCTTCATGGCGCGGGAAGGGCGCGGTCTGATCTGCCTGTCCCTGACCGAGGAGCGCTGCGACGAGCTGCGCCTGCCGCTGATGGTCGAGCGGGACGACAACTCCTCCCCCTTCGGCACCGCCTTCACCGTCTCCATCGAGGCGCGGGGCAAGATCTCCACCGGCATCTCGGCGGCGGACCGGGCGGCCACGGTGCGCACCGCCATCGACCCCGCCACCCGCCCCTACGACCTGCTGCGGCCGGGCCACGTCTTTCCCCTGCGCGCCCGCCTCGGCGGCGTGCTGAAGCGCGCCGGTCAGACCGAGGCGGTGGTCGACATGGCGCGCCTTGCGAGTCTGACCCCGGCCGGCGTCATCTGCGAGATCATGAACGACG
>Ga0055445_10000103_pt1 | contig 13472 bp, 7 predicted proteins | sample China_Galinas_PW_FD_57737 | JGI IMG/M metagenome (GOLD analysis project Ga0055445, IMG submission 57737) | Wetland microbial communities from San Francisco Bay, California, USA, that impact long-term carbon sequestration - China_Galinas_PWA_D1 | ecosystem: Environmental > Aquatic > Marine >... | reverse complement strand
CGGCGGGCCGGAGGACGGTGCGCCGGACGAGGATGGCGATGACCGCAGCGACGACCGCAGCGACGACGGGAGCGACGACGGGAGCGACGGCAGCCGCCCGGAACCGCGCCGCCAGGCCGTGGCGCGCCGCCGTCAGGTGCCGCGCCAGGCTCTGACCGGAGCCGTCGCCGCCGCCGCCGCGCTGCTGCGCCGCCTCGAAGACTGGCCCCCCAGCGCCCCGGCGGCGGTCCACCTCGCCCGCCTGCGCCGCCTCCTCACCCGCGACCTGCGCTGGCGTCCGCGCAGCGCGGCGCACCGTTCCCTCTTCGACACCCTGGGCGCCCTCGAAGCCGACCTGCCGCCAAGCCTCGACCTCGACTTCCAGGAGCTGCGCCTGCTCCTCGCCCGCGCCCTCGACGGCCAGGGGCGCACGCCCCTCGGCGGCGCCGGCGGCGGCGTGCAGGTGCTCACCGTCACCGAGGCCCGCGGACGCACCTTCGAGCACCTCTTCGTCATCGGCGTCAACCGCGGCGTCTTTCCGCGCGCCGTACGCCCGGACCCGCTGCTGCCGGACGAGCTGCGCGGCGTCCTCGCCGCCGTGCTGCCGGACGTACCGCTCAAGAAACGGGGCTTCGACGAGGAACGCTACCTCTTCGCCCAGCTCGCCGCCGCCGCGCCGCGGGTGACCCTGAGCTGGCGCAGCCGGGACGACGACGGCCAGCCCCTGTCGCCGTCGCCCCTGGTGGAACGCCTGTCCGGCGAGGCGGCGGCCCGGGCGCCGGCGGCGCCGCCGGTGTACGCCTCGCGCCGCGGTGCCGCTGCCGCCGGCTCGGCCGTTCCCGGTGCTCTGCCGCGGCCGGCGCGGGAGGAGGCGGTGCTGGCCTCGCTGGCCGGCGCGCCGCGCTCCGCCGTCGAGCCACTCCTCGCCTGCGCCATCGCCGCGGCGCGCCGCGAGCTGCCCGCGCCACTGCTGCCGCTGGACGCCCGGGACGTCGCCGCCGCGCGCCGCGCCGTCCTCGACGAGATGGACCCGGACGCCGCCCGCGCCCACCGCCTCGGCCCCTACTTCGGTTTCCTCGGCGCCGTGCGCCCCGGCGTCGACGACCCGCGCCGCGGCGACCCCTGGCTCACCTATCTCGAAAACCTGGCCGCCTGCCCGTGGCAGCTCTTCCTGCGCCGCATCCTGCGCCTGGAGCCGACGCCGGACCCCATCTCCGCCCTCCCCGGCCTCGACGCCCTGCTGCTCGGCAACGTCGTGCACCGGGTGCTGGAGGCCGTCGCCGAGACCGCCGGCGCCACCGCCCGGCGGACGCTGGCCGAGCTGGACGGCGCGGCGCCCGTCGCCGTCCCCTGGCCGCCGCCGGCGGAGCTGGACGAGCTGCTGCGACGCACCAGCCTCGAGGTGCTGGCCGAGGAAGGGATGCTGCTGCCCGGTCTCGCCCGCGCCCTCGCCCGGCGGGCGGCGCCGTTCCTGGAGCGCGCCCGCGAGGTGGACTGGGCCGACGGCCCGCTGCCGGTCCTCGCCGCCGAGGTGGTGGGCGAGGTCACGGTGACGGACGCCGCCGGAAGCCTTCGTCGACTGCGCTTCCGCGCCGACCGCGCCGACCGCGCCGACCCGGTGGCGGCCGGCGGCGACGGCCTGCGCCTCACCGACTACAAGACCGGCCGGCCGCTGTCCGAGGCCAAGCGGGAGTCGACGCGCCGTCGACATCACCTGGAGGGGGTGGCCAAGGGCACCCGGCTGCAAGCCACGGCCTACGCCCTGGCGGCCGGCAAGGAGGGCAGCGGCCGCTACCTCTATCTGCGTCCGGACGCCGCCGAGGCGGAGGCCGCCGTCGTCGCCGGCGACGCCGCCTTCGCCGAGTCTTTCGCCGCCGCCGCCGCCACCGCTCTCGACGCCTGGGACGCCGGCGCCCTCTTCCCCCGCCTCGAGCACGCCGACAACCCGCGCGAGCCGACCCGCTGTCAGTGGTGCGAGGTGTCCGAGGCCTGCCTGCGCCTCGACTCCGGCGCTCGTCTCCGTCTGCGCCGCTGGGCGCAGGAGGGGGAACCGAGCGGCGGCAGCGCGGCGGAACGGGCGCTGCGCGCTCTATGGGACCTCGACGCCGGCAGGCAGCAGGGCGGCGAGGGGAGCGGCGGCGGTAGCGAGGGCAGCCGATGAGCGAGCGCGTGCTGCACGGCCCGTGGGGAGGCCCACCCTCCGGCCGCGAGGCGCGGCGCCTGGGGGCGGAAGCCCTGGCTGCCGACCAGGCGGCCCGCCTGCTGGCGCAGACCGACTTCTCCACCCCCCTGGTGCTCGAAGCCGGCGCCGGCACCGGCAAGACCACCACCCTGGTGGCGCGCATCCTCGCCTGGTGCCTGGGGGCGGGCTGGGAGCGTCACGCCGAGCGGCTGACGGCGCGCCACCGCGAGCTCGGCAAACGGGGCTCGCCGGCGGACGAGGAGATCGCCGCCGAGGTCCTGGGCCGCGTCGTCGCCATCACCTTCACCGAGGCCGCCGCCGCCGAGATGGCCGAGCGGGCGGCGCAGTGGCTCGCCGAGCTGCGCCGTACGGACGCCGCGCCGCCGCCCTGGCTGGTCGCCGAGCTGCCGCCGCCGGGCGAGCGCGGGCGCCGCGCCGCCGCCCTCCTCGCCACCCTCGATCACCTGGTGGTGCGCACCATCCACGCCTTCTGCCGCGGTCTCCTCGCCGCCCATCCCCTGGAGGCCCGCCTACATCCGGAGCTCACCGTCGACGCCGAAGGGCTGCGGGTGGAGGAGGTGGCGCGGGAGACGGTGGAGGTCGAGCTGCGCCGCGCCTACCGCAGCGACGCTGAAGGCGACCCCTACGTCGAGCTGGCGGCCCGCGGCTTCGGCCCCGCCCACCTGGTGGAGGCCCTGGGGGTGCTGACCCAGGCCGGTCTGCCGGCGGAGGCCCTGGACGCCGACCCTCTGGCGCCGCCGCGGGTGGCGACCCTGCGCCGCCGGCTCGCCGCCGCCGCCGCCGCCCTGCTGCCGCTGATCGAGCCCTGCGCCGCGAACCTGAGCCGGTCGAAAAACGCACTGCGTATCCTTGAGGGTCTGCCTCCTCTGACCCGCCTCGCGGCGGCGGACGGGTGCGACCTGACCACCCTCCTCGCCCACCTGGAGGAAGCTTTCCCGGACAACCTCGTCGACCGCCTCGGCACCTGGCAGAAGGGCCGCATTTCCAACCAGACCGAGAGCGCCGCCTTCGCCGGCGTCGAGACGGAGCTGGCCGCCGCCGCCGGCGAGCTGCGCGCCCTGCTGCGCCACGCCCGCCGCCTCGACCCGGAGCTCTTGGCCCTCGCCTTCCGCGCCCTCGCTCCCTTGCACCGTCGGGTGCGCGACGAGCTGCGCGCCCGCGGCGTGGTCACCTTCGAGGACCTGCTCCAGGAAACCGCCAGTCTGCTCGCCGACGGCCCCGGCGTCGCCGCCCGCGAGGGCGCCCGCATCGACCAGCTCCTGGTCGACGAGTTCCAGGACACGGACCGCCTGCAATGCGAGATCGTCCGCCGCCTGGCCCTCGACGGCAAAGCCGAGAACCGTCCCGGTCTCTTCCTCGTCGGCGATCCCAAGCAGTCCATCTACGGCTGGCGCAGCGCCGATCTCGCCGCCTACGAGGGATTCGTGGCGCAGGTGCTGGCGGCCGGCGGGCGGCGCGAGGTGCTGGTGGAGAACTTCCGCTCCGTGCCCGCCGTCCTCGCCGAGGTGGAGCGCACCGTAGAACCGGTGATGCAGTACGAGGCCGGTCTGCAACCGGTCTTCGAGCCGTTGCTGCCCTGCGAAGACAAGATGGACGCAGCGGGCTTCCGCGGCACCGGCGAGCCGCGGCGCGGTCCCGTCGAGCACTGGGTGTCGTGGCACCGCGACGCCGGCGACGACGCGGCGCGCACCGCCAAGGGCGACGCCGACGAGCTCGAAGCGCGGGCCATCGCCGACGACCTGCGCCACCTCCACGACCGCGAGGGGATGGCCTGGGGCGACGCCGCCCTGTTGCTGCGCAGCACCGGCGACCTGGACCTCTATCTGGAAGCCCTGCGCCGCCGCGGCGTGCCCTTCGCCGTCGGCCGCGACAAACAGTACTACCGGCGCCGCGAAGTCATCGACGCCGCCGCCCTGGTGCGCGCCGTCCTCGATCCGGGGGACCACCTGGCGCTGCTCACCGTGCTGCGGTCGCCGGCGGTGGGGGTGCCGGACGCCGCCCTGGTGCCGCTGTGGAACCGCGGTCTGCCGCGTCTCGTCACCGAGCTGACGGAGCCCGATCCGCGGCGCCTGGACGAGGTGGCGGAGCTGGTGCGAGCCGCCACTCGCGAGGTGCCGAGGGACGTGCCCGGAATCGAGCGCGTCGCCGGCTGGGAGGCGTCGCTGCTCGCCGCCGTCGAGCACCTGTCCCACGCCCGCGCCGCCTTCCGGAACGAGCCGGCGGACCGCTTCGTGGACGCCCTGCGCCGCCTCTTCCTGATCGAGGCCGGCGAGGCCAGCCGCTACCTCGGCGCCTACCGCCTGGCCAACCTGGAGCGCTTCTTCCGCCGCCTCACCGCGGCCCTGGAAGAGGGCGGCGGCGACGTCGCCTCGGTGCTGCGGGCACTGCGGCGCAGCGTCGCCGAGGCCCGCGAGGCGCCGGAAGGCAAGCCCGGCGAGGCGGGCGAGGACGCCGTCCAGGTGATGACCATCCACCAGGCCAAGGGGCTCGACTTCGCCCACGTTTACCTGCCCCAGCTCCATCGCGAGACCGGCGGGCGGCGGCCGGACCACGCGGTGGAACGGGTGACCGGCGAGGACGGGGAGACGGCCATCGAGGCGCGGCTCTTCGGCGTCCCCAGCCTCGGCTGGGACCGGGTCGAGGCGCGCCAGGAGCGGGTGGAGACGGCGGAGCGCGTGCGGCTGCTTTACGTGGCCATGACGCGGGCCGAGGAGCGTCTGGTGCTGCTCGGCCGCCGCGACGATCCCCCCGCCGACGTCGAGCCGAGCCGCGCCGTCCACCTGCTGCATCTGCTCGCCCACCGGCGGCCGACGCCGGAGCTGGGGGCGGCGTGGCAGCGAGCGTGCCGGAGCCGGGAACAGGCTAGCGATGGGGAGACCGCCGAGCGTCCGTCCGCCGGCACCGCCGCCGCCGCTACCGACGCCGCCGCTACCGACGACTCCTGCTTCGACGACACGGCCGGTGTGCTGTGGCGCTTCCCCGACCTCACCGCCTGGCCCGCGCCGCCGCCCTCGGCCGCCGACGCGGTGCCAGCGGTGGACGCCGAGCGGGTGATAGCAGGCAGCCGCGAGCTGGCCCGCCGTTGCGCCGCGGCGCAACGGCACATGCAACGCCCCTTCTCCGCCGCCGCCTCCGAGGAGGCCCACCGGCGGCTGCGCCAGGCTTTCGAGGCCGAGGACGAGTCGACGGGGCGGTCCTCCGCGGCGGCGAGCGGGGAGCGGGCGGCGGCCCTGGCGGTGGGCACCGCCCTCCACCGGGCGCTCGAAGAGCTGGACCCGGTGGCCGAGCCGGCGGCGGAGCTGGCGCGGCTGCGCGGCGCCCTCCACGGTTGGCTCGGCGACGAGCTGCCGCAGGCGCAGCGCCCGGCCGCCCGCGCCGCCGCCGAGGCCCTCCTCGACCACGTCGCCGCCGGCCCCCTGTGGCGCCGTCTGCGGGAGCTGGGGGACGCCATCGTGGCCCGCGAGCTGCCGCTGCTGGTGGCCGCCGAAGCAGTGCCCGAAAAAGTGCCTGGCACCGCTCAGAAGGCCCGCCGGCAAAGGGAGGACCAGGAGGGTGGCACCTCGTCGGGCGGCTTGTCTGGCGGCCCGCGGGAGGGCGCCGCGGCGCCACCGGTGGCCTTCCTCTCCGGCACCGTCGACCTGCTCTACCGCGACCCGGCCGACGGCCGCCTGGTGGTCGTCGACTACAAGACCGACGACGTGTCCGACGAGGCGAGCCTGGCCGCTCGCGTCGCCGTCTACGCGCCCCAGGGGCGCACCTACGCCCGCGCCGTCGCCACCGCCTTCGCCGTCGCCGAGCCGCCCCGCGTCGAGCTGTGGTTCCTGCGTCCCGGCCGCGTCGCGACCGTCGACCCCAGTCCGGCCCCGCCGGCCGCACCGGCGCCCGCTCGACCCGCGCCACCCGCCGCCGGCCGCGCACGCCCCTCGGACGCCCCGACGCCGCGCCGGCCCCCCGCCTCCGACCAGCTCTCCCTCTTCGACGACGACTGACCTCAGGGCGCAACCATCCCGTGCCATAGGCCGCCGCGGCGGACGCAACCGCGGCGCCGGTAGGATGGGCGCACCATGACCCTCTCCCGCTCCCCCGGTCCGCCGACCCTCGCTGCTCTCGTCTCCGTCCTCCTGGGCTGCGCCGTCGGCCTGCTCCTCCCGGCCGCCCCCGCCGCCGCCCTCGGCGCCTTGCCGGGCGCCCAGCCGGCCCAGCCGGCCGCCGCCGCGGAAACGCCGCCGGCCACCGTCGACGCACGTAGCGACCCCGAGCAGGACCGCGCCATCGAGCGCCGTCTGCGCGAGATCTACGCCGCCGTGGACGGCCTCGAAGGGGTTTCGGTGGTGGTGGGCTCCGGCGTCGTCCATCTCTCCGGCGAGGTGCTCAGCGAGGACTCGCGGCAGCGGGCACTGCGCATCGCGCGGCAGATCCAGGGCGTGGTGGAGGTGGAGGACTCCATCGCCGAGGTGCGCGACGTCGAGCGGCGCCTGCGCCCGGCGATCGACAAGCTCCGCCGCCGCGCCGCCGCCACCGTGGCCCTGCTGCCGCTGCTCGCCGTCGCCCTCCTCGTCTTCGTCGCCTTCTGGTGGCTCGGGCGCTGGCTGTCCAGCCTCGAAGGCCCCTTCCGCCGCCTGTCCGCCAACCGCTTCGTCAGCGATCTGCTGCGCCTGGCGGTGCGCGCTGCCTGCGTGCTGGGCGGTACTCTCCTCGCCCTCGAGCTGCTGGACGCCACCGCCGTGGTGGCCGCCGTCGCCGGTGCCGCCGGTCTCGCCGGCCTCGCCCTCGGCTTCGCCTTCCGCGACCTGGCGGAGAACTTCATCGCCTCGGTGCTGCTCTCCCTGCGCCAGCCCTTCCAGCCCAACGACCTGGTGCTCATCGCCGGCCACGAGGGGCGCGTGCTACGCCTCACCACCCGCGCCACCATCCTCATCACCCTGGACGGCAACCACGTGCGCATCCCCAACGCCGACGTCTTCAAAGGGGTGACGGTGAACTACTCGCGCAACCCGCGGCGCCGCTTCGGCTTCGCGGTGGCGGTAGGGGTGGAGGTGGACCTGGCGGCGGCCCTGGACCTCGCCCTCGACGTGCTGCGGCGCATGGACGGCGTGCTCGACGAGCCGCCGCCCCAGGGCTGGATCGACGAGCTCGGGGACTCCACCGTCGTGCTCCGTCTCTTCGCCTGGATCGACCAGACCCGGGTCGACTGGTCGAAAGCCCGGGGCGACGCCATGCGCCGCGTCAAGGAGGCCTTCGACGAGGCCGGGGTCAGCATGCCGGAGCCGAGCTTCAACGTGCGTCTGCTCGCGGCGGGGATGGAGGCGCTGGCGGCGGCGCCGGAGCCGCTGCCGGCGGAGGCGGCGAAGGACGTCGCCGAGCGACGCCGTGCCGCACCCGAGGAAGTCCCGGACCTGTCGCCGGACACCTCGGTGGAACGCCAGGTGACGGCGGAACGCTCCGCCGAAGGGGAGGATCTGCTCGATCCCTCGGCGCCGGTGGAGTGAGCCGGATCAGAGACCGCTGAACAGGTCGTCGAAGGCCGCCCGCGCCTCCTCCGGGCTGCGCGCCGCGGCTTCCGACTCGAACTCCACCACCACCTTGGGAGCGAACAGCTCGCAGTCGTTGTCCTTGCGCTTCCTGGTCACCGCCTGGGGAATGTCCTGCCGGCATTGCCAACGCGCCGAGGGGTCGAAGTGCTGGCAATTGACGCAGGAGTGCAGCTCCGCCTCGCAGTGGGGGCACTTCTGCCCCACCTCCACGCCGCCCGACGCCGCCACCCGCTTGCCGCAGTCGGCGCAGCGGAAGACGGTCACCGACGGCGCCCCCAGGCCCCGTCCCCGCGGCCCCTCCCGGCGCTCCGGCGAGGCACCCTGGCGGCGCGGCTGCTTGCCTCCTCCGTCCGGCCGGTCTTCGTCCTTGTAGCCGCGTTGACGGTACTTGCGATCGGACATGCTCGTGCTCCTCTTCGTCGCGTGGAAACGGTCGGCGGGTAGACCCGTAGCGGAATCGACCCGCGGAAAAGCGCGCCGCCAAAGGCGACGCAAAGCTCACCGCTGAGCGGTAGTCACATCTGAGTTGGGCGGAGGACCGCCCCTCCATCATACGCGAGCCGGCGACGGACGTTCCGCCGACCCGGCCCGGATTGCCGCCTCACTCGCCCGGCGGCTGCACCCACTCCATCTCTTCGTCGTCGAGCTGCACCCAAGCCAGGCCGACGGTGCCGGGTCCGGCGTGGGCGCCCACCGTGGGCCCCATCTCGGCCACCACCAGCTCCGCCACCTCGAAGCGCTCCTCCACCAGCTTGCGCAGGCGATCCGCCCACACCGGCGCCTGGGCGTGGGCGACGCCCACCACCAGGGGGCGCTGCGGCTCCACCCGCTCCGCCATCAGCTCGAGGATGCGCGGATGGGCGGCACGGCCGCCGCGCACGCGGTCCACCGGCACCACCTCGCCGCCGGCGACGCCGAGGATCGGTTTGATCCCCAGCAGCTTGCCCATCCACGCCTGGGCGGCGCCGATGCGACCACCGCGGCGCAGGTACTCCAGGGTGTCGACGACGAACAGGATGCCGACCCGCTGGCGGATCTCGCGCAGACGCCGCGCCACCTCGGTGGCGCCCAGGTCCCGCGCCGCCATGCGCGCCGCGAAGAGGGCCAGCAGACCGAGTCCGAGGCTCACCACGTGGCTGTCGACGACGTCGAGCTCCGGCGTCGGCTGGTCGCCCTGGCGCTTCGGCACGGCGGCCAGGGAGTCGTCCGCCGCCCGCCGTGCGTGCACCACGGTCTGCGACATCTTCTCCGACAGATGCACCGACAGCACGTCGCGGCGCGGCAACATGTCGTGGTAGCGGCCCACGAAGTCCGCCACCTCCGGCGGCGAGGTCACCGGGTGCTCGGCGTGGCTTTGCAGCATCTCGTAGAACCGTTTCGGGCGCAGGTCGACGCCGTCGTGGAAGCGCTCGGCGCCGAAGCTCACCGCCATGGGAACCACCGCGATGCCGTGGCTGCGCGCCAGCGCCTCGGGAAGGTCGGCGCTGGAGTCGGTGACGACGTAGAAGCGCGCCTCCGGCTCGTCGAGGGCCAGCACGCCGGCGTCCTCGAGCAGCCGCAGGTCCGCCAGCACCGCGCCGTCGCTCTCCGGCATGGCGTCCAACAGCGCCCCCAGACTGGCGCCGCGCTGGGCGACCTCCAGGGCGCGCTGCTGGGCCTGGGTGAAGGTCGAGGAGAAGAATCTCGGTCCCAGCTCGACGCGCAGCCGGCTACGCGGGTGCGGCAGGTCGCCCTGGGAGGCGTCCTCGACGGCGCTGATCACCAGCTCGTCCACCTTGCGGCTGATCGCCTCGCCGGCCACCGCCGGCGGCGCCTCCTCGCTGGGGTGGACGTGGAAGGTCCCCTGACGCAGACGCCCCAGGCGGCAGAAGGCCTTGAGGCCGCCGACGGGCCGGTAGCTCGACCCCAGCGGCCGGGCGGTGGCCGCCACCACCTCGCCGCGGTGGAAGCGAACCTCGCCGGTGGGCAGCTCCACCTGGCCGGTGAACAGGGCGCCGTGGAGAGCGCGCACCAGCTCCAGGGGGGGCATCTGCTCCAGCTCGCCGACCAGGGCTTCGAGACGCGGGTCCGTCTCCACCCCCACCTCCTGGCCGAGCAGCACCATGCGCAACCGGCGCACCAGCTCCGCCGGCGCCAGGCCGTCCACCTGGATGTAGCGCACCGCCCGCGGCAGCTCCGCCTCCACTTCCGGCCGGCGACCGAGGAGGACGAGCACCTGGTCGCCGCCACGGGACAGCTCCGGCAGGTGCTCGAGCACCGAGTTGTCGGCGAAGCCGGGGACGTCGGCGTCGGCCACCAGCACGCCGAGGCCGAGCTTGGAGGCGAAGCGCACCCCTTCCTCGGCGTCCACCGCCGGGACGACCTCGTAGCCGACGCGCGCCAATCCCGTACCGATTTCCTTGCGCAGGGTGGCGTCGGGCTCAACCAGAAGGACGGAGGGTCTCACCACGCCGGCCCAATATAGCTCAGACGGCGGTTGAGCGCTGTGCTCATCGCGGATGCACCGAAAAACAGCCAAAGCGCTCACCGGCGCTACGCCGCATCGAGCTCGAAGTCGCAGATCACCGGCAGGTGGTCGCTGGCCACCCGGGAGAGGTTGAGACGGCAGGTGCGGGCGCCGCGCAGGGCGAGACCGCCGCGGTAGTAGACGCGGTCCAACCCGCCCTGGGGCGAGAACGACGGGTAGGTGCGGATCACCGCGTTCCAGCCGCTTTTCAAGTCCGTCGCGTTTTGGAACTGCAGCGCCTGGGTGAAGATCGGCCGCAGCAGCGAGCGCCAGTCGTTGAAGTCCCCCCCCACCATGCACGGCGCCGCGGGATCGAGATCCGCCAGCTCGTGACTGCGCAGCAACAGGCCGACCTGGCGCTCCCGCTCGCGGGCCGACAGCCCGAGGTGGAGGTTGAAGACCTCGAGGTGGCGCTCGGCGCCGCCGCTCCCGTCCGCCGGCGGCAGCAACAGGGTGGTGTGCTGGCAGCCGCGGCGCTTCTTGTTGCCGATGGTGAGATCGATGTTGCGCTCGCGGGCGATGGGAAAGCGCGACAGGGTGCAGTTGCCGTAGCGCCCCTTGCGCAGGCTCACGTTGTGGCCGACGGCGAAGTGGGGGTAGCCGGCGGCCTCCGCCAGCTCGCGGGCGAGGTCCAGCTCGCGGGAGCGCGGCGCGCCTTCGTCCACCTCCTGCAAGAGCACGACGTCGCCGTCGTGGTGCTCGAGGATTTCCACCACCCGCTCCGGCTTGAAGCGCCGGTCGACGCCGATGCAGCGGTGGATGTTGTAGGTGACGACGCGGAAGCGCACCCCTCGGCCCCGCCCCTCGCCCTCAGTCGCGGCTCACCAGCTTGTGGCCGAAGGGCAGCAGCGACACCGGGATCAGCTTGACGTGCTGCTTGGCGAAGGGGATGCCGATCAAGGTGATGGCCAGCAGCACGGCGCTCACCAGGTGAGCGACGGCGATCTCCCAGCCGAAGAGGACGATCCACAGCAGGTTGAAGACCACCGCCAGACAGCCGGAAGCGCTCTTCTCCTGCACCACCTCCTTGCCGAAGGGGGCGAGCACCGCCTTGGCCAGCTTGAAGGACTGCAATCCGAAAGGGATGCCGACGATGGTCAGGCACAGACCGATGCCGCCCAGGAAGTAGAAGAAGGCGGCCACCAGGCCGCCGAAGACGAGCCAGATGATGTTGCCGAGCAGGGACATGAGGGGAACCTCCGCAAGACGTCCGCTGATGAAGACCGCGCGCTCCGGCGCGGGGCGCTGCGTTGCGGCGTCCATTGTAAGGGCAAATCACGGCCGGCAGGAACGGCCGCGGGAAGAAAAGCGCCTGCAGCCGGGCCGGGCTCTACAGCCGGCGCAGCAGCACCAGGCCCGTCGCCGCCAGCAGCGCGCCGAGGGCCAGCAGGCCCCAGGTCGACGCCGCCGGCACCTCCAGGATGTTGAACGCCACCCGCGCCGTGTTGGTCACCGCCAGATAGTAGGTGACGAGGTAGTGTACCGAGTAGTCCCCCAGCCTCAAGTAGCGGGAGTACGACCCGGTGCCCGCCAGGTTCCCCACCACGGTCTGGGGCACGTAATCGTAGTTGAAGGAGAAGGTGGTCGGCGCCGGCGAACCGGGAGGGAAGAAGACGTACTGGATGTGGGAGCAGTAGGTGCAGAAGGAGGCCCCGGTCACCGTGTAGCTGCCCAGCGCGGGGTAGGTGTGGGTGAAGGACGCCAGGTTGCGGTAGACGTTGCTCCCCCCCGGTCCGCCGCCGCTGCTGGCCAGGGCCAGGGTGGTGTACGGCACGGTGGAACCGTCGCCGTAGTCGAGGGCCGGGTAGCCGGCGTACGGGAGGCCGGCGGTGGTGCTCGGGTAGGGGCCGACCCGGGTGTACCAGGTCAGATCCATGTCGGCCTCGCGAAGGCTGGAGCGCACGTCGGTAACGGTGACCTTGATGCCCACCGCCGGTCCCAGGCCGCCGCGGGGAAGTGCCGCCGAGAGCGGCGCCCACACGAGCACGAGAAGCGCGGCCACCAGGGCGCGCCAGAACCAGGCCTTCGAGCATTCCGTCATCACAACGTACCTCCCGAGCTCCGATTTGAAGTCGCCGCAGGCAGTATACCGGAGACGCTCGTCAAGACCCAGCCGGCAACGCCGCCAAGAGCTTGCGCACCGCTTCCGCCTCGGGGTGTCGCGGCACCTGGCGCAGGAAAGCGTTGAAGTGGGCTCGAGCCCGCGCCGGATCGTCCAGCGGACCGGCGTAGAGACGGCCCAACGCGAGATGGGCGTCGGAAAGCCGCGGGATGCGAACGGCCAGGGGCTCCAACAGGTCCGCGGCGGCCCGGGCCTCGCCGTCACGGGCCAGCAGAAGCCCCAGGTTGAGCTGCGCCTGCCAGTAGTCCGGGGTCAGCTCCAGGGCTCGCTGATAGGCGCTTCGGGCCTCGTCGTCGTCCCCCTGCGCGGCGCGCGCCAAACCCAGGTTGTTCCACGCCTCGGCCATGCGCGGCGAAAACCTCAGAGCGCGGCGTGCCGAGACCTCCGCATCCCGTGGCCGCTGCTGCTCGAGGGCGATGGCGGCGAGGTTGTTGTGGGCGTCGGCGTGCCGCGGGTGGTGCGCCACCAGCTCTTCGAGCGCCGCCACGGCCTCGTCGAGCCGACCGCTGCGGTAGAGCGCGATGGCCCGGTTGTTGAGGGCGGCCGGATCGTGGGGCCGCTCCTCCAGCGCCCGCGCGTACTCGGCCATGGCCTCGTCCAGCCGCCCCGCCTCGGCCAGGTAGGCACCGAGGGCGACGTGCAGGTCCGGCCGCGCCTCGGCATCCAGGCGCAGCGCCTCGCGCAGGTGCACCTCGGCCTCGGGACCGGCGTGGCGGCGCGCCAGGGCGAGACCGAGCTGGGCGTGGAGATCGGGGTCGTCGGGGCGGCGGCGCAGACCGGTGCGCCAGGCTTCCGCCGCCTCGTCGGGACGCCCCGTGGCGTCGAGGATCTCACCGAGTAGAGCCCAGCCGGAGATAAGGAAGGGATCGCGCTCCAGGGCGCCCCTCACCCGCGCCTCGGCCGCCTCCGGGTCGCCGCGCAGCTCGACGAAACGGGCATAGAGCACCGCCGCGGGGGGCGAGCCCGGCTCGTCGTCGAGGACCGCCCGCAGCTCCGCCGCGGCCTCGTCGCGCCGTCCCAGGCGCTGCAACAGGGCGGCGTGCCGCAACCGCGCCTCCAGGTAGCGCGGATCGAGCTGCAGGGCGAGAGCGGCGAGCTCCAGGGCGCGCTCGACATGGCCCCGGCGTG
>Ga0055445_10000093_pt1 | contig 14235 bp, 12 predicted proteins | sample China_Galinas_PW_FD_57737 | JGI IMG/M metagenome (GOLD analysis project Ga0055445, IMG submission 57737) | Wetland microbial communities from San Francisco Bay, California, USA, that impact long-term carbon sequestration - China_Galinas_PWA_D1 | ecosystem: Environmental > Aquatic > Marine >... | reverse complement strand
CGGCTCGCCTTCCTGCTCCGCCACCTCGAGGTAGACCTCGTGCCCGGCGGGGTCGACCCGCCGATCGGCCGGAGCCTGGATCGATCCCGGGCTCAACGAGACGGTCCAGTACAGCGCGCCCACCAGCAGGGCCGCCGCCGCCAGGCCCGCCACGTGGCGCCAACGACGATAGGCGGGCGCGGGCCCGGCCGCGCTTACAGAGTTCGCGAGGGCTCCGTCTTGCCGCGGAACCGAGGCCGCAGGATGTTCGCCCGTCGCCGACGCTCGACCCTCCGCCTTCTCGAACAGCGCGCTGCCCGGCAGGCGGGAGAAGAACACCGGAACCACCCACGCGCCCTCCCCCACCTCATCGCTCCGCAAGTGCAGTTGACGGCGCCCCTCGGCCACCGCCGCGTCGAGATCGCCGTCTTCCGCCAGACGCGAGTACACGCACTTCGCGAACAGCACGCTGGCCCGGTCTCGAATCGGGTACTGCATGGCGACCACCGCCGCCAGGCCGGCATGGCGCACCGCCGCCGTCGCGATGCCCGCGAAGGGAGCTTGCCGGGCCGCCTCCGCGGTCCGGCAAGCGTTGAGAAAGAGGAGACGCAACGACGGCCGGTCGCGCAGCGTTGCCGCCAGCCTCTCGCCGCAGACCTCGTGGGGCTCCCCGTTCTCCCCTTCGAAGTAGACCACTCCGCGCTGCCGCAGGGGATCGAGAGTCCCGTGGCCCAGGAAGTGGACGACGTGGACGTCTCCCCGGCTCAGACGCCGGTCCAGGCGCGCCAGAGTCGGGCGCGTGAGCTGCTCGATCTCGACGCCGCTGCCGTCCAGCGCCCGGTGCAAGGCCTCCAGCTCGTCGTCCAGACGCAGCAGCGGCTTGCCGCTGCACTGCGCCGCGACGGCCAGAACCACCAGCTTGTCCGCCCGCAACAGGGGCGGCGGAGCGCCCCGACGCAGGAGGTGGCGAACGAAGGAGAGGTTGCCGCCCTGGGCGAGGGCGCGGCTGCCGACCGCGTCGTGGGCTGCTTCCCACGGCAGGGCGTGAAGACCCTTCCCACCGCAGGACAGATCCATGCGGAGACTGAGACGAAGAGGCTGGTCGGACTGCACGCCGCGGCCGTAGGTGGACGCCCACAGCTCCGAAACTCGCGTTGGAAAGAGAGCCTTGGCAAGCTTCTCTCCGATGTCCGCCAGGAGTTGCGGCACGCCCTGCTCGGGAGGTTTGGCGCCGACCACCGGCTCGAAGTCCCTCGACCGCTCGCCCTCCAGCGCCTGGGCGAGCCGTTCCAGCTCATGCGCCGAGACCGAGAGCGGCGAGACCTCGGCCCCGTCGCCGCTGGGCGAGGCGTCCACCACCACGCGGAGACCGTTCTCATGACGACTGATCGAAACAAGAAAATCTTCGTAGTCCATGATCCTGGCCTCCGGGTGATAAAAACAACAACCGGTTCCCGGAAGAGTCTACTAAATCCCCGCGCTTCGACACACGCGGGCCGCCTCCACAGCCGTCCCCGGCTTCGACGTCCAAAACAACGGCCGGTTCATCTACCCGCGTCCGTTCTCCTCGCCCTGCTGCTGTGCGGCGCCTTGGCCTGCTCGGCGGCACCGTCCTACGAGGTGCAACGGGGACAGGCGGCGCGGCGTTTTTCGGCGGCCATCGAAGCGCGCGGACTGCAACGGGTGGCAGTGCTCGACTTCGTTTCCCTCGACGGCCGTCTCGTCGGTTTCGGCCGCTTCATCGCCCTCGACCTGGCGACGGAGCTCAAGGACGCCGCTTCGGGGTTCATCCTCTGCGACCGGGACGCCCTGGAGGTGGCCCTGGCGGAGATCGCGCGCGGCGGGACCGGTCTGGTGGACGAGGAGCAGGTCGCCGAGCTGGGCAAGGGCTGCGGCGCCCAGGCGGTGGTCTGGGGTCAGCACTCGGTGCTCGGCAGCAGCATCGTGATCCACGCCGAGCTGCTCGTCGTCGAGACCCAGGAGGTGCTGGCCACGGCGCGCATGAAGTTCCCGCGCTCTCCCGACTTCGTCGAGCTGCTCGGCGTCCCGACAAGCCGCGGCAGCGGCCACTCCACCGCGCCGGAGCGTCATCTGCCGCAGACCGCCCACGTGGGGCCCCTGGAGGTCCGCCTCGACTCGTGCACCTTCCTCGAGTCCCGGCTGGCGTGCAAGCTGGCCGTCGTCAACGCTTCCTCCGCGCCCGTCACCGTCGATGTGTTGCCCAGCTCGTCCCTGATCGACAACCAAAGCGACCGCCACATGCCCTCCCAGGTCTGGCTCGACGGTCGGTCGAAGTCGGCGGACCGGCCCGTCGCCGCCACCCTCGCGGCGGGGCAATCGGTGGCGATGGAGCTCGACTTCGAGTCGGTGCCGCGGACGAAGAAGAAGGCCGGGATCCTGCAGGTCGACCTGCAAGGGGCCGGGCCGGCCCGTTTCCTGGACTTCGCCTTCGACCGCGTGCCGCGCTGAGGCGCCAGGTCGCGCCGGTCGCCGCTTTACCCCTCCTGCTCCATCTCTTGCGCCGCCGTCAGCAGCTCCGGCGGCGGCAGCACGCAGCCGGAGGCCGCGCAGTCGTGGTGCTCGCCGTCCTCGTCGCCGCGCCGGATGAGGGAGGCGATGCGTCCGGGGTCGAGGTCCAGCAGCCCCAGCGCGCCCCCCAGCTCGTCCGTCGGGTGGTAGCGGTGGATGGTCAGCGGGCGGTAGCGGGCGAAGGGGTTGGAGACGCGGGTGAGCTGCTGCAGGCTGTGCACCATGCCGCGGGCCTCCGCCGCTTCCACGGCACCGCCGCGGCGCGCGCGGTAGAGAACCAGGAGGCCGTCGTTGACCGCCCGGGCGTCCTCCACGTCGTCGTTCATGGCCTGCGCCCAGGCGATGAGCTGGGTGCGGTAGAGGGCCTCCAGCACGTTGCCGATGCGCGGCACGGAGACCTTGCTGACGCCGGGATCGAGATAGACGACGTGGAGCACGTCGGCGCCGGCGCGGATGGCGGGGCGCAGCGGCGTGTTCATCAGCACGCCGCCGTCGACGTAGGGCTCCCCGGCCACCTCGGCCGGAGAGAAGAAGCCGGGGAGGGCGCTCGAAGCCATCAGCAGGCGCGGTCCCAGGTCGTCGGTGAAGTCGCGGTTGGTGAACAGGCGCAGCTCGCCGCTGGCCCAGTTGGTGGCGGTCACCAGGAGCTGGCGCGGCGAGTCGCGGATGGCGGCGTAGGCGATGGCCGCTTCGAGGTTGCGGCGCAGCGGCTCGCGGGAGACCAGGGCGGCGAGGTCGAAGAGGCGCAGCAGGCGCTGGCGCACCGGCCCCGGGGTACTCGCCACCTCGGCGCCGCTGCGCAGACCGAGCCAGGCGAGGAAGCTGCCGTCCCGGGCCAGGCGACCGAGGGTGCCCACCGGGTCGCCCACGAAGCACCGCGGGTCGAGGTAGACGAAGGGATCGGCGCGGAATCGAAAGACGCCGTTGCTGCAGCCGTCCGGGGTGCCCACCAGGCGCTCCAGCCAAAACCGCTCCAGGTCCCTCGCCGCCGCCGCGCCGCCCTCTTCGCCGTCCCAGGCGGCGACCAGGGCGGCGGCGTTGATGGAGCCCACGGAGGTGCCGGAGAGAACCGACGGGTCCAGGGGCCGGCGACCGGTGGCCGGCGAACGCCCCTCCGCCAGCGCCCGCACCACGCCCACCCCGTAGGCGCCGTCGGCGCCGCCGCCGGAGAGGATCAGGGCCTCGCGGCGCCGCCTCAAGCCGACCTCCCGTCCACCACCCAGCGCGGCAGGGCGGCGTCGTCCAGCCAGCTCGGGATCTGGCGCCAGGTGAGCAGCGCGTTGGTGATCAGCCGGTAGTTCTGCGCGAAGTGCTGCACCAGCATGTCCCGTTCGAGCTGCTGGCGGGAGATGCAGAAGTCCCGCGCCGCCTGGCCGTCGGTGAGGAAGCCGAGGGTGCGCACGGCGGTGAGCAGCGGGTCGAATCCGAGGCCACCGCGCCGCGCCGCCGTGTCGCCGGCCTCCCGTCTCGCCCCGGCGGCCGTCGTGCCGGGCCACGGCAGACCGAGCATACGGCCGGCGGTCCTCCCCCAGCGCAACGGATCGAGAGACAGGTTGAGCAGGCGCTCGGGGCGGTTGACGGTGAAGGCCAGGTGCAGCCGCACCTCGCCGCTGGTCAGCACCTCGAAGGTGAAGGTCTGGAAGCCGACCGCGAAGAGACCCGGGCCATAGGCCAGCAGCCCCTCGTCGCCCGGCGTGCGCAGCGTCGCGTAGCCGAAACCGTAGCGCCCCAGCACCCCTTCCTCGGGATGGTCCTGGTCGACCACGAAGTCGTCCGCCAGCACCACGTACTGCTCCTCGTCGAGGGGGATCTTCATCTCCGGCGTGCCGGGTCCGAAAGGCTGGACGGTGAGGTCGAAGGCGAAGAGGGAGACGCGCAGCAGCAACCACTCCCAGGTCTCCCCCAGCTCCCGCAGGTCGACGATGCGGTGGCGCTGCGCCTGCGGAAACTCCCCCACCGCGCCGTCCGCCGCCCGCTTGTAGTAGAGCTGCCGATAACCGAAGCCCTCGCGCTCCGGCACGTCGTCGGGGCACCACGACAGGGGCTGGAAGACCGGCGCCAGGGTGGGAGGGCGGTAGAGGGTGTGGGCGGCGGGCCGGCGGGTGTCGCTGACGCGCAGGAAGTAGCGCAGCGCAAAGCGGCGCACCTGGCGCCGGGTCCACTCCGCCGTCGCCGCCGGGTCGCCGGGGGGCGCCTTCGGGCGGTCGAAGAAGAGGTCCTCCACGTCCCCCATCACCGGCACCTCGGCGCCGTCCACCGGCGCCTGGTCGAAGAAGGCGAAGCCGCGGTCCGGGCGGTTGAAGGTACGCACCACCTCGAAGCGCTCGCGGTAAGCGTCCGCCGCCTCGGTGGCGCGCCACCAACGGTGCAGCTGGCGGCCGCGGGCGAGGGCTCCCTCCACCTCGCCGAGCAGCTCCGCGTCCGTCACCGCGGCGGCGGCGGCGGACGGTGGCCCGGCGGTGGTGCTCATCGCCCGCCTTCCCCCAGGGCGCGGCGGAAACGGCCGTCCGGGTCGGCGAGGCGGAAGACGTAGAGGTTGGAGAGGGTGCGCGGGAAGACGCTGATGGCGGCGTTCAAGGACATCAGGCCGGCGGCGCCGGCGAAGGCTCCGTCGCCGCCGAGGACCGGGCCGAAGCCGCCGAAGCGGAACACCGGGATGGGGGCGCCGGGCAGCTCGGTAGCGAAGCCGCGTCCCTCGACGACGTCGGCGCGCAGCGTGCCCAGGGACTCGCCGCGGCGATCGTGAAAGGAGAAGACGCCGTGCCGGGTCTGGAACGGCACCGGCGATCCCGGCGGCGCGGCGAAGGGGTTGAAGTAGAGACGGCCGGCGAGGTTTCCCACCACCGGCCCGGCGTCGACGCGGCTGCGCGGCGGGCCGGACTCGAGGTCGAAGCCGAGGTGGACGAGGCGCAGGCGCTCGTGCACCGTCGCCCCCTGCATGGAGCCGCCGGGGCCGACGATGAGCTCGGTGCCGCGCTCCGGGTCCGGCTCGCCGAGGAAGGTGAGGAAGGTGGCGGACGGGTCCGGGTCCGGGATCGGCCGCAGCGCTTCGAGACCGCCCTCGGCGTGCAGCCGGCCCTCCGGGTCGGCGAAGCGCAGCATCAGGTTGAGGGCCAGGCCGTGGGGCGGCTCGATGGTGCCGTTGACCACCACCGTACCGGCCAGCCCGGCGAAGGCGCCGAGCCCCTCCAGGACGTCGATGACGGCGCCGATGCGCAGCTTGCGCTTGCCGGCCTCGACGACGGGGAAGGTGCGCCCGGTGCCGAAGGCGTGGAAGCCGCTGCCGGCGGCGTCGCGGAAGGTCATCTCGCCGTTCATCATGGCGAAGCGTTGCGAGACGAAGGGGAAGAGCACCGTCGTCGGCGGCGTGCAGCCCGGCGACGCGGCGTAGCGCTCGGGGATGACGGTCCAGCGGATGTGCACCCGCGCCGCCGGCTGCCCCACCCGGTTGTGGGCCAGCAGGTGGTGGCCGCCGCAGCCCGCCGCCAGCTCGACCTCCATGTCGAAGCGATGCAGCTCTTCGTGCACCTCCACGGCGGTGAGGGCGAAGGGAAGCCAGGGGAAGAGCGGGATGGGCTTGTTGACCCGGCTCGGATCGGGCACCGAGAACATCGGCAGGTAGGCCGCCCGGCGCAGCAGGCGACCCACCTCGTCGAGCCGCCAGGTGGCGGGATCGACGCCGGGGGGGAAGGTGCCCGGCGGGAACAGGCCCGGAGGCAAGGCCGGCGGCGCGCCGCTCTCGCCGCCGGCCGCGGCGGACCGGGGGTCGGCGCCGGAGCCGGCTGCCGACGACGACGGCGCCACCGTGCCGGGATCGCGCATCACCACCTCAGGCGACGTACGGCGCGCGCACGACGCGGAAGGTCTCCACCGTGACGGCGCCGAACTTCATGTCCGCCGGCAGGTCGAACATGTCGACGCCGGGGGGCACGAAGGTGGAGCCGAGAGCGGTCTTGACGCCGCGGGCGCCGTTGAAGCGGCCCGTTCCGTGGGTGATGACGGCGCACACGGCGACGGTGAACAGGTGCGAGCCGTCGGACAGCGGCACCAGGTGCAGCATCGCCGGACCGACCGCGGTGATGCTGTCCTTTTCCTCTTCGCCGAAACGCCAGATGGCCTTGGTGTAGGCCCGCGGCAGGGTCTTCGGCACCGGCCCCTTGGCCTCGTCCAGCGGCCCCTGCGGCTTGGGCGGCACCTTGAGCAGCTCCGCGGGCGGCATCTGGGGCTCCCAGACGCCGTCGTGGGAGCCGTCCGGCGTGCCGTCCATCTTGAACATCTTCATGCGTAGCACGTTGTACTTCTTGTCCGCGTTCCACTGCCCCGAGCCGACGGTGAAGCGGATCATCACCTCGTCCCGGGGATCGCTCACCGCCCAGCGCGTGGGCGACGACTGGAGCAGCATCTCGTAGGCCTCGGTGAGGTGGCCGTGGGGAATGCCGTGCTCGTGACCGAGGGCCTGGATGGCGCCGATGAGGGTCTTCTTTTCGGGCATGGTCGCTCTCCTTTAGCCGATCTTGGCGCTGATGTCGCGCAGCACCTGGACCTGCTCCTTGTCGTACTCCGCCTTCTCGCGCGGGAACCGGTCCAGCACCTCGAAATAGAAACGGACGTACTGGCGGTCATCCGATGGGATGGACCAGCCGCCCTGCGGCGTGCCGTGATCGTCGCCGGGGTAGTCCTTGCGCGCCCACTTCTCCGGCTGCGGTACCTCGCCGGCGTAGGCGCGGCCCATGAACTCGGCCACCTTGAGGCCGCCGTACTCCTCCGGCCGGGTGGCGTAGGTGAGCAGGTCGTCGGTCTCCGGGAAGGCCGCCTCGTACTCGCGCTTGACGAACAGGATGCGGTAGCGGACCAGCTTCACGTCGTGGCCGCTCAGGTCACGGTCTCTCATGCCAGCGGTCTCCTTTCTCGCACCGCTCGTCGCCCCCCGCCCGCTGGGCGGGGCGGCCGGCGTCGGCGCGGCGTTCTGGGTCGGAGGGACGGCGGCGGCGGCCATCGTCCCCATCATCTCGCTCATCCAACCGGCGGCCATGGACCACACGCGCACCGGCCATTGGAAGGACTCCACCATCACTTCCTGCCAACCGTTCATTGCCTCTCCCCTCTGCTTCGACTTCGACGCCGCCACGGCGGCGCCAGCATGAGACCTCCGACGACGAGCAGCAGCAGCGCCGCCGCCACCTCGCCCCAGCGGCCCCATCCCCAGTCCGTGAGCTGCGACGCCAGTGACGGCACGACGAGGGCCAGACCGGCCAGTACCAGGGCGCAGGCGACGGCCGGCAGCCAGGCGCCGGCGCGGCGGTCCGCGGCGGCGCCCTCCTCCGGCTCCAGACGCAGGGTCAGATCGCCGTCGGCGAGACGCGTCAGGGCGCGGTCCAGCTTCTCCGGCAGCCCGCCGGCGGCGAGGCCCTGGCGCAGCGCCGCGGGGCCCAGGCGGCGCGGATCGAAGGCGGCGCGCAGACCGTCGAGCCCGGCAGCCAGGCGCACCGTGGACAGCGCCTGCGCCGCTTCGCCCTGCTCCGGCCCGAGCCGCGCCGCCTGCGCCGCCGTCGCCGCCACGGCCGGGAAGAGGGCGTCGAAGGGGGCGGGCGCCTCGACGCCGGCGCTGGCCAGGACGCGAGCGTGGGCCAGCACCTCGGCCGGCAGACCCTCGACGCCGGTCCACGGCGCGTCGCGGAAACCGGAAGCGAGACGCAGGCGGCGCTCCAGCAGGGCGAAGCCGGCCGGCTCCTGCGGCGACGGTCGGACCTCGTGGCAGGCCCTCACCAGCGCCTCCGCGGCGGCGCCGCCGTCGCCGTCCGCCAGGGCGCCGAGATAGTCGCGCAGCGCGGCGCGGCGCGATGCCGGAAGCAGCCGGACCTCGCCGAGGAAGGCGAGTCGGCCGTCCGCCGTCCAGCGCAGGTCGCCGGCGTCGCCGGGGGCCGGCAGCAGACCTTCCCAGGCGACGGTGAACCAAGCGGTCCACAGGCGGCGCAGCATCAGGCTGCGCCCGTCGTCGCCGAGGGCCGCGGCGGCCTCTTGCGCCGGCACGCCGGGCGGCTCGGCGACGGTGAGGACGCCGGCAGCGCTGCGCTCCGCGTCGACGACGGCGGCGGCGAGGTGGAGGGAGCCGTCCGCCGTCCGCGCCAGCAGAGCCAGGATCTCGCCGGCGCGCCCCAGGTCGAGGCCGCGGTAGACCGCGCGGCGGCCGTCCTCGACGGCGCCGGCGGCGAGGTGGGGAGGCTGCCCCGAAGCCGAGAGGGCGGCGGCGAGGGGCGGCTGCAGGAGGGCGAAGAGCTCCAGCTCGGCGTCCACCGAGGCCGCGTCGGCCAGCTCTCCGGCTTGTGTGCGACCGTCCTGCCTGCGACCGGCCTGCGACCGACCGAAGCCGCTGACCGCCGCCGCCGCCAGCCGGGGTCGCCGCAGGCGCACCACCCGCGGCGCGGCCTCCATGCTGCTCGCGCGGTGCCGCTGCTCGAGGAGACGCGAGGCGAAGGGCGTCGCCTCGAAGTTGGAGAAGAGCTCGTCCGGCGCCGCGTCCAGGCGCTGGCGGAGGAGGTCCGCAGCAGCCTCGGCGGGCAACGCCGGTGCACGGTCCGCCAGCGCTGCCAGGGGGGCGCGCTGAGCGGCCGGTAGAAGGTCGGCACGGTGCGCCAGGTGGCGGCCCCAGGCCGCCCACAGCGGCCCCAGCTCGTCCAGCGCGGCGGCCAGCCGGCGGCCGAACCCGAGGGGGTCCGGGTCGGGGGACGCCGGTGCGGGAGAAGCCGGACGATGCAACGCCGGGCGAGGGGTCGCCAGCCCGTGGGCGGCCAGCACGGCTTCGACCTGACGGCGGCGGGACGGCGGCGGACCGACGGCGCGCAGCGGCGTCACGGCTCGCTCCCTCCGCATCCCGTTCGGGGACGCCCGCAGCCAGCCGGAGATTCCTTCACAAGCTCTCAGCTCTCCGGCGGCACCGGCGGCATGTCTCCCCAGCCGCCCCTCGTGCCACCGCCGCAGCCGCAGTCGCCACCGCTGCCCGCCATGCGCTGCGCCATGTCCGCCCCGAGGGAGAGCATGCGCTGCGGGTCGAAAGGACCGAGCATGGAGAAGGCGGCGTCCACCATGCCGCGCTGCATGCGGTCGCCGGCCTCGAAGGCGCGGCCGAAGGTGTCTCCGAGGCGGTCTCCGACCTCGCGGGCGACGGCGTCCAGGGGGCGGGCGGCGGCCTCCGGCCGGCGCCAGGTCTCGGGCTTCATCATCTCTCCCATCTGCCGCGCTCCGAGCAGGCCCAAGGCCCAGGAGACGCTGCCGATGGACTTGGCGAGCTCTTTCATGTCAGCTCCAAGCGTGGGTGGCGGCCCGTCGCAGGGAGCGGGCGAAGACGCCCAGACCCGCCACCCACAGCACGGTCTGAGCGAGAAACAGGGAACCGGGCCCGGAGGCCGGGCCGAAGGCGAGGAGGAGCGAGAGGGTGAAGACCAGGGCGGCGGCGCGCAGAGCCCGGGCGGCGTCCGCCCCGCCGCCCCCGCCGGCGCCGACCCGCACCGCCGGCGCCGGCACCGCGCCGTGCAGACGCGCCGTGATCTCATCCGTCGCCAGGCGGTCGAGGACGCCGGCGGCGCGGCTGGCTCCGCTGTCGGCCAGATGGCCGCCGGCGGCGGCGGCGGTGATCCAGCGCTCGGCGGAGAGCCGCCGCAGTCGGTCGCCGCGCTGCAGGTGGTGGGCGCAGACCTGCCCCAGGTAGGCGCCGAGGTCGAAACCCGGCGCGAAGCGGGTGATGAGGCCGTCGAGAGCGATGGCGGAGCGGATGTACTTGACCACCTCGCGCTCCGGGAGCACGCCGGTGGCGCGGGACAGGCGCAGCATGTCCAGCATGACCAGGGTGAAGTTCTTGCGCAGCCGGCGGCCGGGACCGGTGCCGGTCCCCGTCTCGGCGTACCACGAGGCGGCGAGGCGGTCCAGGCCGTCGCGGAAGGCGGTGCGCTGCGCCGGCGAGCCGGCGGTGGCGACGGCGAAAAAGGCTCTCGCCATGGCGTCCAGGTCGCCGCGGGTGTAGGCCAGGGTGAGGGCGACCAGGTGGCGGCGGGAGAAGGTGGAGAGGACGCCGGTGATGCCGAAGTCCACGTAGCCGACGACGTTGCCGGGCAGGATCAGCAGGTTGGCCGGGTGCAGGTCGGCGTGGAAGAGACCGTGCAGGAAGGCGTCGGAAAGGAAGTTGTCGATGACGTGGCGGGCGAAGGCGAAGGGATCGAAGCCGGCCCCCGCCAGCCGCCGCGCGGTGTGCTCGTCGCCGGCCTCGAGGGCTCGCACGTAGGCGAGGACCGGGGGCCCGTCCAGGTACTCGAGGACCAGGATGCGTCGACCGGAAAGCTCCGCCACCACCGCCGGCACGCGCTCCCGTGGGTTGTGCCGCGAGTTGCGGCGCAGGGCCAGGAGGTAGCGCGCCTCGGTCCGGAAGTCGAGCTCCTCGGCGGTCCAGGCGACGAGCTCCCGCGTCGGCTCCAGCAGCCAGTAGAGGGGGGCGAGGCGGAGGCGGCGGACGGCCGCCATGGCGAAGACCATCCAACGCAGGTCGGCGGCGAATTCGGCGTCCACCGACGGCCGCCGCACCTTCACCGCCAGCTTGCGGCCGGCCAGCCAGGCGACGTGGACCTGCGCCACCGAGGCGGCGGCGAAGGGCTGGCGCTCGAAGCGCTCGAAGACCTCCTCGGGCGAGCGCCCCAGGTCCTGCCGGAAAATGGTCTCGACGCCGGCGTAGGGAAAGGGCTCGACGCGGTCGAGGAGCTTGAGCAGGGCATTGCAGGTGCGTAGCGAAAGGATGTCCGGTTGCAGGGCCAGCATCTGGCCGAGCTTGAGGAAGGTACCGCCGAGCTGCTCGAAGACCGTGCGCAGACGTTCGGCGGAGTCGAGACCGGGAGCGGGCAGGCCGGCGGCGAGCCAGCCCAGACCGCGGCGCCCCCCCGCCGCGTGGGCCAGCAGGTGGCCACCCACCAGGCGCGAGATGGTGAGCAAACGGGCGAGGTCGGCGAGCAGGGTCTTCAAGCCACCGCCCGGGCGGCCAGGGTGTCGCGGACCAGGGTCACCGCGTCCTCGACGCTGCCGATGCCCTGCAACGCCTCGTCGCCGAGACCGAGGCGGTACTCGTAGTCGACGTCGACGCCGATCTCCATCAGCGACAGGGAGTCGAGGTCGAGATCCTCGACCAGGGAGACGCGGTCGCCGATCTCCGCCACCGGAATGCCGGTGACCTGGGCGATGATCTCCTTGATGCGGCTGCGGATGGCCTCGACGTCTACCTCCATGACGGCCTCTCCTCGCTGTTTCGCCAGGACGGCGCGCAGATCTCGCTATAGATCTCGTGAATTGTCGTAAACCACCCTAAGGGGTGGGTACGTTCCGGCTCAATGGGTCGGGGGTGGGAAAAAGGATTCAAGCAACGGCCCAGATCTCCAGCTTGTGAAGGACGCAACGCCGCGAGAGGCGATTCGGCAGCGACCGCAGCCGGGCGGAGATCTCTTCACAAGCTCTCACTCCTTCACCGCCGTCGCCACGCTGCCGCGACGCGGCAGGTAACGGTCGATGAGACCGTGCTGGTAGGCCACCCGGACGGCGTCCCGCCGGCGTCCGACGCCGAGCTTGTCGAGCAGGCTGTGGACGTGGTTCTTCACCGTCGACAGGGAGATGCCCAGGTAGGCGGCGATCTCCTTGTTGGCCAGACCGTCCGCCACCAGGCCGAGGACCTGACGCTCGCGCTCCGTCGGCGCCGCGGCCGGCGGCGCGCAGCGCTCGTCGCCGCTCAGGGCGACGATGCGCTCCAGCACCCGGGCGGCCACGGCGGGGCTGCACGGGGCGCGGCCACCGCCCACCGCCCGCACCGTCTCCAGCAGCTCGTCGAAACCGGCCTCGCCGGCCACGTAGGCGCTGGCTCCGGCCTCGATGAAGCACACCACCTCCTCCGCACCGTCGAGACCGAAAGGCAGGATGGGCAGGGTGGGAAGCGCGTCCCGCAAGCGGCGGACGGTGTCCACGGCGAGCGCCTTGTCGCCGCCGCCATCGACCAGCACCAGGTCGCCGCCGCCGCCGCGCAGCGCCTCGACGGCGGCGGCGCTCGCCGTCGACACGCCCGTCACCTCGAGATCCGGCTGCTCGCCCAGGCGCGGCAGCATCGCCTCGGCGAGGAGATTGCGCTGGTGCACCAGGTGGAGGCGCAGACGACCGCCGCCGCGCTCCTCTGCGCCGGCCCCCGGCCGCGTCGTCTTGCCGCCGCCCGTCATGACCCCGGGCAACGCCGGTCGGGCAGCCAGCGGCGGCGGTAAGCCGTCTCCACCGCGGCCTCCCGGTTGTCGACGCCGAGCTTCTCCAGCACGTTGTGGACGTGGTTCTTGACCGTGTAGACGGACAGGCAGACCCGTGCCGCGATCTGCCGGTTGGTGAGCCCCTCGGCGATGAGGCGCAGCACCTCCATCTCGCGCGGCGTCAGCTCCAGCGCCTCCACCTGCTGGCGCCGGCGGTGCTCGCGGGCCAGCTCGCCGAGACGGCGAAACATGGAGAAGGTCACCCGCGGCGAGCAGAACACCTCACCCGCCAGCACCCGCTCCAGGGCGGCGTCGAGGTCTGCGAGGGACGACTCCTGCAGCACGTAGCCGGCGGCGCCGGCCTCGATGCAGCGCAGGAGCTCGTCCGCTTCGTCGCCCAGGCCGAGCACCACCACCCGGACGCCGGAACCGCTGCGGGCGAGCTCGCGCAGCCGGCGCCAGCCGCCCTCGTCGTTGTGGCTGAGGTCCACCAGGACGACCTGCGGAGCGTGACCGTTGAGGCGCCTCACCGCCTGCTCCAGGTCGTCCACCTGCTCCTTCACCCGCACCCGGCCGCCGCGGTCGAGAAAAGCGGCCAGACACTCGCGAAACAGACGGTGGCGCCCCACCAGAAGCGCCTGCGGCGTCTCGGCCATGGCTACGCCTCCCTGCCCGCTGCGCGTCTGCGTGGTTCCCCGCTTCCCATGTCTGAGGGATACCGGCGCGCCCGGGCGCGATTCGTTTCGCCGCCGGGTCGGAAACCTCGTCGGCCAAAATTGCGAAAATCTATAATTAGGGTATTGGATCTACCCTCCGGCCTCAACCCTTGCGCCCCTCACACCCTGCAACGCGGGGGAAGATTCCCCGTCCCGCGGCGCCGTGCTACGCTGCCGGCAAGCCGCCACGCGACGCCACGAAACGGGACCTTTCGCCATGCTTCGACTCCCCAAGCCGTACCTGTGTGCCACCCTCGCCTGTGCCCTGCCGTGGCTCGCCGGCTGCGGCGGCGACCGCGTTGAGCTGGCCGGCGTCGTCGAGCGCACCAGCCTGGAGCTGGTGGCGCCGGAAAGCGAGGAGGTGGCGGAGCTGCCGTTGCCGGTGGGCAGCCGGGTGGCGGCGGACGACGTCGTGGTGCGCCTGCGCTCCGAGGTGGCGCAGCTCGAGCTGGAGGCCACCGAGGCCCTGCACAGCGCCGCCGAGGCCAGCCTGGCCGCTGCGCAGCGGGACTTCGACCGCACCGCCGGGCTGCGCCGCGCCGGCGTCTCCACGGCCAGCGCCTTCGACGCGGCGCAGAAGGTGCGCGACGAGGCGGTGGGCCTGGTCGCCGAACGGGCGGCGCGGCGTGCCCAGGCGCAACGCCACCTCGAAGACCTGACCCTGCGCAGCACCACCGCCGGCGTCGTCGACCAGCTCCCCTACGAGATCGGCGAGCGGGTGCCGGCGGGCGGCGTGGCGGCGGTGATCCTGGCCG
>Ga0055445_10000092_pt1 | contig 14240 bp, 6 predicted proteins | sample China_Galinas_PW_FD_57737 | JGI IMG/M metagenome (GOLD analysis project Ga0055445, IMG submission 57737) | Wetland microbial communities from San Francisco Bay, California, USA, that impact long-term carbon sequestration - China_Galinas_PWA_D1 | ecosystem: Environmental > Aquatic > Marine >... | reverse complement strand
ACCTGGTGTGCAGCCCGAAAGACAATCGCGTGTACACGGAGAGCGCGACCCCCCCCTGGAACGCCGGCGGCGCCGGCCGAGACTGCAAGCGGGCCTCCGACTCCGAGTACGCGGCGTTCACCCTCGAATGCGCACCGGGCTCGCCGAACAGCTGGGCCTGGCAGCAAGCCCTGGGTTGTGCCCAGACCAATGGTCCGCCGCCGAGCAACTGGTGGTCGAGCCCGACCTGCGGCCCCAGCACCGGCACGTGGCCGCCGAGCATCGTGGCGTCCAGCTCGTTCGTCGCCAACGTCAACACCTACCAGGCCAACTATCCCGGCAGCGTAGCCTGGAACCTGTACACCTACGGCACAGACATCAAGAACGGTTGGAAGAGCCCGTACGTCGGCTCGGCTCCGAACGACGTCACCCAGGTGCCCGGCTATCCGACCTACAGCGGCGGCAGCTACCGCTGGGAGTGGTCGATGGTCTACGAGTGGTCGGTGATCCTCGGCCCGGGCGGCACCGACTGCGGCAACGAGCCGGTGTACTTCATCACCGGCCAGTCGCACCACTCGCCGCCGAAGTGCGCCGGCTGCGACTTCGACATGTTCACTCCACCCGACGACCCGGTGTATTCCGACTGGGGTGACGACCCCGACTCCTACGGCACCACCGAGGCCAGCGGCGGCGCGCGCCACTACATCACCGTCAACGGCCCCTACCTCGGCGCCGACCTGCAGGCCGAGCTCGACGGCCAGCCGACCAGCGACGCCAGCGGCGACGGCAGCGAGGAGGACGGGGTCACCGCGGTGGTCGACGAAAACTGGACCGCGGGCTCGACGCAGTCGATCTCGGTGGAGGTCTCCAACGCGCCGAGCGGCGCCCTGCTCGGCGCCTGGTTCGACTGGAACGGCGACGGCGACTTCGCCGACGCCGGCGAGTACTTCACCTGGACCGTGTCGAACGGCACCAACGTCCTCGACGTCACCGTCGGTGCCGGCTTCGACTGGCAGAACGACGACCTCTACGCTCGTTTCCGCATCTTCTCGAGCGGCGCCGCGGCACCGGGCGGCTCGCTGACCCAGGCCGACTTCGTGGGCACCGCCACCGACGGCGAGGTGGAGGACTACCGCTTCGGGGCCGGCACCCTGCCGGTGACCCTGAACGCCGTCGCCAGCGAGCGGACCCCTGGCGGCGACCTCATGGTGCGCTGGCAGACCGCGTCGGAGACCGACAACGTCGGCTTCGAGGTGTGGGGTCTGGTGCGCGGAACGTGGCAGCCGCTCACCGAGCTCATCGCCAGCCGCAGCATGACCACCGGTCTGCCGCAGACCTACGAGACGCGGATCTCCGCGCCGCAGGGGCTCAGCGCCATCCAGCTGGTGGACTACGACACCCGGGGCCGTCAGGAGCGTTTCGGCTCCTTCCGCGTCGGCGCCAGCTTCGGTGAGCTGCAGCCGGTGCGGGAGATCGACTGGAGCGGCCCGCGCGCCGACCGCGAGAGGCGTCTGCGCGACCGCGGATTCACGGCCACCGATGCCGGCCGGCCAAGGGGCTCGGCCGACGCCAAGCAGGACCGTCCCGCAGTGCGCTGGAAGAAGGTGCGGCACGGCGAGCCGATCGCCGCCCCGCCGCGGGCCCGCCGCGACGTCGCCTCCATCGCGGTGACCGCGTCGGCGAGCCGCCCCGGTGCCGCCGCCCCGAGCAGCGTCGAGATGGCCACGGGTCCGTTGACCCACGTGGCGGTGACCGAGGCCGGCATCCAGCGCGTCACCTACGAGGCGCTACGCGACGGCGGCCTCGACCTCGCCGGCGTGCACGGCGGCGACGTCGCCGTCACCTGGCGGGGCGAGCCGGTGGAGCGGTGGATCGACGGGCCGGCGCACTTCGGCCCCGGCAGCGCCATCGAGTTCCTCGCTTTGCCGCCGCAGGGTGACGACGCCCTCTACCTGGAGGCCAACCTCTACCAGGTCTCCGTCGACCCCTCCCGCGCCCGCAGGGTGCGCACCCTGGGGGTGGGCAAGGCGAAGAGCGTGTCTTCGTCGTACCTCCGGGAGCTGCGCGTCGACCGGCCGCAGATCTATCGCCAGCAGTCCCCCACCGGTGACCCGTGGGTCGAGGGCAGCGTCCTGGTGCCTGGCGGGGTCGTGCGCCAGTTGACCCTCGACTTGCCGGTGACGGGCCCGGTCGCCGACGGCCCGAGCGAGCTGAGGATCGGCCTCGGGACGATCACCGACCTTCCCGACCTGCGCGACGCGGCAGGCGAGGTGATCCCGGAGCACAACGTGGAGGTTTGGTTCCGCGGTCCCGGCGGCGTCTTTGCGCCGGTCACCACCGCCGCCACCTCCGGGCAGACCGACTGGCCGCTGCAGGCGACGTTGCCGGCCGGCTGGCTGGCCAGCGGCGTCAATCAGGTGCAGCTCCGTTTCAGCACCGACTACGCCTTCTCTCTGGTGCTGGTGGACGACTTCGGCGTCAGCTACCCGAGCCCCTACAACGGGCCGAGCCTCGACTTCGCCGCCGACCCCGTCGCCTCGGGCTACCGCATCGAGGGTTTCGACTCGCCGGCGATGGTGGCCTACGCGCAGGACGCGGCCGGCTCCCTCACTCGCCTGATGCCGCGGGTGGTCCCCACCGGCGACGGCTACGCGGCGGAGCTGCGGCAGATGGACGGCGAGCACTTCTGGGTCACCGAGTCGCCCTACGCGCCGCAGGTTTTCACTACCGAGGCGCCGCCGGACCTGCTGGCCGGTCCGGCCGACCTGGTGGTGATCGCCGGTTCGAGCTTCGTCGGCAGCCGGGCGTTGGACGACTACGTGGCTCAGCGGTCGGCCTTCGATCCCGTCATCGTCGACGTCGAGGACGTCTACAACGCGGTGGGTTACGGCATGGCGCTGCCGTCGGCCATCACCGACTACTTGCGCGCCCGGGACGCCGTCTACCCCTTCACCCACGTGCAGCTCGTGGGCGCCGACTGCTACGACCGGCTGAACCACATCTCGCAGTGCGTCAGCTTCGTTCCGCTGCCCACCGCTGCCGTCGGAACCAACGTCTTCACGCCGAGCCAGAACCGTCTGGTCGATCTCACCGGCGACGGCGTCGCCGACAAGGCCGTCGCCCAGTTCTCGGTGCGCGACACGGGCGAGCTGGAGACCATCGTCGCCAAGGCGGCCGCCTGGGAGGACGGCGGCCTGTGGACGAAGGACTCGGCCCTGCTCATCGCCGAGGAGACCGACGGGCTGCACAGCTTCTCCGACCAGGTGCGACGGTTGCGCGGCAGGCTCGGCTGGAACGACACCGAGATCCTGGAGCTGGCGGATTATCCGCAGATCCAGACGGCGCGCGACGCCATGAGCACCTCCCTCGACGAAGGGCGGACGTTGACGATATTCTCCGGCCACTCATCGCCGACGGTGTGGGCGTTCCGCGGTCTGTTGACGACCGGCAGCGCCTCGGCCCTGAACAACTTTGGCGAGCCGACCCTCATGGTGCCCCTGGCGTGCGAGACGACCTACGACGTGAGCCCCAACGCCAACGTCCTCGGACATCAGCTCCTCTTCGCCGGCGACCACGGTGCCCTGGCCATCAGCGGTGCGGCGGCGCTGTCCAGCCTGGAGGAGAACGAGCGCATGGCCAACCACGTCCTGGCCGGCCTGAAGGCTGGCCTCACCCTGGGCGAAGCGGTGCTGAGCGGGCGCCAGGCGCTGGGAAGCGATCACCAGGAGCTGCAGGACAACTGGCTCACGCAGGGAGACGTGGCCGTCGGGTTGGGGCATTAGGTGGTGAGTTTCCCGCGACACCTCAGACCGACACGGCTGTCCACCGATACCGAGGAGCACCCGACGATGAGCCGATCCCACGCGACCCCACGGCCGGAAGCAGATCTCGGGGCCGCCGATCACCGTCGCGCCGGGGCTCCAGCGCCAGCCGCCGCCGGCTCACGGCTGGCGTACCGCCCACCGCGGCTCGAACGCCACGGGCGCCTCGCCGAGGTCACCTGTTTCGGGGGCTCGCAGGTGGTGGACTCCGGCGCCGGTCTCGGCCAGCAGGTCTGACCGCCGGCGTCGGTAGCGGTCGGCCCCGTCGCTCCCAGGCTCCGCGTTCGACCGGGGTCCCTCGGTGAGCGCTTTCGTCTGCATCTTCCAACGGGACGGCGCGGCCGTCGACCCGCGCCGGCTCCATCGCGCCGCCGAGCCCCTCGCCTGCTACGGCGCCGAGATCGCCTCCTACTGCCGCGGACCGCTCGCCATCGCGGTCCGCCATCGGCACGGCTCCGGCGCCCAGCTTCGGCACGGTCCCTACGTCGATCCGCAAAGCGGGAGGGTGGCCGCGGTGGCGGGCCGCTTCCAGTTTCTCCAGGACCCCTCGGGTGAGCACGGCCACGGGGCGCCCGCCGGCCACGGGGCGGCGGCGCTGGCGCGCCGTGGCGAGGCGGATCGGGACCTCCTCGCCGGCTCGTGGGGCTCCTTCGCCGCGCTGGTGGCGGACCCGGACCGCGGTTGGGTGCGCCTCGCCCGCGATCACCTGGGCGGCGTCGCGGTCTACTACTACCTCGACCGGGGCCGGCTCATCGCCGCCAGCGAGCCGGCCTGCGTGCTGCGTGGCGGAGCGGTCTCCGGTGAGCTCGACGAGACCTCCGTCGCCTGTTTCCTCGGCTTTCGCTTCTCCTACGGCGAGCGCAGCTTCTTCCGCAACGTCCGGATGCTGCCGCCGGCCCACCGCCTGGCCGTGACGCGGCACGACGAGAGCGTCGAGCAGTACTGGCGCTTCCGGCGGCTACGGCAGGAAGCTGACCGTCCGCCGGAGGAAATCGCCGACGACTTCCTGCGCCGTCTCGAAACCTCCGTATCGGCGCAATGCGCCGGGCTCGAGCCGCAGGCGGTGGCGGTGTCGCTGAGCGGCGGTCTCGACTCGACGGCGGTCGCGGCGCTGGCGCCGCGCGGCGTCCGCGCCTTTTCCTGGACCTTCGAGGCGACGCCGGAAGCCGACGAGAGCCAGCGCGTCGCGGCCGTCGCCCGCCGGCTCGACCTGGCGGTCCACCGGGTGCCAGGCGACGGGCTCTACCCGCTGGCCGGCGACTTCGCCGACCGCTTCGTCCACCCGAGCTCGCCCTACGTCAACCCTTTCGCGGCGCTCAAGTGCCGGCTCTACCAAGCCGCCCGGGCTGCCGGGTGCGAGCGGGTGCTGGTGGGGGACGGAGGCGACGCCCTGTACGCGGCGCGGGAGTACTGGCTGCGCGACCTGCTGGCGAACCGGCAACCGGGCGCGCTGCGCAGCCTGGCCGCCACCCTGAGAGGCGCCGGCCGTGGCGACCCCTTCGCGCGCCGCGCCCTCCTGCGGCTGCCTCCGCTGGACGGTCTGCGGCGGCCCCTGCGCCAGGCGCTGCGCCGCCATACGCCGCCGTGGCTGAGCGCGGAAGCGCAAGCCCTGTTGCCGACGCAGACCCCCTGGTCGCCGACCCTGCCGCCGGGGCCGTGGGGTGCGCGCTACGAGCTCTGCGTCGGCGTCAAGCACAGCGAGCTGGAGAGCGAGGAGAGGCGGCTCTTCGCCCGCTGCGGAGTCGAGCGCGGCAACCCGTTCTGGTCCTGGCCGCTGCTCGAAGCGGCGATCCAGCTGCCCGCCTACTGGCACCATCGGGACGGGCGGGACAAGCCGCTGGCCCGACTTGCGCTGCGCGGCTTGCTGCCGGAGAGCGTCCTGGAGGGCCCCCGCGTCGGGCTGCTGGGGAGTTTCTTTCTGCGCGGAATCGAGCTCCGTCACAAGGAGATCCTCGACACGGTGTTCCGCCACCCGCGCTCGGACTGGCCGCGCTACGTGCGCCGGGAGTGGCTCGAACCGTACCTCTCGGCCACCCGCTCGATCCGCTTCGGGCACACGATCCTCTGGCGCGTCGTCAGCTACGAGCTGTGGCATCGCCGGCTGACGGTCTGACGCCATGTCGATACTCTGGCGGGGCGGACGTCGATGAACGATGCGGACCGGGAGGCTGCGAACGTGCAATCTGGCCGCGCCGGGCGCGGTGGGCTGAGCGAAATGAGCGGCGTCGTCTACGGCGTCCACCTGCAGGGCCGCCTGCCAGCCGCCTTCCGTCCGTATCTCCTGCCCCGGGAGGCCGAACCCGCCGGCGCCGTGGCGGACCTCGAGATCACCTACCGCGTCGTCGCCCGCCTGCCTCAGGTGGAGGCGATCTGGGAGTCGGCAGCGGTGACGCCGGACGACCCGTTCCACTTCTCCCTCTTTCGTCTGCCGGGCGGATTCGGGCTTCGCGTCGACGGCGAGGACCGGGGCTTGGTGCGCTGCACGCCGCAGCGCATCGGCATCGAGTGGGCGACGGCCGCCGCCGCCGCGCCCCACCACTTCTTCTCCTATGTCGTGCCCCTGTGGTTGGAGACGCACGGCATTCCCGTGCTCCACGGCAGCGCGGTCACCGTCGCCGGGCGGGCCGTCGGCTTCCTCGGCGGTAGCGGCAGCGGCAAGTCCGTCCTCTGCGCCGAGCTGCTGCGCCTCGGGTGCGGCTTCATCGCCGACGACGGGCTGGCCCTGAAGCAGGGAGCAGACGGCGCCTGGCGGGGCTTGCCCGGTCCGCCCGGGCTGCGCCTGTGGCCCAGTGGGCTCGCCACACGGTTGGGTTGGGCTCCGGAGCGGCTGCCGAGGGTCCGCGGCAGCGGCGACAAGCGCTGGTTGTCCTTGCCCGACGGGCCTGGTGAGCTGCCGCCGCGCCGACCGCGGTGGGCGGCCTTCTACGAGCTGGACCGTCGCGCGGAACCTGGCGGTCCGGTTCGCATCGCTCCGTGTCGGCCGCAGGAGGCGCTGGTCCGGCTGCTCGCGCATGGCGTCGCCGCCGCGCCGGCGGCGGCTCTCGGGCTGGCCGCGCAACGCCTCGAGCTGCTGGCCGACGTCGCCGAAAGGGTGCCTCTGCGGCGCCTGTCCTTGGCGAGCGGCAGCGACTCGGCGGCGGCCGTCCTGGCGGCCGTCGAGAGCGATCTAAACGCCATGTAGTACCCCACGTGCTGCCGGACGCCTCGTGTCCTGGTCAATTCCGGGTGACGCAAGGAGCTTGCACAGGCGATGAGATCGGCAGCTCGTGCGCGCCGTGGCTTGACGCATTGTAATCATGTTGTAATATTGCCTTTCCAACCAGCATGTCGGTGAGAGTTGTTGCAGGTGTGGTGGATGAGAGGGAGATCTGATGATGGACTCGAGACTGATGCGACTCTTTGGCCGGCGGGCTGCACCCGCCTGGCTCAGCGCCCTGATCCTTTGCCTTTCGATGCCGGCCGCCCCGGCGGCGGCGGACGTCGAGGAGAAAGTCCGCGGTGAAATCGACCAGCGCGTGATGGAGTGGCTTGCGACGGTGGCCGACGGTGAGCCGGTGCAGTCCGCCGCCGCCGCGTCGCGGTCGCGGATCACCGCCGCAGTCACCCTGATCGACCCGGCGGAGGCCGTCTGCTTCCCGACCTGCACCGTCGACGACGCCCGCATGCTCACCGTCCTCGGCGGCGACGCCCTGGAGAGCTTCGTGGGCTCCAAGCTCGCCTTCCGCATCTCGGCGCCGAGCACCGAGAGCGTGCTGCGCTGGGGGGTCTTCGATGGCGATTCCCAAGGCACGTGGGACTTTCCCGCCGACGCCACCTCAGTGCTCCAGTTTGACGTCTACGCCGATCCGGACGGTACCCAGGACCCAAACGCGCCCACCGGCTCACCGGTGCAGACCTTCCTCGGCTCGAGTATGGCGGACGACGACTGGAGCGACTTCGAGATCGACCTGACGACCACTCCCGGGGCGCAGGCCAACGCGGCCAACGCCTCCGGCGATTTCATCTTTCTGGTCGTAGCGCAGCTCTCGGGCACCGCCACCGACCGCGACTGGAACAACTTCAAGCTACGCACCGATCAGCGGCTGCGCATCATCACCGAGCCCTTCGCCTTCACCGCGCCGCTCTTCGGCGCCGAGGAGGGCAACATCCTCTACCCCAACGGCGGTGGCGACCTGAGCACCACGACCTACGACGGTCAGTGGAACCTCTACCTGGAGCAGCGGACGCCGGCCTCGGCGATCACCATCTGGGACGGCGACTTCGACCGCGGCAGCTACGACGACGCGGATCTCGACACCGACGATCCCAGCACCCCCAACACGGTGCCCGCCTTCGCCACCGGCAGCAACGCGGTGGCGGAGGGTGTGGCGGACGGCAGCCAGGCCACCTGTACCACCGAGTCGTCGGCCACCGGTTGTCCGGCCGACGACCGCTCGGCGGCCGTCTTTGTCCGCAACGCGCCGGCGCCGGCGCAACCGAGCAGCGCCACCTTCGCCGCGACGGGCGCCACGGCCTTCGTCGTGCCGGCCGGGGTGAGCGAGGTCACCGTCAAGGTGTGGGGTGGCGGCGGCGGCGGCGGGGCCGGCGACGGCGGCGTGGGCGCCGACGGTGGGGGAGGCGGTTTCGCTACCTGCACCCTGAGCGTCACGCCGGGCGAGACGCTGGACGTCCACGTCGGCGGTGGCGGCGGTGGCGGGGCGACCGACAGCAATGCCGGTGAGGGCGGCGGCGGCGGCGGCCGCTCCGAGATCTCCCGCGCGGGCACCGAGCTCTGCATCGCCGCCGGCGGTGGCGGCGGCGGCGGCGGCGACGACAATGCCAGCGGCCCAGGCGGCGCCGGCGGCGCCGGCGGCGGGCTGACCGGTAGCGCGGGCGCCAACGCCGGTAGCGGCGGCGGCGGCGGCGCGGGCACCCAGGTGGCCGGGGGCGCCGGGGGTACGACCGTCAACCGGGTGGCGGGACAGACCGGCGGCTTGCGCTCCGGCGGCGACGGGGGCGGCGGCCCGGACCTGACTCCCACGACCAACAACGCGGGCGGCATCAGCTTCGGCGGCGACGGCGGTATCGAGGCCAGCCCCGCCGCCGGTGGTGGCGGCGGCGGCGGTAGCGGCTTCTACGGCGGCGGCGGCGGCGGAACCCAGAACGGTGGCGGCAACAGCGGCGGTGGCGGTGGCGGCGGCTCGTCGTTCCTCTCCGGCACGGCGACCTCCACCACCGCCGGCAGCGGCCAGACGCCGGGCAACGGCGGCGACGCCGACTACGTGGCGGGCGTCGGCGTCGGTGGCGACGGCGGCGGCGCCAACCAACCGGGCAGCGACGGTGGCGACGGCCGGGTCGTCGTCAGCTGGCAGGCGGCCCCCGGCGGTGGCACGTCGCCCGTCTTCTACACCGTGACGGCACCGGACGGCCAGTCCGCCAGCCGCGACAACCCGTCCGGCAACCGGGAGTGGGAGCAGCTGACCTTCGCCAGCGGCGACGGCGACGACTTCCCGTCCGGTGCCTTCCTGGTGACCGTCGAGGGGGTGGACCTGTCGAACCTGAACGCCTGGAAGTTCGACGACGAGGTCTGCCCGGTCAACGCCGCCGGCGAGCCGGTGTGCTCCTTGTGTCTGGGCACCATCGACTTCGAGACCGACGCCGCCGGCAATCCGCTCTCCGCCGGCGACGTCCTCAGCGAGCAGTGGGCCGCCCTGGGCATCCACGTCATCCCCGGTCCCGGCTCCAACCCGGCCATGGTCTTCGACAGCTCCTGTCCGGCGGCGCCGTCTCCCGGCGGCTGTAGCGGCAACGACGACGACCTCGGCACCCCCAACGCCTTCTACGGCGGCGAGGGGCTCGCCAACAACGGCACCCCGGGCTCCGGGGTCACCAACACCCAGGCGCTGGGCAACGTGATGATCATCACCGAGGACAACGACTCGAGCGATCCGGACGACGACGCCGGGGGCGGCTCCATCGTCTGGACCTTCGACTTCCCCGTCTTCCTGGAGGAGCTCCAGTTGCTCGACCTCGAAGACACCGAGACGGCCCGCTTCTTCGCCTGGGACCAGTTCGGCAACGACCTGCTGGTCGACGACATGGGCGCCCCCGGCGTGCCGATGATCGGCGGTGGCGACAACAGCTTCGCCCTCGTCCCCGTGTCGGCCGGCGGCGTGCGCCGCATCGAGTTCGACTTCTCGGGCTCCGGGGCCATTCCGGCGCTGATCTTCTGCTCCGAGCAGGTGGTGGACACGCAGCCCGAGCCCACGGCGTCGATCGCCGGCCTGGTATTCCGCGACAGCGACGGTGACGGCAGCTTCGAGCCCCAGGTGGGCGAGCTGGCCTTGGCCGGTGAGTCGGTGCGGCTGCTGGCGGGGAATCCGGAGCCGGTGGAACGGACGACCACCGACGCCGCCGGCCGCTACGCCTTCCGTGAGCTGCCGGCAGACAGCTACTGGGTGAGCCTGGAGCCGAGCCCGCAGGCGTCGGCCACCGGCGCCTCGGTGGCGGTGGCCGACGGCGAGCAGGTGGCCGACGCCGACCTCGGTGCGGTACCGCCGGTCGCGGTGACGGCGCTCTCCAGCCGCGACTGGTCGCGCCGCTCCTGGCCGGTGCAGAGTCTCGTGCTCGGGGACAGGACCTACCCCCGGTGGCAGCTCGTTTTGCAGATGCGCCGCGGTGGGCCGGGGCGGTTCGGCCGCGAGCTGTTGGCCGCAGCCGCGGCCACCAAGCTCAACGTCGGCAACGGCGTGGACTCTGCTTGCATCGAGGACACTCTGGCCGCTACCGACGTCTGGCTGGCCGAGAATCCGGGCGGCTGGCGAGGTCTCGGAGTGCGAGGCCTCCTCGACGCCGGAGGACGCAGTCTGCTGGCTGCGCTCGAGGACTACAACCGGCGAGGCTGCCTGTGAGCGGCTCCGGGAGCGGTGACCGGAACGCGACGGCGACGGCGGATGGGACGACGAGTCTGGAGCAGCGCTCGGCGAGCGCCGGCAAGCCGCCCGGCCGGCAACCCTACCGGCCTCCGGCGTTGACCGCCCACGGGTCCATCTCGGAGATCGTTCGTGGCGGCGAAGGCACCAACCCGGACGGAGGAGGCGTCTTCGCCTTCAGCGGCGCCGAGCCCTGAGGCGGTGTCTGCTTTCGGCCTGTGTGGTCTCCTCGCCGGCCGAGCCGAGAGCCCGGCGCCGGAGCGCCTGCAGCGCATGGCCGACGCCCTGCGCCGCCACCGCGCCGGCGATCTCCAGTCGCTGACCTGTGGACCCTTCCTGGCCGCCGGTCTGGCTGGCGGTGGTGTGGACGGCGACGCCGTGTGGATCTCGCCACGGGGCGACCTGTGCGTCGTTGCCCACGCCCGCCTTCTGAACGGCCATCCAGACGACCTCCACCCTGATCCGCCCAACGCGGCAGCCCGGGTCGCCGTCGCCTGGCGCCGCTGCGGTGAAGACGCGGTCTCCCACCTGGTCGGCGACTTCGCCTTCGTGGTGTGGGACGCGGTGCGGGGGATTCTGTTCGCAGCCCGCGACCCGGCCGCGGCCCGCCCCCTGGTCTACGCCGATGTGGGCGGAGATCTCCTCTTCGCCTCCGACCCGGCGGCGCTCCTCGCCGACGCCGCGGTTTCGCGCCATCCGGACCTTCGCTGCCTCGCCGACTTCCTCGCCCTCGACCTCTATCCCGACGGCCGCACTCCCTGGGCCGCCGTCCGCAAGCTGCCGCCGGGGCACCGCCTGACCTGCAAGCCCGGAGGGCCGGTGCGGGTGGAACGTTGGTGGCGTCCCGAGACGTTGGAGCGGCTGGCCTATCGCCACGACGAGGACTACGTGGAGCACTTCGCCGCCCTCCTGCGCACCACGACCGGCGAGCGTCTGGCGGCGGCCGGACGCCGCGGTGCGGTCCTTCTGTCCGGTGGCGTCGACTCCTCGTCGGTGGCGGCGCTGATGGCCGAGGCCCACCGTGGCGGCGTCACCCGGGAGGCCCCGGTGGCGGTCAGCCACGTCTTTCCCACCTTCCCGCCCTGCGACGAGAGCCGCCATGCCGAGTCGGTGGCTCGCCATGCCGGAATGGCGCTTCTCCCGGTCTCCGCCGAACGGCCGCTGGCGACCGGCGGCGTGCCCGACCCGGGGCGCGCCGACCGCGAGCCATGGGTCCAGGGTCAGCTCGAGCTCGCCGCCCCCCTGGTCGCCCGCGCTGCCGAGGCGGGGGCCGCAGCCCTGCTCACCGGCTTCGGCGGCGACAGCCTGTTCGACGCCGCCCGCTGGCGTTTTTTTGACGACGTGCGCAGCGGGCGCTGGGTGCGTCTCGGTCCGTGGATCCGAGCCCGCCGCGAGGCGGGAGCCGGTTGGCCGGGGGCGCTGGCCGCCGTCGTGGTCAAGCCGCTGCTGCCACGGGCTTGGCTCTCTTTCGCCGACCGTCGCCGCGGCACCTGGCACCGCCGCCAGATCCCGCCCTGGCTGCCGCCGGCACTGGTCCGCGCCACCGGGCTGGCGCAACGCCTCACCGCACGGCGCCTGCCGCGGTCGCTGCCCGGGGTACGCCAGCTCCAGCTCGAGCAGGTGATCGGGTTGGCGCAGCAGACCGCGGCCCTCGAAGGTCTGGAGCAGCTCGCGGCGCGCCGGGGCGTGGAGGTCTTCCACCCTCTCCTCGACCGGCGCGTCGCCGAGTTGGTGCTGGCCGCTCCGCTGCGTCTCGGTGCGCGGCCCGGCGCCGCCGGCAGCAAGTGGCTGCTGCGCGCCGCCGTCGGAGATCTGCTGCCGAGCGCCGTGCGCCGGCGCGACGACAAGACCGGCTGGGGTCCCTATCTCGCCCACCTGCTGCGCGGGGAAGGTGGCCACGAGATGCTCGCTCTTTTTCGCCACAGCCGCAGCGGCGAGCTGGGCCTGGTGGACGACCGGGTGCTGTGCCGCGAGCTCGCCCGCTTCCGGCGCGGCGAGGGACCCTACGGGCACGGCCTCCACTTTCTGCCCCCCCTGTGGGTCGAGCTCTGGTTGCGCGCTGGCGGCGCTGGCTGACGTTGCCGATGGAGCGGTGAGGCCGGCTCGCCTCTTGCATTGGTTTCACCCCCGGGCGACAGCCCGCCGCATGACGAGCAGACCTGAGTGATACAACATCAGATTGCTGCATCACCCCCTTGACAAGGGATAAAGCGCTGCCTACACTGTTAGCACTCGCCGCCGGTGAGTGCCAAGATCACGGTGCGCGGCGAAATACAAAAACAACGACCACGCGGCGCAGCGGCTCCTCGCGGAGCGACCGTCGCGACAGTGCCTAGCAACCAGACCGTTTGTCATCAAGGAGGATTCGAGCTGTGAATATTCGTCCGCTACACGATCGAGTGGTGGTCCAGCGCATCGACACCACCGAGGAGCAGGTGCGCGGCGGCATCATCATCCCCGATACCGCCAAAGAGAAGCCGCAAGAAGCCAAGGTCATCGCCGTCGGCCCCGGCAAGCTGAACGACGACGGCAAGCGCTCGCCGATGGACGTCAAGAAGGGCGACCGCGTGTTGATCGGCAAGTACTCGGGCAGCGAGATCAAGCTCGGCGACGAAGACTACGTGATCGTGCGCGAGGACGAGATCCTCGCCGTGGTCGCCTGAGCCCGCACCCCGACCTTCCGCAATAGAGACCCCCAGAACCGATCAAGTCAGGAGAATACGAGACATGGCCAAGCAGATCATCTACTCCGAGGACGCCCGCGCCGCGATCCTCCGGGGTGTCAACAAACTCGCCGACGCGGTCAAGGTGACCCTGGGTCCCAAGGGTCGCAACGTCGTCATCGAGAAGAAGTTCGGCTCGCCCACCATCACCAAGGACGGCGTCACCGTCGCCAAGGAGATCGAGCTCAAAGATCCGGTGGAGAACATGGGCGCCCAGATGCTGCGCGAGGTGGCGTCGAAGACCTCCGACGTGGCCGGCGACGGCACCACCACCGCCACCGTCCTCGCCCAGGCGATCTATCGCGAGGGCTCCAAGAACGTCACCGCCGGCGCCAACCCGATGGAGATCAAGCGCGGCATCGAGGCCGCGGCCCGCGCCGCCGTCGGTGAGATCGACAACATGGCCAAGCCGGTGCAGGGCAAGGAGATCGCCCACGTCGGCACCATCTCCGCCAACAACGACCCGGAGATCGGCCAGATCATCGCCGAGGCGATGGAGAAGGTGGGCAAGGACGGCGTCATCACGGTCGAGGAGGCCAAGGGCCTGGAGACCACCCTGGAGGTGGTCGAGGGCATGCAGTTCGACCGCGGCTATCTCTCGCCCTACTTCGTGACCGACTCGGAGCGCATGGAGACGGTGCTCGAAAACGCCGCCATCCTGCTGCACGAGAAGAAGATCTCTTCGATGAAGGACCTGCTGCCGATCCTCGAGCAGGTCGCCAAGCAGGGCCGTCCGTTCCTCATCCTCGCCGAGGACATCGAGGGCGAGGCGCTGGCCACCCTGGTGGTCAACAAGCTGCGCGGCA
>Ga0055445_10000091_pt1 | contig 14302 bp, 8 predicted proteins | sample China_Galinas_PW_FD_57737 | JGI IMG/M metagenome (GOLD analysis project Ga0055445, IMG submission 57737) | Wetland microbial communities from San Francisco Bay, California, USA, that impact long-term carbon sequestration - China_Galinas_PWA_D1 | ecosystem: Environmental > Aquatic > Marine >... | reverse complement strand
GCCAGTCCGCGGCGCCTTGAGGGATGGGCGGCCGCCCGCGCCCCCGCCGGCCGCCGTCGCAGCGCTGCCGCGGGCAGGTGCGGGTCGCGGCTCGCGAGCGCGCTGCGCAGGGCGACCCCAGCCGCCGGGAAAACTCTGACGGCGGCGTGGTATCCTTGCCATTGCCCTGACCCTTGACACCCTGGGAGACGGGGTCTATAGTACAGCAGCATAAACGGCCGTAAACCGAGAACCGGGCATCATGAGCATCGTCGGTGCCACTCGGTGGTGGCGGCCCAAAGCACTTAGAGCTAGACTAGAATGATACGGATTACGAAGGACTCGACTCTTTGAGCGGGAGGTGATGGAGAGCTAGCCAGATCAAAGGAAGTTGAGGAGAGAGATTCCGTGACGCCCGCTGCTGGAGCATGCGGCTCCTACGGGCAAACGAAACGTTGAGATGAAGGAGATTTAGCATCATGAAAAAGATTGCCCTTTGCCTGGCCCTCCTGAGCCTGTTGGCGCTCGGCGGTCAGGCCATCGCCGACGTCTGCACGATCGATGACGTGCCGGCGGCGACCCTGCTGCTTCCGTACTTCGAGGTCGACCTGGACAGCGCGGACGGGATCACCACCCTGTTCTCGGTCAACAACGCGTCGGCGGCCCCCGTGCTCGCCCACGTCACCCTGTGGACCGACCTGTCCATCGCCACCGTCGACTTCGACCTCTACCTCACCGGCTACGACGTCCAGAGCTTCAACGTCCGTGACATCTTCGATGGCTCGGTGCCGCAGACCGCTCCGGACAGCGCCATTTCCAACCTGGGCGCCTTCTCCGACCCGCACTTCGCTCCGGCGAGCTGCTCCGGCGGGCTGCCCATCGGCAACATCCCGGGCCCGCTGGTCAACCTGCTCCGGCAGGCTCACACCGGTCAGGCCGTGACCCTGTTCAGCGGCCGTTGCGCCGCCACCGACAACGGTGACAACGTCGCCCGCGGTTACATCACCGTGGACGTGGTGCAGGAGTGCAGCACCGACTTCCCGAACACCCCGGGTTACTTCTCGGGCACCGCGGGCTACGACAACGTCCTCTGGGGCGACTACTTCTACGTCGACCCGGCCAACAACTTCGCCCAGGGCGAGACCCTGGTCCACGTTGAGGCCGATCAGGCGGCGTTCATGAGCGGTGACTACACCTACTACGGCCGTTACGTGAACTGGGATGCTTCCGACGCCCGCGAGCCGCTGCCGTCGATCTTCGCTACCCGCTACCTCAACGGTGGCGTCTTCACCGGTGGCACGGATCTGATCTGCTGGCGTGACTCGAAGGCCGACCCGGCCCCGTTCACCTGCGGCACCCTGCCGCTGCCGTTCCCGCTGAACCAGAACCAGGTGGTGATCTTCGACGAGGAAGAGAACCCCGAGCTGGTTCCGGAGAGCCGCTTCTCGCCGGGCATCCCGGAAGAGGACATCCTGGCCTGCCCGTGGGAGTCGCAGCGCACCGCGGTGGGTGGCCCGCAGCTTCCGGTTTCGCCGGACTTCGGCTGGCTGTACCTCAACCTGAACACCTCTACGGGTTCCGTTCAGGACCCGTACGCCCAGGCCTGGGTGACCACGGTCATGAGTGCGGACGGCCGCTTCAGCGTTGGCTTCGACGCCATCCAGCTGAACGACCTCTGCAACCCGACCGACATCATCCTGCCGGTCAACTAAGCTGATCTCGGAACGCGGGTGGGTCCTATCGGGGCCCACCCGCGTGACGTTTTCTGTCCGCTCGCAAGGCCCCTGCGGTCTGCCCTTGGCACGAACGACGTCGGTTCCAAGGGTAGGCCGGAGGGGCTCCAGGAGTTTTTGAAGAGCCCGGGAAGAGCGCCAATGTGGTTTGCAGTTTCTTGTCGAGACCCATCGAAGATTGCACCTATCCCTACATGGGCACCTCCTTCAAATGATGATGGTGGATGGCTTGGGTTGTTGGACCGTACCGCCCCCCGCCAGGACGTAGGAGTTACGCGATGACCGCAGTATCCGTCAGGCAGTACCGTCTCCTCCTTGGTCTTCTGACCGCCGCCCTGCTCTTTGCGGTGGCTACGCCCCTCGAAGCGCAGAGCTGTGGTTGGTCCACTTCGAAGACTCCGAGCCGGGCTGCGGACCCCGAGCTCTGGAACGGCCTCGAGCCGATACCCGTGACCAACGACCGCGACACGACCTTCTTCGATCGCAACGGCGGCTACGACCACAACAAGCCTTTCTGGCGCGCCGTGGACGTCGTGGACGGCTCCATGTTCTCCGGCTACAACCTCGGCCTCCAGATCTGGGACGTCAGCGGCAGCTATCAGGCCACGCCCAAGCGCCTCAGCACGTTCAAGATCGATACGCTCCCGATCCTCTTTCGCAACCCCCACGACTACTTCCTGGTCACCGACGTCGACGTGCCGGACGACAACTCCAACCTGGCGGTGATGACCGGCTGGGACGCCATGGGCATGGTCGTCCTGGACACCAGCGACAAGTCGCGGCCGCGGGTCCTCTATCAGGACGGCGGCGCCAGCGGCACCAAGTATGGACAGGGCGCCTACGCCACCAAGATCGGTGGCCGCTACTACGGCTTCATGGCCGCCCAGCGCTTCACCGGCAACGGTCTCTGGATGTACGACCTGACCAAGGCCCAGGAGGTCGGTGCCATCAACACCTGCGCCGAGGCGCGGCCCGGCCTGGTCAACCCGGCCTGCACCGGCGCTTCCCTGGGCAAGCTCAGCGACAGTCCCCTCAGCCACGTCGACGGAGCCGGCTCCTCCACGCTGGGTCACTTCGTGGTCGCCAGCGGTGGCGCCGGCGGCGTGACCGGGCTGGAGATCTGGAACGTCAGTACCCCGACTTTCCCGAAGCTGGCCCTCACCGGTTTCGCGGGCCGCCGCGTCGACGGCGTCGCCATGTGGGTCTCCGGCAACAAGATCTACCTCGGCGTCGGGCTGCGCGGCCCGGACGAGGGGCGCATCTACGACGTGACCTGCCTGAAGAGCGGTAGCTCCTGCGGCGCCAACAATCCGCTGGACGGCAATCCCGTCTACTCGTTCCCGGCAACCGGTGCGGGCGTCAGCACCCGCATGACGGTGAGCCACTCGGTGAGCAACGGCGTGCCCTACCTGTACTTCGGATTCGCCTACAGCTACTACGTGGATGCCCTGCAGGTGGAGTGGCTGTTGAACGTGACGGACCCGGCCAATCCCGTGGAGCTGGCCGGCGGCGACCCGAAGAACGGCAATCTCGGACAGCCCACCATCAACCTCGAGGACGGCACCGAGGTCGGCTACTGGAGCTGGTACTACGCCTGCAACCTGAGCGGCTCCAACAGCTTCGAGCCGGCGGACGGCCGGGTGTACGACGGCTACTTCTACCGCGCCGGCTCGTCGATTCTCGACGTCCACAAGCTGAAGGACGTCACGCCGCGCATCTCCGTCGCTCCGTCGGCCAACCAGACCTACCAGGGCACGCCGATCACCGCCACGGCGACGGCTTTGAACTGCACCCCGTCGGCCCTCGGCTGGACCTGGTCCGCCCCCGGCGGGGTGATCAGCGGCACCGGCTCCTCGGTGCAGGTCTCGTGGTCGAGCACCGGCGCCAAGACGGTCTCCGCTGCCAACAGCGCTTGTGTCGGGGCCACCGTGACCCCGGCCGCCGTGCAGGTGATCTCGGCGGCGCCGACGGTGGGTAGCGTCACCAGCGACGTCAGCGCGCTGCTCGTCTGCTCGCCGGCGACCTTCCAGGCTCAGAGCGTGGCCGGCCGGCCGCCTCTCAGCACCGGATGGGAGATCCTGGGCCCCGGCGACACCCCGCTGACCAGCCCCACCTTGACGCTGAGCAACAACGGCCAGACCGCCGTCTGGGACACGTCTACGGACCAACCGGCGGCGGGCAGCTACAAGGCGCGGTTCACGGCGTCCAACGACGTCAGCTCGGCCAGCGCCACCAGCGCACCGGTGGTCGTGACGGCGCCGGGCAGCCTCGGCTTCACGGCGCCCATCGGCGCCGCCGTCAGCTTCGGTACCGTGGCCTTCCAGGCCAACGCCACCGGCGCCACGGAGTGGCGTTGGGACTTCGGGGACGGCGACACGCTGCAGACCCTGGATCCGGTGACGGGTCCGGCGCCGGAGCACGCCTACGACGCCATCGGGATCTACGACGTGACGGTGGAGATCCGCAACTGCATCGACGACGCCTGGCAAACCAGCGCCATCCTGCCGTTGGAGATCGTCGAGATCAACCCGCTGGAGATCACCACCTTCCAGGCGCGCTCCATCTTCGGCTTCTACTTCTACGACACCGGGCAGCCGATCACCTTCCAGTACGCGGTGAGCGGCGATCCCGACTTCTACGATTACGACTGGAACGGCGACGGCACCTTCGAGGACGCCGGCAACACGACGCCGGCCACCACCCACGCCTACAGCCAGGCGGGGGACTACAGACCGGTACTGCGGGTGCGCCGGGGAACCGCCGAGAAGACGAAGCAACACCTGCAGATACTGCAGGTCTCGTCCGGCAAGCCGGCCGCCATCTCGGTCTCGGGTCCCACCTCCGGCCTGGTGAGCACCGCCTACTCCTTCGCCGCCACGGCGAGCAACTGCACGCCGACGGCCGGCGGCTGGAGCTGGACGGCCAGCGGCGGAGGCACGGTCTCGGGGAGCGGCTCCAGCATCAGCGTGACCTGGAGCACGACGGGTCTGAAGATCGTCACCGCCTCCAACTCGGCCTGCGGGGCGGCATCCGGGAGCCGCAGCATCAGCGTGCGCACCGACACGCCGCCGCCGCCGCCGCCGCCGACCAACCTGGACGCCCGTTTCAGCTTCGGCCCCGCCAGCCCCAAGGTCGGCGACATGGTCAGCTTCGACGGCTCGACGTCCCTGGGCACGCCCACATCCTTCAGCTGGAAGTTCGGTGACGGCGACACGGCCACCGGCGACAAGGTGCTGCACGCCTTCGACGCCGCGGGTACCTACCAGGTGGAGCTGGAAGTCGCCAAGGCGGACCTCAGTTGCTCCTTCGGCTACTGCACCGACACGGTGGTCAAGAGCATCACCGTGACTTCCGACCAGCCGGTGCAGGGAAGCAACGGTTGCCTCGGCGACGCCGCTTCGGACGACAAGACGCTGTGCCTGATGGACGGTCGTTTCCAGCTCAGGGTGAAGTGGCGCGACCAGCACAACGGCAACCGCACCGGTGAAGGCGGAGCGCTGCGCTACGGCGAAAGCGACGTCACCGGCTTCTTCTGGTTCTTCAACAAGAACAACGTCGAGCTGGTCGTCAAGGTCCTCGATGCCACCAACATCAACGACAACATCTGGATCTTCTACGGTGGGCTGTCCGACGTCTATTACGAGCTCGAGGTCACGGACACCGAGAGCGGCGACGTTCGCACCTACGAGAACCTCGAAGGGTCGATCTGCGGTCGAGCCGACACCGGCGCCTTCACCGTCGCCCAGACGGGGGCGCTGAACACCGGGGCCCTCCACGCGGCGCCGCTGACCAGCAGCGGCTCCGGCCTCGGCTCGGTGACCGCCGCCGCCTTCCGTCCAGACGACTCGGGCGACGTCCTGGCGCTGCTCGACGGCCGCTTCGAGGTCACCGTCGACTGGGAGAACCAGCACGACGACAACGCCCCCGGCACCGGTCACGCCATTCCGGGTACGGAGAAGAGCGGTTACTTCTGGTTCTTCAACCCGACCAACCTGGAGCTGGTGGTGAAGATGATCGACGCCAGGAGCGTCAGCGGCTACTTCTGGGTGTTCTGGGGTGGCTTGTCGGACGTCAAGTACACGATCCACATCCTGGACACGGTGACCGGAGACGAGTGGACGCGGACGAACCCGGCGGGCTCCCTCTGCGGCGGCGGCGACACCACCGCCTTCCAGGAGTAGCTTTCACCGGTTGGTAGCCCCCTGGCGGCGGCGGCGTGCCCATGCGGCACGCCGCCGCCGTCGCGTTTTTGGACAGGGCACTCCTGGAAGCGCGACGCGGGGCGTCGAGGGCGTACAATCGGTTGGAGATCTCGGTTCACGCTCCGGGAGAAAGGAGACTCGTCATGACAAAGACCGTCTTTAGCCTTGCCTTGCTGAGCCTTTTGCTGCTCAGCGGCCCGGCCGTCGCCGACGTGTGCAGCATCGACGACGTGCCGGCGGCGACCCTTCTGCTTCCCTACTTCGAGGTCGACCTGAACCATCCGTGGGGGGTCAACACCCTGTTCTCGGTCAACAACGCCTCGGCCGCCCCGGTGGTCGCCCACGTCGTCTTGTGGACCGACCTGTCCATCGCCACCATCGACTTCGACCTCTACCTCACCGGCTACGACGTTCAGAGCGTCAACCTGCGCGACCTCTTCGACGGCGTCGCGCCGCAGACCGCTCCGGACGACGCCATCTCCAACCGGGGTTTCTTCTCGCTGCCGCATGCGGTGCCGGCGAGCTGTGTCGGCAATCTGCCCATCGGCGACGTCCCCGCTCCCCTCGTGTTACTGATGGAGCAGGCACACACCGGCGTCGCCGTGGAGAGCTTCGGTGGGCTCTGCGCCGGCGTGTCCTACGACGACGGCATCGCCCGCGGCTACGTCACGGTCGACGTGGTGCAGGAGTGCAGCACCGACTTCCAGAACACGCCGGGGTACTTCTCGGGCACGGCGGGCTACGACAACGTGCTGTGGGGCGACTACTTCTACGTCGACGAGGCCAACGACTTCGCCCAGGGCGAGACCCTGGTCCACGTCGAGGCCGACCGGGCGGCGTTCACCGCCGGCGACTACACTTTCTACGGCCGCTACGTGAGCTGGGACGCCTCCGACGCCCGCGAGCCGTTGCCGTCGATCTTCGCCACCCGTTACCTCGACGGTGGCCTCTTCACCGGCGGCACGGATCTGATCTGCTGGCGTGATTCGAAGGCCGACCCGGGTCCCTTCACCTGCGGCACGATCCCTGCGCCGTTCCCACTGGCCCAGAACCAGGTGGTGATCTTCGACGAGGAGGAGAACCCGGAGCTGGTGCCTGAAAGCCGGTTTTCGCCGGGCGTCCCGCAGGAGGACGTCCTGATCTGCCCGTGGGAGGCGCAACGCACCGAGGTGGGCGGTCCGGCCCTGCCGGTCTCGCCGTCGTTCGGGTGGCTGTACCTCAACCTGAACACCTCAACGGGTTCGGTCCAGGACCCTTACGCCCAGGCCTGGGTGACCACGGTCGTGGACGCGGTCGGCCGCTTCAGCGTCGGCTTTGACGCCATCCAACTGAACGACCTGTGCACACCGACCGACGTCCGCCTCGAAGAGTGAGCGGCGCAGGCCCCTGGACCGCAGGCCCGACGGCCATAGGGCGGGAAACCGGAGCAGCCCGGCCGCCCGCGGCGGCCGCGCACCGCACGGCTTTACGCTGCCGCCGCTCACCGGGTGCCTTGGGAGATCGGCTAACATAGCTTCCCGCATGGCCGAAAACGTCGTCAGTGCCCGAGACCTCTGCAAGGTCTACCGCAGCTATGGCACGCCCTGGGATCGGGTGGCGGAGATGCTTCTCGGCGTCGAGCGGCACCGCGACTTCCACGCCCTGCGCGAGGTCACCTTCGAGCAGACCCGGGGCGAAGGGCTGGCCATCGTGGGAGAGAACGGCGCCGGCAAGAGCACCCTGCTCAAGATTCTCGCCGGCATCACTGCACCGACCTCCGGCGAGGTGCGGGTGCACGGCACGGTGGCCTCCATCCTGGAGCTCGGCTCGGGCTTCCACCCGCAGTTCACGGGGCGCCAGAACATCGTCCTCAACGCCGCCATGCTCGGTCTCGACGAAGAAACCCTGGCCCGCAAGATGCCCGACATCATCGCCTTCAGCGAGCTCGGAGAGTTCATCGATCGAGCGGTCAAGACCTACTCCACGGGGATGGCCATGCGGCTCGGCTTCGCCATCGCCACCGAGGTCGACCCGGACGTGCTGATCATCGACGAGGCGCTGTCGGTGGGCGACGGATACTTCCAGAAGAAGTGCATGGACCGCATGCGGCGCTTCGTCGACGGCGGCGGCACCCTCCTGTTCTGCTCCCACGCCATGTACTACGTGTCGCACTTTTGCCGCCGCGCCCTGTGGCTGCGCAACGGACGCCAGGAAGCCCTGGGGCCGGTGTCGGAGGTGGTGCGGGAGTACGAGGCGTTCCTGACCAGCAAGTCCGGGGCGCCGGCCGAGGAGCGGGGGGCGACGGCGGCGCAGCAGGAATCGCGCCGGTTGGCTCGCATCACGGCGGTGGAGATGGACGGCGCCGGGCACCCCGCCGTATACCGCAAGGGAGAGGCGATGGTGGTGGAGGTCGCCTGCCAGGCGGACTCGCCGGCCTTGCAGATCCACGTCGGCGTCGGGATCAACAGCGCCGACGGTACCGAGGTGGCCGCCTTCTCGACCCATTTCGACGAGCGGCCGCCGCTGCACGGAAGCACCGCCTACCGGCTGCGCCTGTGCATCCCGGAGCTGCCCCTGGTGAAGGGAGATTTCACGCTCTACGTATTCCTGCTCGACGAATCCGCTCTCCACGTCTACGACCAGCAGGTGGTGCCGACGGCCTTCCGCGTCGCCAGCGACGACTACCGCTTCGGGCTGGTGGCGATGGAACACGTCTGGGACCCGGTGGACGAGGCATCTGAAGGACACGACGCCCCGGCCGGCGGTTTGAAACTGGAGGTGATGACTTGACGACGGATCTTCTGACGCCGGTCCGCGGCGCCGACCCCGAAGCGACCTCGCTGCGGCCGCAACCCATGCTCCACGTCGGCGACGAACGCGTCTACAACCCCCTCACCGACCGCGAGCTGGGCCCGGAGGACGCCGACTACGGGTTGCTGCGCGGCGTCCTGGAGGGCTCCGCGGCGGTCGCCGACCTGGGCGCCGCCGAGCGTGGTCGCCTGGTCGCGGAAGGTTGGCTCACCGCCGCCGGGCACGACCCGTCGCGGGACTACCTGCTCAAGTACGTGTCGCTGGAAGCCCACACGGTGTGCAATCAGGCGTGCTACTTCTGTCCCGTGTCGGTGGATCCGCGGGACGACTACTTCATGCCGACGGAGCTCTACGAGCGCATCGTGGGCGAGCTGGCCGAGTACCGGGACACCGTCGAGGCGGTGTTCATGATCAGCTACAACGAGCCCACCCTGGACCGCCGCTTCGTCGACCAGGTGCGCACCATCAAGAACGCCGGCCTGCCGCCGGCGGTGCTCACCAACGGCTCCGGGCTGACGCCGGAGCGCCAGGACGCCCTGGTCGCCCTCGGCGGTCTGCGCTTCCTGTCCATCAACCTGTCGACCACCGACCGGCAACGCTACCGCGAGACCCGCGGCGGCGACCACCTGGCGGTGGTGCTGCGCAACCTGGAGCACGCCCGCGACCTGCCCCTCGCCGAGCAGATGGACATCGTGGTGCTGGGCACCGGCGACGACGCCCACCGCGCCGACTTCGAGGAGCTGCAACGGCGTTTCGACGGCAGCCGCTTCGAGGTCAAGTTCTTCGAGGTCATGGACCGCGCCGGCTACCTGCAGATCGGCATGAAGGCGGCGCAGGACGGCAAGTCCCTGTGCGGCTGCGACAACGTCGGCTCGCGGCCGCTGCAGCATCTCCACGTCACGCCCCACGGCAAGTGCGTCCTTTGCTGCGAGGACTACGACGAGAACTACGTGGTGGGGGACCTGACGAAGGAGAGCGTCGACGAAGTGCTCGGCGGCCCGGCCATGGCGCTCATGCGGCGCTGGACCTACGGTCTGGAGGAAGCGCCGGACGATTTCATCTGCCGGCGCTGCATCTTCGCCCTCAAGCGCTGAGCCGGCGGCATGAAGATCGCCTATCTGCTCGACCGCCCCGAGCTCGGCGGCGGCGTGAAGGTGGTCTACCAGCACGCCGCCCTGCTCGCCGCGGCGGGCCACCGGGTGACGGTGGCGGCCCGCGGCCCGCGCCCCGCCTGGGCGCTGCCGCACGGCGCGACCGGCGTCGAGCACGTCGACTACTCCCAGCTGGCGGAGGGGGAGGCGCCGCGCTTGCCCGGCACCGTCGACCTCGCCGTCGCCACCTACTGGACCACCCTGGCCGCGGCGCGCCGCCTAGCCGCCACCGCCGCCCACCTGTGCCAGGGCTACGAGGCCGACTGGCCGCACCAGCGCCACAACGCGGCGGCCATCGAGGCCGCCTACCGCCAGGCCCGGCTGCCCGCCTGGGTGGTCTCGCCGCACCTCGGCGAGCTGCTGCGCCGGCGCTACGGCGTCCCCTGGCGTCTCACCCCGCCGCCCCTCGACCGCCGCTTCCGTCGGCGCTGGGTCGACCGTCTGCGCAGCCGGCCCCGGCGTCGGCCGTGGATCGCCGTGCCGGGCATCTTCGAGGCCGAGATCAAGGGCGTGACGACGGCTCTCGAAGCGGTGCGGAGCCTGCGAGCGCGGGGCCTCGACCCCCGTCTGCTGCGTGTTTCGGTGCGTCCGCCCAGCGCCGAGGAGGAGACGCTGCGCCGCGCCGATCTCTTTCTCGCCGCCGTCGGCCCGCGGCAGGTGGCGGCGGCGCTGCGGCGCTGCGACCTGCTGCTCTTCGCCGCCCGCCCCGGCGAGGGCTTCGGTCTGCCCCTTCTCGAAGCCCTGGCCAGCGGCGTGCCGTCCGTCGCCTCCCGTCTGCCCTCCACCGAGCTGATGGTGCGCGGCGCCGTGCCCCTGGTGCCCTGGGACGACCCCGAGGCCTTCGCCGCCGCCGCCGCCGATCTCCTCACCGCGCCGTGGCGCTGGCGCCAGGCGCGGCGCGACGGCCTGGCGGCGGCGCAACACTTCCGTCCCGCCGCGGTGGCGGAGCAGCTTCGTGAGGCGGTGACCTGGGCGGCGGCGGGAGCGCCGGACGGCGAGGCGGAATGACGGGGCCGTGAGAGAGCCATGAAGGTCAGCGTCATCTTCGTCCACTACCGCACGCCGGAGCTGGCGGCGCGGGCGGTGCGCTCGGTGCGCGCCGAGGCGGCGGCGGTGGCAGGGCTCGCCGCGGCGCTGGAGATCCTCCTCGTCGACAACGGCAGCGACGCCGCCGGCCGCGAGCTGCTGGCGGCTCTGCCGGCGCGCCTGCTGGAGCCGGGCGAGAACCTGGGCTTCGCCGGCGGCGTCAACCTCGGTGCGGCGCAGGCCGCCGGCGAGGTCCTGCTCCTCGCCAATCCGGACCTGGAGCTGCTGCCCGGTTGCCTGCCGGCGCTGCTGGCGGCTCTCGACGCCGGCGCCGCGGCGGCGGGTCCGCGCTTCTACTGGGACCGCGAGCGGCGCTTTCTGCTCCCTCCCGGCGAGCGCCGCGACCGGGTGAGCGAGCTGGCCGCGCGGTTGGCGCGCCGCGGTCCGGAGTGGGCTCGCCGGGCGCGCCGCCGTTGGCGCCGCCACGCCCGCCGCCACTGGCGCGCCGAGACGGCCCTCACCAGCCGCCACCTGTCGGGGGCGCTGCTCGCCGTCTCCCGCGCCGCCTGGCAGCGGGTCGGTCCCTTCGACGACGGCTACCGTCTCTACTTCGAGGAAACGGACTGGCTTCTGCGCCTGCAACGGGCGGGTCTCAGAGCCGTCCACGAGCCCCGCGCCGAGGCGGTGCACCACTACAACCGCAGCGCCGGCGGCGAGCCGCGCGCGGCGCAGTGGTACGCGGAGTCGGCGCGGCGTTTCGCCGCGCGCTGGTACGGGACGGCCTTCCGCCGCCTGGCCGACGCCGTAGAACGGCGCGGTGTGGTAGTGCAGAGCGGCGAGGTAGTGCAGAGCGGTGGCGAGACGCCCTTCCCGCCGCCCCTCGCCGGCACGCCGGCGCCGCCCACCCTCGAGCTGCCGGCGGCCCGGCGGCCGCTGTGGATCGAGCTTTCACCGTCGCCCGTCGGGCTGCCGGCGGCGGCGGAGCGGCTGCCGGTGGGGGTGACCCGCTGGAGCCTGCCGGAGGCCCTGTGGGAGCGCATGGACGCCGGCCGCTGGAGCCTGCGGGTGGTCGACGACCGGGGCCGCGAGCTGGCGGCGGCGTCCTTCGAGCGGCCGGAGTCGGAGCCACCGCGGCGGGCGGAGAAGCCGGAAGGGAACCGCTGATGGGGTGGCCGGCGATGGACGGCACGCCGCGCACCGCGGGCTACCGGCGGCCGGGCTGGCGTCCGCTGTGGAAACCGCGCTGGTGGCCCGACTGGGGGCCGGCGCTGCTGCCGCTCCTCCTCTTGCTGCCCTTCTACCTGCCGCTGGCCGGCCGCTGGTTCACCAGCGAGGACTTCCTGCTGCTGCGGGTGCTGCGCCAGCAGCCGCCGTGGCAAGATCCGGCGGCGCTCCTCGCCGGACCCTGGCTCGGCATCGAGGTGGTGCGCTTCTACCGCCCCCTGGCCACCGTGCTGCTGGCCGTCGAGGCGAAGCTCTTCGCCGCCCGGCCTTGGGGCTACAACCTGCTGCACCTGGGCGTGCACGCCCTGTCGGTGGCGCTGGTCTACCGCATCGCCCGCCTGCTGGCGCCGCCGCGGCGCCAGCTCCCCGCACGCTCCTACGGGCACTCCGGAGCGGCGCCGGAGGAGCGTGCCGGCCAAGTGGCGGCGCTGGCGGCGGCGTCTCTCTTCGCCCTCCACCCGCTGCACCCCAACGCCGTGGCCTGGATCGCCAGCTTCGCCACCCTCTACGCCGGGCCCTTCTTCCTCGGCTGCGTGGCGCTGTGGCTCGCCTGGCGGCGCGACGGCGGCGCCGCCCGCTGGGTTGGCGCCTTCGTTCTCTTCCTGGCCGCCTTGGGATGCTACGAGGCGGCGCTGGTGCTTCCCGTGCTGCTCGCCGCCGGCGAGTTGCTGCTGCCGCGTCCACCCGCTCCGTCGCGCCGCCGGAGAGCCCTGGCGCTGCTCCCCTTCCTGGCCGCCGCCGCCGGCTACCTGCTTTTGCGGCGCGCCATCTTCGGCGACGCGGTGGGCGGCTACGGCGCCTTCGCGGAACGCCTGGCGCCATCCGCCGTCGGCCGTCTCGCCGCCGACGCCCTGCTCTGTCTCTACCGCCTGCTCCACCCGTCCTACGCCGCGCCGGCGCCGGCCTGGGCGTCGTTGGCGGTGGCCGCCTGGCTGCTCCTACCGCTCCTTTTCCTGGCCCTGGTGGCGCGGCGGCGGGCGGCGGCGAAGGCGCAGGGCGCGGGGCCGCCGCCAACGGGCTCCGGTCTGCCGTCGGCGGGGGGATTGCTCGGTGTCTGGTTCTTCGGCTGGCTGTGGGCCGTGCTCGCCTTCGCCCCCTTCGCCTTCCAGCCCTTCGTCCCCGCCAACGGGCGCTACGCCTACCTGGCGGCGGCGGGTCTCGCCCTCGCCCTCGGACGGCTGGCGGCGGCGGCGGTGGGGGGAGGCCGCGCCGCCGCCGTCGCCGCCCTGGCGGTGGGGCTGCTGGCTGCCTGGTGGATGGCCCTGCTGGCCGGCAGCGTGGGCGACCACCGGCGCGCCGGCGAGCTGTCGCGGCGCGTCACGGCGGACCTGGCCGCCGCCCTGGCGGCGGCGCCGGCGGCGGCGGACGCACCGCCGGCGCCGGTGTTCGTGGTGGCGCCGCCCCTCTTCCTGCGCAACGCCGCCGGCGTGCCCGTGGCCCAGGTGCTGCGCTACGGCCTGTCGGACAGCCAGCAGCCGCCGTTCGCCGAGCCCGCCGCGGCGACCGCCGTCTACCCGCTGCCGCCGTCGCGGCCGGCGGACCTGGCGCCGCTGGCGGCGGCGCTGCCGGCGGCCCGCTTCTACCTGTGGGACGCCGAGGCCGGCGAGCTACGCTCCATCCGGCCCCTCGTTGCGCGCCAGCAGGCGCGGCGGCGGAGCGGCGCCGGGGCGTTGGCCCCCCTTGCCGTCGCCGGGCCGGGCGAGCCGCCGCCGGTCTCGCCGACTGCACCGGCGCCGTCCCCCACCCCGCTTCCCGTCGACCGGGTGGCCTGGGTGACGCCGGCCGAGGTGGCGCCGGCTGCCGCTGTGCGGCTGCGCCTCGTCGTCGCCAGCGAGGGCAATCCGCTGCTGCTGGATCTGCCGCCGGCGGCGGCAGAGGGCGAGGTGCGCAGCGTCGAGCTGCCGATGGACTACGTGCGCTCCATGCGGCGCCTCTACGGCTCGCCCATCTGGTGGTGGATCGAAGCCCGCGGCGAGGGCCGGCTGCAGGCGGCGAGCCGGCCGCGAACGCTGCCCTAGAACAGGTCGCAGTCGCCCTTGGTGTAGTAGAGGTGGGCGGCGAAGTCCTTTCCGGGATCGACCTCGAAGGGGACGTAGACGAGCCCCAGGTCCTCCGGCTCGGGCTCGGCGCGGAAGCCGAGGTCGGCCACCCAGCGGCCCCACCAGGCGGGCCGCTCGCCGAGCCAGCCTTCGAGGCG
>Ga0055445_10000089_pt1 | contig 14385 bp, 11 predicted proteins | sample China_Galinas_PW_FD_57737 | JGI IMG/M metagenome (GOLD analysis project Ga0055445, IMG submission 57737) | Wetland microbial communities from San Francisco Bay, California, USA, that impact long-term carbon sequestration - China_Galinas_PWA_D1 | ecosystem: Environmental > Aquatic > Marine >... | reverse complement strand
ATGAAGCAACCGGCGTCGACGCCCAAGAGCGGCGCGGCGCCGTACTCCCGGTAGTCGGTGCGCCGCCGCAGGTTGTCGAAGGCCGGCTTGGCCATCAGGTAGCCGATGCGGGTGCGCGCCGAGCCGCGCAGCTCCTCGCGCAGCATGCGGCCGAGCAGCAGGGCCAGAGTCTCGGCCCCCTTGAGCAGCACGTTGCCGACGAAGCCGTCGCACACCACCACGTCCGTCGAACCGTTGAAGACGTCGCGCCCTTCGACGTTGCCGACGAAGTTGAGACCGGTGGTCTTCAGCACCTTGAACACCTCGCGGGTGACGTCCGTGCCCTTGCCCTCCTCCTCGCCGATGGACATCAGCCCGATGCGCGGCGACGGCGTGCCGATGACTTCCTGGGCGTAGAAGTGCCCCATCACCGCGAACTGCCGCAGGTGGGCCGGGCGCGACTCGACGTTGGCGCCGACGTCGAGCAGCACGGTGCGCCCCTCGGCGTTGGGCACCACGGCGGCCAACGCCGGCCGGTCGACGCCGGGGATGGTACCGATGACCATCTTGGCGGCGATCATGGCGGCGCCGGTGTTGCCGGCGGTGACCATGGCCTGGGCGCGGCCGGCGCGCACCAGCTCGGCGCACACGCGCACCGACGAGCGGCGTTTCTGGCGCACCGGCGCGATGGCCGGGTCGTCCATCCCCACCGCCTCCTCGGCGTGCACCACCTCGAGGTTGCGGGGCACGCTGCCGAGGCGGGCCAGCTCGGCCTGCAGGGTGACGCGGTCGCCGACCAGCAGGATGCCGGTGCGGTCCTCCAGGGCGGCGCGGCGCGCTCCTTCCACGGCAGCGCGGGGCGCGAAGTCTCCCCCCATGGCGTCGACGGCGATGAACAATACGGGCTCCTCGCCGGACGTCCCGCGGCGCCGCCGTCCGCGGGTCGTTCCCGGGGCGGCGGGCGGGTCCCTCCGGCGTCAGAGGATGGGGGAAGATGTTAGCAGAGGGCCGGCCCGCGCAGAGGCGGACCGCAGGAGCACGCAGCCGGAGCTACAGTACGTCCTTCGGCTCCATCACCTCGCGGCCCCGGTAGTGGCCGCAGTGTCGGCACGCGCGGTGGGGCATCTTCACCTCGCCGCACTCCGGGCACAGCGAGCTGGCGGGGAGGGGCAGGCCGTCGTGGGCGCGGCGCCGGTCGCGGCGGGCCTTCGACGTACGTCGCTTCGGATTGGGCATGGTTCCCGTCCTTCCGGTGAAGTTCTCAGTCTTTCTTCAAGTCCGCCAGGACGGCCCAACGCGGGTCCGTCCAGTCGTCCTTGCAATCGCACTCACCGCGGTTGCGGTCGCTGCCGCAGATCGGGCACAGCCCGCGGCAGTCCTGCCGGCACAGCGGTTTCATCGGCACCCCGAGCTGCAGTTGCTCGCGCAGCAGGGGGGCGGTGTCGAAGGTCTCCCCGTCGACGTGGACGACTCCGAGGTCGTCCTCCTCCAGCTCGTGCTCGCCGTCCAGCGCCTGGGGCGCGTCGCGCACCAGCAACAGGTCGACGTCGGCGGCGACCGGCAGCTTTACCGGCGCCAGGCAACGATGGCAGGCCACCGTCTGCTCGTACTCGAGGTGGGCGCGCAGGTAATAACCCGGCTCCCCCCGCGATCCGTCGGCGCGCGCCGCGTCGGCATGCGACACCTCGGTGCGCGTCACCTTGCCGCTCCAGGTCACCGGGCCGATCTCCAGCACGTCGTCCAGTCCCAGATCGTCGACCGAAACGCGCACGGTCTCCTGCCAGGAGACCGGCTGTCGCAAAACCTGATCGAGGTGGATGAGCATGGCCGAGCCGTCCGTGGTGTAGGACCTCCCCGGGAGCGCCGGGCCGAACGCTTAGGCTACGTCAGGCGGGCGTGGGGTGTCAATCTCGGGGGGCTCAACCTCGCGGCGGTTTTGGTTTCTGCATGCACGGAGAATCCGCGTGCAGTGCCACAACGCCAGCCGGTCCCCCAGCGCCAGTCCGCCGCTACCCGAGCTCGCCGGCGCCGCCCTCACCGACCCGCGGCGCGTGCTGTTTTGGGGGCAGAGCTTCAGCGGCAGCGGTGACGTCGAGGACGCCGTGGCGGCGGCCGCGGAAGCCTGCCGCGGCGAGGGCCTGGACCACCTGGAGCGCCGCGCCTACGGCGACGGCAGCGTCGAGATCGTGGCCTTGCGCGGCGAGGGTCGACGCCACCGGCGCTGCGGCGGGGGGCTGCAAAAAGTCGTCTGGCGTCTGCACGGCGAGGACGGCCGGCTGCACGCCACGACCGACATCCGCATGCTGCCCCACTGCTTCGTGAGGGTCCTATTCGTGGCCATTGCCGCCGCCCTGACGCTGGCGGCGACTGCCCTCGACGTTCCAGTGTTGACCGGCGTCAGCCGATGGCTGCAGAGGCTGAACGACTTCACCGTGCTTGCAGCCGTGATTGCGCTCGCTTGGTTATACCGCCGACTGGGAGCCCTCGGGAGTACCTACAGCGAGACCTTGTGGCAGCGCTTCATCGGTCGCCTCGAAACGGCGGGGGGCTCCCTGGAGCCCAAGGGCACCCAGTCGAGCCGACGTCACCGCTTCACCTGGTTCGCCTACGCGGGAGTCTTCGTCCTGTCGACCGAGGCTTGGCTGCTGTTTGAGTGGATTTTCAGCTCGCAGGACTCGCTGTTCGGCTTTTGGGAACAGCTCTACCTGGCAGTCCTGCTCGCAACCTCGGCCCTCCTGTTGGTGGGCCTTGTGCCGATGGTGCGTCAGATCGGCTTCACTCAGAGGGTGAACGCGATCGCCGTCGGGCTGTCTTCCAGTTTTGACGTCCTCTTCTTTCTGGCCCTCCCGCTCATCTCGTGTTGGCTGGACCGCCGGCTACCACCTAACCCCGTCCTCCCTCGCGAAGCCTCTTCCCGCCTGGCCGCCTGGACACTGATCGCCGGCGCCGCCCTTCTCCTCGGATTGTGGGCGTTCTTTCTGCGCTTGACGTTGAGACTCTCCGTCAGCGCCCGGCGGCTTCTCGTCTGGGACCGCTTGCACCCGAGCTGGGAGAGCTCCAAGACGGCGGCGGGGGACATCTCGGTCGTGCGGCGCTTTCGCTGGGTCTTTCTCTCCGTATGGACTGTCCTCGGCCTGCTGATCGTCACCGGACTGGGTTTCGCGTCCATCGCCACCGTGTCCGCCCTCGGGTTGAACCGCGGTCGGATCGGCGGCGATCCGGTGGAGGCAACGAAGATGGTCCTCGCCTGCGCGCTGGGACTAGCGCAGGAACCCTGGCCGGCCACCGTCGCTCGGCTCTTCTGGCTCTCCTACGTAGCCCTCGTCTGGACGGCCGTCGCTGCCTCCCTGGGACAACTCTTCCTGTCTCGCCGCCGCGCCCGCCGGCGGTTGCGCCGAGCCGCGGCCTCGGCCGCCACGGCTGGCGGCGAGCCTGCCCTCGCCATCTTCGCCGACCTGTGCCGTACCGCCGAGGCTCCAGCCATCCGCCTGGCCGTCCGCGACCACCCCGGCATCGCCGCCTGGTCGGCCAGCTTCGGGCTCTTCGGCGGCGAGCGTTGGGTGGAGATCACCAGCGGCGCCCTGGAGCTGCTCTGCCGGGACGAGACCGCCGCCCTCCTTGCCCACGAGATCGCCCACCACCTGCACCGCCGTCCAAAAAGGGACGCCGTGCTGCGCTGGCTGGGCCGCCTCACCTTCACCGGCGACGGCTTCAGCCGCGCCGTGCAGCACTCCTTCGGTTACGAGCAGGAAGCGGACCGCACCGCTCTTCGCCTCCTCGCCGAACAGAGGATCGACCGCGGCGCCCTCGACCGCGCGCTGCTCAAGGCCAAGCACGTCAATCCGCTCCTCGATCACCGCTCGGCGGACGACAGCGGTCTACCGGCCGCGCCCACCGCGACAGCCAGAGAGGCGATCGACGGCGCCGGCCGCCGCGGCGCCGGCTGGCGACGCAGCCTCGCCGCCTTCGTCGAGCAGTACTGCAACGGTCTGGAGCTCCACTACTGGCACCCGACCGCCTCGCAACGCCTTGCCGCCCCTGCCTCGGCGGCCGGCGGCCGACCGATTCATCCACGCCACGAGAAAGGAGGGTCGTCATGAACGTCGCGACCACAACCGTAGGCACACCGACCCGCGACGAGCACAAGGCCGTCGTGCAGGCGGTGGTACAGGACCTCCTCATCGAAGAGGCACCGGACCAGCTCGCCGACCTGCCGGTGGTCTTCGACACCGTGTACTCGCTCACCGAGCGGCGGCTCGACCGCGCCGGCCGCACCGACCCCGCGGAGGGCCTCCCCTTCAAAGCCCCCTTCGTCGCCGGCACCGCTCTCGGCTCGGCCGTCTGGGTCGCGGCCAGCCTGGCCCGCGCCCGCCGGCTCCACGCCGACGCCGCCGAGACCGAGGCCCTGATCCAACGCCTCGGCGAGCACGCCGGCTCCGAGTCGTCGGTCCGGGAGACGGAGGAGCGCCTGGACGGCGTCTACGCCTCGCTGGCCGACCTGACGCAAAGGCTCGACGCGCGGGAGCAGGAGCACGCCGCCGGGCGCAGCGAGGGCCCGCTGCCGGACGACCCGCCGACACCGCCGGACCCGACCCGCCAGGCGGCGGAGCTGACGCTCCTGGTCGGCCGCAGAGGACCGGAGGGGCGGAGCTTCCTCCTTGGCTACCGGCTCCTCGGTCGCGACGCCGCGGGCCGACCGATCCACCTGCGCTGCGTCACCAGCCTGCTCCACCGCGACCCCGGCCCTTACGTCGCCGAGTTGCTGACCGACGGTACGGCCCGCCCGTCCGCCGAGTGGATCGAGCAGGTCGGCTCCTTGCTCGGCCGACAGCTGCTGCCAGGGAAGCTCGCCGCCCAACTCTGGGTCCACGCCGGCGGCGGCTCCACTCTGCAGGTGATCTCCGAGGAGCCCGGCATCCCCTGGGAGATCCTGCGTCTGAGCGCCTCCGGGGTCGGCGCTGGCGGCAACGGACCCTTTCTCGCCGACGCCTTCGCCCTCTGCGAGTGGCCTACCGACGGCAGACAGGTGACCGGTCTGTCGGCCCGCCGCATCGCGGTGATCGCGCCCGCGGATCACACGCTACGCAACGTCGAGGAGGAGGTCGCCTTCCTGCTCGGACTGGCTGGGGAAAGCCGCGAGGTCGTGCGCCTGGACGCCAGCACCGACGTCCTGTTGCAGACCTTCTCCGGCGGCGACTTCGACGTCCTCCATTTCACCGGCCACGGCATGGCTCGTGGCGACAACCCCGACCGCTGGGCGCTGCTCCTGGAGAACGGTGAGCCCTTCGCGCCGGCCGCCCTCCCCGCCGCCAGCGCGTCGGCGCCGGGGCCCTCCCTGGTCGTCCTCAACGCCTGCCTGACGGCGCGGGAGGGCCGCGCCCTGACCGGGATCGGCAGCCTGGCGCAGGGTTTCCTGCAAGCCGGCGCCGGAGCGGTGATCGGCACGCGCTGGGCCGTGTCGGACGGCGCCGCCCGCGACTTCGCACAGCGCTTCTACGGGCTCTTCCTCACCGGTACGCCCATCGCCGAGACGGTACGGCGCTCCCGCGGCCCGCGGGAGTCGGACCCGGACGGAGGCTCGACGCGGCTCGCCTACACCGTTCTGGGCCACCCGCTGGCCCGCTGCTCGGCGTGACGGGAGGGTCGACGCCGGCGGCGGCGGGGTCCGCGGCCGGGGTCAGGGCTCGGCGACGTGCTGCAGGCGCAGATCCAGCGCCGCCGGGCCGCTCGCCGCGTCGCCTGCCACGCTGACCAGGGTCAGGCGGTCGAAGCTCGCCAGCGGCGCCAGCACGGTGCTCCAGTCGCGCCAGCGCCGGGTTTCCTGCCGCGACGCCAGGGGCAGGGTCTCCAGCAGGTCCGCCACCTGGTCGACCAGGGCCAGGGCCGAACCGGGCTCCGCGGCGACGGCCAGGGCGACGGTGGACGCGAGATCGTCCACCAGCGGCGTCAGGGCGGTGGAGCGGCGCAGGGCGTCGCCGCCGGTGGCCACCCGAGCCCAGGCGGCGGAGCCGGACGCCGGCTCCGGTCGCGACGAACGGCCGAGCAGGGACTCCGCCGGCAGACGGAAGCGCTCGCCGCCGGGCAGGTACCAGACCGCGACGCCGGGCAGGTCGCCGAGAAGACCGCTCAGGGCGTCAGCGCCACCGCCAGAGTCACCTCCGCCGCCGCCGCCGAGGAAGAGCGCCAGGGCGCCGCGTCCGAGGCCCGAGCCGTCCTCGTCCAACGGGCCGCCGGGACCGGCGACGGCGAACAGCGGGCAGCCGGCGGCGGTCAGGCGATCCGCCGGCAGCGCCGGCAGCGCGGCGGCGCCGTCCGTGGCGACCGTGAAACCGGCGGCGGCGGCGCGCAACCGGTGCACGCCGGCGGGCAGCACCGACAGCGGCCGCCGCAGGCGCAGGGCGGCCAGGGCGGGCGGCGGATCGGGGCGCCCCGGTGGCGGCGGCGCCAGCAGGTCCGGCGGCGGGTCGACGTTGCCCACCGTCCACAGGGTGCCGTCCCAGGCGACCCGCGCCGGGCCGCCGAAGGCCTCCACGTCGCCGCCGGCGAGCCACGGGTTGCCGGCCACGGCGCCGGCCAGGCGGGAGACGGCGGCGAGAAGCGGGTACACCCGCGCCGCCACCAGCACGCGGCGCCCCTCGGCGTCGGAGACCGCCACCAGCTCGCGGGCCGGCGGCGCGGCGAAGGGGCCGAAACGCGGCAGGGTGGGCGGCGGCAGACCGCCGAGGCGGGCGGCGGCGGCGAGGAAGTCGCGGCGTTCCTCCACCGCCCCCAGGCTGTCTTCGAGGGCTGCCAGGTTCTGGTGCGGGTAGGCGATCCACAGCGCCACGTCGAGGTCCGAGTCGGCGAGCAGGCGGGCCGGCAGGTCGGCGGCGGCGGGCACCCCGGCGTGGACCCGCGGCACGTACCACCACCAGACGTGGGCGCAGGCGGCGGCAAGGGCGACGACGACGCCGAGAGCGAGAAGGCGGCGGCGTTTCACCGCCGCCCTTCCAGGCCGGCTCGAGCGGCACGGCGCACGCCGTGGCCGGAACCGTCGAGACCCAGGTCCACCAGCGCCGCGGCAACCGGTTCCAGCAGCTCGCTCTCGGTCGCCTCGACCCCGAGGTCGGCGGCGCAGGCGGCGACGGAGGCGGCCAGGCCGATGGCCAGGTCGTTCTCGTCCCACGGCGCGAGGGGAGGGACGGCGGTGACCGCCGGGCGGCGAGGGCCGGCCGCCGGCGCGTCCGCGGCGACGGAGGCGAGGAAGGAGGCGTAGCCCGCCGCCGCCCTCTCCGGCGTGTGATGGCGGGCCATGTGGATCCGGGCGTTGGCCCCCAGATCGCGGGCCAGATCCGGGTCCTCGGCCAGGGCGACGAGCACCGCGGCCACACGCTCCACCTCCCCGGCCTGCGGCGGCACGGCAACGGCGCACCCGCGCGGGATCTCGGCGAAAGAGCCGGCGGCGGTGACGATCAGCGGCTTGCCCAGACCGAGGAGGCGGATCATCGCGGCGGAGGTCTCACCGGCGGTGGGCCAGCGCAGGTTGACCGCCGCGTCGACGGCGCGCATCCAGTCGAGGAAGCGCGCCTTCTCCTCCACCCGGCCGACCACCTGTACCGCCGCGGCGGCGTCGCCGAGAGCGGCGAGCATTCCGTCGAGACCGATCTTGGGGTCGACACCGCCGACCACGGCGAGGCGTGCCCGCGGCACGCGGCGCACCAGGCGGGCGAAAGCGGCGAGGACGGAGTCGAGCCGCTTGCTCCGGTTCTGATAGCCGAAGACGCCGACCAGGAAGTCTTCCGCCGGCAGACCGAGCCGCCCGCGCGCCGCCGCGGTGAGCGACCGCGGGGATGCCGCCTCGTCGCCGGCCGCCGTCTCCTGCCCCGACTCTTCCAGGCTCAGGTGCTGCGCAACCACGGCGAGGCGCAGGTCCGGCCGGCTGGCGCGCACCCGCCGGGCGCAGCTCTCGTTGTGCACCAGGACGCCGAGGGCCGCGTCGACGGCGCGCTCGAAGAGCGGATAGGCGTACGGGTCCACCGGCACGCCGGTGGCGACGGCGCGGCGTCCCAGGGCGCGCCCGGTCGAGCCGTAGGCGTAGCGCAGCTCCTCCACGTAGCCGTCCGCGTCGCCGGCCGCGAGGGTCAGCTCGCGCACCATGTGGTGCAGGACGTACTCGTGCAGCACGACCACACCGGGGTGCTCGAGGAGCGTGCGGTAGACGGCACCGTGGAAGTGGGGGTGGTTGCCGAGCTGGTAGACGACCAGGTCGTGCTCCCCCGCCGCCAGGCGCGCCGGCAGCTCGCTCCAGGGGCACACGGCGAGGGCCGGCGAGCCCGGCTGCGGGGCGGCCGGCACCGGCAGCGGGGCCGGCAGGCCGGGGGGCTGGTAGAGGTCGAGAGCGGCCACCTCCGGGCGGACCGCCAGGTAGGGCAGCAGCTCGGCGGCGTAGTCCGCGATGCCGGACGGCGCCGGCGGCAGCGGCCCGACGTGGGCGAGACGCAGACCGCGGCTCACCGCGCCTCCGCCGTGGCGCGGTCCGGACCGTCCACGCGGTCGCCGCCTCCCGCGCCGAGCAGACGACCGATCACCCGCTCCCAGGTGACGTGCGCCACCGCGCGGCGGCCGGCTTCACCGAGGCGGCGGGCGAGCTCCGCATCGGCGCTCACCGCGGCGCAGGCCCGGCTCAGGGCGCGGCCCGACGGCTCGCAGACGAAGCCGTTGACGCCGTCGTCCACGAACTCCAACACGCCGCCGGCGTCGTGGCTCGTGATCACCGGCTTGGCGCAGCGCATGGCCTCCACCGTCACGTAGCCGTAGTCCTCGTCGTAGGGCACGTAGACGACGGCGCGGCAGCGGCGGTAGAGACGTACCAGCTCGTCGTCGTCCACCCAGCCGGCGAAGCGCACCCGATCCGCCACCCCGAGCTCCGCGGCACGGCGGACGAGGCGATCGGCCTGCGGACCGGTGCCGGCGACAACCGCCCGCGCCTCGGGGGCACCGGCCAGGGCCTCCAGCAGCAGATCGAAGCGCTTCGGGGTGTCGAGACGACCGGCGCTGAACAGAAAGCCCTCATCGTCCTCTCCGGCGTCGAGGGGCCGCAGGGCGGCGGCGAGCTTCGGCGGCGGATACAGCACCTCGGCTTCGAGGCCGTTGAAGCGGCGCAGGCGCTGCGCCGTGTTGGCGGAGATGGCGAACAAACGCCGTGCCTCGGACAAGGTCCGCAAGTCCATGGCGCGCACCATCTCCAGAGCCTGCCGGTCCGGAGGGTGGGAGGCGTCGAAGTCGCTGTAGCGGGTGCCGTACATGTCGTAGACCTGGCGCAGTTGGTGGATCAGCCACACCACCTTGTGAGGATGGCGCACCAGGTACGAGGGAAAACGCGTGGCGATGACCAGGTCGGCGGCGTCCGCCGCCGCCTGCACGTCCACCAGGCGCCAGGCCAGGGCACTCTGCAGCAGCGCCTGCCGGCTGGACAGGCTGAACGGGATAAACACCGTGTCCACCGCGTGGCCGCGGCGCCGCAGCTCGTCGGCGAGGGACTCCACCAGCAGCTCCGCACCGCCGCGAACGAAAGGGATCTGGCTGTTGCAGAGGAGAATGCGCATGGCGGGCGCGGGAGCGCTGGGTCAGCGCTCCTCCCGGCCCTCCTCGACGCCGTCCTCTTGCGCGCTCCCCTCCAGCTCGCGCACCCGGGAGGTGAGCCGGGCGACCTGCGCTTCGGAGTCCTCCAGACGCCGCGCCAGCTCGGCGAGAAGCTCGGCGGCGGCGCGGTTGAAGCCATTCTGCTGGTGCAACACGGGGCGCGCGTACCACTTGTGGAAGAGGTGGAAGAAGGCCTTGCGGACGAAGACCAGGAGGCGTCCGACGCCCGGCCGCGGCGACACCGGCGTCGGCTCCTCCACCCATTCGAGGCTCTTCAGCTCGGCGAGGCGCAGCCGCGTGTCCTCGCGTCCGCCGCCCACCGTCGCCAGCTCGGCCCGCCGCTGCCGCACCCCCGCCTGCACCCGCTCCAGCGTCGCCGCCACCCGCTGCCGGCTGGCTGCTTCCTCGGCCGGTATCTCCTCGCTCGGCAGGTCGCCGACGCCGCTCCGCAGCTCGTCGCTCATTCCGCGGAGCCTATCGCGGACTGGGGAACCTCACGACAAATGAGCGTCACCCAGGATGCTATCGAGCCGCTTCGCCAGCTCGGGCAGATCCCTCTCGATTCGCAGCCAGACCTGCTCGAGATCGACCCGCGAGCCCCTCTACGGCCCGCCCCCGGTAAAGCTCAGGAAGGTGCTCAGGTACCTGGGGTCCTGGCTTTCGGGGTCGGTGCGCATGGGCATCCAGCCGTGGGTGGTCGCCAGGGTGAAGCGGTAGAAGTACTCGTGGGGGACGGCGGAGAGGAAACCGAGGTCCTCGGCCACCGGCTGCAGCGCCAGCTCCACCGGCACGCCGGAGCGCTTCTCCGCCGTGTCAAAGCGCACCACCACGCGGTCGGCGCCGCTGTCCACCGTCAGCACGTTGCTCGGCAGCGGTGAACGGGCGATGAAGTACAGCGTCGCCAGCGGCACCGGCGACACCACGATCACCTCGCTCTCGCTGGCGCCGCGCACCCAGATGCCGTCCGGGTGGTTCTCCTGGGCGAAGAAGTCGTCCTTGCGCAGCACCCACGTGCCCTGCCCCCAGTTGCGCGTCCAGTAGCCCGGCAGCTTGCCGTGGCCGAGCAGCGTGAGCTCCAGCGGCAGACGCTGGAAGGCGGCGCTGCGCACGTGGCTTTGCAGGGTGAACTCCGGTGCGATCTGCTGCACCGGCACCGCCAGCACCGAAGCGGTCCACAGCCCGGCGGCGGCAAAGGGGAGCACGAGGAGGCCGCGCGCCCGCAGCCGGGTGACGAGGAACAACGTCGCCGGGTAGACGCCGGCGAAGTAGCGGTTGCCGATGAAGCCGGCGCCGCCGTGGTAGTTGCCCGGCCGCACGAGGAAGAAGAACAGCACGTAGAGACCGACGCCGGCGAGCACCAGCCAGGCGAAGCGGTCCCGCGGTCCAAGGGCGAAGAGCACCAGGGCGAGGACGGCGAAGGGGAAGTAGGGCACCAGGCCGGTGTGGCGGCCGACCAGGAAGTAGCCCAGGTTGTAGAGCAACGGGCGGAGCTGCGTCTCCACCCCCATGCCGTTCCACGAGCCGTAGTCGGTGCCCTTGTACAGGTCCCAGGGGTCGCCCTGCATCTCGAGCGGGTAGTTGCTCTCGAAGGAGCGCCGCTGCACGTCGCGATAGGGGCTCCAGGCACCGCTCAGCTTGTACTGCACGCCGACCAGGGCGAGGGCGCCGAGGAGCCCCGCCAGCATCAGCGTCGCCAGCCCCTTGTAGCGGCGGCTCCACAGCAAATCGACGCCGAGCGGCAGCGCCATGACCGCCAGCGGCTCCTTGGAGACGAAGGCGGCGGCCAGGCAGAGGGCGGCGAAAGCGAGGCCCGCGTGGTGCTTCCAGGTCCAGGTCGCCTTGCCCCGCAGCACCGCCCAGACGGCCAGCGGGAAGAAGGTGCAGGCCATGTTGAAGACCTCCGGCTGCATCCAGAAGACGTAGACGAAGGACGCCGAGGCGAAGAAGAAGCCGCCCAGGAAGAGGCCCCCCAGGCCGTCGAGGCAAAACGGTCCGGCGGGCGCCGGGTCCGCCACCGCCGCCCCGGGCTGCGGTGCCAGCTCCGGCGCCCGGCGGGCCAGCAGCCACCAGGCGGTGCCGAACATGGCGACGTAGAGCAGCATGTTGAAGACCATCAGCCCCTGCGCCCCGAGCAGGGCGTAAAAGGGCACCGCCAGGGCCGAGTAGACGAAGGGCTTGCCGAAGTACGTCGTCTCGCCGCCGTCGCGGGTGAAGAGGATCAGGCCGTAGGGCCCCTGGTCCCAGGTGTCGTAGGCGCGGTCCAGGTCGCGCTGGTCGTAGTTGAGGTCGTGGTCGTGCCACAGGCTGCCGGCGATGAGCACGTAGGCCGCCTCGTCCCCCACCGGGCCGGGCGGGAAGTGGACCTTGTAGAGGGTGCCGGCGAGGCCGAGGAGGAGGAGCGCGAGGCAGACGAAGACGAGGGGACGGAAGCGCATTCGGGGGACTCTAGCAGCTCGTGGCTAGCCCGATTCCTGGCGCTTCTTGCGTCCCCGCAGGCTGACCCAGGCGGAGAAGACGCCGAGCAGGTAGAGGCCGATGGTGGGGATGGCGAAGACGCACAGGTTGACGACGTCCGGGGTCGGCGTGATGACCGCCGCCACCACGAAAATGAGCAGCACCGCCCAGCGGAAGTGGCGCATCAGGAAGCGCGGCGTCACGACGCCGATCTGGGCCAGCAGGAAGATCAGGATCGGTAGCTCGAACATCAGCCCGAGGCCGAGGATCACCGTCATCAGGAAGTGGAAGTAACGCTCGATGGTGATCACCGGCTGGAAGAGGTCGCCGATGCCGAGCAGGAACTTCACCGCGAAGGGGAAGGCCACGTAGTAGGCGAAGGCGCCGCCGGAGAGGAAGAAGAGCGTGCCGAGGACGATGAACGGCGCCGCCCAGCGCCGCTCCCGCGGGTAGAGCCCCGGCGAGACGAAACGCCAGATCTGGTACAGGATCACCGGCGCCGACAGGAAGACGCCGGTCAGCAGCGCCACCTTGATGTACAGCATGAGGGGGTCCGCCGGCCCGAGGTAGGACAGCTTGGTGCCCTCCGGCAGGTAGGGGCGGATGGGCGCCTCGAGGAACGAGTAGATCTGGCGCACCCAGGTCCAGCACGCCAGGCACGCCACCACCACCGCCAGCAACGCGTAGGTGATGCGGCGGCGCAGCTCCTCGAGGTGGTCCAGCAGGCTCATGCGCGGCAGGTTCTCGCCGCCGCCGCCGAGGGCGCCCAGGGAGCGGTGCTGCGGCGACGCTTCCCGCACCGCCGGCGGCGCGGCGGAGGGCGTGGTCTCGGGCAGACTCATGAGATGGGGGGCGGGACGTCCTCGGCGTCGCCAGCCGACGTCGGTTCCTTCTCCGTCGCAGCGGTCGCCGCATCCGCCGCCACCGCCTCGCCGGACGCCTCGTCGCCCGCGCCCCGCGCCCGGGTGCGCCCGTCCATCTGCAACCCCGCGGTGCTGACGCCGATCTCGTCGTCCGGGTTCTCCACCGTCTGCCGCGCGCTACGCGTGTACTTCGGCCGGTCGTCCTCGTCTTCGAGAGCGATCTCGGTGTTGATGGAGCGCTTCAGCTCGGTCGTCGCGCGGCGGAACTCCCCCATCGCCTTGCCCAGGGTGCGCCCGATCTCGGGCAGCCTGCGGGGGCCGAAGATGAGCAGCGCCAGGATCAGGATGAAGATGACTTCGGGGACGCCGAGGGGACCGAACATGGAGGCTCCAGGTACGTTTTACCGGAAACTCATGATCCGGTGGCGGGACGGGAAAGTCAAGGCGCGCCGTCGGCAGGGCCGATGGCGCCGTTGCCGGCGGCCGGGAAGCTCCGGCGCCTGCTCGCTGTTATGCTCCCCATCATGAAACGTTCGTGGAGAAACGCCGGCCTCGTCCTCTTCGCCCTCGCCGTGCTCGGCGGCTCGCTGTTCGGCAACCGCCTGCTGGCCCTCAACACCGAAGCGCGCGAGAACCTCCGCCTCTACACCGAGCTGGTGTCGGTGGCCCAGGAGCGTTACGGCGCCGAGGTGAGCTACAAGGACCTCGTGTTCGCCTCCATCAACGGCATGCTGCGCGGCCTCGACCCGCACACCAACTTCCTGCCGCCGCGCGCCTACAGCGGCATGCGGGAGCGCCAGCAGTCGAGCTTCTACGGCCTCGGCATCCTGGTCGGCATGCGCAACGGCCAGCTCACCGTTATCACCCCCATCGAAGGCACCCCGGCGTCGCGGGTCGGCATGCGCGCCGGCGACGTGATCAGCGCCATCGAGGGGGAGCCGACGGAGACCCTGGGGCTGGACGAGGCGGTGGACCGGCTGAAAGGGCCGAAGGGGACGCAGGTACACATCAGCATCGTGCGCCGCGGTCTCTCCGAGCCCATCGACCTCACCGTCACCCGCGACGAGATCCCCCAGAACTCGGTGCGCCTGGCCTACATGCTCACCCCCGAGGTCGGCTACATGCAGATCTCCGACTTCAACCGCTCCACCGGCGAGGAGGTGGCGGAAGCCCTGCACAAGCTCAAGGGGCAGGGCATGAAGCGGCTGCTGGTGGACCTGCGCAACAACGGCGGCGGGCTCCTCGACCAGGCCATCCTGGTGTCGGATCAGTTCCTCCCCGACGGCTCGAAGATCGTCGAGACCCGGGGGCGCACCCGCGACTCCTTCCAGGTCTACCGCGCCACCGACCGCTACGACGAGCTGGACATGCCGGTGGTGGTGCTGGTCAACCGCGGTACCGCCTCGGCGGCGGAGATCCTCGCCGGCGCCATCCAGGACCACGACGTCGGCGTCGTGGTGGGCACGCC
>Ga0055445_10000088_pt1 | contig 14399 bp, 13 predicted proteins | sample China_Galinas_PW_FD_57737 | JGI IMG/M metagenome (GOLD analysis project Ga0055445, IMG submission 57737) | Wetland microbial communities from San Francisco Bay, California, USA, that impact long-term carbon sequestration - China_Galinas_PWA_D1 | ecosystem: Environmental > Aquatic > Marine >... | reverse complement strand
AAGAATGGCGCCAGGTTTTGCCGTTGCAACGCCTTCCACTCGGTTGCGGCCCTGGCCAAGTCATCTTCAGACTGAAGCAGGCGGAAAACTATGACGTCGCTTCCCAATGCTTACCCCAATTTTCCCGGTGAGGATAGTACACATTTCGGGCCTCGAATGGCATAGGTACATGTGCGGCGAGTTCACGCATGAATCGAGAGCCGGCTGGATCCGGAAGACCAAAAAGTCGTCAGTTTTCAACACCTACTGACGTGATGTTTGCCTTAGATAGAGCTTTCCGGCGCCGATATCCACGTCGATGCGGCGGTAACCGTTCTGCTCGGCAAATCGGATGAACCCTGCTTCGAGCTGCGGAAACTTCTCGCCCTCGTATCCCGTCACGATCGCATCCGGCTGGGTTCGCTCAAGGAATTCCTGCAACGTCTTGGGTGCGACCGAATGCAACTCATGGATCCGGGACTCCGGTTCCGCGTCGCCGGTACGAAAGAAGAACGGTCCGGCGGCAAATTCCTTGAGGGCGGTCAGCCCGGAGTCGACCACCCGCAATGGCGTTAGGGTAGCGACAGGTCCGGACAAGCCGGACTGCGCCATTGCATCCTGAATCGTGGCCGATATTTGCTCCACCTTCCCAACCGCTGATGGCTGGCCGGCATATCGGACTTGTTTGGCCAGCCCGGGCAGGCATGCCAGGACCACCAGGGTGACGACGACAGGCCTCCAGCGTGGGAATTGTGTAGACAAGATCGCCCGATAGCATACACATGCAGCGAGGATCGCAAAAGGCACCAGCGGCACAAAGTATTGTTGGTGCGGGGGTAGTGGCGCGACAGTCAACGGGATCGCCGTTACGGCCAACCAGAAAATAAGATCTTCTCGTTCAAAAAGGTTTGACTTGAGTGCAGTCCGTGCACGAGAGCGCCACAAGATCGCGAAAATTGACAACAGCACGATACAGCAAGACACGAAAAGTACTTTATCGTGTTGCACATGATCGATGAAGTCGAGGCTCCGGCCGATGAAAGACGTATCCACGGGTTTTCCGATCTGGGCATTCCACTGCCGTGAGGCGTAGGTGTTAACAGTGTAGACCCCGTAGATAAAGTTTCTCGGGTTAAGTGCAAAGTAGTAGAACGTCGGGATCGACGCGACGAATCCCCCGAGGACAAATGCGATTGTCTTTCTGATTCGGTGTCGATCGCCCTGGTATGCCGACCCGAACAGTAAATAGGCTGCGAGAACAGGCGGGACGAACGCATAGGATAGTTTCGTTTCGACCGCCATGGCGGCAAATACTCCGGCGATGGCGTAGAAAAGCAGGGCGAAGCGGTGCGTGTCTGATATTTTTCTGACCAGCGCAACGGCCAGCAATGCCAGGAAGCAGGGCATAATGTCGTTTCGGGCCAACCCGAACGCCAGAATCATCGACTGGGAAGACGCGAAGGCTATTGTAGCGAGCAACCCGGCATTCCTGTTTCTCAGCAAGCTGGTCGCCAGGGAGTAAAATATTAACAGGCTGCCCGCCGAGAAGATCCAGACGATGATTCGGGCGACACGGAAATAACCATCGTCGATCAGCCTGAAGGGGAGTGATAACAAGAGTGGACAATCGGGGGGTTGCATGAACATGAAATCGTCATACAACCGCATATTGACGGCCAAAATCGACGGTACGACGTAGCTTTCCTCGTCGTGACTGACGGGAGTATTCATTGCGGTGCAGTAAAGCATCGCGACCACGACCGCGAGGGCCAGCGTCCGCAGGGAGGCAGGCCATCGAGCGCGTCTGGGCTGATTCATTCTAGCGATTGGTTGCACTTGAGACAGTCGGACTGCTAGTCAGCCGTCGCACGGCTTCTGGCGGCCCGGCGAGATAGAGAAAGTTTCCGGAAACCCGTAGTAGTTCACGTGGCGCATCGGAGCAATCGTTGCACAATAGGAAAGAATTGATAAATTATGGCATCGCGACAATCAGATTCGTGCTGCAGTCGCATGTCTGCCGGGAGCTTCCAATCCACCAGTGCTGGCTCGCCTCTCTCTTTCATTAGAAGGTTCTAATAGTGAAACCGGACGAATTGCAGGAAAAGCCATTGTTATCGGTAGTGGTTCCGGTTTTCAATGAACAAGCTTTGCTTCGGGAACATCTGAATCAAATCATCGATTATCTCGGCGGATTGGAGACAGAGTTCCGGTGGGAGCTTGTCATAGTAAACGATGGCAGCATCGACGATTCAAGCACAATACTGACCGAGCTCGCAAATTCCTCAGAAAGAATCGTCGTGCTTCAACATCCGAGAAATTTCGGTCTCGGTCAGGCGATGAGATTCGGCATCCATAATACAAAAGGTGACTTCGTCGTTACTATCGACATAGACCTGAGCTACGACGTCGAGCACATCGGTGAACTGGCACGCAAGATCCGGGACGAGAATGCGAAGATCGTACTCGCCTCGCCCTATATGAAAGGCGGCACCATCCGAAATGTGCCGTGGCTTCGGAAGACGTTGAGCATTTGGGGCAACCGCTTCCTGAGCTTCTTCGCCAAGGGCCACTTCTCCACACTGACATCCCTGATGCGTGCCTATGACGGCAATTTCATACGCTCTGTCAATCTCCGATCGATGGGTATGGAAATCATGCCCGAGACTATCCACAAATCGATGATCCTCGGGGGTCGCATCATCGAGATTCCAGGACGCCTGGACTGGGGACCGCAGCGCCGTTACGCGGACAGCCGGGTCTCGAGCATGCATATCGTCCGGCATCTGTTCGCTACGGTTCTGGCCGGATTCATTTTCCGCCCTTTCATGTTCTTCATCATCCCGGGTCTGCTAGTCGGCGCGTTTTCGGTCTATGTCAATATCTGGATGTTCATTCACTATTTTGATTCGCTGGAGAAGCTGAGGCTGGCCAATGGCCAGGCACACTGGTCGGATGCATTCGCGCTTGCGTATCAACGCTTCCCGCATACCTTCGTATTCGGATTGCTTACGGCGATGCTGGCGGTCCAGCTCATAGGGCTCGGCATCCTGGCGTTGCAAAACAAACAGTACTTCGACGAACTGTTCGATCTGGGTTCCTACACGATCCGAAAGGGGTTGCGGCAATCCAAGCGCTGAGGAGCATGTCACGACATCTTATGTGAATTCGTGCACGGTCAGGCCGTGCAGCATCTAGTAGCATCTAAGGGCCCCTGTCGCCGGTCAGTCTGGCGCATATATTCGAAACCTGTCGCCTTTGGAATTCCACCAATTTTGATCGAAGCATAATCGTGTCAACCGGCTCAATACTCATCACTGGTGTCGCAGGATTCCTCGGCTCGAACCTGCTAGACAGGCTTCTGTCCGAAGGCCATTCGGTCGTGGGGATAGACAACCTCTCCATGGGTTGCCGCGAGAACATCGAGGAGCACCTCGAGAATCCACGATTCAGATTCATCGAGGCCAATGCCATTGAGAAGTCGACTTTCGACGCCGTCGCGCAAGACATTTCCTGCATCGTACATCTTGCGGCTTTCAAGATCCCGCGCTACGGCAAGGCGATCGATACATTACAGATAAACTACCTTTGCACAGAGAACGTGCTGGCATTTGGCAAAGAACGGAGCTGCAAGTGCGTGCTCGCATCGACATCGGACGTCTACGGGCGCAATCCGCAAGTGCCGTTCAGCGAGGAACGATCGGACTCGGTCATTGGAAATTCCTTGTCGCCAAGGTGGGCCTATGCGGTATCCAAGCTCTTCGACGAACACCTGGCTCTGGCCTACCAGGACGCCTACGGGCTGCCGATTGTGTTGCTGCGCTTTTTCGGGTCCTACGGCCCGAATCAACCTCTGTCATGGTGGGGCGGGCCGCCGCCGGTCTTCATCAATGCCGTGATGAATGACGAAGAACTGCCCATACACGGCGATGGGCAACAGACGCGCAGTTTTACCTACGTAACCGATACCATAGACGGGATATATGCCGCCGTTACGAAGCAGGAGGCCGTCGGCCGGATCTTCAATATCGGGAGCGACGAAGAAGTCACCATCCTGGAGTTGGCCAGGCGAGTGCACAAGGCGAGCGGCAAGTCCGGCGATCCGAAAATCCGCCTCGTGCCGTACGAGAGTTTTACAGGTAAGCGGTACGAGGACGTGATGCGGCGCGTTCCGGACACGACGCTGGCGCACGAGGTGCTCGGATTCAAAGCCCGCGTGCCTCTCGATGAAGGACTGCGAAAGACGTTCGAGTGGCAGCGCAAGGCCGTACGAAAGCGCGGCTTTGGGCAAACCCGATGAACGAGCCGCTGCAGGATAAGCGCATCGGCATCGTTGGCGGCGGACTGATGGGTACCGCACTGGCGCACAAGTTTGCCAGGGCCGGCAACCGCGTAACGATATTCGAATCGGAATCGCAGCTCGGCGGCCTCGCGACGTGGGCAAACTTCGGCTCGTTTACGTGGGACGAGTTCTATCATGTCATCCTGCCAACCGATCGCAATCTGATCCGCTTTGTTTCCGATATCGGTCTTGCGGACCGACTCGAGTGGCGCCGCACCTACACGGGGTTTTACGTGAACGAACGCCTGTACTCGATCAGCAGTAACCTCGAGTTCCTCAGATTCCCGTTGCTGTCCCTGTTTGGGAAAGCGCGCCTGGCCTGGACGATGGTGTACTGTTCGAGGATCAGTGACTGGCGTCGCCTGGAGGCCGAGGATGTCGAAAGTTTCCTGCTGCGGATCTCGGGCCGCGAGGCATTCGACAAGCTTTGGAAACCCTTGTTGCTGGCCAAGCTGGGCGAAAGTTACAGGCGCGTTTCGGCAGTATTCATCTGGTCATATATCAAGCGACTATTCTCGGCGAGGGATGCGTCGGCCAATGCGGAGCATCTCGGCTATGTACGCGGCGGCTACAAGACCATCTTCGACAAGCTTGCGAACGACATCCGTGATGCCGGGGGAGTCATTCTGACTGGGACGCGCGTATCGGACATCCGTCCTGTCGAGGGCGATGCGCTCGAGGTGGCTGCCGGGGAGGCATCCGGGGTATTCGATCAGGTGATCTGCACCAGCCCGGTCCCGGTTCTACGCAGGATAGTGGCGCCCGACTTGCTGCAGGTCGACGAGCCCGGGAGCGAGGTCGAGTACCTCGGCGTCGTGTGCCTGGTCGTCGTCAGCCGCAAGCCGCTTGTGCCGTTCTACGTCGTGAACATCGCCGATACCTCGCTCCCGTTTACGGGCCTGATCGGCATGAGTACGGTGGTCGATACGTCCAATACGGCGGGCCGCTGCATCACCTATTTGCCGAAATACGTTCTGGCGGGCGATGCCTGGCTGGAACGTAGCGATATCGACGTGCAGGCGGAGTTCATGAATGGCCTGCGCCGGATGCTCCCGGACCTCGACACGAAGGGCATAGAAAGCTTGCACGTGCACCGCAGACACCGCGTACAGCCCCTGCAGGTACTCGGGTATTCCAGGATCGTCCCGAAGGTTCGCACCAGGCATCCATGCCTTTCGGTCATCAATACGTCCCAATTTGTCAGCGGGACACTGAACAACAACGAGGTCATCGGCGCTGTCGACAGGTTCTATTCCGACAGCTGCACGAGTGCCGCGAGGGACGTGGCGTGAGCGACGCATATTTCGCCCATGAAACGGCTTGTATCGACGACGGCGCAGCGATCGGGGCGGGTACGCGTATCTGGCATTTCTGCCACATAATGCGCGACTCAAAGCTCGGTACGAACTGCAACCTCGGCCAGAACGTCGTAGTGTCGCCGGGCTGCACGATCGGCAACAACGTCAAGATTCAAAACAACGTCAGCATCTACACGGGCGTGGAATTGGAAGACGATGTATTTTGCGGGCCTTCCATGGTGTTTACCAACGTCATCAACCCCCGGAGTCACGTCGAAAGGAAACACGAATATCGGCCGACCCTGGTAAAGCGCGGCGCGACGATCGGGGCCAATGCGACGGTGCTCTGCGGGCATACGCTTGGGAAGTACTGTTTTATCGGCGCGGGTGCGGTCGTCACAAAGGACGTCCCCGACTACGGCCTCGTGGTCGGTAACCCCGGACGGCTGACCGGCTACGTCTGCGTCTGTGGCGACAAGTTGCCGATGAAAGTCGCCGACGACGATCTCGAAGTCAGTTGTGGATCCTGCAGCCGCGAATTCGCGCGGCAAAGCGGGATGGTCGAGGAGAAAATTGCGTGAATGAATCGCACGAGGAGTCAGGTTCGGATGCAGTGACGAGCGTGCCATTGCTGGACCTGAAGGCCCAGTATGCCCCGATCCGCGATGAGATCGACGCGGCCATTCGCGCCGTATGCGACAGCCAGCGCTTCATCATGGGGCCCCACGTATCCGAATTGGAGGAACGCATCGCGGCCTATTCGCACACACAGTACGGGATCGGCGTATCGTCGGGAACCGATGCACTGCTCGCCGCGCTGATGGCATTGGAGATCGGGCCGGGCGATGAAGTATTGACGACGCCTTTCTCCTTCTTCGCGACCGCGGGCGTGGTCGCCCGTCTCGGCGCAAGGCCGGTATTCTGCGATATCGAGCCGGATACCTATAACCTCGATCCGGAATCCGTTCGCGACTTTCTGAAAGTGGCGTGTGAACGCCGCTCCGACGGTGTATTCCACAAAAGTACCGGCGGGCGCGTGCGTGTGATCCTTCCGGTCCATTTGTTCGGCCAGATGGCAGACATGAACGGGATCATGGATATCGCAGCCGAATACGAACTCCTCGTCGTCGAAGACGCGGCTCAGGCGATCGGTTCGGAAGATGCAGACGGGCGTCGCGCCGGATCGATCGGCGACATCGGGTGTTTTTCGTTCTTTCCCAGCAAGAATCTGGGCGCGTTCGGCGATGGAGGCATGTGTGTTACGAAGGACGCCGCTCTCGCCGAGAAACTCCGCGTCCTTCGCGTCCACGGCGGCAAGCCGAAGTACTACCATGCCGTCATTGGGGGCAATTTCAGGCTCGACGCGCTGCAGGCGGCGATACTGCTGATCAAGCTTCGACACCTCGATGAATGGACGCGGGGCCGTCAACTCAATGCCGAATGGTATGACAAGATATTCGCCGAATCAGCAGCGGAAGTGCGAGTACCGGCAGTGCTTCCCGGCGTCCGGCACATCTTCAACCAGTACACGCTGCGCGTTTCGAATCGAGATGACCTGCAAGCGCACTTCGCGGCGCAGAACATTGGCACCGAAATCTACTATCCCGTACCACTGCACTTGCAGGAATGTTTTGCCTACCTGGGCTATGCACGTGGCGATTGCCCGGAAGCAGAAGCCGCATCGGACTCGGTGTTGTCGATACCGATATATGCAGAACTCACGGAAGCCCAACAGCAATACGTCGTCGACGCCTGCGCCGCATTCTCGCGGTCCAGAGCCTGAGGATCGCCATGACAACGGGCCAGCTCAAGCTGATCTCCGTGGTCGGAGCCAGGCCGCAGTTCGTCAAGCTCGCCCCTGTTTCCCGTGCGCTGCTCGGCAGGACCGACGTCACGCACCGCGTCGTGCATACGGGTCAGCACTACGACAACAATATGTCGGACACGTTTTTCAGCCAACTGGAGATCGATGAACCCGATTTGAACCTCGGCGTGGGTTCCGGCAGCCACGCCGCGCAAACCGCGTCGATGCTCACCGCGCTCGAGACCTACCTGGACCGTGAGCGTCCGGGCGTGGTGTTGACCTACGGCGACACGAACTCGACATTGGCCGCGACGCTCGCGGCGGCCAAGATCCACTTGCCGGTTGCCCACGTTGAGGCCGGGCTGCGCAGCTTCAATCGCGCGATGCCGGAGGAAATCAACCGACTCGTTGCAGATCATTGCAGCGACCGCCTGTATGCGCCCACGCCCGCAGCGATGGCCAATCTGCAGCTCGAGAATCTGGCTCGGCGCGCGATGCTTTCGGGCGACATAATGATGGATGCTGTCCGCCACAATATTGAACTCGCACGCACGCGCAGCCGTGCGCTCGAAGAACTGGGCCTGGAACCCGGCAACTTCGGGCTCGTGACCATTCACCGCCCGGCGAACACCGTGGAGCCCGTGCTCCGGCGTCTGCTGGCGGCGCTGGAGCGGGCGGCACAGCAGCACTTCCGGCTGATCTTTCCGGTACACCCGCGCACGCGCGCCGCCCTGGAGGAGATTGGCTATCGGCCGTCGGGCCGCCTGGAGCCTTGCGAGCCGCTCAGCTACCAGGACAACCTTGCGCTCATCGAGGCCGCGGCGGTCGTCATCACCGATTCGGGCGGAATCCAGAAAGAGGCTGCATTTCTCGGTACGCCGTGCCTCACGGCACGGGACGAGACGGAATGGACGGAGACCGTCGACATCGGCGTCAATCGTCTCGTCGGATACGGCGGCGAGAAGCTGGTCGTGGCGATGGACGAATTGCTGAGTCGGGGCAAGCAATTCGACGAGGTTCAATTAAGTCAAATCGAGCGGCACTATGGTTCGGGGGATGCGGCGCGTAAAATCATTGCCGATTGCGTCGAGTCGTTTTCATGACAGCCGCATCGAAAATTCCGCACGGATTGCACCGGGGGAGGGTCATCAGGTGACAAGTTGCCAGAATGTCCGCATCGTCAGCGTCGGCGTCGTTGGTGTCGGAGGTTGGGGCAAGAATCTCGTCAGAAACTACTATTACATGCGCGGCGCCTGGCTAAAGTACGTTTGCGATCTGGCACCAGACAAGCTAGAGGCGAATCAGCTGCAATTTCCCGCCGACACGGTGACGCAGGACATCGACGTCCTGCTGGGCGACCGTGACCTCGATGCCATCGTCATCGCTACGCCGGGCAACACCCATTTCGGGCTGTGCAAGCAGGCTTTGCTGGCCGGCAAAGACGTCTTCGTCGAGAAGCCATTCACGCTCTGCACGGCGGAAGCGGAGGAACTCGTCGATCTGGCCAAATCCCGGAACCGGGTACTCATGGTCGGTCATTTGCTCAAGTTTCATCCGGTAGTCGAGCGCTTAAAGACGCTGGTGCAGTCCGGTGAGCTCGGCAGGGTCCTGTACATCTACAGCCAACGGCTCAACCTGGGCACGGTACGGAGCGACGAGAACGCGTTGTGGAACTTTGCGCCCCACGATATCTCGGTAATTCTGTATCTGCTCGATCTGGTGCCTACCGACGTGTCGGCGCGGGGCCAGAGCTATTTGCGCAGAGGGATCGAGGATGTCGTGTTCCTGTCGATCGATTTCGGCGGCAAGGCGATGGGGCACGTGCACGTAAGCTGGCTCGACCCGCACAAGACCCGGCGTATCACCATCGTCGGCAGCAAGCGGATGGCGGTCTTCGACGATCTCGAATCGAATGAGAAGCTGAAGATCTACGACAAGGGCGCCGAGATGAACACGGACTACGACACGTTTGCCGAATACATCGGCTTGCGCTTCGGTGACATCACGATTCCCTATGTAAGGGCCGGTGAGCCGCTCCGAGCCGAGTGCGATCACTTTCTCGACTGCGTGCGGGAGCGCAAAACGCCGCTGAGCGACGGCCAGGATGGCATGCGTGTCGTGCGCGTGCTCGAGGCGGCCAGCGAGTCGTTGAAGAGCAACGGCACCCCGGTGGCCATCGGGAGCTCGACAGCGTGAGCGATCGGTCCAGGATGAGTTTGTCACTCGATCTCGACAACAAGTGGTCGTACTTGCGTACTTATGGCAATGATGCATGGCAGACGTTCCCGAGTTACCTCGACGTCGTCTGCGAACGGATTCTCGAGTTTTTCGACAGGCGTGGGATACGTATCACGTTCTTCATCGTTGGCAAGGATGCCGAAATTGGTCGTAACCGCGCCGCGATCGCCAGCCTCAGCGACGCAGGGCACGAGATCGGCAATCACAGCTTCCTGCACGAACCGTGGCTGCATTTGTATTCCGAACGACAATTCGAAAGCGATCTGAGCTTGGCTGAAGATGCCATCGAAGACGTAACCGGGGTCAGGGTAGAGGGTTTCCGCGGCCCGGGTTACAGCATCACCGAGATGACTCTGCGCGTCCTGAAACAGCGCAACTATCGATACGATGCGACCGCTTTCCCGAATATCCTCAATCCGCTCGCTCGCGCTTACCTGTTCGCGACTGCCGGGCTGTCGGCGGAAGAGCGTCGCAAACGCAAAGCGCTGTTCGGATCGTTTTCGGACGCCTTCCGGCCGGTCAAGCCATACCGCTGGGAGCTGGAGGGCGCGGCCCTGTTGGAATTGCCCGTAACGACCATGCCGGTGTTCAAGACGCCGATCCATTTCAGTTACCTGATCTACCTGGGCGGATTCTCGAAATGGCTTGCACGGGTGTATTTGGACATGGCCGTAGGTATGTGCCGGCTGACCGGCACCGAACCGTCTCTGCTACTGCATCCGCTGGACTTCCTCGGTGCGGAGGACGACCGCGACCTCGCGGCGTTCCCGGGTATGCGATTGCCGCTATCCAACAAGCTCGAAATGCTGGGGATGTTCGTCGATCAGCTGGCCGAGTCCTTCAGGCCGGTCACCATGGGCGAGCATGTCGCCCATATCGAATCACACCAGACATTGCGGCAATTCCCGCCCGTGTTTTCCAACCAGAGTGTCTGAATGAGAACCCAGAGCGGCACACTGAATGTGGTAGCGATCGCGGTCGTCCTGTTGTTCGCACTGTCGTTCGCGGGCAGGGTTTCGTTCGTTTTCGATAACCTGTCGAGTTTCCGGGTTCATTTCGCGCTGGCGCTGCTGGTCTTGTCGTTGGCTTGCCTGCTGACACGGAGGTTCAGCCTGGCGGGGCTGACCGCGTTCTGCCTGCTCGTGGACGTGCTGCAGATCTGGCCCTGGCAGGCGCCGATGAGTGCGGCAAACGCCACGCAGAGCGAGTCTGCCGTTTCGGTCTTTTCCTCCAACGTCTCGCCGCGAAACGATTCTCCGGAACGACTGCTGGCGTTGCTCGAGCGGGAAAGTCCCGACATCGTCGGACTCATCGAGGTGACACCGAAGTTCCACGAAGGCCTGGCGAGCCTGGCCAGCCGTTATCCGTACCGGGTCGAAGTGCCGGCGCCGGGCTACATGGGCATGGTCTTGTACAGCCGACTGCCGCTCGACGGTGCCACCGAAATGCGATTCGGTGAACATTCCCCGCCTGCCATTATCGCGACCTTGCATAATGGCGAACAACGCGTGCAGCTTATCGTCATGCATCCGAAATCGCCGATGGGGCCGGCCTCGGCAGCCGAGCGGAACGCGACACTGCGCGTCCTTGCCGAATACATCTGCCGCTCAAACCGGCCGACGGTCGTGCTCGGAGATATGAACACGGCTCTCTGGAGTCCTCACTACAAGGATTTCGTCAACGAGTCGGGACTCATCAACACGCGCGCAGGACGCAGCGTCGCCGGGACATGGCCGCCGTCACGGCAATTCGGGGTTCCGATCGATCACGTATTCGTTTCCGCGCAGATCCAGACGCTGGACTTTCGAGTCCTCGATCGTATCGGCTCCGACCATCTTCCAATTCTCGCCAGGCTGAGGCTCGACGGACCGGATGCGCAAGAGACCGGTGCCGGCGGACCTGTGCCTGCGGCCGGCGGCCCGCTCTGCGGAGACACCGGACATTCCTCCGCGACTGCCCAGTAAGGCGCCTGCCGCTGCGGGGTCCGCTCGCTGGTCGATCCTCGGGATCGTGCTCGGCCTCGTACTCCTCTATGCGTCGATACGCAAGGTCGAGTTCGGCCAGATCAGGGAGGCCCTGCGATCGGCTCACTGGACTTGGGCGTTGTTGGCGCTGGCAGGAAACGCGGCGTTCATCGCGGCGAAGGCATGGCGCTGGAAAAATTTGCTCCGATTCTCGCCCGATGTACGCTTCAGCGAGCTGCATGGCGCCGTTTATATCGGCCTGGCCATGAACTTCCTCGTTGCACACGTCGGCGAGTTCTTGCGCTCGGCAATAATTGCGCGGAAACGGGACCTCGCGATGAGCGCCGTATTCGCGTCGGTGGTTGTCGAACGCATCCTGGACTTCATCGCGATGTTGTTTCTCCTCGCGATCGTATTTGCTTCGGCGCCGTCGCTGCCGGACATCGTCGAAATGGCCGGTATTGGTGCTGCCTTGATCGTCGTAATCGCTACGAGCGGATTGTTCGCACTCTTGCATCCTCCGCAATGGCTGTGCGGTTTGGCCGGGAAGTGCGCCCGCCTGCTTCCGGCCCGGACTTCGGATTTGTTGACCGAACAACTGCGCAAAGCGCGGCTCGGGCTGGAGTCTGTCAAGGACCTGCGCCTGATGACAGTAGTGCTGGTTACGTCAGTGCTGCAGTGGACGCTCGTCGTCTCCAACATCTGGTGTAGCGCAGCGGCAGTTGGCGAATCGGTTTCGCTGCTCGCCGCGTTCGTCGTGTTCGTCATCATCATCGCCGGCCTGACGCTTCCAAATTCACCCCTGCAAATCGGCACGACGCAGCTGGCATTCGTGTTAGGCCTGGGAATCGACCATGTGTCCGCCAGCACGGCGATCGCCGCATCCCTGATATACACCGTCTGCGTAATACTGCAAACCATGATCGTAGGCGGCGTATTGCTCATCGCGAGACGTCGTCCGGTTACGCTGCGCGCGCGGACGTAAGCGGCCATCGGAGCTACTCGAGTTTGGGTACCTGTTCCGGGTTAATTCCTTGACAGCCTCCAATGTCACTCGTAAAGTGCCGCCCTCTGTGGCGCTATAGCTGGGCTGGGATGCGGAATCTCGATAGAAATCTCCTGGCCATCTACCTTGTCGCGCTGATTGCGCTCCTGTTACTTCCCATCTCGGAGCCAAAATTCAAGCTGTTGCATATCCACAGCGACAAGTGGATGCACGCGGCCCTGTTTGGCGGCTGCGCCATCATGTTGCGGTGGAACCTGGATTCCAGACGCTTTGCCACAAGCATCTCGATCGGTATCACAGCAATTCTTGCGGCCTGCATGGAAATCGTGCAGGGCTTCACCACCTACCGTGACGCGGAATGGGCGGACATCCTCGCAGGTGCCGTCGGCGGGGTCATAGGGGTCTTCGTAATGAACAGGATCCTGGCATCGTCACACCCGGACAGGCGTGCCGGAACCTTGATTGTCCTACTGGGGTTGATGGTCGCAGCAGCATCCTTGCTGGCCGACGTCATCCGGGCCGGGAATCGGGTACATTTCGGACCGACGCAAGTGACTGGCACCGTACTGGGTATCCTGCTCGTGCTCGGAGGCATCGCTGTCTACCGAAAAGACCTTATTGGCAGTCGGTAATTGCGTTAGAGCACGCCGGCCGCCACTGTGGGCAATCGCCGGGTTCCGACTTTCAATACTCTCATGGCCTGAATCAGCTCGCGCATGAAGGTGACGGCCTGCATGCGGTGGCCAGGCTGGCGGGGCATGCGCGATGCTACGGCCTTTCGCGGGGGGAACCGGAAGCCATGCGACTTAAGCTTCTGGATGTGCTGACCGTCAATCCGCGCTCTGTCGAAGCGCGGCGTCAGCACCGCTCTGCGGTCTAGTTCACCGTCCGTACGGCCTCTCCGGAATACGGGCTCTCTATGCCGGACGAGTTGATCGCGGTCGCCGCAAAGTAGTAGGTGTCGGGTGACAGATTGTCGACGACGTAAGTCGTTATCCCGGCATTGTTGATTCGAATCTCGTTGCTGTATTGTCGTGAACTCGTACCGAAATAGATCTTGTATGCGGTGAGATCAGTCAGCGGCGTGCCATCCGTATTTTCTGTGGGCGGATTCCAATTCAGCGTTACGGAGCCGAGCGAAACCTGGCTGACGGTGATCGTGAAGGCGGACAATGACGCGGAGTCCTGCCCGTCGGATACGCTGACGATGATGTTGGAGTACGTGCCGACGTCACCCAGCGTGGGTTGACCGGAGAGCGTGCCCGTCTTCGAGTCGAAGTCGGCCCAGGACGGCTTGTTCTGAATCTGGAAGGTCAGCGAATCGCCGTCCGAGTCGCTCGCAGTCGGCGTGAAATCGTACATCTCGTTCATCGTCACGCCGCGCTTCGGGTCGCCGCTGATTGTCGGCGGGTGATTCGAGGTTCCGCCCGGGCTATCCGAACTCCCGCCCGAGGCGCTGTTCTGGGCTGACTGTTCAAGACAGCCGCAAAGTACCACTGCTGCCGCGAGCATCGCGGCTGTGACACGAATTGTATTTAGCATGTCCTCTCTATCTCGATATCGGAATACCGCGTCCATCCTTGTGCCGCGAGAGCCGGAGACGATGACTCCGCGGCGCGCCCAAGCAAACTCCTTAAGAACGCAGCGAGCAGTCCGGCCAGGGGAGTGCGCGGATGGCTATACCGAGACTTATCTGGAAACAGAGACAGTTCCCACAAGAATCTGGTAGCCCCGCTGTCCTAGGTAATCCCGTAGACCGGTAGCTTTGCGT
>Ga0055445_10000083_pt1 | contig 14631 bp, 11 predicted proteins | sample China_Galinas_PW_FD_57737 | JGI IMG/M metagenome (GOLD analysis project Ga0055445, IMG submission 57737) | Wetland microbial communities from San Francisco Bay, California, USA, that impact long-term carbon sequestration - China_Galinas_PWA_D1 | ecosystem: Environmental > Aquatic > Marine >... | reverse complement strand
GGGGAACGGCGGACGACGGAGAGCCTGCGGCCGGTGGCCGAGAGGCCAGTCCGGCTGACGCTGCGCAGAAGGGTGCTCGCGGCGGTGGCCTCTCCTGCTTCGGTTTCCGGAGCACGGACCGCACGCGACCGTCTTCTGCCGGTTGAGGCCCTGGCTGTCGCTGGGTGTAGACGGCCGAGGTGCCGCGTAGGCTCCTGGCCCACCTCCCGTCGCCCTGCCCGTGACGCCGTGCCCCGGCGTGGACTATCGTGGGGCGCCGTGAGCCGCTTCGCCGCCGATCCGCCGTCGTTCGTTCCTGCCGAGGGTGCTCCCTCGATGCGGCCGGTCGCCGATCCGCCGGACCCCGCCGCCGAGGCCCGACGCCTCCTCGTCGCCCGTTTGCAGATCCTGGCGGCGGCGTTGCTGTTTTCGACCGGCGGCGCGGTGATCAAGGCCACCGCCCTCACCAGCTGGCAGGTGGCGGGGCTGCGCTCCGGCATCGCCTTCCTGGCGCTGACGTTGCTGCTGCCGGGGGCGCGGCGTGCCGTCTCCTACGGCTGGGGCATCGCCGGCGTCGGCGTCGCCTACGGCGCCACCCTGGTTCTCTTCGTCGCCGGCAACAAGCTGACGACTGCGGCCAACACGATCTTCCTGCAATCCACCGCGCCGCTTTACCTGCTCGCCCTGGCGCCCTGGCTCCTCGCCGAGCGGGTGCGGCGGCGCGACCTCTCCTACATGACGGCCCTGGCTGTCGGCCTCGCGCTCTTCTTTGTCGGCCAGCGGCAGCCCGACGCCCTCGCCCCGGACCCCTTCACCGGCAACCTGCTGGCGGCGGCGGCGGGGGTGACCTGGGGCCTGACGCTGCTCGGTCTGCGCGCCGTCGGTCGCACCACCGGAGGCCGCGCCACCGGTGGTCGCAGCGCCGGTGGTCGCAGCACCGGTGGCCGCGGCTCCGGCGCCACTCCCGGCCGCGACGCCGGCGCCGCGGCGGTGGTGGTGGGCAACCTCTTCGCCTTCCTCGCCTGCCTGCCGGCGGTGCTGCCACCGGGCGGCACGGGGCTGGCCGGGGTGAGCCTGGCCGACTGGGGCGCCGTCGCCTTCCTCGGCGTCTTCCAGATCGGCCTCGCCTACTACTTCCTCACCCGCGCTCTGCGCCACGTCGGCGCCCTGGAGGCGTCCCTGCTGCTGCTCGTGGAGCCGGTGCTCAACCCGGTGTGGACCTGGATCGTCCACGGCGAGACGCCGGGGCCGTGGGGCCTCGCCGGCGGCAGCGTGATCCTCGGCGCCACCGTCGCCAAGACCTGGCTCGACTACCGCCGCGTGAAGCGGTGACGGGCGCTCCGGTAGACTGGTTTTCCCATGACGAGTGGCGCAAGAACAGAAATCCCCGGCGCGAAGACCGCGAGCCTACGGCGCGGCGGCCTGCCGGTGGTGGGCTCCGGCGAGCCGTCGCCGCCCCGCAGCCAGGTGCCGGCCGCCGTGGTGCGGGTGCAGGGCGAGGTCGCGGCGCCGGCGGACGACATGGTGGCGGCGGAGGAGCCGCTGGAGATCCGCCTCGTCCTCGCTGGCCCGGACGGCGGCGAGCGCATCGTGGCGCTGACCATGCGCACGCCGGGGGCCGACGCCGAGCTGGCCGCCGGTTTCCTCTTCGCCGAGGGGGTGCTGCGCCGGCGCGACGACGTGGTGGGTTTCAGCGACCACCGGCCGCCGGGACTGGCGGCGTCCGGCGAGGCGGCGGGGGCGCTGCCGCAGCTCGACGCCGCGGCGGCGGCGGCCACCAACCGGGTGTGGGTGCGCCTGGCGCCGGGGCTGGCTCCGGACCTGGCGCCGCTGGAGCGCCACTTCTTCACCACCAGCGCCTGCGGCGTGTGCGGCAAGGCCGGTCTGGAGACGTTGCAGACGGCCGGCTTCCAGCCCCTTTCCGGCGGACCCACGGTGAGCCATGCCACCCTGGCGGCGCTGCCCGACCGCCTGCGCGCCGAGCAGGGGGTCTTCGAGACCACCGGCGGTCTGCACGCGGCGGCGCTGTTTTCGGCCGCCGGCGAGCTGCTGGCGGTGCGCGAGGACGTCGGCCGCCACAACGCTCTCGACAAGCTGTTCGGCTGGGCGTTTCTCGCCGGCCGCCTGCCGCTGGCCGACGGCGTCGTGCTGGTCTCCGGCCGTTCGAGCTACGAGATCCTGCAAAAGTGCCTGGCGGCGGGGGTGCGGGTGGTGTGCTCGGTGTCGGCGCCGTCGAGCCTCGCCGTCTCCCTGGCCGAGACCTTCCACGTCACCCTGGTGGGCTTCCTGCGCGGCGACCGCTTCAACGTCTACGCGGCGCCGGAGCGGGTGGTGTCGGGCTGACGGTGCGGCGCAGCGCGGTGTGAGAGCAGCATAGGCTGGCGAACGCCGCCGCCGGCTGCTATCGTGCCGCGCCGTGAGCCACTACGTCGAAGCCTTCCTGCCGCTGTTCGTCGCCATCAACCTGCCGGGCCTGTTGCCCATCTATCTGTCGCTGACCGAGGGCTTCAGCCCCGCCCAGCGGCGGCGCTTGCGTCTGCAGGCCGTCGTCACCGCCGGCGCCGTGGCGATGCTCATCCTGTTCGCCGGCCAGGTGATCTTCCGCGTCATGGGGATCACGGTCAACGACCTGCGGGTGGGCGGCGGTCTCATCCTGCTGACCCTGTCCATCGCCGACCTCATCTTCGGCGACTTCCGGCGCCGCGACCCGCGCGACGCCATGGACGACACCTCCTCCGTCGGCATCGTGCCGCTGGCCATCCCGCTGATCATCGGCCCGGCGGCCATCACCACCATCCTGGTGTCGCAGCAGTCGAACGGCTACCTGCCGACCTTCGTCTCCATGGCGATCAACCTGAGCCTCGTCTTCCTCGGTCTCCTGGCCGGCCCGCTGATCACCCGCGTCGTCGGCAACGCCGTGGCCAAGGCGGTGGCCAAGGTCGCCAGCCTCTTCCTGGCCGCCATCGCCGTGGCCATGATCCGGGCGGGGGTGGTGGGGTTTTTGGGGCTATAGCGTCCCGCCCTGCGCTAAGATCTCCCCATGGCTCTCAACCGATCGCGCAAGAACCGCCTCATCGCCGGCGTCTGTGGTGGCATCGCCGAGCGGCTGGAGATGAATCCGCTGCTTTTCCGGGTGATCTACGTCGTCGCCTCTCTGTTCACCGGCGGCGGGCCCGGCATCCTGCTCTACCTCCTGCTCTGGTGGCTGATGCCGGAGCCGGCCTGATTCTGGGAGATCATCCGTACAGATCCCTCGCGGCCGAGTTTGTGTGAGGCAGCGGTAGCCTCCCTCACCGGAAATCGTGGCTCGGCGTCGTTGCCACCTTGTCGGCGCTGCCCGCCACCTCGGCGAGGTCGCGGAAGCTCTCGGCGCGGACCGACACCGAGCCGTCCTTCTCCTGCACCACCCCCTCTACGAGCAGCCCGGAGGTCGCCACCACCAGGCGGCGGTGGGCCTTCAACACCTCGGGTTTGATGATCGCCTGCGCCATGCCGGTCTCGTCCTCCAACGTCATGAACAGGATGCCGGCGGCGGTGCCGGGGCGCTGGCGGACGATCACCGAGCCGGCGATCTTCACCCGTTCGCCGTGGCGGCGGTCCGCCAGCCCGGCGGCCGGCACCACGCCCAGCTCGTCGAGCCGCGCTCGCAGGTAGCGCAGCGGGTGGGGGCCGACGGTGAGACCCGCCTGGGCGTAGTCGGTCAAGGTCTCCTCGAAGGCGCCCATCTCGGCCAGCGGCGAGGGGGATTCGTCCGCTAGCCCTGCGAGCAGCGGACCGGCGGGGCGCGAGGCGCGGGCCACCTGCCACAGGGCGGCGCGGCGGGAAAGGCCGAAGGACGCCAGGGCGCCGGCGGCGGCCAACGCGCTCATCTCGTCGCGGCGCAGAGCGGTGCGGCGGATGAGGTCGTCGACGTCGCGCAACGGCCCCCGCGCCTGCTCCCGTTCGACCGCCGCCACCGACTCGCGGCGCAACCCGTGCACGAACTTCAACCCCAACCGGATGGCGCCCGCCGGCCTCTTGCCCCCGCCCTCGCTGCCGCCATCCCCTCCCACCGCCACGACGCCGGCATCGTTGCCGCCGTTGGCCGCACCTCTCGCCGCCGCGCCGCCGGCGCCTTCTCCGCCGTTCGCCGCACCTCTCGCCGCCGCATCGCCCTCGTCCCCCTCCTGCCGCTCCTCCCAGCGGCACTTCCACCCGGAGCGCTGCACGTCGATGGGGCGCACCTCGACGCCGTGGCGCTGCGCGTCCTTGACCAGGCTGGAGGGGTGGTAGAAGCCCATCGGCCAGGCATTGAGGAGCGACAGGGCGAAGGCGGTGGGGTGGTGGCACTTCAAGTAGGCGCTGGCATAGGCGATGAGGGCGAAGCTGGCGGCGTGGGACTCGGGGAAGCCGTAGAGGGCGAAGGAGCGGATGGCGAGGACGATCTGCTCCTGGGCCTGCGGCGTCAGCCCTTTGGCGCTCATGCCGGTGCGGAGCTTCCCCTCCATGCGCTCCATCTGCTCCACGGAGCGCTTCGAGCCCATGGCGCGGCGCAGCATCTCCGCCTCGCCGCCGGAAAACCCCGCCGCCACCATGGCGATGCGCAGGATCTGCTCCTGGAACAGGATCACCCCCAGGGTGCGCTCGAGGATCGGCTCCAGACAGGGATGGGGGTAGGTCACCTCCTGGCGCCCCTGACGGCGCTCGAAGTAGGGGTGCACCATCTTGCCGGCGATGGGACCGGGGCGGATGATGGCCACCTGCACCACCAGGTCGTAGAAGCGCCGCGGCTCGTTGCGCGGCAGCGACGCCATCTGCGCCCGGCTCTCGATCTGGAACACCCCCACGGTGTCGGCGCGGCGGATCATGCGCATGGTGGCCGGGTCGTCCGGCGGCAGGTGGGCGAGATCGACGCGCACCCCCTCGCGGGCGCGGATCAGCGGCACCACCTCCTCCAGGGCGTTGAGCATGCCGAGGCCGAGCAGATCCACCTTGATGATGCCGAGGGCCTCGATGTCGTCCTTGTCCCACTGCAGCACGGTGCGGTCCGCCATGGCGGCGGGCTCCAGGGGCACGATCTCGTCCAGCCGCCCGGCCGCCACCACCATGCCGCCGGTGTGCTGGCCGAGGTGGCGCGGCAGGTGGTGGATGCGCTGCCAGAGGTCGCGGAAGAGGGTCATGCGCGGTTCGTCCGGGTCGAAGCCGGCCTGCCGCAGCTCGGCGGCGAAATCCTTCTCGTCGCCGCGCCGGCGGTCGTAGCTGAAGCGCCCGAGCTGTTTGGCCAGACGGTCGACCTGGGCCGACGAGTAGCCCAGCGCCTTGGCCACCTCGCGGGTGGCGGAGCGGTCGCGGTAGGTGATGACGGTGGCGGTCATGGCGGCGCCGTGGGGGCCGTAGCGCTGGTAGACGTACTGCAGCACCCGCTCGCGCTGCTCGCCGGAGGGCAGGTCGAGGTCGACGTCCGGCCACTCGCCGCGCTCCTCGGACAGGAAGCGCTCGAAAAGCAACCCCATCTTCACCGGGTCGACGGCGGTGATGGCCAGCGCGTAGCACACCGCCGAGTTGGCTGCCGAGCCGCGCCCCTGGATCAGGATGCCCTGCCGTTTGCAGAAGCGGATCAAGTCCCAGACGATGAGGAAGTAGCCCGCCAGGTCGAGCTTCTCGATGACCGCCAGCTCGCGCTCGATCTGCGACTGGGCGCGGGCGGTCAAGGGACGGAAGCGCACCCGGGCTTCGTTCCAGGTGACGTGGCGCAGATAGGAGGCGGCGGTCTCTCCCGGCGGCAGGGGATAGTCGGGGAAGCGGTAGCCGAGGTCGGCGAGGCTGAACTCGCACTCGGCGGCCAGCTCGCCGGAGGCGGCCACCGCCCGCGGCAGGTCGGCAAAAAGGCGCGCCATCTCGCTACCGCTCTTCAGGTGGCGCTCGCGTTGCGCCGCCAGCAGGGTGCCGGCGCGGTCGAGGTCGGTGCCCTGGCGGATGCAGGTGAGGACGTCGTGCAGCCGCTTGTCGTCGCGCCGCGCGTAGCGCACGCCGTTGGTGGCGACGAGGGGCAGGCGCAGGCGGCGGGCGAGGTCCACCAGGGCGCGGTTGCGGTGCTCCTCGTCGCGCAACCGGTGGCGTTGCAGCTCGACGTGGAGGCGGCCGTCGAAGGCGGCGGCGAGGCGTTCGAGGACGCCACGGGCCGCCTCCAGGCCGCCGCCGGAGGTGCGGGCGGGGGCCGTACCCGCCAGGTTGCTGCCAGCCCCGGACAGCGCCCGCGCCAGCGGTCCCTCGTCGCCGCCGGTCAGGCAGTGCAGACCCGCGGCGTGGGCGCGCACCAGCTCCCAGGTGGCCGCCGCCGCGCCCTTGGCGCGGCCGCGGGCGGCGGCGGTGAGCAGCTTGCACAGGTTGCGGTAGCCGCTCCGGTCGCGGGCCAGCACGGCCAGGCGGGCGCCGTCCTCCAGCGCCACCTCGGCTCCCACCACGGCCTGGACCCCGGCCTCCTTGGCGGCGGCGTAGAAACGCGGTGCGGCGTAGACGCCGCGGGCGTCGAGCAGCGCCACCGCCGGCAGCCCCAGCTCGGCGGCCCGCGCCACCAGCTCCTCGGGCTGGGAGGCGGCGTCGAGGAAGGAGAAGGCGGAGGCGGCGTGGAGCTCGCAGTACGGCATCGCAGCCCCCAGGATAGGCGTAAATGGGGCGTAAATTCAAGCCTCGCAAAGGGCTCTGGATGAGCGGCCGGGGGTGTATGCTCGTCCCTCTCGTCTCTTGGAGGACACATGAACCCTGGTTTTGCCTACTTCTGGACCTACCTGGTGCGCCCCGGGCGGGAAGGCATGTTTGCCCGCATCTACGGACCCGACGGCGACTGGGTACGCCTGTTTCGCCAAGCCGACGGCTACCTGCGCAGCGAGCTGCACCGCGACCGGCACCGGCCGCGCCGTTTCCTCAGCGTCGACTACTGGCAGTCCGAGGAGGCCTACCGCGAGTTCCGCCAGCGCTTCGCCGCCGAGTTCGAGTCGCTGGACGACCGTTGCGAGGAGTTGACCGAGGAGGAGGCCCACCTCGGCGACTTCGAGCCGGAGGAAGGATGAGAGGGCGTACGCGCCCCGCCGATTGCTAGGATTACCCCATGCGACGCACAGCAAGCCAGGCCTTCGTCCTCCTCGCCTCGCTCGGCATGCTTTTCGGAGCGGTGCCCCACGCCGTCGCCGGCTGGCCGGCCATGCAGGCGGCGCTCGCCCCCTACGGCGTCGACGCCGCCACCCTGGGCGCCCTCTCCGCCGGCTGGTACTGGGGCAGCATCGCCATGCTGGCGCTCAGCCTCGTCGCCCTCTTCACCTACTTCGACCTGCGCCGCGGGCGGGCGACGGCGCGGCGCTACGGCCTGGCGGCCGGCGGCGCCTACCTGTTGTTCGGCCTCGCCGCCTACTTCGGCCGCGGCCACAATCCCCACTTCCTCTTCTTCGTCGTCCTCGGCGCCCTGCTTTGCGGCGCGCTCCTCGTCTGGCCGGCGCCGGGAGAGCGCGGCGATGCCTGACAACGGCCGCGACCCCGCCGACGTCCTCGCCGAGCTCGCCGCCGCCGCGCCGGGGGCCGAGCCGGTCGTGCTGGAAAGCCTGGGGCCGCCGGCAGGCGCTCCCGACGAGGCTCCCGAAGGCGCCCTCGACTTCCTCTTCCGCCGCTTGCAGAACGCCTTCCGGGTCGCCGTCGCGGAGGTCGACGCCGAGTGGGGACCGCCGGCCTTCGTCGGCTCGGTGGAGGAGGAAACCTTCCCGGCCTGGTCCGACGCTCTGCTGCTGGCGGTGTGGCTGCGCGGCGGCGTCACCGCCTACCTGGCGCTGCGCCACGAGGCGCCGCAGGACCCCCTCACCCTGGAAGCCGGCGCCCTGACCGGCGACGAGGTGGCGGAGCTGCTGCGCTGGCACCCGGAGCTCGGCGAGCCCGCCTCGTAGCCGGACGCCGCCGGTGCTAGCATCGTCGGGCATTCGCACCGACGGACGCCATCTTCGGAGGAGCCCCCGTGTCTCATCTCGACGACGCCCTCGAGTACTTCACCCACGCCGCCCGCATCATGGACGTGGGGAGCAACATCGAGAAGCTCCTCACCACCCCGGTGCGCCAGCTCAAGGTGGAGGTGGCGCTGAAGATGGACGACGGTCGGGTGGAGGTCTTCACCGGCTACCGGGTGCAGCACAACTCGGCCCGCGGTCCGTTCAAGGGTGGTCTGCGCTACCACCCGCAGGCCGACGACGCGGAGGTCAACGCCCTGGCCTCGTTGATGACCTGGAAGACGGCGGTGGTGGGCATCCCCTTCGGCGGCGGCAAGGGCGGCGTGGCGGTGGACCCGTTCCAGCTCTCCCCCGGCGAGCTGGAGCGCCTCACCCGCCGCTTCGTCGACCAGATCCACTTCGTCATCGGCCCGTCGCTGGACATTCCGGCGCCGGACGTCAACACCAACTCCCAGACCATGGCCTGGATCGCCGACCAGTACGGCAAGTACAGCGGCGGCTTCGAGCCCGGCGTGGTCACCGGCAAGCCGATCCAGATCAACGGCTCCCAGGGCCGCGAGGAGGCCACCGGCCGCGGCGTCGCCTTCTGTGCCCGCTGGGCTCTCGAAGATCTCGGCCTGCCGGTGGACGGGGCGACGGTGGCCATCCAGGGCTTCGGCAACGTCGGAAGCTGGGCGGCGCGCACCCTCGGCGAATGGGGCGTCAGGCTGGTGCAGGTGGGGGACCACGCCGCCTACCTCGCCAACCCCGAGGGCTTCGACGCCGAGGCTCTGGCGGCCCACGTGGCGGCCAGCCCTGAGCGCTCGGTGAAGGGCTTCCCCGGCGCCGACGCCAGCTCCGCCGAGGAGCTTTTCGCCGCCGACGTGGACGTCCTCATTCCGGCCGCCCTCGGCGGCGTGATCACGGAGCAGGTGGCGCGCTCGGTGCGCGCCAAGGTGATGGTGGAAGGCGCCAACGGCCCCACCGTCCCCGCCGCCCACCGGCTGCTGGTGGACAAGGGGGTGACGGTGATCCCGGACATCCTGGCCAACGCCGGCGGCGTCACCGTGTCGTACTTCGAATGGGTGCAGAACACGCAGCGCTACTACTGGGAGAAAGAGGAGGTCAACCAGCGCCTGGAGCGCATCCTGCGCAAGGCCTGGGACCGCGTCATGGGGCTGGGCAGCAAGCACAAGCTCGACCCGCGTACCGCCGCTTTCATCCTCGCCATCCGGGAGGTCGGCACCGCCGCCTCCCTGCGCGGCATCTGACCGTCGTAATCGACTGAGCGTTTCATGAACCCGCAGGGAGGGATTCACAGCATGGCCGACAGCGCCGAGGCGTTCCGCGACTTTCCGCTCTTCCGCCACCTCGACCGCGAGCAGGTGGCGCGCTTCGTGGCCGGTTGCCGAGAGGTGCACCTGGAAGCCGATGCCGTGTTCATCGACCAGGGCGAAGGGGGCGACCAGATCTACTTCGTGGCGCGCGGCGACATGCAGGTCTTCGTGCGCGACGAGGACGGCCACGAGCACGAGCTGGCCCTGCTGACGGCGCCGGCGGTGGTGGGGGAGATGGAGTTCCTCACCCGCGAGAGCCGTGCCGCCTGCGTGCGCTCGCGCACCCCGGTGCACGGCCTGGCCGTCGACTTCGACGACTTCTACCATCGCCTGCAGGACGGCGACCCGGCCAGCCTGCGCGTCTTCTTCCACATCAGCCAGATCCTCGCCCGCCGCCTGGCGGCGATGAACCAGAAGTTCGCCGAGCTGGACCAGCGGGACCCCGGCGCCCGCTTCGACGAGATGCGGGAGTTCCAGCAAAAGCTGATGACGGAGTGGACCTTCTAGTCCAGGCGGCCCGACGTAGCTTCGGCGACGCCCTGCGTTTCTAGAGCGCCGCGGCGCTCGACGATGACGCGGGCCAGGGCCGGCGCGAATTCGTGAGCCGGCGGCGTGGCGGCGACGTCGGCGATGGCGGAGAGGTCGCCGCCGCCGCTTTGCGCGGCGTCGCGCAACGCCGCCACCAGGCGCACGGTGGATTGCCGTTCGGCGGTGATCAAGGTCCTGCGGGCGACACCCTCGGCGAGGAGGATGGCCTGGGTCGACGTCGCCGTCTCGGAGTGGACGGCTTCTCCGCGTCGAGCCAGGAAGGCGTCGACGTCGGCGCGGTAGGTCGGCGGCTCGCCGGCGGCGAGCTGTTGGCTCCAGCGCAGCAGCAGCGCCGCGCTGTGACCGCCCACGGCGTCGCCGTCGACCAGGCGCTCCAAACGCCGTTGCAGCTCGTCGCCGTCGCCGGCGTGGAAGGCGGCCTCGGCGGTAATCAGGTCGACGACGGCGACCGTCGAGTAGGGCTCAGCGGCGCCGGGCGCCAGCGAGCGCAATTGCTCCAGGGCGACCTGCGGCTGCTCGACGAGCTTCCCCTCGGCCTCTAGGACCTGGCGCTCGGCCACCAGTGCCGGGTCCTCCGGTCGCCGCCTTACCAGCTCGTTCAGCAGCTCTTCGCTGCGTGCCGGCCGGCTGCGCGCCAGCCAGGCGGCGAGCTGCAAACGACAAGCAAAGTGGTCGTCGGCGCCCGCCGTCAGGTGGGCCTCCAGGGCGGCGACGGCCGCCGCTTCGCTGTCCGCGCCGGGTCCGTAGGCGAAGTAGTACCCTTCGGCCGCCTCCGCCAGCGGGTGATCCAGGCGGCGCAGCCGGTCGGCGAGGGCGACGAGATCGCGCCGCTCGGCCATGGGGTCGTAGAGGGTCAGGCGGGCGTAACCCGGGACCGCCTCGAGGCGGCGCGCCAGACGGCGGTCGAGAACCCGCGGCCAGGCGTCGTCGTCGAACCAGGGGCGGGCCGAGCCCCAGACCTCCGGCGGCGTCGAGTCGGCGAGCAGAAAGTCCTCGACTTCACGGCGCACCGCCTCCCCCTGGCCGGAACGCTCCGCCGCCGCGACGATCCTCTCCATGGCCCAGTCGGTGTAGCTCTCCTCGCTCCAGGTGGCGAGGATGCCGTCGAGGGAGGCCGCGGGGTCGGTGCTCAGAGCCTGGAGGTCGAGGACGAAACGTCGCGCCGAGGTCTCCTCCAGGGACGCCGGCAGAGCCGCCTCCACCGCCGCCGCCTCGTCGACGCGGTTTAGACCCACCAGAGTGACCAGGCGGCGGTCCTGCAGCTCCGCGTCCTCCGCCACGGCCGGCGTGGCCAGCACCCGCAGCAGCTCCTCCGGCTCGCCGGCGAGATCGAAGAGATCCGCCATCTGGACCGCCGACTCGACGTCCGGCGGCTCGACCTGGCGCAGCTTCTCCACCCGCTGGTGGGCAGCTCCGTTGCGACCCAGGGCGGCGAGGATCCAGCCGTGGAAGGCGATGGCAGCCGCGTCCTCCGGTGCCCGTTCCTCCGCCGTGGCGGCGTAGGGCAGGGCGGCCTCGATCTCACCGAGGGCGACGTAGGCCTGGGCGACGGAATAGTTGGCGACGCTGGAGCGGGGCGCCTTCGCCTGCGCCTTGCGATAGTGCTCCAGGGCGCCGGCGGCGTCCCCTTCTGCGATGAGCCGGTGCCCTTCCGTCACCTCCTGCACCACGTCCTCGTCCACCCAGTCGCCGGTGCGCCGCGCGGCCCGCTCCGCCGCCGGCATGGACCACCAGACCAGGGCGCCGACGGCGGCCGGCGGCGTGACCAGGGCGGCCAGGGTGACGACGATCGCCGCCACCGCCGGCAGGGTGGACCAGCGGGCCAGGGAGCGGCCGTTGACCCACAGCGCCTTCAGCGTCAGCAGCCCCCAGGGGATGCCCCACCAGCCGAGGGCGGCGGACTTGCCCATCTCCTTGAGCCCCTGCCGCGTCGAGCAGGCGCGGCACAGGCGGGCGTCGTACTCGGCGTGGCGCGTGAACACCAGGAACGACATCACCCACATGTAGCTGCCCACCCGCGAAGGGCCGGAGCCGCAGAGCTGACAGGGGCCGGCGTCGAAGCCGTCCAGGGCGTCGTCGTGGGAGCGGGAACCGTCGATGGGCGTCGGCGAGAAGTCCATGCGCCTTCCTCCGCGGTGGCTGAGGGCTCGGGGTCTGAGGTCCGGGTTCACCGAGTCTACGTCAGGCTGCAATCGCGTCCCGCTGCGGCCGGGTCACAGCATCGTCCTGCGAGATGACGAAATATCCGGTATCGTCGAGTACGCAAGTCCGTTCATGTCGATGAACGTATTCAGGCACCCCGTCGGCCTCCGGGTCGGCGGAGTCGGCCGGGGAGGAGAACGAGCATGCGAGCCAGAGGAGCGATGGAGAGCCGAGCAGCGATCTGGATGACCGGGCTGCTGGCCGTCGTGGCGGCCCCCGCGGCGCTGGCGGTCAACCCGGCCACCGGTACCCTGGCCAACGGCGATCCCATCGAGATCGTCATCGACCGTCCCGCCGACGGCAGCGTCGTGCCGCTGCGCCAGGACCTGCTGGTGCGTGGGCGCACCAACATCCCCGAGGTGCCGCAGAGCAGCTTCGCCAACGTCCTCTACGTGGTGGACGTCTCCGGCAGCACCGGCAGCCCGCTGGGGCAGGACTGCGACGGCTCCGGGGTCGGCGGCGACGCCGGCGACGACTTCAACGGCGACGGCTCCATAGGCGACACCCTGGACTGCGAGATCAGCGGCGTCGTGGCGTTGAACGACAGCCTCTCCGACCGCCCGGAGTTCGATGGCGGGATGATCGTCTTCGGCAGCGCGGCGACCATCGCCGACGTCAGCCCGCTCGCCGGCGACCAGGCCTTCACCACGCCGCTCGACGTCGATCTCGACGGCAACCTGACGGCCGATCTCGAAGACGTGGCGCGCTCCCTCGACCAGGGGCGGGTGAGCCTTTTCCGCCTCGACACCAGGCCCGGCACCGGCACCAACTTCGACGCCGCCCTGACGGCGACCCGCGACGCCTTCGCCACCCAGCCGGCGGCGGAGGTGGACGTGGTGTACTTCCTGTCCGACGGCGTCGGCACCCTGACCTCCAGCGGCCTCGCCATCCTCGACGCCTTCGCCGCCGCCGGCAGCCGCGTCTTCACCTACTCGGTGGGCACCGGTGGCGCCGGCTGCGCCGCCGGCTCGGCGCTGCTCACCATCGCCCAGCGCAGCGGCGGCACCTGCACCCCGGTCACCGACCCCTCGGATCTCGCCGCCAGCCTGGTGGGCACGGCGCCGCCGGGCATCGCCGAGGTCGAGGTGCAGGCCGACGGCGGCACACCCATCCCGGCTTCCCTGGACGCCCTCGGCAACTGGGAAGCGCTGATTCCGGCGGCCCAGGTCTTCGGCCAGCAGGTGCTCATCGAAGCCACGGTGATCGCCGACGACGGCGCCGGCACCCGCGTCACCGCCGACGTCACCGTCTTTCCCGAGGCGGACGACACGTCGCAGCAGTGCCGACGCGCCATCGAGGAGGCCAACTGCATCTCCCGCGCCGCTCTGGCCAGCCGCGACGGCCTCGAGCTCGAGCGCAACGAGTACCTCACCCTGTTCAAGGCGGCGCAGTGCCGTACCGGCGTCCCCGCCGACTTGCTGCAGGCCATCGCCTTCAGCGAAGGGCTCGGTGACTCCTACGTCGACTGGACGCCGCGCCAGTTCTTCGAGCCCTGCAACGTGGCCTACAACCCGGGCAACGCGCGCTGGTTCAACGAGACCATGTTCCGCTGGTACTACGGCTGCATGCGCCCGGTCGTGGGCTTCGGGCGCCTGGCGTCGCAGGCAGAGGTGTCCAGTTGCTCGCTGCCCAACGCCATCTTCACGCTGCCGACGCCGGAGACCTGCCGCGTCGAGATCGTGGCGCCCTGCGACCGTCCCGAGGGGTGCAGCGACGACCTGTGGCGCGCCTTGTGGGGACAGGTGGTGCACGTCTCTCTCGGCGACGACGCCGGCGCCGGCCAGGGCGACACCTTCGGTCTCGGCATCATGCAGCTCACCTTCGACGTCCACGCGATCAACCAGGAGCGCTTCCCGCCGCCGCTGCGCACCACCCTGGTCGGGGACCGGCGGCAGACCGGGGCCGGCGCCCCGGCGGTCTACCCGCTGGGCGGCAACCCGACCAACTGCGACCTGCTGGACGGCGACAACCGCGACAACTGCTTGCAGCTCGACAACCTGGCCGGGCTCACCAGTCTGTCGCCGGTGATCCGCGATCCGCAGTACAACATCCTCTATTACGCCCAGCTCGTCCTCTTCAAGTGGCAGTTCGAGAACAAGGCCGCCAAGGACGATCCGGCGGACGTCTTGGAAATCCTGGACGACGACTTCTACGGCCCGGTGCTCACCGCCGGGTCCGACGCCCCGGCGCCCGGCGACACCGAGACCTGGGTGCGGCTGGTGGCCCAGGGCAAGACCTTCCCGCTCGACGTCGAGACCCTGTGGTGCAACCGCAGCGACTGCGACTGCAGCGGCGCGGCGGGGCGCAACCAGGAGGCGGTGCGCTGCTTCCTGCGCGACTCGCTGCTCGACCCCGGCCCCCCCGAGCCGTCGCCCGGCTTCGACTGCACGCGCGGACCGATCAGCGTCTCGTGCAGCCGTTTCCGCCGCCGCGACTGGACCCGGGACACCCCGGACCTGCCGCCGCGGGCGCGCTGCGCCAACCCCAACCAGCCACCGGGCGGCCCGGTACGCGGCCGCCGCCACGGTCCGCCGGAAACCACCCCCGGCAACGGCCCTCCAAGCGACACGCCGGGCAACGGTCCGCCGGACGACACCCCCGGTCAGGGTCCCCCCCAC
>Ga0055445_10000081_pt1 | contig 14678 bp, 9 predicted proteins | sample China_Galinas_PW_FD_57737 | JGI IMG/M metagenome (GOLD analysis project Ga0055445, IMG submission 57737) | Wetland microbial communities from San Francisco Bay, California, USA, that impact long-term carbon sequestration - China_Galinas_PWA_D1 | ecosystem: Environmental > Aquatic > Marine >... | reverse complement strand
ACGAAGGCGGCGGCGAAGTAGGCGTAGACGCCGAGCTGGGCGAAGATGATGACGGAGAGGTTGGGCGCCACGAGCTGCCACCAGGCGAGGGCGAAGGAGACCACCGCCAGCGCCGCGATGACCCCGCGGTTGAGAATGAACAGGAAGTGGTCGGGGAGCTGGCGGCCGGTCACCGCGCCGTGGACGTTGCGTACCAGGTCGTTGGTCAGGATGATGGACAGCGACTGGATCAGCCCCTCCAGCGTCGACATGCCGGCCGAGATCAGCCCCAGGAACACCACCACCCCCACGGGCCACGGGAAGCGGGTGACGAGATACGTCGAGACGACGCTGTCCGGGTTGATGGTCTGGCCGCCGAGCTGGAGGTCGGGAAAGTCGAGGCGGGCGTAGAGACCGACGATGACGACGAGGAAGAAGAGCACCTGCACCGCGATGCCCGCCGCCAGGTAGCGGTTGACCTGGCGCTCCTCCTTGAGCAGCAGCGACTTGGTGATGATGTGGGGCTGACAGACGATGGCGATGCCGACGACGATGGTGCAGAAGATCACCTCGAAGCCGTCGCGGAACAGCGGGCTCGCCGGGTTGTAGAGGGTGGCCAGGTTGGGGTCGACGGCGCGCAGCTCGGCCACGAAGCCGCCGATCCCATGGACGAAGTGCTCGGCGCCGGAACCGAGCAGGATCACCGCCACCACGATCATGATCAACGCCTGGACGGTGTTGGTGTAGACCATCGAGTTGGCGCCGCCGAACATCATGTAGCCGAACGAGAAGGCCACCAGCACCGCCAGCACGGCGATCTCGTCGAGACCCAGAGAGGCGGCGATGACCTTGGTCAGACCGACCAGGATCATGACGATGAAGGTGACCAGCAGCAGCGACAGGACGGCGAAGAAGACGGCGAAGCCGCGGCTCTTGTAGCGCTGCCCCACCCACTGCGACAGGGTCAGCGCCTTCACCGAGCCGCCGTATTTGCGGAAGCCCTTGGTGAGCACCACCAGGGAGAGGCCCATCGAGATGGGCAGCACGACGCACAGCCCGAACACCGCGCTCAAGCCGAAGTAGGCCACCAGCCCCGGGTTGATGATGAAGGTGGCGGCGCTGGTGGTGGAGGCGGCCAGCGCGAGGCCCACCGCCACGGGGGAGAAGGCGATGTTGCCGACGGCGTAGTCGGCGACGCTGCGGTTACGCCGCGCGCCGCGCACGACGAGGGCGATGATGGCGCCGGCGTAGCCGACGACCAGCAGCCAGCTGGCGACGATCTTGGGGTCCATCGGCGTCACGCCGGGGCGCGGTCGCCGCAGCGCCGTCGTCCGCCGCCGCACCGGGAGGGCGCGGCGGCGACGACGGCGGCCGGCGGAAGCGCTGCCGCGGCGATCAGAACACCCGGTACTCGATGCCGGCGGTGACCGTGGCCGGGGCGCCGTAGGCGCCGGTCACGACGCCCAGCACCGGGATGTTGTAGCCGCTGGTCAGGTACTCCTCGTCGGTCAGGTTGTAGCCGTTGATCCGCGCCCCCCACTGCCCGCTGCCGGAGGTCCAGTCGATGGAGAAGTCCAGCGTCGAGTAGGCGTCCTGGGAGATGGGCAGCAACGGCCGGGTGGGGTTGCGGGGATCGGCGCCGCCCTCGTTGGTGAGCACCGAGTCGTCGCGGTAGTTGCCCGCCAGGGTGGCGGTGAGCAGACCGCCGAAGGCCGGGAAGTCGAATTTGAAGCGCAGACCGGCGGTGTACTCCGGCGCGTTGGTGATCACCTGGGTGTCCACGAAGCCGTCGCCGTTGGCGTCCAGGAAGTCGTCCGGCTCGGCGCTGAGGTAGCTCAGGTTGCCCTGGATGCCGAACCACTGCACGCTGCGCGGGTTCCAGTCGAGCTCCACCTCCAGACCCTTCATGGTGGCGCTGCCGGCGTTCAGGAAGTCGCCGAAGAAGGCGTCGTCGACGCCGTCGCCGTTGGAGTCGTAGGCGGTGAAGGTGCTGACCTGGATGTCCGAGTAGTCGCCGTAGAAGGCGGCGGTGTTGAAGACCAGCTGGCGGTCCGCCAGGATCGTCTTCAGGCCCACCTCGGCGACGTCCAGCACCTCGTCGTCGAAGGGCTCGGCGGACGACGGGAAGGCGGTGGCCTGGGCGCGCACGTTGAAGCCGCCGCTCTTGAAGCCGCGGCTCAGCGTGATGTAGCCCAGCACGTCGTCGCTGAAGCTGTAGTCGAGGCCGATCTTGGGCGCCACCGAGGTGAAGGTCTCGGTCTTGTCGTAGTCGGCGACGATGGCGTTGATGGTGGTGAAGGTGCCGTCGGTGAAGCCGACGTTGAAGGCGCGGCCGCGCTTCTCTTCGTTGGTGTAGCGCAACCCGGCGTTCAGGGTGAGGCGGTCGGTGAGCTGGTAGCTGCCGTCGCCGAAGACGGCCCAGGACTCGGTGTCCGTGGTGCCGTTGGTGGAGCCGAAGAGGGCGTTGACGAAGTTGTTGAGCACCAGACCACCGGCCTGGCCGTCGAAGTAGTAGACGCCAAGGACGCCGTTGAGCTTGCCGCCGCCGGCGTAAACGAACTGGAATTCCTGCGACGTCTGGTCGTCGCTGTAGGTGGCGATGACGTCGGTGATGGGCGCCGGCGTGGTGTCGAAGTCGATGTTGTTCTTGCTGTCGCTCTCACGGTAGGCGGTGATCGACTTGAAACGCCACTCGGGGTTGACGTCCCAGGTGACGGTGAGGGAGTAGCCCTCGGAGTCGGTGCCGTTCAAGGGCGCCAGGCCGCTCTGCGTGTCGTAGCGCGAGTCCAAGGGCGGGCAGGCGGCGCCGAGGAAGAGCGGGCAGAAGAAGTTGGGCTGCAGGCGCTGGTAGCCTCGCGGCTCGGCGTTGTCGCTGGTGCCGTCGGCGCTGAGCTGCACGGTGACGTCGTCCGACGGCAGCCAGTCGAGGGCGACGCGGAAGGCGGTGGTGTCCTTGTCCGACACGTCGCGGCCGGTGAACAGGTTCTCGCCGTAGCCGTCGCGTTGCAGGGAGGTGAAGGCGACCTTGCCGCGCAGCTTGCCCTCGACCAGCGGCCCGCTGACCAGGGCGCGCACGTTCTGGGTGCCGTAGCTGCCGCCGGTGAGCGACAGCTTGGCCTCGAGGTTGTCGGTCGGCGGCCGGCTCACGTACTTGATGGCGCCGCCGATGGTGTTCTTGCCGTAGAGGGTGCCCTGGGGTCCGCGCAGGACCTCCACCCGCTCGACGTCGAAGACGTCCAGCAAGGCGCCCTGGGGGCGTGCCACGTAGACGTCGTCGAGATACAGGCCGACGCCCGGGTCGACGCCCCACAGCGGGTCCGCCTGGCCGATGCCGCGCATGAAGGCGGTCAGCGTGGTGGACTGGTTGCGGCCGGCGTAGACGGTCAGGTTGGGGACGTAGTCCTGCAGCACCGAGATGTCCGCGGCGCCGGTGTCCTCGAGGACAGCGCCGGAGGTGACGGTCACCGCCACCGGCACTTTTTGCAGGTTCTCCTCGCGCTTGCGGGCGGTGACGACGATGGATTCGCCGTACTGCTCCTGCGGCTCTGCCATGGAGTCGTCGTCGGACTCTTGCATGTCGTCGGACTGCATCTCGTCAGACTGCACGTCGTCCGCCTGCACGTCGTCCGCCATGGCGGGCTCGTCCATCGTGTCCTGAGCCAGGGCCGGCAGCGCCACCACGGAGGTCAGCACCGCCAGCATCAGGCATACGGCGAGAAGCCAGGAGCGACCGGCCCCCTGCTCTCTTCCTTCGCGCATCGTCATCACGTTTCCCCCTTCGTGGTTGGTGCGGCCTGGGCGGCCGAGAGGCCGTCGGCACCGGCCCTCTCTCACATTTAAATACCGAACGTTTGGTCGGTACTCTAGAGACGGCGGCGTCCGCTGTCAAGTCGCGGGCGCGTCGCTGCAACGTCCACCGCTGCAACGTCCACCGCCGCAACGTCCGCCGCAGCAGCGTCCGCCGGCGTAACGTCCGGCGATCTGGCGCATAGTGTCGGTGGAGAACGGCATGAAGGCCACCATCGGCATCGAGGAGCTCTACCGGCGCCACGCCCGCGACGTCTTCCGCTTCGCCTTCTGGCTCAGCGGCGACCGCGCCGAGGCCGACGACCTGACCTCCGAGACCTTCGTGCGCGCCTGGGCGAGCGGCAACCCTCTGCGCCTGGCCACCGTCAAGGGCTACCTCTTCACCATCGCCCGCAACCTCTTCCTGCAGCGGCGGCGCCGTGCCGGGCGCCGTAGCGACGGGCGGCGTCGCGACGAAGCGGCCGCCCCGGAGCTGCCGGACCCGGCCCCCGGCCCGGAGCGCTCGGCCCACTCGCGGCGCGAGCTGGAGCGCACCCTGGCGGCCCTGGCGACGATCCCGGAAGCCGAGCGCTCGGCCCTCCTGATGCGCGCCGAGCACGGCCTCGCCTACGCCGAGATCGGCCGCGTCCTCGGCATCTCCGCCGGCGCCGCCCGGGTGCGGGTGCACCGCGCCCGGCTGAAGCTGGCTTCCCTGTGCAACCCACCCGGAGAGACCCATGAACGTGACGCGTGACGTCATCCTCGACCTGCTGCCTCTCTGCCACGCCGGGGAGGCGAGCGACGACACCCGCGACCTGGTGGCGGCCTTTGCCGCCGGAGACCCGGAGATCGCCCGACTTCTCGACGCGGCGCCGGCGACGGCGCTGCCCGACACCCCAGACGACCTGGACAAGGAGACCGAGATGAAGATGCTGGAGAAGACCAAGTCCTATCTCAAGTGGCAGACCATCCTGCTCGGCGGCGCCACCTTCCTCACCTTCGGCCTGGTGCTGCTGCTGGCCCTGATCCCCGCCATCCTGATTTTCGCCCCCGCCGGCGACGCCCCCGGCTGGGTGTTCCCCGCCGCCCTGGTGGTGGTCCTCGTCGCCGGCCTGCTTGCCGCCGCCGCCTGGAGCGGCTACTTCATGTTCCGCGGCCTCTACCGCGTCGACGCGGGCTGAGACGGGCGCCGGCCCTCAGTAGGTGACGAAGACCCAGCCGTGGCGGCTCTGGGAGTCGACGCTGGAGGGGGTTGGGAGCAACGGCTGCCACTCCGTGTAGCGCCGGTTCTCGACGAAGAGCACCACGTTGCCGCGGTGCTCTTCGATCAGCTGGCGGGCTTCGCCGACGTCGAGCCAGCGTGCCTGCGACGGATCTTGCTCGACGCCGTAGCGAAGCTCCCCGGGCGAGCCGAGGATCACGACGTCGTCGCGCTGGAAGACCCAGCAGGCGGCGCGCACGCCGTTGGAGTCCGCCAGCACGACGGTGTCCGCGCCGACGAGGTCGCGGTGCTGGGCCAGGAAGCTGCCGGGAGCCTTGGATTGCAGCACGCGGCTGGGGAGGGCGAGCTGCACGGTGAGGAGCAGGGGGACGAGGGCCCAGGCGGCGAGGGTCCTGCCGCGGTCGCCCTGCTTCGCTGCCGCGGCGACGGCGAGCACCACCGCCAGCGAGGCGATCGCCACCACCAGGCTCCACTCTCTGGCGCCCGGCGGCAGCGGCAGAACCTGCGGCCTGAACAGCAACACGAAGGCGCAAGCACCGGCGAGGAGGGCGAAGAACGCGGCGCCGACGAGACCGCCGCGGCGCCAGGCCCGCGGCGCCCCTCCCGGCGCCGCCAGGCCGATCGCCACCAGGATGGCGAGGGCCGGCAGGGCGGGCAGGACGTAGGTGAGCAGCTTGCCGCTGGAGGCGGAGAAGAAGAGGTAGGTCATGGCGACCCAGACGGCGCAGTAGCGCGCCAGGTCGCGCAGCGGCGGCGCGGCAGCGAGGTTCTGGCGTCCAGAACCCCGGTAGCCGGCGGCGGCGGCCGGCAGGAAGAAGGTCCACGGCAGCAGCACGGCCGGGGTGGCGGCGAGGAAGAACCACCAGGGCTGCGGGTGCTGGCCGGCGCTTTGCTCGAAGAACCGTTGCACGTGCTCGTGCCAGAAGAAGAAGTGCCAGAAGTCCGGCGCTCGCAGGTGCACCGCCAGGCTCCACGGCGCCGCCACCGCCAGCGCCGCGACGGCCGGCAGCCAGGGCAGGCGGAAAAGGTCGCGCCAGCGCCGCTGCCAGGCGAGATATCCCCCGGCCACGAGAGCGGTCAGGGCGAGGATGAGGAACCCCTTGGTCAGGAAGGCGAGGCCGCAAGCGACCCCCGAGAGCAGCAGAAACGAGCCTTCCCGGCGCGACGACGGGGCCTCGGCGGTGGCGAGATAGAAAAAGACGAGGGTGGCGGTGACGAAGAGGGTCAGCGGAGCGTCGAGGACGGCGGTGCTGCCGACGGCGGCGGCGAGCAGGCAGGAAAGGAAGACCAGGGCGGCCAGCCAGGCCGTCGCGTCCGCCTCCTTCCCCACCCGGCGGCGGACCAGAAACGCCAACAGCAGGGCGGTGAGCCCCGTCGCCAGCGCCGACGGCAGGCGGACGGCGAAGCGGTTGTGGCCGAACAGCGCCTCGGACGCCGCGGTCAGCCAGTAGCCGAGCACCGGCTTTTCGAAGTACAGGAAGCCGTTGAGCCGCGGCACCACCCAGTCGCCGCTGGCCAGCATCTCGCGCGGGATCTCGGCGTAGCGGAACTCGTCGGGAAGCAGCAGCGGCCGCCAGGCGAGGGGCAGCACGTAGAGGGCCACGAACAGCGCCACCACCCCGGCGCGGCTCCACTTGCCACGGGTACCGCTTGGCGCCGGGCTCACCGGCCGAGAACGTCCTCTAGAGCCTCGATCACCGAGTCGACGTCGGCCGGCGTCATGGCCGGGAAGAGGGGGAGCGAGCACATGCGGTCCGAGCTCCACTCGGTGGCCGGCAGCATGCCGGGGCGGTAGCCGAACCGCTCGCGGTAGTACTTCTGGAGATGGACGGCGCGGAAGTGCACCCCGGTGCCGACGTTGCGCTTCTTCAGCTCCGCCATCAGCTCGTCCCGGGTGACGGCGGTCTCGGCGTCGTCGACGCGGACGATCATCAGGTGCCAGGCGTGGGTGGCGACCCAGGGCGGCGTGCTGAGGGGCCGCAGCGCAGCGATGCCGGCGAGCCGTTCGAGGTAGAGCTCGGCAAGGGCGCGGCGGCGGCCGTTCATCTCCTCCAGGCGGGCGAGCTGGGCCAGGCCGAGGGCGGCCGAGACGTCCGGCAGGTTGTACTTGTAGCCGGGCTCGATGACCTCGGCCTGGGGCGCCCGGCCCTGGGTTTCGCGGTCGAAAGCGTCGACGCCGAGACCGTGGAACTTCAAGCGCCGGACGCGCTCCGCGAGCTCCGGCTGGTCGGTCACCAACATGCCGCCTTCGGCGGTGGTCACGTTCTTGATGGCGTGGAAGGAGAAGATGGCGCAGCCGGTGCGGCCGACGGGAGTTCCCTGGCCGGCAGCGCCTCGATCGGAGGTACCCCGATAGACGCTGCCCATGGCGTGGGCGGCGTCCTCGACCAGGGGGATGCCGTGGGCCTCGGCGACGCGGCGCAGCGCATCGAGATCGGCGACGGCGCCGGCGAAGTGCACCGGCACGATGAGCTTGGTGCGCGGCGTGATGGCGGCGGCGACGGCCTCGGCGGAGACCATCAGGTTGTCCCGGTCGACGTCCACGAACACCGGCGTCGCACCGGCGAGGACGATCAGGTTCACCGTCGACACCCAGGTCATGGCCGGGGTGATGACCTCGTCTCCCGGGCCGACGTCGAGGGCGGCGAGGAGCACGTGCATGCCGGCGGTGGCGGAGCAGACGGCGACCGCCTCGCGGCAACCCAGGTGCTCGCAGAAGGCTTCCTCCAGCTCGGCGGCGCGCGGCCCGGTGGTGATCCAGCCGGACTTCAGGACCTCGGTGACGGCGTCGATCTCGGCCGCCGTGATGTCCGGCCGCGTGAAGGGCAGGAAGGTCTCTCTCACGCCACGCCTCCGGCGAGGGCCGGTCTCGGCCGCGCTGCCACCACCTCTCCCGGAGCGGACGCCCAGCCATCGCGGCCGGGCACCTCCAGGCGCACCATCGGCCGCACCGGCGGGTCGACCACCCCGGCCGCCAGCTCGCCGAGGGGGACGAAGCGGTGCCCCTGGGCCAGCACCCGGGCGACGAACCTCTCGAACAGCTCCAGGGCGACGATCCCCTCGACCTCGGCGTGGAAGGTCGCCACCGGCTGCTCCTGCGCCTCCAGCTCGGCGAGCAGCTCGTCGTAGTAGCCCGCGGCGTCCACCCCCTGGCCCACCCGCTCGTCGTAGGTCGGCAGCGTCGACGGGATCTGGAGCTGCGCCAGGGTGCCGTCTCCGAGCAGCGGCAGGAAGGGCGCGCCGCCGCGGCAGTCCGAGTTGTAGACGAAGGGGAAGCGCCGCTTCTCGGCCAGGGCGACGTCCGTCGTGCGCCAGGCGGGGGTTGCCGAGCAGGTGACGGGGGAGCCGGTGAGCCGCTCCAGGGCGTCCATCCCCCGCCGCAGGTGATCGGCCACCTGGGGACCGCTCATGCGCTCGACGTGGGTCTGCCAGGCGTGGTGGTCCCAGGCGTGGAGGCCGATCTCCTGCCCGGCCGCGGCCAGCTGGCGGATCGCCGGCGCCGCGCGCTCGCCGATGCGCGGACCGGGGAGCAGGGTGCCGCGCAGCAGGACGTCCCAGCCGTAGAGCTTCGCCGCCCGGGTGCGCAGCATCTTGGCCAGGAAGGCGGGGCGCAGAAGACGCCACAGGTGGCGGCCCATGTTGTCCGGTCCGACCGACAGGAAGAAGCTGCCGCGCACGCCGTGGCGGCCGAACAGGTCGGCCAGGGCGGGGACGCCGCGCGCCGTCCCGCGCAGCGTGTCGACGTCGATCCTCAGACCGACCTTCACGAGGCTTCCTCGCTCGCCGCGACGGCCTCGCGGAGGAAATAGTCCAGCGTCCGCTCGACGGAATCGCCCAGCTCGACGCGGGGCTTCCAACCCAGCAGGCGCTCGGCGTTGCGGATGCTCGGCCGGCGGTAGCGCAGGTCCTCGTAGCCGGGGCCGTAGAACTTGCGGCTCTCGACGGCGCGGAAACCGGCGAAGGCGGGGAACTCGGAACGCAAGGGGTGACGGTTGAAGCGCTCCACCAGCAGCTCGCCGAGCTCGGCGATGCTCGCCTCGTTGAACGGGTTGCCGATGTTGATGATGCTGCCGTCGCAGGCACCGGGGGGGCTGTCGATGATGGCGAAGAGGGCCTCGACGCCGTCCTGGACGTCGGTGAAGCAACGCCGCTGATGGCCGCCGTCGACGAGCTGAATCGGCGTTCCCTCGGTCAGGTTGAGGATCAGCTGGGTGATCGCCCGCGAGCTGCCGATGCGCGCCGAGTCGAGGCTGTCGAGGCGGGGGCCGATCCAGTTGAAGGGGCGGAAGAGCGTGAAGCGCAGCCCCTCGTGCACGCCCAGAGCCCAGATCACGCGGTCCAGGAGCTGCTTGCAGCACGAGTAGATCCAGCGCTGGTTGCGGATCGGCCCGAGGACGAAGTTGGTGCGGTCCTCGTCGAAGACGTCCTCCTCCGACATGCCGTAAACCTCCGAGGTGGAGGGGAAGATCAGCCGCTTGCCGTAGGCCGAGCAGTGGCGGATGATGCGCAGGTTCTCCTCGAAGTCGAGCTCGAAGACGCCCATCGGGTTGCGCACGTACTCGGCCGGCGTGGCGATGGCCACCAGCGGCAGGACGATGTCGCACTTGCTGACGTGGTACTCGATCCACTCGCGGTGGATCGAGATGTCGCCCTCGGCGAAGTAGAAGTCGGGGTGCGGGAGCAGACGGCCGATGGAGGACGACGACAGGTCCATGCCGTAGACCTCGTAGCGGCCGCTGTCCAGCAGCCGCTCGCCGAGGTGGTTGCCGATGAAGCCGTTGACGCCGAGGATGAGGACCTTCTTCTTGCGCTGGCGCTCCAGACGGGCGCTGGAAGAGGCGCTGAAGCGCACGCCGGGGGCGAGGGCGAGATCCGCCGCCAGCTGGCTTCCCGAGGTGTAGACCCCGCCCTCGACCTGCGCCGCGTCGACGCGCAGCGCAGCGCTGCCGCAGGCGACGGTCAGGGGCTCGACGGCGAGGACCGTTCCGGGCGGCTCGCCGTCGATTTCGTCCCCCACCTCGGTGGCCTGCCACACGAACACCTTCTGGTTGCCGACGTAGCTGAAGGCGCCCGGGAAGGGCAGCGTGACGGCGCGCACCAGGTTGCGCACCTCGGCGGCGTCGCGGCTCCAGTCGATGGCCCCGTCCGCCGGACGGCGGCGCCCGAAGTAGCTCGCCTGTTGCGCGTCCTGAGGCGTGCGCGGCGCGGTGCCGGCGGCCACCTGCGGCAGCAGCTCGTCGAGCAGCTCCTTCGTCGCCGCGGCGGCCTTGCCATAGAGGTCGAGGGCGGTGTCGTCCGGGCCGACGGGGAAGGCACGCTGGCCGACCACGTCGCCGGCGTCGGCCCGCGCCGTCATGTGGTGCAGGGTGACGCCGGTCTCCGTCTCGCCGTGGACCAGGACCCAGTTGATGGGCGCCCGGCCGCGGTACTTCGGCAGCAGCGAGCCGTGCAGGTTGAGGCAGCCCTGGGGCGGGATGGAGAGGATCTCTTCGTGGACCAGCTTGCGGTAGTAGAAGGAGAAGAGGACGTCCGGCGCCAGGTCGCGGATGCGCTCGACCCACAGCGGGTGGTTGACGTCCTCCGGCGCGAAGACGGGAATGCCGTGCTGCGTCGCCTCGACGGCGACGGAGCGGAACCAGGTGGCCTCGTGAGGGTCGTCGCCGTGGGTGAACACCGCGGCGACGTCGAAGCCGTGGCGCAGCAGCGCCTCGATGCCGACGCAGCCGATGTCGTGGTAGGCGAGGACGACTGCTCTCATCAGACTCCCCTTTCGGAGATTGCAGGCAGCCCGACAGCCGCCGATGTGTGGGACGGCTCCGCGTCCGGCAGGCCGCGGCCGACGACCTCGCGCACCAGGAACTTGGGCCGCGCCCGGACGTCGTCGTAGATCCGGCCGACGTACTCGCCGAGCAGGCCGAGGCCGACGAGCTGTCCACCGAGAAGGAAGAAGAGGACCGCGAAGAGCGTGAACACGCCGTCCGCCGCCCAGGCGGCGCCGAAGGCGAGCCGGGCCGCCACCAGGATCATGGCGAAGAAGAAGCCTGCCGCGGCGAGGAGGGCGCCCATCAGCGTCATGGCCCGCAGCGGGAAGGCGGAGATGCTGGTCATCAGGTCGAACTGCAGACTCACCAGTTGCAGCAACCCGTACTTGGAGTCGCCCTCGCGCCGCGCGGCGTGGCTCACCTCGATCTCGGTGGTGCGGCTGGCGAAGCGGTTGGCGAGCACGGGCAGGAAGGTGGAGCGCTCGTGGCAGAGCAGCATGGCGTCCACCACCGGCCGGCTATAGGCGCGCAGCATACAGCCGTAGTCGTGCATCTCGACGCCGGTGGCGCGCTGCACGATCTTGTTGGTGGCCGCCGAGGCGAGGCGGCGGAAAAGCGAGTCCTCGCGCGGCACGCGGATGCTGCCCACGACGTCGAAGCCCTGCCGCATCGTCTCGACCAGCCGCGGGATCTCCTCCGGCGGGTTTTGCAGGTCTGCGTCGAGGGTGACGATGATGTCTCCGCGCGACTGTTCGAGGCCCGCCGTCACCGCCGCGTGCTGACCGTAGTTGCGATTCAGCAGCACGCCGCGCACCTCGGGAAAGCGCTCCGCCGCGGCGCGGATCATCGGCACCGAGCCGTCGCTGCTGCCGTCGTCGACGAGGATCAGCTCGTAGGCCGGCTCGAACGGTCCGCACGCCTCCCGAACCCGCGCCAGGAGCTCTTCCAGGGAGCCCTCCTCGTTGAACACGGGAACGACGACGGAGATGGCTGGAGTCTCGTTCATGGTCGAATCATAGATGCAGCGCGGCCGGGAATCCTTCGCGGCCTTCCGCACGTGTTCCGGGCCGCCGACCGAGGTGGCGGCCGAGTGTCCCGCAGATGCAAGCTCTTGCGCTCCGGTGATCGAGGCGGATCGGCAACGAAGAGCCGAAAGGCGTCGTCTGCGCCCGCCCGGGCAGACTATCGCAGCGTGCTGAATCCCGCCAGCAACGCCGCCCGCCCGGCAAGGCCCTCGCCGCACACGGCGTCAGTTTGCAGTTTCGAAGGGTTTGCTGTATAACTCGACTATTCATTGGAACCAGACAGGAGGTTGCCATGGTGCGCACTCCGCCCCAGCCGTCGAGCTCGTTGTTGCTCATCCTCTCGACCGTCCTCGTCGCAGCTTTCATGACCTGTTCCGCCTGCAGCACCGGCCTTGGCGTGCAGACCGAGGCCGCGAAGACCGAAGCCGTGCAGACCGTGGCTGTGCAGACCGAGGCTGTGCAGGGCGCAATCCCGGCCGGACGGCAAGCCGCTGCCGAGTCCGACTCCGCCGGTGCCGGCGAGCGCGCCGTGCCGGTGACCCGGGTCTCGGAGGAGCCGGCCGTCTACGCCCTGCCCGGGGCGCAACGGCTGCCGGCCACGCCTCCGCGCTGGATGACCCCCGTATCGCTGCCGGTGAAAATGCACCAGCCGCCGGCCGCCTACCATCCGGACACCAGTCTGCGGGCTTCCAACTACCGTCCCGCCGAGATCCCCACCGTGCGCGGCTCCTCCTTCGTCGGCGGCGGAGCCCGCACCACCTCCGCCGCGCCGGAGCCGTCGTCGCCGGCGGTGTTCGCTCCTCTGCTGGGTCCGGCGGCGCCGAGCCTCTCCACCACCTTCAGCTCGACCGACTTCGACGACAACGCCACCAACACCGGCGGCTACCTCTTCATCCCCGCCGACCCCATCGCCGCGGCGGGACCCAACCACGTCCTCAACGTGGTCAACGTCACCCTGCGGGTGCACGACAAGAGTGGCTCTCTGCTCGCCGACACCGCGCTGGACGATTTCTTCTCCTCCCTGTCCCCTGACACCTTCACCTTCGATCCCAAGGTGCTCTTCGACCAACACGCCGGACGCTGGGTCGTGGTCACCCTGGAGCGGCTCGACGACGGCGCCGGCGGTGCCACGGAGCAGTCCAGGATCTTCCTCGCGGTCTCCGACGACGCCAACCCTCTGGGTACCTGGTACCAGGTGGCCATCGACGCCAAGACGACCATCAGCAGTATCCCCCGCTGGGCCGACTACCCGGGCTTCGCCGTCGACGAGGAGGCGATCTACGTCACCGCCAACATGTTCGCCTTCTCCGCCAACGGCGGCGGCTTCGGCGGCGTGCGTCTGTGGGTGGTCGACAAGGGGCTGGGGAGCGGCGGCTTCTACGACGGCGGCTCGGTGACGGCAGGCAAGTACGATCCCTACGCTGGCGGCGGAACCGCCACCACCACCCAGCCGGCCCAGGTGTACGGCGACGCCCCCGCCTCCGTGGGGACCTTCCTGGTGTCGTACTCCGGGCTCAGCAACGGGTCGACGGAAGCGGTGCAGGTTGTGCGCATCGACAACCCCCTGGGCAGCCCCACCTTCACCCAGGCGTACGTGGACTTCGGGGACAAGGAGGACCTCCTCGCGGGGCTGCCCGATGCGCCGCAGAGCGGTTCCTCCAGCCTGATCGAGACCGACGACCGCCGCGCCCTCCACGCCGTGTGGTACGACGACTCGCTCTGGCTCACCGCCACCATCGATCCGAAGAGCGGCGACCCGGATTCGGGGGAGGCCAGTGCCTACTGGTGGCAGATCGACACCAGCAACCTCGCCTCCCTGGCGATCGCCGACCAGGGCGTGGTGCTGGGCGAAGACATCGCCACGGACACCTACACCTTCTTCCCGTCCATCGCGGTGAACGGCGTCGGCCAGGTGGCCGTCGGGTTCTCCGGCTCCGCTTCGTCGATCTTCGCGGGCTCCTACTACACCACCCGGGAGCCGGGGGACGCCGCCGGGACCACCAGCGGCTCGGCCACCCTGTCGTCCGGCGCGGCGGCCTACGAGCGCACGTTCTGCGGCAGCAACCGGTGGGGCGACTACAGCGGCACGGCGGTGGACCCGGTGGACGGCTGCTTCTGGGTCTACAACAAGAACGCCATGAGCACCGGCACCACCACCTCGGTCGACTGTGACGGCAACGGCAGCAAGGAGACCGTGGAGTCCGGACGCTGGGAGACGACTTACGGCAAGCTCTGCCTCGCCGGCGCCTGTCCGGCGGACATGCTTCTCGCCTCCATCGACCTCTCCGGAGCTCAGACCCGCAAGGCGGCGGTCACCCTGCGCACGGTGGAGGGGGTAACGGTGAAGGACGGCGCCGACGTCACCTTCCGCGCCGGCACCCGCGTCGTGCTGAGCAACGGATTCACGGTAGAGAACGGAGCGAGCTTCACGGCCGAGATCGCCGCCTCGCCCTGCTCCTAGCGGCGAACGCGACTGTTCGATCTGTTGAACACCGAGCCGGCCGCCGAGGACGTACACGGCGAGCTCTACCTGGTGGGCGGTGTGGTGATGTGCCTGGCCCTCGACGCCCGGCACGCGACGTGCGACTTCGTCGCCAGCCCTGCCTGCTTGCTGGCCATGAGGTGCGCCGCCATGTGCCTGGGCGAAGAGCTCCGCCGAGTGCCGCCAATCTCGCGCGCTCACGAATGCGGGCGCCTGAAGCTGCAAAAAAGGCCCCGCCGCGTGCGACGGGGCCTTCGCAGATCAGTGAGATGTTGCGTCGGGTCCTACGGGTACGACATCGAGCAGTAGCCGCCGCCGTCGTTGACCCAGTTGCGCTGGATCAGGTAGTCGCGGCTGCCCATCTGGACGTTGGCCAGGGCGCCGTTCACCGTGTAGGTGGTGCCGAAGGTCCAGGCGCACTT
>Ga0055445_10000079_pt1 | contig 14770 bp, 8 predicted proteins | sample China_Galinas_PW_FD_57737 | JGI IMG/M metagenome (GOLD analysis project Ga0055445, IMG submission 57737) | Wetland microbial communities from San Francisco Bay, California, USA, that impact long-term carbon sequestration - China_Galinas_PWA_D1 | ecosystem: Environmental > Aquatic > Marine >... | reverse complement strand
CGCTACGGGACCGCCGCCGTCCTCGCGGCCCTCGTCGTAGCTTCGCATCTGCCGGCCACCCTGGCCCAGGAAGCCGGGTCTGACTCGCGGGACGCCCAGTCGACAGCTCACATGCAGCCACTCGAGGTCGCGGCCATGTCGCTGCAGGTGCCGCCTGGCCTCGTTGCCGGCAGTCCTCGAAGCGAGGCTCCTCCCGACCAGGATCCTTCCAAGACCGGGACCAGCGTCTCCGCGGCAGCAACCCCCGGTTGGACGACCATCCTGTTCGAAGACGCCGAAGGCAGCTTCCCGTCCGGGAACGGGTGGAACACCTACGATGCCAACGCTTCGAGCGGCGAGGACTACTGGGACGACCTGAGTTGCAGGTCCTACACCGGCTCGTGGTCCGTGTGGTCCGCCGACATCGGGGACCAGGCCGATTGCGTCAACTACGACAACAACATGAACAGCTGGATGATCTTCGGACCCTTCACCCTTGCCGATGCCTCCGACGCGCGGGCGGAGTTCCGGGTCTGGAGTGAGACAGAACGCCCCGACATCCCCTACGACTACTTCTTCTGGGGCGCCTCGACGAACGGAACCAACTTCTATGGCTACCGGCTGACATCGGACGTCAGTTGGGGCCTGGGGGAGCTCGACCTCACCAGCGTGCCCACCCTGGGAGATCTGACAGGGGCTTCAAACGTCTGGTTCGGTTTCGCCTTCGTCAGCGACTCGACCGTCAACAGCTATGAAGGAACCTACGTCGACGACATCCTCATCGAAAAGCTCGCCTCGTCGCAGGTGGACCTGGTTGCGAACGACATCTACTTCCGAGACCAGCCCCAGAACGCAGGCAACATCATCACCGATCCCACTCCAGCAGACATCCTCTACCCGCACTTCAGCTACACGGTCAACAGCCCCCAGAGCGTGAGCGGCAAGATCTGGGAGATCGAGATCAACAACTCGCTGCTCTGCAGCTACACCGGCACGGTGTCGCCCGGGGCCCGGGTCGGGTGGTGCAACTCTCCCATCAGCCTGCAGGCCGGCATCCACAGTCTGCACGGTGAGGTCGACCCGGACGGAACCATCGCCGAGACGAACGGTAACAACAACGACGCCTACCGCAACTACACCGTGGACAGTCCTCCCGGCTCGTTCACGCTCTCCAACGAGCCTCCCGTATGCGACACGCAGCCACCCGGCCCGTCGCCCGCTGTGAGACTGAACTGGAGCACGTCGAGCGGCGCGACCAGCTACGACATCTACCGTAACGGCAGCTTCTACTCCGGCGGCCACGCGGGCACCACGTACTACAACTCCTCCAACGTCGTGGCAGGACAGACCTACTCGTACTTCATCCGCGCCCAGAGCCCGTCCGGCACCACCGATTCGAATACCATCTCGGTGTCGATCCCAAGCGACATCTGCGCTCCGGACATCCGGATCGAGCCCCTGACCCTCGGCTTCAGCGCGCAGTCGACGAGCTCTCTGCAGAGCGCGGAGGCAGACCACCTGATCCTCCTCAAGAACCGTCGGTTCACGCCCGCGGCGGCTGCGGCGGGCTCCCTCGGCGCGAAGCAGACCGGCGGTCACCTGTTGATCCAGTTCGCCGACGAACCCGACGGCAAAACCGTCGCAGCTCTCGCCGCGGCCGGGGTCCGGGTCCTCCACGCGATCCCCCGCAGGACGCTGGTCGCGAGCGTTCCGCCGCACGCGGACCTATCGAACGTGCCCGGCATCCGGTGGATCGGCACCCTGCGCCCCGAGGACAAAATCAGCGGGCGGCTCGCCGAGGACCTGAGCGACGACCTCGTGGTGGTCGACTTCTTTCCGGACATCGGACGAGAGGAGGCGGAGGCCCTCCTCGCCGCCGCCGGCGGAGACCTCGTTCCGAACCCCTATCTACGGCCGAACAGCGTGCTGGCCAGGGTCGAGCCGGGCTCGATGGACGTTCTCGCTGCCGCCGACGAGGTGAGTTGGATCCGCGCCGCCTCCGGCGCCGAGATCTCGGGCGAGGAACTCTTCCAGTGCCCCGGCGGCCTGACGTCGTTCGGCAGCGCGCCGAACTTCGTGCTGCACGATGACGGTTGGGACGGTCCGGGGCAGGGCACTGCGTACGATCTCCGGTATCACTTCGACAACGGGACCTCGGACATCAGCGGCAGCCTGGAACAAGCCGAGGTGGAACGCGCCTTCGCCGAGTGGGAGCAGCACGCCGCCGTTGCCTACACCGAGACGAGCAGCACGAGTCAGAACCGGTCCATGGACATCTCGTGGGTCACCGGCGATCACGGCGACGGATACCCCTTCGACGGTCCGGGAATGACGTTGGCACACAACTTCTACCCTTCGCCACCGAACTCGGAGACCATTGCCGGCGACATGCACTTCGATGACGACGAGCTGTGGCGGATCGGCAGTGGAGCCGGGTACGACATCTTCACCATCGCTCTCCACGAAGCCGGGCACGGCCTCGGCTTGGGCCACTCGGACGATCCCGCCGCGGTGATGTACCCCACGGTTTCGTCGAGCACCATCTTCACGGGATTGAACGCCGACGACATCGCCGGGATCCAGCAGATCTACGCTGTAGCCGGCGGCGGCACCTCGTTCTCCGTCTTCAACGACGGCGAGACCACGCTCAACGTGACCTCCATCAGCCTCGAATCTTCAGCTCCCTGGATCTCCTGGTCGCCCACGACGGCCTTCTCCGTCGCCACCGGTGGCTCGATGGAGGTCACGGTGTCCGTCGACATCGACAGCGCGCCTGCAGGACAGTCCCAGAGCCGCCTCCTGGTGGTTTCGGACGACCCGGACGAAAGCCCCTACCCGAACGGCGTCTACGTGATCGTGGACAAGCCGGCGTGTTTCGCCCTGTCTCGAACCCACACCGGGTCCGGCAGCGATCCCTTGGCTTCGCCGTCGAGCTCCATCGGTTGCCCCTCCGGCCAGTACCAGGCCGGCGCGACCCTCTCCTTGGTGGCGAGCCCGAGCAGCGGCTGGCAGGTCGGGAGCTGGAGCGGCACGAACAACGACTCGAGCACCTCGACCTCCAATGCGCTGACGATGCCCTCCTCGGCGCACTCTGTCCAGGTCAGCTACGAGGTGATTCCGTCCCTCTGCTATGCCTTGACACTCACCAAGACGGGCTCAGGGCTCGTACCGACCGCTTCGCCTGCAAGCTCGACCGGTTGCTCGTCCGGGGAGTACGTGGCGGGGGAGGTCGTGCAGCTCGTCGCCAGCCCCGCCGCGGGTTGGAGCGTCTCCGCGTGGAGCGGGACCGACAACGACGCCAGCACTGCGACGACGAACACTGTCACCATGACCTCGAGTCCGCGGGTCGCCGGCGTGATCTACGAGCAGGTCACCTGCAGTGCCGGCGCGCAGGACCTCGTCCTGCAGGACGACTCGCTGCTCAGCGCTCAGACCTACGAGGCCTGCAACTCGATCACCGCCGGCCCCAGCTTCGTGATCTACGGACCCAACGGCCACGCCATCCTGCGGGCACCGAAGGTAATCCTGCGGGGTGGATTCGCCGTCAGCGTCGGTGGCAGGTTGACGATCTCGTCAGAGTCGCCCTAGCGCCGCCGTCCGACCTTCTTCGGAAGCCGAGGCGGCCGACCCGGATGGCCGCCTCGGGACCTCCGGGGCACGGAGGCCGTGGCTCGCCAGCTCGGCCCGTTCAACCCGGCGAATCACTTCGAGCGCATCGATCTGGAGTGGGAGGAGCCAGGGCCGGAGTCGCCGCGGCCGCGGGGAGCGGGGCGCTAAGATTGGACCACTCCCTCAGCCTTGCAGCCCCTGCCACGCCACAAAGCACTCCGGCCGATGGAAGTCCGGCGCCGCTCCGGGGACCGGCTGCATCGCCAGGTGGCGGCGCTGGCGGCCGACGCCGTGGATCGTATAGGCGTTGAGGCGCCAGGGGCGGGGCGGCAGCCAGGCGGCGGGAAGGTGGGCCTCGCCAGTCCACCGCGCGCCGGTGATCGGCGCCCGGTCGATGCGCGCACGGAACTCCAGGGATAGCTCGCTCTCCACCACCCGACGCACGCCGTGCAGACGTAACACCAGGTGGTGGCCGTGAGGGCCGAGCTCGACCTCGAGGTACTCGACGTCGTCCGCAGCACCCGGCCCGGCGACGAACAGCTCCACCACCTCGTGCTGCCACAGGCGCGGCGTCGGGCCGGGCGGCTCGGTGGGCGGCGGATCGTCGTGAAAGGGCGCCTCGACCCGCAGCCACAGATCCTCCCGCTCACCGTCCCCGACCGCCGCCACCTGCCAGCGCACCTCTTCGCCGCTGGCGGCAGGCCGGCCGTCCCAGAGGCGGTCGATGGTCAGGCTCCTCCAAGGTGGATTCTTCATGCTTCCGGCTCTGGCCCGCCGCCTCCGCGAAGATACAACGCCAGGTACACCACCCCCGGCAACTTCAGGCAGGCCGCCAGGTAGAGCCCCGCCGGCAGGGCGATACCGCTGCGCAGGTAGTCGTGGGCGAGGCGGCTGAAGTCCACCCAGTGGCCGCCGCCCTTGGCGTCGGCGTAGAGCTGCTGGCGGCCGGGGTCGGTGAGCAGACCCCAGGCGAAGACGACGCCGTCGAGGGTGAGAAACCAGGCCACCATGGCGTACAGTGGCCGTTCTTGCCGTGGCCGCAGGCAGCCGGTCCCGGTGGCGGCGCGGTAGAAGGCGAGGCCGGCGAAGAGCAGCTCGCCGCCGTGCCCGAGGGCCAGGATCAGCGCCTCGTGGAGCGGCGTCAGGGCGGCGACGACGTAGAACGCCAGAAGACCGCCGAGGACGGCCTGGGCGCCGCGCCGCGGATCGGCGCGGCGGATCAGCCACAGGAAGGCCGCAACGACCAGCAAGGGCAGCGCCCAGGTGCGAGCGCCGGAGATCGTGACGCCGCCGCCGTAGGTGAAGTCGAAGGCCGGCAGCGCCGGGTAGCCGAAGGCCCAGGAGGCCACCGTGTGCCCCAGCTCGTGCACCAGGATGCCGAGGTAGCGCAGCACGAAACGGGTGAAGGGCACGGCCAGCAGGACGGCGGCGAGCCCGAGGCCGACGATCAGGGCACGCCGCCCGGCGGCGTCGACGACGGGCTCGTCGCGGACCGCGGCGGCACCGCCGTAGCGGTAGCGCCGCGGACCGCCGTAGACGTCCGCGGGTAGCGGCGCCGAGCCCTCCTGCGGTGGCTCAGCGCCCGGCGCCACCCGTGGTTCCCATCCCGCTCCCGTCCCCGGCAACCCCCGCAACCGGCGCCATCGCCGCCTCGGCCTCCTCCTCGACGTGCAACCGCCTGAGCTCGGCGGCGCGCTCGCGGATGTCCGCCAGGTCGCGCACCAGCTCACTCCAGCCGTACCACAGCGCGTAATCCGGGTTGGCGTGGAAGGCGCCCTGGAAGGCGCGCATGCGGTGCTTCAGGTGCATCTCGAAGAGGTGCTGCTCGATGGGAGTGGGGGCGTCGTGGAAGGCGAGCAGGTCGGGGAAGGGATAAGCGTACCCCGCCGGCTTCTCCAGCACGCCGTCCTGGTAGAGGCCGGCGACGACGCGGATCGCCTCGGCCATCAGGTGGTCGGCCTGACGGATGAGCTGGTCCCCCTTCTCCAGCTCGCCGCGGGCGAAGGTCTCGGAGTGGCAGTCGCCGCAGACGGCGAGCAGGCGCGTGCGCTCGCGGTCGAAGTCCGCCTGGGTGAGACGGGCGACGTCCGCCGCCTTCACCAGCTCGAGACGCGGCGTCGGCTTGCCGTCGGGGTCGAGGACGCCGAGGGCCTGCAGGATGGTGATCTGGTCGGCCTTCCATTGCGGGTCCTCGGGCAGCGGCAAGCGTACCGCCAGGAAGCCCCACGGCGTGCGCACCTCGTGGTCGCCGCCGGGCATGTGGCAGGTCTGGCAGGTCGGTGCCGCGGTGCCCGCCGGCAGGGTGCCGTTTTGCTTGAGCAGGAAGCGCACGCCGTGCTTGGAGGCCGAGTACATCTCCCACTGCGGATGGTCGAAACCCATGTGGCAGGTCTGGCAGGCCTGCGGCTGCCGCGCCTCCTCGACCGAGAAGGCGTGGCGCGTGTGGCAGGCGTCGCAGGAGGCGTGGCCGAAGCCCGAGCCCTGCTCCTTCAAGGCCCGCACCTCCTCCTCGGACTTGAGACCGATCTTGTGGCAGCCGCCGCACCCCTTCATCCCCGCCGCCAGCTCCATGGGCATGGCGTGGGTGGTGGGCATGGCCTCCATGGCGGCCCAGGCGACGGCGTGCTTGCCGGCGGAGAACTGCTCCAGGCGGTCGCCGTGGCAAAGGCCGCAGGTCTCGGCCGTGGGCAGCTCGACCTCGGCGACGTCGTCGGCGCTCGTGTGCTCGCTACCGTGGCACACGTCGCAGCCGATGCCGTTCTCGCTGTGGCGGCTGAGCTGCCAGTCGGCCACCACCTGGGGAGTGACCCGGGTGTGGCAGGTGACGCACGGATCGGAGGCCGCTTCCTGGGCCGCCGCCGGGACGACGGCAAAGACGAGAAAAGCGCCCACGGCGAGCGCGGCGGAAAGGACGAAAAACGCAAGCGGTCGCGGCACGTGCACCGCGGCGCGAAAGAGCGGACGCGTCAGTCTCATGGCGAGCCTCCTCACGGACCTGCTTTCGGTGCCGGCGCCGGCGAGGCGGCGACGGGTCTTCGCAACGCTGCCCCGAAACTAGCACCGGGCCGGCGCCTCGGCCGCCCCCCCGGCGGGCGGGCGCGTCCCGACCCGGCGGCGGAGGCACCGCGCGTCTGCGGCCCGCCATTCCTCACGATTCCTTAACATCGCCGGCGACGCAGTTGCATTCCTCGGCCGCCGGGTGTAAGAAGTGGGTTGACCTCGAAACGGCAACGTCGGCGAGAGCCGACGACGCAAAGCCACGGGTCCCCGTCCTCCGAATCGCAGTTCCCTCCTCTCCGGATGGGCGGGATCGCCGAGCTACCGAAAGGTCCAGCAACTCAAGGCAGGGGTTTCATGCAGGGACCCCCGTTGCGCGTTGCTGGCGGATCAGGTTCCCCGGAGCGCGCGCGATCCCCGCCGTCTCCGGGGAACCGATCCAGCGACCCCGGCTCCCGCCCGGCGAGCCCCCACCGCGCGCAGTCCTCTCACCACACGTAGTCGCCGGCGACGGCCCGCTTGTCGCGCCCGACCAGGATGTGCAGCACGCGGATCTTCCTCAGCGCCTGCGGCGAAAGCGCGCCGATGGGGACGTGCACGATGCGCTTGCCCTGGGCGGCGGCGTAGCGGCGCAGGCGCTCGGGCGGCGGAGCGGCGGCCACGTGGGCGACCAGCTTCTCCTCGCTGTAGTCCACCGCCGCCGCCAGCAGCACGTCCGCCTTCTCCCCCATCTGGCGGTAGTCCGGGTCGCGCCACACGTCGTAGAGGCGACCCGGCGGGTAGGTCATCAGAAAGCCGCCGTAGGTGGCGCGCAGGATCCCCGGCCCCACCACCTGCTCCGCCGGGTGCGTGCTGTAGAAGGCCATGTCCGACTCGTCCTCGTGCTCGCCGAGCCAGGTCATCAGATGCGGGAAACTATTGCCGCGGTCGCGGTCGAAGATGACCACCACCGCCCCGGCGTCCCCCGGCGTGCGCCCCAGGTCGCGCACCCAGACGCGGCGATCCTCGACGTGGCGCAGCGTCTCGCGCACGTCGACGCCGTCCAGCAGGCTGGTGGTGAAGGGCTCCACCCGCGAGCGCTCCGCCGCCACCACGCCGGCGGCGCGGCTCTTCAGGAAGCGGCCGTAGTCCTCGATGACCACGTCCTCCGGCGGGTAGGAGCACAGACCGCCGCCGTCGAAGCCGGCCAGCCACTCGTCCGCGTCCGACGGCTGCGCGTGGGGGCGCACCGGCACCGCCACCAGGCGCCGCTTGACGCGGAAGAAGCGGCGCCGGAAGCGCACCTTGCGGGTGCCGAGGTCGAGGTCCTCGCCGTCGAGGCGGGCGGTGGCCAGGTCGTCCGCCAGCTCCTCCTGCCACGGGTAGGCGCGGGCGGCGTCGAAGACCTCCCAGGCGAGGTTGTCGTCGGCCACGCCGCGGGCCGCCACCACCCACTGATAGAGCCCCGGTACCAGCAGACCCAGGGTGCGGGCGTAGCGGTCGGCGAAGTCGAAGAACATGCGGCGCTGCCACGGCGCCGCCTCCTCCCGCGTCTGCTCCTCCCAGGAACGGCTGCCCAGCGCCCACACGGCTCGACCCAGGGCGCGGCGGTCCGGCCCGCGGACGGCGCCGCCGGGCGTCGTCGCCAGGGCGCGGGCCGCGCGGTGGGCGGCGTACTCCACCACCCGGCGGTAGCGGTCGCTGCCCCACCCCGCCTCTTCGCGGGTGTGCAGGGTGAGACCACGGCGCAGCAACGAAAGCCGGCGCGCCGCGGTCGCCTCCAGCGGCGGTCGCGGCGGCAGCTCGGCGTCGCCGCCGCGCAGCACCTCCCACACGGCGTGGCACAGGGGAGCGTCGGGAAGCAGACCGGTGAGGCTCTCCGGATGCAGGTGGTGCAGCTCGACGTCGGCCCGCCGCACGCGCGCCAGGGGGGCCGCCGCGGGGTACGTCAGGCGCTGCGCCAGGGGACGGGCGTGGGCGGCGCCGACCAGCAACAGCAGCTCCCCCGCCGTTCCTGCCGCGTCCATCTCGCGGCGCGCCCGTGCCGCGTGGTAGGCCATGCCGGCCTCGCGTTGCGCGTCCGCCTGGGTACCTCTCGCCGCCGCTTCGGCGAGGAGGGCGAAGTAGGCCGCCGGGTCCATCTCCCACACCGCCCAGGGGTCCGGGAAGGGATCGGCGTGGCGCTCGGCGTAGGGCAGGTCCGGGTCGACGAAGAAGGTCTCGCGCCCCGTCTCGGCGGCCCAGCGCAAGGCCTCGGCGAAGGGGTCGCCGGGGGCCGCCACCCAGGCCAGGGCCTCCTCTCCCGGCTGCTGGGAGAGCAGCACCGAGACGCGCGGCAGGCGGGCCGCGGCGCGGCGGGCCGCGGCGGCGACGGTGGTGGGCAGCTCGACGGCGACGGCGGCCGGGCGCAGGGTCTCGAGGACGGCCCGCACGACGACGGCGGACTCCACCCGGTCGTGAGCCACCGGCAGGATGCGCACGCCGGCCGCCGCCTGCGGCGCCAGGCGGTCGAGGTCGAGGCTGGGGGGAGGGGTAGGCACCTGGAGGTCGGCGCGGGAGTCGGCGGTCGGCGCGGCGCGCGGGAGAATTCTACGGCACTCCAATCGGCCGCCGCGACGCCCGTCCTGGGGGGCGGCCCACCCTGCCGGTCGAGGACGTGCAAGCGGTCCACCCCATGGGGTGGCGCGACGGGGTGCGTATGGGTTAAACTGCAAACACGAAATGAGACGCCGTCTCAATAAGGCGACGACTCGCCCCGAGACTCCGAGCTGACCGAACGAAGGCCGACGCCATGACCGCCGACCCCCTACGCTACTCCGACACCGCCGCGGACGCCGCCGCCGCCTCTCCGGCCCCCTTCCCGGAGCGCGTGCTGCTGGTCGGCAACCCCAACGTCGGCAAGAGCGTCCTGTTCAAGAACCTCACCCAACGCTACGTCAACGTCTCCAACTTCCCCGGCACCACGGTGGAGATCACCCGCGCCCGGGCGAAGTGGGGCGAGCACGACTTCGAGGTGCTGGACACGCCGGGGCTCAACGACCTGTCGCCCCGCGGCAGCGAGGACGCGCTGGTCACGCGGCGCATCGTGGAGGAGCACCCGGAGGCGGTGGTGGTGCAGGTGGCGGACGCCAAGAACCTGCGCCGCGCCCTGCTCATCACCCTGCAGCTCGCCGACCTCGGGCGCCCCATGGTGCTGGTCCTCAACATGCAGGACGAGCTGGCGGCGCGCGGCGTCGCCATCGACCACGAACGGCTGTCCGAGGAGATCGGCGTCCCGGTGGTGGCCACCATCGCGCTGCGCAACGAGGGCACCGACCTGCTGCTCGATGCCCTCGCCGACGCGCGGCCGGCGCGGCCGGCGCCGCGCCCCGACGCCGAGCGCCCCGACGCCACCGAGCGTGCCGTCGCCGCCGAACCGCCGGCACCCGCGCCGGCGAAGCCGCGCCAGGGCGCCGCGCCGGAAGTGGCGCCGGCGCTAGCGGTGAACGGCATCCGCGTCGTCACGCCGGAGGAGATGGCCGCCGCCGTCCCGCGGCCTGTCGCGGCGCCTGCCGCCGAGGCCGAGGACGCGGTGACCCACTACCGGCGCAACCGCGAGCGCCTGGGCCGCATCAACGAGATCCTGGCCGCCACCTGGACCACCTCGCAGCCGAGCCACGCCAGCCTCGGCGTGCGCCTCGGCTTCTGGGCCATGCACCCCATCAAGGGGTTGGCCTTCGTGGCCGCGGTGCTCTTCATCACCTTCTGGTTCGTCGGTCTGTTCGGCGCCGGCAGCCTGGTCAACGTGTTGGAGGTCGGCCTCTTCCAGCAGGTCCTGAGCCCTGCCGCCATCCGCGCCACCGACGCCGTGCTGCCCTTCCCCCACGAGCACGCCCGGGAGACGGTGGAAGCATCCTTCACCCTGCCGTTGTCGCCGGTCAACGAGGTGGAGCTGGCGAGCTGGCAGCGCAACGTGCTGAGCCCCGACTACCAGCTCACCGCCGGCACCGAGCTGTCCGCCGGCCAGCACGTGCTGCAGTTCTTCCACGACTTCCTGGTCGGTCCCTACGGCGCCATCACCATGGCGATCTCCTACGCCTTCGCCATCGTGCTGCCCATCGTCACCACCTTTTTCATCCTCTTCAGCATCATGGAGGACTCGGGCTACCTGCCGCGCATGGCGATCATGGTCAACCGCCTGTTCCGCCTCATCGGCCTCAACGGAAAGGCGGTGCTGCCGATGGTTCTCGGCCTCGGCTGCGACACCATGGCCACCATGACGACGCGCATCCTGGCGACGCGCAAGGAACGCATCGTCACCAGCATGCTGCTCGCCCTGGCGGTGCCGTGCTCGGCGCAGCTCGGCGTGCTGCTGGCCATGATGGCGTCCTTGAGCCTGGCCGGAGCCGGGCTGTGGGTGACGCTGATGATCGGTATCTTCTTCTTCGTCGGCTGGCTCACCTCGCGCCTCTTCCCGGACGAGTCCAGCGACTTCATCTTGGAGATCCCGCCCATGCGCCGGCCGCAGGCGAGCAACGTGGCGATCAAGACCTTGTCGCGCCTCGACTGGTACCTGCGCGAGGTGATCCCGCTTTTCGTCATCGGCACCGCGGCCCTCTTCCTGCTCGACAAGATGAACGTCCTGGGCGCCATCTCACGCGCCGGCGAGCCGCTGGTGATGGGCTGGCTGGGGCTGCCGCCGGAGACCTCCAACGCTTTCCTCGTCGGCTTCCTGCGCCGCGACTTCGGCGCCGTCTACCTGCTCGACGCCGCCACCGGCCCGACCCCGCTCCTGGCGCCACACCAGATTCTGGTGGCCATGGTCACCATCACCCTGTTCATGCCGTGCATCGCCAACTTCCTGATGATCGCCCGTGAGCACGGGTGGAAGGTCGCGTGGTCGATGGCCGGCTTCATCTTCCCGTTCGCCTTCCTGGTCGGCGGGATCGTCCATCGGATGGGCCTATGGCTGAAGATTTTCTGACCTGCCCGCTCTGCGGCTTCGAGTTCTCGCCGGACGACGCCCCGTGCCACCACGGGTGTCCCATGAAGAGCGCCTGCAACCTCACCAAGTGCCCGGTGTGCGACTACGAGTTCCCGGGCCATTCGCGCTCCGTCTCCTGGCTCGAGTCGCTGCTCGGCCGACGCCCCCGCAAGCGTAAGGGGGCGGCCGACGGCCTGGTGCAGCTCGGCAACGGCGACCGCTGCCTGGACCGCGGCGACGGCCTGCTGACGGTGCGCGAGCTGGCCGGCGGCGAGAGCGCCGAGGTGGTGCACCTGGAGGCCCCGGACGCCGACCGCAGCAACGCCCTGGCGGTCTTCGGCCTGGTGCCGGGCTGCGAGGTGACCCTGTTGCAACGCCTGCCCAGCTTCGTGCTGCAGATCGGCGAGACGATGCTCGCCCTCGACGCCGAGGTGGCCGGCACCATCGTGGTGCGTCGGGAAACCGCCTGACCGGGCCGCAGGCTGCCCGCGCGGCCCGCGGGAGTGATAGAAAGAGGGTTCGACGACCCGACATCACCCCGCGGAGAACCTCACCATGAGCAAGGGTAAGCAGAAGGGACGCAGCCTCAACAAGGTGGTGTGGCCGAGCGCCGGTTCGGCGCCGCTGCCGCGCCACATCGCCAAGATCGGCCGCAACGACGCCTGCCCCTGCGGCAGCGGCAAGAAGTACAAGGACTGCCACCTCGAACAGGGAGAGACCTTCCTCCTCAAGATGGCCAAGCAGGAAGAGAAGCAGCAGCGCCGCGAGCTGCGGGAGCGGCTCAAGGAGCAAGGCGTCCCCTGGTACAAGCGGCTCTTCTTCAGCCGCTAGCACTACCCCACAGATAGCCCAGGCTGCCGCCGCCGCGGCCCGCCGCGGCGGTCTCCTGCCAGGCCGCCACCACCGGCTCGACGGCGACGTCCTCCACCTTGTGCCAAGCCTCCCAGCCGGCGCGGCTGTCGGGCCACCCGGGCTCCTCCACCGAGGTCACCATGCGCACCGCGGCGCCGCAGGGCACCGGGTGGTTGCGCCGCGGGTCCGCCATGCCCACCAGCACCGTCAGCGGGCAGCCGAGGACCGAGGCGGCGTGGGCCGGTCCGGTGTCCAGCGAAACGCACGAGTGGGCGACGGTGAGCAGCGCGAAGAGACGGCGCAGGGGCAGGTCTCCGGCCGCCACCTGCACCCGCTCGTCGCCGCAGGTGGCGGCCAAGCCGGCGATCTCCCGCTCCTCGTCCGGCGCCCCGATGAGCACCACCCGCGCCTCCGGCAGGCGCTCCAACACGGCGCCGGCGACGGCGCGCCAGTGCTCCTCCGGCCAGCGCCCCCGGCGGCGCCGCCGGCTGCGCGTCTGCAACAGCACCAGCGGCCGGCCGCGCCAGCCCCGCGCCTCGATCCAGCCCGCCACGTCGCGGCGCTCCTCCTCCGTCACCACCAGCAGCGGCACCGGCGCACCGGCCGCCGGAGCGCCGGGGTCGAGACGGACGGCGGGGGGCTCGGAAACCTCGCCGCGGAAAGCCTCGAAGGCGGCCGGCACCGCCGCCGCCAGCCGCGCGTGGTAGGCGGCGGCGTGCTCGAGGTCGCCGCGCGGCAGGTCGGACATGGACAGCACGCAGCCGCTGCCCAGGCCGCCCCGTTCGAGCAGCCAGGTCACCTTGTCCATGTTCTCCACCGCCCAGGTCGGCGTCGCGCCGCGGCGGCGCAGCCAGGCCACCAGCCGGCGCTGGCCGGCGGACAGCCAGTAGGGCATGCGGCGGCTGGGCAGGGTGAAGACGTCGCCGGCGCAGGGCAGGCCGGCGAAGACCTGCCGCGGCGCGCCGCCGGAGGCCACCACGTCGCAGGGCGCGCCCCAGCGCCGGTGCAGCTCGCGCAGCAGCACGCTCAACAAGATCATGTCGCCGATGGCGCCGAAGCGCACCACCAGCGGACGCGCGAGGTGGGCGGCGGCGGAGCCGGCGGCGGGCGGCGACGGCACGCGGCTCACCCTAGCCCGTGGGCGGCCGCCGCGGAGGCGGCGTCGCTGGGAGAGTAGCTGAAGTCCATGCGGGGAATTGTAGCTCCCCGCCTACCGCCGCCTCACTCCCCCGCCGCCAGGCGGCGCACGATGAGCTGGCGCATCTTTTCGCCGACGGCGCGCGAGGCGCCCTCGGTGTTGGACATGTAGATCGCCGTGTAACCGGCGTCGAAGATGCCAAGGTTGGAGCTGATGCCCGGGAAGCCGCCGCTGTGGCCGACGCTCCTCGTCGGCCCCTCGCCGCGGATGCCGAAGCCGTAGCCGTACTCCGGCGAGTGCAGCTCCGGCTTCGGCGTCGTCAAAAGGGTGACCGTCGCCTTCGACACCAGCTTGCCGGACTGCAGGGCGCGGGCGAAGCGCAGCAGGTCCGGCGCCGTCGAGTAGCCTCCCCCCGCCGGGCCGCCGCGCACCACGTGCAGGAAGGTGTTGCTCACCCACTCGCCACCCTGCCGGAAGTAGCCGACGGCCAGGTTGGGCACCGGACGGTCGAGATCGAAGCAGTCGCTGCCCGTCATCCCCGCCGGCGCGTAGACGTGGCGCCGCACGTAGTCGAAGTAGCTCTCGCCGCTGGCCTTCTCCACCACCGCGCCGAGGAGCAGGAAACCGGTGTTGGAGTAGCTCCAGTCGCTGCCCGGCTCGAAGGCGGGGCGGTCGTCGGCGACCAGGGGCTTGTAGTCGTCCACCTCACGGAAGCGCAGCCGCGACGACTCCATGAACTTGTCGTTGAAGTAGCTGCCGAGGCCGGAGGTGTGGGAGAGGAGGTGGCGGATCTGGATCTTCTCCGTCACCTCCTTGGGCAGCCAGTCCTCGCCCAGGTACTTCGACAGCGGGTCGTCCCAGGCCAGCTTGCCGGCCTCGACGAGCTGGGCGACGGAGACGGCGGTGAACATCTTGTTCATCGAGCCGAGGTTGAACTTGGTGTCCACCCGGTTGGGCACGTCGTAGCTGCGGCTCGCCAACCCGAAGGCGCCCTGGTAGATCACCTCGCCGTCCTTGGCCAGCAGCACCGAGCCGGAGTAGGCGTCGGCGGCGGCCAAGCGCTCGAGGAAGGCCGCCAGCTCGCGGCCCATGGCCTCGTCGCTCGCCAGTGGCGGCAGCGGCGGCTCGTCCCGCGGCGGCCGGGCGGGTGCAAACTCGATGTTGGAGATGAGGTGCGGCGGTTGCGGCTCGACGTCCACCACGAAGGCCTGCCAGTCCTCGGTGAGGTGGTTGCGCACGATCACGGTGTAGGT